>Ga0182013_10006354_pt1 | contig 13427 bp, 6 predicted proteins | sample 612S2MmetaG_FD_120487 | JGI IMG/M metagenome (GOLD analysis project Ga0182013, IMG submission 120487) | Permafrost microbial communities from Stordalen Mire, Sweden - 612S2M metaG | ecosystem: Environmental > Terrestrial > Soil > Wetlands > Permafrost | place: Sweden: Stordalen | collected... | reverse complement strand
CCCGACTCAAACCTCAACCAGCTCTCCGCCGCACAACTCTCTCAGGGCTCTTCGCTCCTCACGCCGGTCACCAATCCCTATTACGGCCAGTTGCCCGGCTCCAGCTCGATCGGTGGAAAAGCGGTCAGCGCCGCGCAACTTCTCAAGCCCTATCCGCGCTTCCTCAATGTCGCTATCTACCGCCGCAACAGCGGCGAATCCAACTACAGCGCCGGCCAGGCAAAGGTCGAGCGCCGCTTCTCCAACGGTCTCGCACTTCTCTTCGGATTCACGCACTCCCGCCTTATCGACGATGCATCTTCCGTCTTCTCTACCACCGTACTCTCTTCTCCAAACTCCAGCAGTCTCATCGCTGCAGACACCTTCCGCCCCTCGCTCGAACGCGACGTTTCCTCCGGAAACATGTCCAATGTCACCACATTCAGCGGCGTCTACGACCTCCCCATAGGCCACGGTCATCGCTTCGCTTCAACCGGCCTCGCCGATACCATCATCGGCGGATGGACCCTCAACTCTATCCTCTCCATTCAATCCGGTATGCCCATCACCGTAACGCAGGCCACCAACAACAACTCTTTTGCCGGATTCGCCCTGCAGCGCCCCAACCTCGTCGGTCCGCCCAACCTCGCGCCCAACCTGCGCATGCCCGCGCACTACTTCAACACCTCCGCCTTCTCAACAGCCCCGCAATTCGCCCTTGGCTCCGCATCGCGCAACCCCGTCAATGGCCCCCCCTATCGCGACCTCGACCTCGCACTCGCCAAACACACGCGTCTTCCCGGCGAAACCGATCTCGAGTTCCGCGGAGAAGTCTTCGACATCTTCAATACGCCTGAGTTCTCGCAGCCCAACGGCTCGTTTGGCTCCGCCGCCTTCGGCACCATCACCAGCACCGTCACCGATCCGCGCGTAGTCCAGTTCGCCATCCGCATCAGCAAATAGGAGGAAATAAACGCCTTCGCTCAGTTCCCCGCCGTTGCGAGTCATCCGCTGAGCAAAGGTGAGAAAGCGAAACTCCTAAGCAAGGAGTCTTCCTATTCCCTATTCCCTATTCCCTGTCCCTAATCACTCCACCGGCACTTCAAACGAGTCATCCGGTAGCTTATCGTGCATGCCCGCCGCATTCGGATCCCGCACCATCCCTCCCGGAAGCGGATGCAGCTTGAACAGTACCAGCGTGTTCCGTTGCTCATCGTCGAACGCACTAAACATCGCCACTTGTTCCAGCGAGTAGTGAACATGCAGATCCTGCAATGTTCCCGGATCCAGATCATTCCACGCCGCATACCATCCCGGCTGGTAAACCGCCAGCTTCGACGGCAGATCCGGAATCGCCGGAATCGATGTCACGAAATCGTCGCACAGCGAGGGCAGGTGGCTCACCAGCGTAATCTCGTCCCCACTGATTGAAACTAGCAGCCGCTTTCCATTGGGATGCGCATCTATATACCGCGTTAGTTCTTCCGCCGCATTCACAAATGTGTATTGCGGGTGCTCCGCATAGTTCAAAGTCCGCACGCAATTCATCACCGTCGCCACACCGACAAGCCCGATAACGATCCAACCTGCAAAATGCGCCTCCGGAAAATCAACGAATGGCTCCGACGATGCAAGACTCACCATCGCCTGGGCCCCGCGCGCAACCAGGATGAAACAGAAAACCGCCACCACCGCAAAGTAGCGCGGCTGCGGATGATTCTGGATGGTCATGAAAAAAATGTACCCCGCCACCGCGAAGAACGACGCTCCAAAAACCGGATCCATCAGCAGCGCGCGGCCGCCCGCCCGCCACCAGGTCGCTACTGCGCCCAGCACCAGCATGCCCGCCAGCGGAATCAGGATGTGATCCGCCCACAGTCCGCCGTGGAACGACCAGATCGCACTCACCAGCGGCCATAGAATCTCTTTCGGCTTTGTATAGTGATTCACAAAGAACAGGTAGCGATAATCGCCCATCATCCCCGCGCGCAACACCGCCACCATCCACAACCCGTAGCTCACAACAAAAGTCCCAAGTGCCGCAAACACGCACTTGATCGCCGCCTTCCACGCGTCCCGAAGTGCCATCATCATGGCCCAGCCAAGTGCCGGCAGCAAAAAAACAGCCGTTGTCTTGGTCAGCATCATCACTGTGAATAGCAACCCGATCCAAACTGAAGCCATTACCGGCCGGCGTAGCCGCGGCAGCCGCACTACCAGGTTCAGTGCGACAAGAGAAAAAGCCGTCAGCATCGGCTCCAGAATCGCCAGCCTGCTAAAGCAATAGAGAAAAGGGCTCGTCACCATCAGCGTCACCGCCAGAAGCCCCGCCCAGCGCGGACCATGCGCCCGCAGCAATAGGTAACTCAGTACAAGATTGGCAAAGAAGAACGCCACCACCAGTCCCCGCGCTGCCTCCGGCGTTACCCCGGTCGCAAAAAACAGCACCCACTCCAGAAACGGCAACACCGGCAGCGCAACTGCCGGATTGAAGTCCCCAGCCACATACCAGTGCCCGAACAGGTGTGCGCGAATCGCCGCGTTCCCATACCAGCCCTCGTCTGTGTACTTGGCCCAGTCAAACACCCAAGGCGAGTGGTTCGGAAAATCTGCCCTCAGATTTAGCGCGTGAAGCCCTGCAAAGACGCCGATCAAAATCAGCCATCCCCAAAAACACCAGCGCTTGTATCCGTTTATCAAAGCCCGCAACTCCAGGAGAAAGCCCCGCTTCAGGCAGCAATGCGCCCTTCGCCCAGGTCTTTCATTTTCAGCGAAACCAGGCTATTCGAAGCCGAGGCGGGATTGCACAGAGTATAAATGGGCACACGATTCGCCCCAAGCCCCCGTTCCCTTGTCCTCAGGTTCCCTGCCGCTCTCATGTTTCCTTTCTCTCAGCCGATGAAACCACTGTTGGCCCGGTACCACCTTCATGGGCCACGGAGGCGAGGCACGTTGAGATCGATGCAGAGCGCCGCCCAATTCCAGCCCATACCCACCGCCTCAGGGCTCTCCCTCGTTGAATCTGAGGCTCAGCCCCTTATTCAAATCGTGGGCATCAGTGCTGCCTGGCGCAAGCTTGTCATGCAGGCCGAAATGGCCGCGCCCCATCTGCAGGTCGCAGCCATCGAAGGCGAACACGGCACCGGCAAACACACTCTCGCGCGCTATCTCTTCGCACGCTCTCCCTTGTCTGGATCAGTTTTTCAGCGCCGCGATGCACGCGAGTGGCTAGCAACCGACGGCGACCCATCCACCCTCGCCGGCTTCACCTACCTCGACCGTGTCGACTTGCTCGCCCCTCCCGGCCAGGGCCTGCTCCTCGGCGTGCTCCGCGCTCTCCAGGATCGTCCCCCCGGCCGCGCCGTCTTGCTCGCCTCTTCACAAACTTCATTGCGCCAGATGGCGGGTCAGGGACTTCTACTTCCCGACCTCGCCTTCCGTCTCACCGCCATCCGTTTCGCTATTCCGCCGCTGCGTCAGCGCCGCGAAGATATTACCCCACTCGCCCAGTCTCTGCTCGACCGCATCTGCGCCCGCTACCAGCAGCGCCCCGTGCTCCTGGGCCCAGGTGCGCTCGCGCGTCTTCTCCAGCACAACTGGCCCGGCAACGTCCGCGAGCTCGCTAGCGTCCTTGAAACCGCCCTCCTCGAAGCCGATAACGGCGTCATCCTCGCCGGCAATCTTGCCCTGCCCTCCGAACCGGAGATTCAACTCAACCAGCAACCTGCCAGCGAGCCGGAAAACCTCTCTCTCGACGCTGTCATCCGCCATCACGTCCAATACGTCCTCGACCTCAATCGCGGCAACAAGCTCCGCGCAGCCCGCCAACTCGCTATCAGCCGCTCCACCCTCTACCGCATACTCGGCAACGAATCTCTCCTCTAACAGACCGCGGAGAAACTCCTGCAAAGGCGGTTGCGCTGGTTAAGCAGATTGTTTAAGACCGCTCCGCCTACCCATTGCATCGGGAAAAACGCCCAAGAGTCATGTGTGGGCGAGTTCGTATCGTTTAACGAAATGCCGTCAAAATCGATTTCGAACTCGCCGTATTGGATAAGCGCGAGAATAAGGTTGATTAGCGGTCGTGGCCCGTGAGGCCTAGTTGAACAGTGATCATGATCGAGCGGCCTGCCTGCTTCTCGATGGAGTCATTCCAGCTTGGGCTGTAGAACTGTTGGTTCTGCTTGACCTTGGTCCCAGTGACGCCGTTATAAAGGGTGGCGTCGTTAGCCGCGCCGATGGCAACGATGCTGTGGTCGTCAAAGACATTGTTGATGCTTAGCTTGACCTTGGAGCCATTGAAGATTGAGCGGCCGCCGACGTTGTAGTTCACGAAGAGGTTGTTCATCCAAAACGGGTCCTCGGGAACAGTTTGGTGAAAGGTCTTGATGTCTGCCCAGCGCGAGCCAATGCGCTTGCCGAAGATGCCGAAGTCGAGCCCCTTCGCTTGATAAGTCATACCGATCGACTCGGTATCGTGTGGGGCTGAGGCCACCCAGGCCGGCGCCGTTGGGGCGACGGCAGGGGTAATGACATCGCCATTCGAGTCCGTGACAGCAGGCGACCCGCTGAAGGCCTCGTATTTGGCAGTGCCAAACGTGCCGTTGGCGTTGAAACTCAGGCTGTGTGTCACTGCCACGTTGCCCTCGGCTTCAAACCCATTGGTGTCGGAGTTTGGGGTGGCGTAGTTGTAAGTGAAGCCAAAATCTGCATCGCCCTTCGTGGTGTCGGTGTACGTGGCGTAAGTGTTCATAAAGTGGATGTGATAGAGATCCGCGTCGAAGGCGAAGCGGTTCAGCTTGACCACCGTCCCGCCCTGGAAGGTGTCGGCGAGGGTGGGTGGCGGCGTAACCGCGGTCTGTGCACCCGTGCTGTCGAACACGTTGCTAAAGGGAGCAATGCTGCCGCGGCCGTATTGACCGTAGACCGATGCGCTGCTGTTGAGTCGGTAGTTGGCTTCAATTGAGGGGAGGACGGAGTTGTAATTATGAGCGTGCACGGTGGTGGCAGTGCAGCTCGACGCCAATGTGGTGGCGGCGGTGGGGCAGGTGAGCTGGCCGATCGTATGGCCATCCGCGTACTGTGTCAGGTACATGCGGAAGAAGGCGTCCTTGACGCCTGCAGTGACGGTCAAGTCCGGGATGGAAACCAACTGGAACTCTGCATAGGGCTGGACGGCATGGGTGTAGAAGTGCTCGTGGAACTTGATGTCGTTGAGGTAAGGCGATTGGACCCAGGTGATTGGGTCCGTGTAAATCTGTTGGCGCATGGTGTTGGTGAGTTCATACCAGGAACCGGTGCGGAAGACGCCCCACCTGGTCACATAGCTGAGGGCCGCAATCTCGCCGCCGCGGGCGTACTGGTTCAGCTTGTCGATACCGGTCGGCGTGTTTCCGGGTACCCAACCTGGCTGGTCAGTGCCACCAACCACCTCTTCGATAGTTTTGGATAATCCCACCGTCGGGTCCAAAGAAGTGACGAGATCGTTGTCCGTGTTGTTCTGATAGTGCTGGTGGTTCGAGTAGCCGTAGGCGTAGGTCCGGGTGTCGAGCTTCCAGCCCTTGCCGAAGTCGTGGTCAAAGGAAATGATGTCGAAGAACGACGGCACATGGTAGACCGAGTAGCGCCAGTACTGCGCGTTGTAAGTGCCGTCGGCATTCAACATGTTGTTCTCGTAGAGGTAGTTGTCGCCGTGGTGGAAGAGCTGGCGGCGGGTGGGATCGTTGTTCTGGAAGGCGTCGAGGATGATGTCAGTGCCGATCACGCTTAGGTAGGTGCGGTCGCTGAACTTGTAGTCAAACTTAGCGGTGACGGCCACATCCTGCTTGGGCGAGAAGGTCTGGTAGCCGTCCGAGCTCTGGTAGTCGCCATTCAGCCAGAAGTGGGCCTTGTTGTGCAAGAAGCTGCCCGAGTTGATATCGCCGAGCACCTGGTAGGTGTTAAAGGAGCCGTAGGTCATCTCGGCACGAACGTGAGCGTCATTGCTCAGCGTGGGCGAGAAGAAGTGAATGGTGCCCCCGAAGTTGGAAGTGCCGATATCGGAGGCGGTGCCGGGGCTGCGGTCGAAGTCCACATGGCCGATGGCTGCGGCGGGAACATATGCCCACGAGTGGTGGCTGGGGTCGTTCGAGTCGTTGAACGGCACGCCGTCCCAGGTCATTGAGTAGTCGTCGTCCACAAAGCCACGGAAGAAAATCTTGGCCTGGCCGTTGCCGATACCGTTGGTGGTGTAGCTGACTGTGCCAGGGGCAGCCTGGATGATGTCCGCAAAATCGGTGACCGGCGAGGTGTACTCAGACACATAGTTGCTGGTGATCTCCGTGCGGGCCGAACCTGCGTCAAGCAAAGACTTTACAGGCGCTAGCTCCGCGGCGATCGAGTTGTCGGCTTCGGCCTCGACGGTCACTTCCTCAGAGACCGACGCGATCGAGAGCGCGACATGAACAGTCTGGTTTGCGCCAGCAGCGATCGTGATCGAGCGCTGAATCGTGGTGAATCCGGGGGCCGAGATTTCCACGGTGTAAGTGGCTGGCGGAACATCGGTTAGATCGAACTTGCCATCGGCGCCCGAGAGCACTTTGCGCACTTCGCGGGACTCTAAGATGACGGCTACGTTTGCGCCCTGGACGGGGTGGCCGCTCTGGTCCACGACGATTCCCTGGATCGCGCCTGCGGCGGCCTGAGCATGAAGCCCGACGGCGAAAAACGTCATAAAGGCGATGATGAAAAATGTAGACAGACGTTCCTGTGCTCTGGCGAAAGAGTGTGTCACGATGAACCTCCAAATTGTTGAAAATGCTGGATATTTCGCGAGAAAGCGGAGAAGCCTCGCATGGGAATTTGCCCTCGCCAACTGAGGGGATGGCTCAACGTAACAAGGGAATATTTCAATCTGGTTTCTGGAATATTTAAAGAACGTTACTTGGGGAAGAATGACGAAGAGTTCATGTGGGGACGGGGCGCTGGTATCCTCAGGCCATGAGGCTGAGAGCTGTCGCGGTTGCGGTCGCGCTTCTTCTTCCCATTGCGGGATGTAAAGCTCCGTCGCAAGGTGCGTTGACGCAGGAAAGCGCGGGCGCGGGGACACAACTACCAAGCGGTTCCGGGTTCGATTTCTACCTGCTCAATCTCTCCTGGTCGCCGGAGTTCTGCTACTCCCATCCCAACGCCGCGGAGTGCGCCGCGCACCCATCGTTTGTGCTTCATGGCCTGTGGCCGCAGAACAGCGACGGCACTTATCCCGATAGCTGCTCCACCGCGCCTGGTCCGTCCAACCCTAGCCAATTCAATGACATATATCCAGACCAAGGCTTGCTCCATCACGAGTGGCAGGCGCACGGAACCTGCTCAGGCCTCAGCCCAGACGCCTTTTTCCTGACCGCCCGTTCCGCCTTCCACGCCATAACAATTCCGCCCACACTCTCCACGCTTTCATCACAGATATCGCTACCACCCGACCAGATCGTCGACCTCTTCACGGCCAGCAATCCATCCGTTCCGCGCGAGAGTTTCGTTGTCAGTTGCGGCCATAATTTCCTCACCGCCATCGAGGTCTGCCTCGACAAAAGACTTCACCCAATCCCCTGCAGCGCGATCCGCTCCTGCCGCGCGAACACGGTCCGCATCCCTGCGCCGTAGTCATTTCTTATCGCGCGATCCGGGCAAAAAAACGTATAAAAGGTTTGCTTATAAGGTGTGTAATCAGCGCGAAATGTTCGCTTCAATGGTTACGAATTCAGCGCAAATGTTGGCTTGGAAGGTTGCGATTTTTCGGTTACTTAACCATAGAAAGTTCCTAAAGACGCGATTTGTTGGTCTACAAAGTGCGGAAAAGCGCCCCATGGGTTGTAGAGAATTGCCCGAAAAGTGCGTTAAAACGCGTTAAAAGCGTGCATTTAAACGATTAGAAGCGCGTTATTAGCATGTTTTTTCGCGTTTTTCGCGCCTGTAGAGGTGCGCGTGCGGAGGGGATGGGAGGCAAAGGGGGATTCCTGCGGCGAGAGGGCCAGGATGGAGCGGGAGTGGCGACTGCGGCCGTATGCCGGAATCAATTAAGAAACTTCTTGCATGTGGCTTACCTAAGTGTTGAGGCGTCGGCAAATCCCCGTTGACACTTGCGGAGCGGGAGTTTATTGTCCGACCTAACCTGGCACCTCTTCCCCGGGCTCTACGCCAGGGAACCTAGTGGAGACGAGCCGATGACCTTCCCCAATCCCAAGGCGCCTTGTGCGTCTTTGCTCTTTGTCCTGTTCACTGCAATTTCACAATCTCCTTCCGCAACGGCACAGTATGGTGCGCAGCAAGCGCGCGCGATAAACCAGCGGCCCTACGCAAACTCGGTGATCCTGCAAGGCGGGTCACAAGCGCAGACGATGCAGCGGCTGCACGTGGTGCGGCAATACGCGCTCCAGAATCTGCGCTCCAATCCGCGTGTAACGCTGGGCGAATCGCAGTTGGACTTCACGCCGATGCTGAGCAATCCCAAGGCGCTGCCAAACATGGCAGCGCGCCTGCAGCAGATGCCGCAGCACGTGCAGGTGCAGGCTAATACGTCCGATGTCAATGAGGTCGAACAGGGCATGGTGATTCACCACGTGCTCACTTACCAAATCCTTCCTGGAAAGTGCGCCGATGCCGGCGCAAAGGCGCAGCTTGCTGAAGCAGGAGTTCAATGCTTTACGCGTGGGACGACGAATGAGCGTGTGGAGGAGTTCAGCATGCCGCGCAGCGCGCGCTACGTTGCAGACGTGCGAAAGCGGCAGACGGCAATCGCGGCATTTCAGCAGAAAAGCGCGGCAGCGGATGCGGAAGCGAGCCAGCACATCGCAGCACTTCGTAAATCACTGGCCGATCCGGCGCAGCGCGCGCAGATCGCCGCCAAGGTAGGGCAGGCCGAAGCGGCGCGGATGAGTTCGCTGAGCGACGACGATTTGAAGGATGAGCTGATCAACATGAGTACGCAGACCATTGAAGAAACAATGTTCGTGCCGAGACTTGAGTCGTCCAACTACGCGCACCAGCCGCACACCCTTAATACCGCCTCCAGCCCGGCGGAGATGGCGGCCGCCCAGCAACTGATGCGCGGTGGTTCGTTAGACAGCGCCAGCCCGGCTCAATTTCCCAAACTTCTGAAAGTGGTTCCGGGTTCGGCGCTGCATTTGGCCGGCTCCGGCCAGCCGCGCGGCGATCAGACCGCCGATCTCAACATGGGCCCGTACATCTTCCTTACCGGCTTCACGATCGGCCACGACTACGAGTGGAATTGGGGCGTATCGATCTCTATCAACTGGTGCGTCGTCGGCTGTACATCGACCTACGGCGTCCAACTGCACGCCGGCTTCAACTATGCCTTCGGGTTGCGCTTTCCCATCCAGACAAGTCTGAAGTATCAAACCGTTGTTCACCCGAATAATCAAGCCGAAGCGAAATTGACGCCGCAATTCGTGCCCATCGAGGGCGACGACAACGATTTCTTCTCTTCTGGACTCGACGCCAGCGAGTTGTACAACGCGCAGGAAATCGTGGCCCAGGTGGGCGCCAATGCCGGCTTCGACGTCAATCTTCCCGGGTTTGGAAACAGCCAGGATTTTCAAGTTGGCGTGGACTTTACGCAACTGCTGCCGGCGCCGTACACAGGCGGGCGCTTCCAGCCGCCAGCCCCTGGGTCGGGCGGAATCAATTCCCCCTTCGTGTTTAACAGCATCGATCTGCTTGGAGGGCTACTCGACTTCGGCATCGTCGGCGGCGCGGTCTATCCCGCGATCAACGTGAATCTCCACTCGAACGGTCTGCAGTTCACGCTCAATGACGAACTCGAGAAACGATCAACCCAGATCAATTCTGGACAGACCGTTACAGTGGGTGACACCGCCAGCCAGAACGGAGACTACAGTCATTTCAGCGTGGGCAACCCGGTCTACAACCTGGGCTTTACCCTGACGCCGGGCCTTGCGCCGACCGTGTTCGTGGATGTCGCGGTCTGGTCGGATCAGTGGCAATGGCCTGTCTGGTTCCCGCAGCTTGCCATCAACCTTCCGCCGGGCGGCATGAACTTCAGTTGCCATGCCGGCACCACCTGTGTGATCGATTTCCAGCCCGTCTTTAACGCGGCTACGGGACAAGTGCAGGACATGAGCAAGGAAAGAGATGTGGCGGACCACACGCTGAGGGGTGGCGGATGCCAGCCCAACGGCCCGGAAGGAAATTATCTTTGCCCCGTGAATGGCATGCTGGGACTGTGCAACGCGATGCTCAAGAACAGCGCGGTGCTGAGCTGCGGCGCGCTCATCCCAACTTCGACCGATCAGATTCTGCGGCGTGGAGGTTGCACGGAGGATGGACAGTCGGGAGTATTTGCGTGTCCGTCCGGCATGATGGGCCTGTGCCAGCTCTATGTGAAGAACCAGGTTGTGGCTTCGTGCCGGCAGAAATGACGGACACATGAGGGTGTAGAAGAGTCAGGGAACAGCGGAGAGAGTTCGGTTTCACGGGTTCACAGATGGGGTATCCGCCCTGGATGGTTTGCGACGGGGATTGTGTAGGATGACGGTATTGGTCAGGGTGGTGCGGTCCGTCAGGGGCTGAAGCCCACGCAGATTCTGTTGGCTTTATACCGGGGGGTAAAACCCCCGCCTCCCTCCGTATTGAGTTTTTCCGCAAGCTGTGAAGTCGTGCGCCGGTACAAGTCGCTGTGGGGAATTTGTGCAGCCGGGGACGATGCGGACGTCTTACATCCAAGGTCTTGGAAGCGAGACCCGGGCCACCGGTTAAGTTAAACGTCTGTTTTGGTTTATCGCGATTCAAACCATGCTGATGGAGGGGGAAAAACGGGCAATTCCGGTTGACAATCGGCCCTCAAAAGCGCAGAATACCAGTGTTTGCAGTTTCGATCCAGTGGAGTGAGAAGACGAGATGAAAATCTTCACGAGAGACGGAATACACGAGTAAGATAAATGCTCTTTCAGCATGTCATCTGGATGGATTTCCAGAGCGCTACTCCGTGGTGGCATTTGCTGCAAGAAGTATTAGGCGCACCCTGGCTTCAGAATCTAATCCTGGCAGTAACTGCCGCGATAGGTCTCTGGACTCTGGGTGCATCGTCGTCTCAGGAGAGACGACGCGCCACCGTTGACATTCTCCTTCAGGTCCTGGATGACAAAGATTACCTGGACGCTCGAAGGAAGGTGCGAAAGCTAATAGAAGCAGGGCTCGACATTCCACTGTTGTTGTCAGAGGAAGGCATCGCGGATCGCAGGCAAGTACTCTCCATCCTCAACCGATACGAGTTCATGGCAGCGGGTCTCCGCGAGCGGGCCTTCGATACCAATATCTACCAGCGGATGTACCAGAGCAACGTATTGAGCGATTGGAATGGCCTGGAAGCCTTCATCAGGGCACTGCGGGAGGACCGCAACATCCAAACATTATTTCAGGAATATGAGCAGCTCATTCTAGATTGGAAGAAGCACCCGCTCAAGGCATATGAGCGTTCGAATCCGTCCAAGGTAATCAAGCACGTTGTCACGCGCTTGCAACCAGTCCCTTCTTCTTCCGATAAGGACAATTCCTCAGCGCCTGCATCCCAAGGCTTGAAGCCGGGGGAATCACAATTGGCTGAGAAGAATGCGAACCCGGGAACAGTGACGGGGGCGATCGCCCCTGCGGCTCCGCCGGAGAAGCACCGGGTTTGACGAAGCGGTAAGAATCAGCAGCTTGTTCGCGGTAGTGCGTCGAATCCGCGTCGCGACCCAATTCGAATCCTCAACGAGTCGTATGACCGAGAAGCGGGCGGCGTTTTGCCCGTCAAAAGGCACGTTGAGCACTGGTTGAGACAAAAAGCATGACATTTGCCGAAGACAAAGGCATGCGGACAGCGAGCCCACATCGATGAATGGCTCGGGCGAGTTTTCAAAGAACCGGAAGGGTGGGCTGCCCTTCCGGTTTTTGATTGTGGCTGCTTTTATGTTGCTGGCGACCTGCGCGGGTCGAGTTGCCAGACTTTCTTGGCTCCTGGATCGGCCAAGGGGCCGGGGACTCTGGTTTCTCCGGTGGGCTTGCCGAGCAGGTCGGTATCCGTTTTGTTGATGGTGGGGACGGTTGGGTAGGGCTGGCTGTTGGTGATGGTGAGCTCAAGACGGTCGGGGTCGAAGTCGATCTGCATGTCGGCCAGGGCTGAGTTCTTGTCCCATCCGTGGGCGTCGCGCCAGGCAGGCAGGTCGAGGTACTGTTTGTCGTCTCCCGTGTAGAAGCCCTGGAACTGCGCGGGCATGGAGGCGTAGAGGTTGCCGTCGGCCTGATTTTTCTGGCTGAGGAAGACGATGGCCGACTTGCCGCAACTGGAAAAGATGTTGTTGGAGATGACGTTTTCCTGGGCGGTTCCGCTGCCGGTGCGATCGGGGCGGGTGATGGCAAAGATGCCGGAGTTGTCGCAGCGGCCAATGAGATTCTGCACGATGGTCAGGCGATCGCTGGCGTTGATGAAGACGCCGGAACCGGCGCATCCACGCTGGCCGGGAGTGCCGGGCTCGGCGTTGCGGACGTTCCAGATGATGTTGTTGTCGATCTGGTTGAGCGCGGGATTCATCTCCATGTGGACGGCGGCGCTGACAGTTTGGATGTCGGCAAAGACGTTGCTGGTGAGGCGGCAGTTGGCATCGCCGCTGTCGAGCCAGATGGCGTTGCCGTGGCGGATGTGGCGAATGACGTTGCGGCGGAAGAGCATATTGTGGGCAAAGTGGAACTTGGCGCCGGCGGCTTCCCAGCCGCGTTCGGCGTCGGCCCAGCCGCACCACTCGATGAGGTTGTCTTCAAGCAGGGCGTTGGTTGTGCCCATGCCGCCGATGCCTTCGACGCCGCAGTAGCGGATGGTGTTGCGGCGCAGGATGTGCGAGGCCCCGGACTGGCGGGCGGTACCGCTGCTGCCATCCCTGCCGATGGAAAGGCCGATGCCATTGGCCCACTCGATGGTGTTGTCCTCGAGGATCCAGTGGTCGCCGCCGGCAAAAGAGACCATGCCGAACTGCGGAAACGGATAGGCGTTGCCGGCGTGCTGGAATGTGATTCCCTTGACGCGGATGAAGCCGATGCCCGGTTGCGCTGGAATGAAGGCGTGTTCACGGGTGGTGATTTCGATGAGGTGGTCGGCCGGAGTTCCGGAAGCAAGGCGGACGTGGATGGCGGTTCCGGAGTCTTCAATTGAGAAACGGGCATCAGGCGAGCCGCCAACCTCTTGCATGAGGGGACCGCCGCGGCGGCGCGGGGGCAGGCCGTTTTGCGGCGTGGCTGCAACGGTGTAATCGGGAACGGGATGCAGATGTGCCGCGGCCAGTTCGCGACTCTGCTCCACGGGCTCGAGGGGTTTGCCGTCGACAAACGCAAGGCCGCGGCGGCGGAGATAGGGGCCCATGTCGACCGCTCTGGGATCGAGCCATTCCCATTGGCCCATGATG
>Ga0182013_10006353_pt1 | contig 13428 bp, 10 predicted proteins | sample 612S2MmetaG_FD_120487 | JGI IMG/M metagenome (GOLD analysis project Ga0182013, IMG submission 120487) | Permafrost microbial communities from Stordalen Mire, Sweden - 612S2M metaG | ecosystem: Environmental > Terrestrial > Soil > Wetlands > Permafrost | place: Sweden: Stordalen | collected... | reverse complement strand
AGCCCGATTCATCAGGCGGTCAGCTCCAACCTCGGCGACCGCACCGCGGCATGGCTCTACGACCGGCTCACCGAGGCCTGCGTGCGCCCGCCCGGCATGGGCCACCTGGAGGACCCCAAGCTTACCGGCGACCTGACCGTGGCGCGCGACTTCGACCTCGGGATGACCGGCCCGCCGCTCGCCATCTCCATGGATTTCATCGCCAGCGGCATGGTCGAAACGGTCGGCGGTATCGCGTCGGCGGCGATCCTCGCACGGTACGCGTGGTGGGCGCCGGTTCTGCTCGCGGGCGCATGGTTGGCGACCCACTGGCTGCTGCGCGAGAGCGCCATCTGGCGCGACCGCAACACCGGCGAAGTGCGCGGCGCCAACGGGATGCCGACTATGCCTACCGGTTGGCCGTGGACCCGCCCGCCAGCAAAGAGCTGCGGCTGTTCGGACTGGCCGGTTGGACCATCGACCGTTTCGTCGCCCGGCGCACTCGCTTGCACGACCTGCAGTACGCCGCCACACGTCTGCGCGAGCGTCCGGTGATCTGGAGCGTGCTCCTGGTGGTGGCCGCCAACGTCGTGGTGTTTTGGCTGTTGGCGAGCGCCGCTGTCAGTGGCCGCATCAGTCTCGGGGAAGCCGTGGTCTACGTGCAAAGCGCCGTGGGCGTGTCGATGATCGCGTTTGGCGGATTCAGTTGGGCGCTCGACGGAGCATCCGCACCCGTGGCCGCGGTACTGCGACTCGAGCCGGCGATGCGTCACGCCGGAGCGCTGCCGTCGGGCGATCGCCGGGCGGACGGGACGCCGGCGCACGATATTCGCCTCCGCGATGTCACGTTTGCGTATCCCGGGGGCGCGCCCGTGCTGGAGCATTTCGATCTCACCGTTCCCGCCGGCTCGTCGCTGGCCATCGTGGGACAGAACGGCGCGGGTAAGACCACCATTGCCAAACTTCTGTGCCGGCTGTACGACCCGCAGTCGGGGGCGATCGAGATCGATGGCGTCGGCATTGGCGAGTTCGATGTGGCGTCGTGGCGCTCTCGCGTCGCGGCCGTGTTCCAGGACTTCATCCGCCTGGAGTTGCCCCTCCGCGACAACGTGGCGCCGGCCGGCGCGCCGGACGACGTGGTGCGCGCCGCGCTGGAATCGGCGGGAGCGGCGAACCTGGCGGCGCTGGACACGGTGCTGGCCCGCGGGTACACCGGCGGCACGGAGCTGTCGGGCGGCCAATGGCAGCGCATCGCGCTGGCGCGGGCATTGGCCGCCGTCAAGCTCGGCGCCGGCGTGGTGCTGCTCGACGAACCGACCGCGCAGCTCGATGTCCGCGGGGAAGCCGAGATCTTCGATCGCCTGCTGGCCGCCACGCGGCATTGCACTACCATTCTGATCTCGCATCGCTTCTCCACGGTCCGCCATGCCGACCGGATCTGCGTGCTGGAACACGGCCGGGTTATCGAACTGGGCACGCACGACGAACTGATGGCGCTGGGCGGGCGCTATCGGACCATGTTCGATCTGCAGGCGCAGCGCTTCAGCGTGGCGGACGATGAGGAGGGCAAGACCTATGATGTCCTCGCTTGACCGGGACCAGGGGATGGGGCCGCTGCCTCCGGCGCTGTCGTCGATGTGGAGGTTGTGCAAGCTGGGGTATCGCCACGAGCCACGCCTGATGGTGGCGGCGTTCGTCCTGTCGCAGTTCGCCGCGCTGCCGGATGCGCTGCTGGCGTTGTGGCTGATGCTGCTCGGCAAAGGCGTGCTGGAGCACCGGCCGGGCCTGGTGCAAGGCGCGGCGATCGGCCTGGGCGTGTCGACCGCCGCGACGTGGTTTCTGCGCACGGTCAGCACGCGGGTTTCAAGGCGCTTCCGCGACAGGGTGACCATCGCGCTGGAGTCGCACGTAGCGCACTTGCAGGCGTCGGTCGCGACCGTCGCACACCAGGAACGGCCGGAGTATCTGGACCGGCTGGCCATGCTCCGCAATCAGGTTTTCGTCCTGGACCACATGTACGTGTCCCTGTTTTCCACGCTGGGGTGGATCCTGCGGCTGGGCGTGACGATGGCGCTGCTGGCGTCGATTCACCCGGCGCTGATCCTGCTGGTGGTGTTCGCGATCCCGACCGTGTTGACATCCACGTGGCGGCCCGAGGTGGAAAGATCCGCGCAGGAGCGTGGGGCCCAAAGCAATCGGCTGTCTCGTCACCTGTTTACCCTCGCCACTACCGCCCCGCCCGGGAAGGAAGTGCGGGTCACGGGAATTGGAGAGCACCTGATTACTGAGCGCCGGGCCGCGTGGGAGCGCTGGTACGGGCCGGTGGCGGCAGCGCGGTGGGGCTCGGCGCGATGGCATGCCCTGGCGTGGGCGATTTTCGGCCTGGCGTATGTGGGCGCGGTGGTGTTCGTGTCGTCCGGTCTGGGCGCGCCGGCCAGCGCGGTGCTGCTGGTGCTCGCCGCCGGTGCGCGGCTTTCGGCGTACATCGGCGCCACGGTGGGCGAGATTGGATTCCTGCGCGGATTCTGGATGGATGGCTCGCGGCGGCTGGCGTGGCTCGAAGACTATGCCGCCTCCGTCGCGGCGCTGGGCGATCTGGCGGCGCCCGCCCGGTTGCGCCGCGGCATCCGCTTCGACCACGTGTCGTTCGCGTACCCCGGCACGTCACGCGTGGTGCTGGACGACGTGTCGGTGACCCTGCCGGCGGGCGCGGTGGTGGCGATCGTGGGCGAAAACGGCGCCGGCAAAACGACGCTGGTGAAGCTCCTGGCCAAGATGTACGAGCCGTCATCGGGGTCGATTCTGTTGGACGATACGCCGCTCGGGCGCGTGCCGGCCGGCGAGTGGCGGGCGCGCCTGGCGGGCGCATTCCAGGATTTCTTCCGGTTCGAATTCCGGGCGGGGCACACGGTCGGCTTGGGCGACGTCGGCAGGCTGGACGACGAGCCTGCGGTGACCGCGGCGGTGGATCGCGCCGGGGCAAGCGACGTGGTGGCCCACTTGACGTCGGGGCTCGATACGCAACTCGGTCCCACGTGGCCCGGCGGAGTGGAGATCTCGTTCGGCCAGTGGCAGAAGCTGGCGCTGGCGCGCGGCTTCATGCGCGAGGAGCCGCTCCTGCTGGTCCTGGACGAGCCGACGGCCGCACTGGACGCGGAGACGGAGCACGCGCTGTTCGAGCGCTACGCCGCGGCGGTTCGCGGCGGCGGCGTAGGAGGCCGCATCACGATCCTGGTGTCGCACCGGTTTTCGACGGTGCGGATGGCCGATTTCATCGTGGTGCTGGACGGGGCCCGGCTGGTGGAAGTGGGCACGCACGAGGAACTGATGGCCAGGAACGGGCAGTACTCGGAGTTGTACCGCATTCAGGCCGCCGCGTATCGTTGACCTCGTGGGAGTCTCCGGGACACGGCGGCTGGAACTGGAGCGGCCATCCGTGCTCCCGGCAGAGGAGTTTCACAAGCTGTTGCCGCACGTTCGGAAACCCTACGATCGCGGCGTGTTTGGGTTTACGGGGGCGAGATTGGGGGCGTACAATGGCGGCAACGCCACAAACAAGCTGGAGCCAGAGGCCGTGGAACGGGTGCCTGTGGCTATTGCGGTCTTCGGCAGTGCGCCTGGAAGCTCGTCACCTAATTGCGGGATTTGGTTGCGGGGGACTGCAACGCTCCGAATGCACTCACTCTGCGACTCCAGGTAGCGTTGGCCGCAGCCAGTTGAGGTTGTGTTGTTTCCCGACCGAACGGTTTCACTCGGCGCAACCTGGCCCCCGGCGTCGAAGCTTTTGGAATTCATCAGCCGTGAGACCGATACGAGTGCGGATCGCCTTTTGCAGCTTGTTCATTGACGGCGAGGTCAGGTTCTCACAGAAAACGCCACTCCAAACCTCGCCAGTCCTGAGATCAACGGCATAGTGAATCTGGCCACTCGGCGGATCGGGAACTGCCTGGAAAAACTGAAAACCCGGATAGTCCTTGACTTCGTATTTTTCGAGTCCGAAACCGCCCTCGGCACGATCCTTAAGGAATGCCTTCACCAACTCATGCGCTTCTTCCAGGGTCACGTCCCTGCGTTTCTTTACGGCGTAGAGAGAAGGATCAATCGGCGTTGCTGCAACATCCGAGACAGATTGTAGAACGATCCGCAGTAGAGGAACGTTCGGGTCGCCCGCAGCATAGCCAAATGCCTTCGTTTCCGGATTGGCTCTTACCGACACCGTTTGCGTTGGGAAATAGTCAAAGCGCCCATCCACCGTCACGATGGTTCGATATAGCGGACAGTCCTGACATCGGCCACCATCAGGCCATTTGAACTTCTTCTCAGAGTACTTCCGAAAAGCTCGATATTTGTCGTCTTGCTTCAGGTCAATACGAAGGCGAGGTTCGATAGGTCTCCAGATGAGTCGTTCGGGATGCGTGTGGTCGTCGTCAAGGGTGGTGAATGCGTATTGCCCCTGTTCCGGTTTCAGATCGTCATATTCGTGGTGAGCGCCCACCTGAATCTTGGCCGAGCAGGTTTCGTCCACAAATCCTTCCCACTGAAAGCGGGAAACGAATTCGCTCCGAATCTCTACCACATTGCCGTTGAACCGTTGCGGGTCGCTGATCAGTTGGCACAGCGTGGTCTTGATCAGCTTACCTGGGCCTGTCTGACCAAACAGAGGCGAGACCGTGAGCAGCGCAATGATCGAGCATCGCATCTGGAGCGATGCTACCACGGCCAATTCTTCTGCGACAGCGGTGCCGTCACGCAATACGTCTTATCCATAAACGGGATGGCGCGCTGAATCTTCCGCCGGAGAAGTACTCACTGGAAGTGCGGCGCCGGGTGGCGATCCAAGCGGCCAAGAGCTCGTTTGACGAGGGGGTGAAAACGCTGGAGGTGCATCCTCGTCCCTTTCGTGAGATGTGGGGGCAATCTCGGTTCTTCGATGCACCCTCATGCTTCTTCTCGCCGCGCGAGCTTGCCAGGCAGACATTCTCGGAATTTCTGCTTCGCCCTTGAGAACGTAGGCCGTTGGAGAAGGCAATAATCTCGGCGGCCATGGCAACGGCTCGGGCCTGAAAACGCGTGTCTCATGCCACCGCGGCCAATCCATTCTTCTCAACCAGTGACAATAATTTTAGAGAGGCGCCCGCCGGGCGCTTCTCTCCACGCTCCCATTTGCTGACCAAACTACTGGTCACGTTCAAATAGTTGGCAAAAACCATTTGGCTGACATGTTCCCTCTCTCGGATCGCTTTGATCTCTTGAGGTGTCAGCGGCCTGACTGGTGTCAGGCAGGCCGCATCGAAGCGACGCATAGTCCGCTTGTCGATAGCGCCGACATCATGCAATGCCTCCATGGTTTCATGGATGGCCGCCATCGCTTCACTTCGGTATTTCTTGCCCATTTTCCTTTACCTCTAGAAAATCGCCTCGCTTCAAAAGCTCCGCGAGCTGTTTCTCAGTTAACGCCAACACGTGTTTTGCAGCTTCCCTAAACTGCCTCAGCTCATCGGCATCGATGTTCGCGCGATGGGTCTTGGGAAACCCGTATACAAAGAACGCCTTCATTCCCCGCCGGAAAAGGATGATCGTCCGGTAGCCGCTCGACCTTCCCCGCCCCTGTCTGGCGATCCGTTGCTTGATGACTTCGCCACCCAGGTCGGCGTCGATCTGGCCCTTGCCGGCGCGATCCGCAGTTTCCTGCAGGACCGCGTCCGTGATTCCCTCCTTTCTTGCGAAGCGCTGAAACCACCTGGACTTGAAGACTCGCACAGTGTGCCTGGAGTCATTCTATAGCACCGGGTGCCACAATTCAAGGAGCTGCCCACAGAAACTGAAAGGCGGTACCCGCGGGCCGATGCGGAACGATTCTGGAGCACTTGACGACCTCATAGAGGAGTGGGGTTCCGGCGCCAAGGCCCTGAATGAATTCGAGAGACGGCACAAGGTCGGATCGCCCTTGGTTTACCTGGCCGCCCTCCAGGTCGGGCAATACGAATCCAATGTGCTGGCAACTCGGGACTCGAACACGATTGCTCCGTGAAGTAACGAACCTTGACCAACTGCAGGCTGATAAACCAACTGCAGGCTGATAATATGGCGGAGTCGGCACCTTGCATACGAATCGCGATTCGGAGGTAATCCCCGCCGTGCACCGGACCATCGCAGCTTCGGCTATAAAATACGCCCTCATTCCGATATTTGTACTGATCTCGGCCATCCCGCGGGCAAACGCAGCCGTTACCATCCAAAACCTTTGCGTCGAGTACCGGAACACCCCGCTGGGCATCGATGTGGCGCAACCGCGGTTCGGTTGGCAGATGGCGGCCACGGCCGGGGAACGGGGACTCGAGCAGACTGCGTACCAGTTGGAGGTCAAAGATCCGAAGGGCGCGGTGATTTGGGACTCCCAGCGAGTTCCGGACGCAGCTTCCCTCGGCATCAAGTACGCCGGCCCCCCGCTCAAAGGCTCCACCCGATATGCCTGGACAGTGAGCGTGTGGAACCAGGCGGGCGCGAAACTCTCCGCCTCTTCCTGGTTTGAAACCGGCCTCATGGATCCCTCTCCCACCTCCGCCGCCTGGGGCGGAGCCAAGTGGATTGGCGGCGGCGACGGCGATCTGGTCCTCTATGCGCCGTACCTGGCTATCTTTGACGCCAGGTACGCGCTCGCCATTGTTCCGGGCAGCACGCGCGCGAGCTTCATTTACGGCGCCAACGACTCGCGTTTGATGGACAAGTTCAAGAACATCTATCAGGTCGAAAGCGCCCAAGACCAGAGCTACATCAAGCTGGAACTCGACGTCTCCGGCGTGAACGGAACGCCCGGCGGCAAGGCCAGGCTGAACGTTTATCGCGCCGGCTATACCGATACCGACACGCCGTCCAAACCGCTCCGCACTTTCGAGATCTCCACCGACGTTGTCAACAACGCCAACAAAAACTCGGAACACACCATCGACTTCCACAGCGCCTTCGGGCAAATCGCTCTCTCGATTGACGGCAATGCATCCTTCTCCGGTGCGCAGCCTGCCGCTGAGGGCGGCGGCGCCGGCGGGCGTCGTGGACAGGGCGGTCCGCCTCCGGGCGGTGGCGGCGGCGGACGGGGTGGAGCAGCCAACTCCGTCAATTTGAACCCGGTCGGCTCGGGCGGCAACTTCATCGCCTTCGGGATGCTCTGCGATATCGGTTTTTCCGTCGATCCCGGACAGAACGCCACGTTTCGCGAGGTCACAATTCGCAACAACCGCGCGCCCAACCACGTTCTCTTCCAGGAGAACCTGTCCGGTGCTTACAACGGAATCTTTGCCGGCTTCGTCACTCCGAACTCGGGATTCTCGGTGGCGAATGGCCAGTATGCCTTGCAGGGCGGCGAAAAGGGCGTGTTCGTGGTTCGCGACCCCAGCCACAACTCGACCCCGATGCTCCGCACCTCGTTCAAAGTCCCGGCCAAAACCGTGCAGGGAGCGCGCTTGTACGTCACGGCGCGCGGCATCTACGAGCTGTATCTGAACGGCAAACGCGTGGGCGACGACTACTACAACCCCGGCCTGACCCAATACAACATCACCCACATGTACCAAACCTACGATGTCACCAGTATGCTGAAAGCCGGCGACAATGCCCTGGGCGCCATGCTGGGAGAGGGCTGGTGGAGCGGCCTGCTCAGCTTCGGCAACATCTGGAACCATTTCGGGGACCGCCAGTCGCTCCTCGCCAAGCTGGCGGTCACCTACAGCGACGGCTCCTCCGACACTGTCACCACCAATCCGGAGACCTGGAAATACTACAACAACGGACCCGTGGTCTATAGCAGCCTCGATCTCGGCGAGATCTACGACGCCTCCAAAGACGCCGCCGTCGAAAACTGGTCCAGCGCGGGCTACAACGATTCCAAGTGGAAGAGCGCGGTGGTGGTTCCTCTCGAAGGCGCCACTTTTTCGGGTGCGGAAGGCGGACGCGGCGCTCCCAGCACGCCGTTCAACTTCGACAAGCTCTCGCTCATCGGCCAGATCGGAAACAACGCGGGCGTGTTCAAGACTCTCACCGCGCAAAGCGTCAAGGAAGTCCGCCCCGGCGTTTATGTCTACAACCTGGGGCAAAACATGGTGGGCGTGCCGCGCATCACGGTCGCCAGCGGACATCCCGGGGGTAAAATCACCGTCCGCTATTCGGAAATGCTCTACCCCGATTTGAAAGAGTCGGGCAAGAACGTCGGCATGCTCATGACGGAGAACTACCGCGCCGCGATCAGCCAGGACGTTTACACCATGAAGGCGGGCAGTCAGGTCTTCCAACCCCGCTTCACTTCGCACGGCTTCCAGTACGTGGAAGTCACGGGACTCGACAAGCCCCTTCCGCTCGCGGCCGTGCAGGGAGTGGTCATCAGCTCCATCCGGGAGTTGACCGCCGATTACAAAACGTCCAACCAGAAGATCAACCGGCTGTGGTCCAATCTGGTCTGGTCCAACGTCGACAATTTCCTGACCATACCCACTGACTGTCCGCAGCGCAACGAACGCATGGGTTGGTCGGGCGACATCAACGTCTTCTCGCGCACCGCCACGTACGTCTCGAATGCCGATCAATTCCTGACCCGCCACATGTACGCCATGCGCGATGTGCAGACCCCTGCCGGCCGCTTCACCGACGTCGCGCCTATTGGCGGCGGATTCGGCGGCGTCCTCTGGGGCAGCGCCGGAATCGTGGTTCCCTGGGAAGCCTACCTGCAATACAAGGACACGGCTTTGCTCGAACGCCAATATCCCGCCATGGCCGCCTACCTCGACTACCTGGAGACCACCATCGACCCGAATACCGGTCTCAGTTCCGATGGCCAACTCGGCGATTGGCTCGGTCCGCAGAACAACGCTCTCGGCACCGCCTTCCTGGTGACCGCGTATCACGCCTACGACCTCGGCATTATGGCCCAGGTCGCGCAAATCCTCGACAAGCCCACGGAAGCGGCCAGGTATCGCGCCCTATACGAAAAGCGCCGCGCCTTTTTCAATGCCAAATTCGTCAACGCCGATAAGAAGACGCTCGCCACCGGTGGTGGACGCGGCGGCGGAGGTGGAGGCCGTGGGGGAGCCGCAACCCCGGCCGCGGCGCCGGAATTCCGATTGGCCGATACGCAGACTTCTTACGCCGTGGGTCTGGCCATGGGCCTGTTCAACGACGAAGACAAAGCCGTGATGGCGAAGAACCTGGCGGAAACCATCACGCGCGAAAACAAAGACGACAACGGCGCTATGCGCCCGCCCTACTCGCTCATGACGGGGTTCATCGGCACCTCCTTCATCAGCAAAGCGCTCTCCGACGCCGGCCACAGCGATCTGGCCTATGGCATTGTGCAGAACAGCCAGTATCCTTCCTGGCTCTATGCTATCGACCAGGGGGCGACGTCCATCTGGGAACGGCTTAATGGCTACACCGTGGAGGAAGGGTTTGGCGGCAACAACAGCATGAACTCCTTCAACCACTACTCCTTCGGGGCCGTCGGCCAGTGGATGATGGCCTATTCGCTCGGCATTCAACGCGACGAACCCGGTTTCAAGAAGTTCATCCTGCAACCCGAACCCGACCCAACCGGAAGTGTGACTTCGGCTGAAGGCTATTACGATTCGACCTACGGAAGGATCGCGAGCGCGTGGAAGCTGAACGGCAACTCGTTGACGTACCGGGCCACTGTTCCCGCCAACACCACCGCCACGCTCTATCTGCCCGCTGCCTCTCGAAGCGTGGTAAAAGAAGGCGGAAAGGATGCCCGCTCAGTCTCCGGCGTCACCTTTGTCAAATATGAGAACGGCAAGGCCGTGTATAGCCTGAAATCCGGCAGTTATGAGTTTACGTCCGGGCTGTGATGTCCGGACCGGGCACAGCATCGCTGTAAGTGGAGATCGTCGCGTCCCTAACTTATCGATTCGGACGCGGCCACGCTAACGCTCCCTTACGGGGTGCCCTCTGGGCCCGGCTCCGATGCGCGTTCAGAGCCGCGACCGTAAGGGAGCGTTAGGTGGCGATTGAATAGGTTATTTCTTAACAGCTCCTAAGTGGAATCCGGCGCGAGTTACCAGCCACGGCCTGCCGCCGCCTTCCATCCATCCGTGCAGCTTGAACGACTGCCAGTCCCGAGCTGTCGTTGTGCTATGGATCGTCATCCACTTCACGGTTGGCTCGTCTTACTTTGTCGTGCATGCCGGGGATGATCAGCCAGCGCATCCGCGCACCGTGTTCAGAGGCTTAGTTAGTTTCTGTCGCGAAACTCAAGAAACCGCTCCCTTGCGGTCGCGGCTCGGTAATGCAGCGATGACTCCACGGGACTTGTTACTGAGCCGCGACCGCCAGGGAGCGGTTTTGCCGTTACGAGTCGGAGTTTCGCGACAGAAACTTAGTTAGGCCTTATCTTCAAAGCGATGCCGAAGTAGCCGGGGAACTCGCGGCCATGCTGTGCGAGGGCGCGTAGACGGATGAGGACCGCGAGGCGATGCCGCAGCACCTGCCGTGGCTGTTTGGGGAGGGGTGGGAGCCTGGGGCTGCAAAACATCGGCGTGTGCCCTCACGCAGCCACCTTCCATTACGCTTCTCGCGGCTCCGTTGCGCGCCCCGCACATCCGTGCGGAGCGGCTGTTTGCCTACTTCCTGACCCCTGCCGCGTGCGGAGTCGCCATAGCCGCCTTCTTCTGCTGTTGAAATAGCTGTTCGAATTGCGCCTGCGGCAGCGTCACCGTGACCGTCACGGTGGCGCCCTGCGCGCCGATGGCAACGGCTTGCGCCAGATTGGGCATTTGCGGATTGCTCTGGGACTGCATCTGCGCCAGGTTCACCAGGAACTGAATCGTGTTCCCAAGCTGCGTGGCGTCCGCGGCGTTGTCCGCCTGAATGGCGGCTGTCCCCACTACCGAATTGCCGAATTTCACGCCGCCGGCGGCCTGCTGGATCTGCTGCAGAACGCCCGCCGCGTTGCCGCCCAGGGCGCCCGACGGAGCCAGCGAAAACGGCGGCACCGTAGTCACCACCCAGGCATCTTCGCTGGCGCTCCACTGGTTCACCAGCGTGACCACGGCAGTGGGCAGCGCCAGGCCCGAACTGGGGCGATCGATGGCGGCCTTGACACTGGCGATATCGCCGGCCATCACCAGCGTGGAATTGATGAATGCGATGCCGGCCATTTTCTTGGGATCTTCGATGATGGTCACGCCGCTGTGGACTTCGGTGGCGGCGCCTTTGCTGGTGGCCAGCGCGGTAATTGTGGCGGTGTCGAAGTTGCCCCGAGCCAGCGCCAGGCCGGTCGGCGTTTTGCTGCCCGGCGTGGCGTCGGTGGCCGCCAGCAATTCGTGCACGTCGCGGGTGGGGTCGAAACCGGTGAGAGCGATGAGCTGCTGCAGGCCCGTGTTGTTGGACTGCATCTGTGTCAGCACGTACAACCCGAAGGGCGAAGCTTTGGCCTGATCCACGTTCACCCCCGCCACTACCTTGGCATCGGGCATCACATAGCTCAACAGTTGGGAATCTGCGGCGTGGGCGGCAAGCACGCCGGCGAAAGCGGTAAAGAGAGTCGCGGTGGTGACTATTCGTGCGTTCATACTACTCAGGACGCGGGCCACCCCCCATTATTAACACTAGCGGAATCAGTCCGGAATGGGTACCTGTTCCACAACTTCGATGCCGAAGCCTTCCAGCGCCACAATCTTGCGCGGATGATTGGTCAGCAGGCGGATGGTGTGCAGCCCCAGGTCGGAGAGGATTTGCGCCCCCAACCCGTGTTCGTGCTGCAATTGGCGCTGGCCGGCAGCTTCTTTATAGTGCATGAAGTCGCGGCCGTGATCGGCGCGAACCCCGGGACCGGTGCCATGCAGATAGACCAGCACCCCGGCGCCCTCCTGGGCGATGCGGCGCAGCGAGCTGTCGACCAGACGATGGCAATCGCAGTCCGTCGAGCCGAAAACGTCGCCATACAGGCAGCGGGAATGCATGCGGACCAGCACCCGTTCCACGCCGGCCACATCGCCGCGCACCAGCACCATGTGGTACTCGGGATTGAGATCGCTGGCGTAGGTGACGGTGCGAAATTCGCCGGACTCGTTGTGGAGAGTGCCTTCGGCCACGCGGCGGACGAACTTCTCGTGCTTCATGCGGTAGCGGATGAGCTCGGCCACGGAGATCATTTTGAGGCCGTGGCGCGCGCAGAACTCCACCAACTGCGGGACCCGCGCCATGGTGCCGTCGTCATTCATCACCTCGCAGATTACGGCGGCGGGCGCCAGCCCCGCCATGCGCGCCAGATCCACGGACGCCTCGGTCTGGCCGGCGCGCACCAGCACGCCGCCTTCGCGCGCGCGGAGGGGGAAAACATGGCCGGGGCGGGCCAGGTCGGAGGGCCGGCATGAGGGGTCGATGGCGGTCAGGATGGTGCGCGTGCGGTCGGCGGCGGAAATCCCCGTGGTGACGCCGTCGCGGGCATCGATGGCTTCGGTAAAAGCGGTGCCGAACGTCGAGGTATTGTGCGCGCTCATGGGCGGCAGCCGCAGGAAGTCGCAGCGTTCCGGCGTGAGGGCCAGGCAGATGAGACCGCGGCCGTAGGTGGCCATGAAATTAATGATCTCGGGGGTGATTTTCTCGGCCGCCACGGTGAGGTCGCCTTCGTTCTCGCGGTCCTCGTCGTCCACGACGATCAGGATGCGGCCGGCGCAAAGTTCTTCAACTGCCTCGGGGACTGAGACGAAGGGCATGATTCATTGTATCGAGCGGACCCGTCTACAAAGAGCCGGGCATCGGACAGGGCCTCCGGACGTGTTACCCGGGGCTACCGCCGTTCCGGCATGGCCGGATCGGTCATGAGATCGTCCAGGGAAGTGAAAACCAGACTGGTCAACAGGAATTGCGTCCAGGAGAAGGAGGTATTCACGCCATGGGCATAGAAGCAGCCGCCGCCGAACGTTACACCCACCTGCGACAGATTCGCGAGGATGGCCCGGAACGCCGGCAGGTTCGTGTCGGCGGTAGCACCGGACACCCGGAAGATCCATCGCGCCGGGTCCATTAGCGGGATCGTCACCTTATACAATCCATCGACCATGTCCCATGAGTCGCCGGCCGCTTCCGGCCGTATACTCTCAATCGCCATGTAGGTCTCTTCGGTCTCGTCGTTGGTCCATCCTGCCTCTCCCAGAAACACGTGCATCTCGGCGATAGGGGAAGCGCAGGTGTTACCCTTCTGCAGGTTATAGTTGAAGGTGGGCGTGTTGCCGTCAAGAGAAATGTTGACCGCACTTACACGAATCGACGCCATGGAAGAGATGTCGCTGATGAACGTGCCATCGGACAACGGGACACCCGTGCCCGTGTCCGTGGTTAGCACATAGGCGACCACCTCGTTCGCGTAGGCCTCCGGATAGACGAAGCTGTCGTCTCGCGGCCAGACCCAGCCCAACCCATATATCCCATTTATTGTGGAGTTTT
>Ga0182013_10006352_pt1 | contig 13433 bp, 13 predicted proteins | sample 612S2MmetaG_FD_120487 | JGI IMG/M metagenome (GOLD analysis project Ga0182013, IMG submission 120487) | Permafrost microbial communities from Stordalen Mire, Sweden - 612S2M metaG | ecosystem: Environmental > Terrestrial > Soil > Wetlands > Permafrost | place: Sweden: Stordalen | collected... | reverse complement strand
TCGAACACCGAACGGATTATGGGTCTGTTGGACAGCGGCACACTGCCCAAACAACTTGAGCGGGCAACACGCAAGTGGGACGCTGCGGACCTGGAGAATGCAGCACAAGACGCGGGGGTGCCACTGGTCATCTGCCGTACAAGCAAGGAATTTCGCGCAACTGAGCAGTATCAGCGCCAAGTAAGCGCGCCTCTTATACACATTGAGAAAATTGGCGACAGTGAGCCCGAACCGTTTCTCCCTGGAGCGAGACCCCTCTCGGGAGTCCGGGTGCTCGGCATGACCCATGTCGTTGCAGGGCCCGCGGTATTGCGCCAGCTCTCCGCACAAGGGGCAGATGCTCTCAATCTGAATACGTTGAACTGGATTGAAGAACCAACAATGTATTGGCAGACTCAGGCCGGAAGCCGCCAAGCTTATATGGACGCACGCGTCGATGGAAATCGGAAGGCGGTTTATGAACTCGTCAAGGGTTCTGACGTCTTCGTTGAGAATCTACGTCCACACCTGGCAGATAAGCAAGGGTTCTCCGCGGAAACGCTTGCGAGCATCCGTCCAGGGATCATCTACGTCAAAATCAAGCTGAACACCTCGACAGGCCCGTGGGCTGACTGGATGGGATATGACTTCACCGCGGCGGCCTTGTGCGGATTGCTTTGTGACATCGGCTCTGCCGACCAACCTCAGTTGCCTCACGGCGTGAACGTGGTATGCGATTTCCTGACTGGTTATCTGGGCTCGATCGGCGTCCAGGCTGCATTGCTACGAAGGGCAGTCGAAGGCGGGAGTTACAAAGTGACTGTTACCTTGTCGCAAACAATCATGTTCGAGCAGGCCCTCGGCTTTGTCGACAACGAAACACTCCTCAACCTGGATAATCTGGGGCCGGACCACAAGCCGCTCAAGCCTAACCTTCAAACTGGCCAGACTGCGTTTGGTGAATTCACCCGCATCGGCTCTCAGGTTGAAATGTCGAAGACACCGGAGTACTGGGATGATCCGATCATCTCCCCGATCGGCTCCTCAAAGCCGGAGTGGCTGCCGCGATAGCAGGTGGCTCCTCCCAGTTACTATCGTTCAACTCTTGTTCGGTGCTTATTCGAATTGTGCGGTGACGGAAACTTCGCTTCGCCGGAACACCCTTTGCTCTTCGCAAGGCTAGGAGGCCCCTTTTGGACGCGCTCGCACTTCACCGAATCCATTTCGCCTTCACCATCGCATACCACTATCAGTTTCCGCAACTCACCATGGGTCTTGCGCTCTTGATAGTGGTTCTTAAGACGCTGGCTCTCAGATCGCACGACGAAACATACGACATCTCCGCCCGCTTCTGGGCGAAGATCTTCGCCATCAACTTCCTCCTCGGGGTAGTGACTGGAATTCCCATGGAGTTCCAGTTCGGCACCAACTGGTCGGAATTCTCACGTCGCACCGGGGGTGTCATTGGCATGCCGCTGGCCATGGAGGGCATCTTCTCCTTCTTCCTCGAGTCAGCCTTCCTCGGTCTCTTTCTCTTCGGTGAAAAGCGCCTGTCTCGCCGGATGCACTGGCTGTCTGCTTTTCTTGTCTTCTTGGGTTCGTGGATCTCCGGATTCTTCATCATTGTCACGAACGCCTGGATGCAGCATCCGGTCGGCTACAAACTTCTCCCTAACGGCGTGTATGCAGTCACCAGTTTCACCCAACTCCTCTTGAATCCCTGGGCATTGCTCGAGTATTCACACAACATGTGCGCCGCAGTCGTCACTGCATCTTTCGTTATGTCGGCTGTCGGAGCACTCTATCTGCTGCAAGGCCGTGAAGGCCCCTACGGACGCATCTTCCTCAAGCTTGGCGTGATCGCAGGAATCATCTCATGCACTCTGCAGGTCTTTCCAACAGGCGATCTGCACGGCAAGTACATGGCCAAGAATCAGCCCACTGCCATTGCGGCCATGGAGGGGCTCTTCCATACCGAAAAAGGAGCGGGGATGGTGCTCATGGGTCAGCCCAATTATGATACGGAAACCATCGACAACCCGCTGGTTGTAAACAACGTGCTGAGCTTCCTTATCTATGGAACCACCGCCGCGGAAGTCGAAGGCCTGGACCATTTCCCCAGGGATCAGTGGCCCTCCACTCTTCCGCTTTTGTTTTACAGCTACCACATCATGGTGGGCCTCGGAACCTGGTTTGGCGCGCTCATGGGGATCGCGGCCTTGTTGCTTTGGCGCGGCAAGCTCTACTCTTCGCGCTGGATGCTGTGGCTCATTATGCTGAGTTGGCCGCTGCCTTACATTGCCACAACCGCTGGTTGGATGACTGCCGAAATCGGCCGCCAACCCTGGCTTGTCTACGGCCTCATCCGTACCGCACAGGGCTCCTCCACGCACGTCAGCGCCGGCAACAGCCTCTTCACCTTGCTGGGCTTTCTTGGCATGTACACCGTGCTTTCGCTGCTCTGGATCATCGTCGTCTACAACCACATCCGATCTGGCCCGCTGGCCAATGATCAAGCTGCGCATACCCAAACTGCCACTGCTTAAGGAGCACATTGCATGGGAACTCTCTGGTTCTGGATCGTAGCATTGATGCTCACGGCCTATGTCGTCTTCGACGGCTTCGACCTCGGCGTCGGCATTGTCTATCTCTTCGTCGCGCGCACCGAAACTGAACGGGCTCAGACCCTGCGCGCCATTGGTCCCGTCTGGGACGGCAACGAAGTCTGGCTGCTGGCGGCCGGAGGCACGCTCTTCTTCGCATTCCCGCTTCTCTATGCCTCGGCCTTCAGCGGCTTCTATCTCCCCTTAATGATGGTTCTCTGGCTGCTCATCCTGCGCGGGGTCAGCATCGAGTTGCGCGGCCATTACGCCGACCCACTTTGGCGCACTTTCTTCGATGGACTCTTCAGCTTCTCAAGCGTATTGCTCACCATCTTCTTTGGGGCGGCCATGGGCAATGTTGTGCGCGGTGTTCCGATAGGCGCTGACGACTATTTCTTCCTGCCTCTGTGGACCAACTGGCAGACGGGAGCGAATCCTGGAATCCTCGATTGGTATACCGTTCTCGCCGGAGTACTTGCCCTCGCCGCTCTTTCGCTTCACGGAGCCCTCTACCTCGCCCTTAAGACGGAAGGCAACCTGGAGCGCCGCGCCCTCTGCATCGCTTGCCGTATCTGGAGAGCGACTGTAGTTCTCACCGCCGCGGGCATTCCGGCTACAGTCCTGGCGCGTCCGGCTTCCCTCAATAATTTCAAAGGGCATCCTGTAGCGTTCCTCGCTCCGCTCGCGGTCATCGCGAGTCTCGGAATGATGCGCTACACCATGGCAAAAGGTTCGCGCCTTCTTTCGTTCCTCGGCTCGTGTGGCTACCTCATCTCGATGCTTGTGGGAGCTGCGACCGGGCTCTTCCCCGTTCTTCTTCCCGCCGTTGGAATCGCGGGGCGCGACATCACCATTGATCGAGCGATTTCCGATCCTCATACACTGCGCGTCGGCCTGATCTGGTGGTCGGTGGGGATCTCTCTGGCCTTGATGTACTCAGTAATCGTCTACAGGCAGTTCTGGGGCAAAGTTCCCACCGACACCGAAGGCTATGGGCACTAGCTGTGAACTATCAGCAGGTTTTTCCGAGAACCTGAGCGGCTAATCCATCAATGCTGTCCGTTGCTTCAGCATTCGCATAGAAAAGGAGGGCCAAACAATGGGATTCTCAAACGAAAACATCCGCGCTTGTGCACTCGCAACCGTCTTCGTCGCATTGCTCAGCCTCTTCCAGGACGCGGCTACTCTGCTGAAACACCCGATACGGGCCGCCTGCCATTGCGTTCAACGCCGGGGCGATGATCTATTTCGCAGCAATGTAGTCGATGAAGACCAGCAGCCACGTCCGCAGCGCCTTGATCGGAGGCAATTCGGCGGAGAGCTTTCTCTGCGCCTCGGCCAGATTCTCGACTTCGCTGATATAGACAGCGGCCAGCAGATCATCGCGCGAAGAAAAGTGACGGTAAAGCGTCCCCGGTCCGATTTTGGCGCGCTTGGCGATCTCGTCCATTCTGGCCTCCGCGCCCCGGCGCGTGAAAACCTGCTTCTCGTCTTCTAGAATCCGCTCCCAGTTGCGTTGCGCATCGGCTCGTGGCTTGCGAGCAGTTTTTGCGACTGAGCTTTCATCGACTATTTCTGAAACCGGAGTGACTCTCCGATAATCTCATTAGCATTACGGAGGTTGACTCCGTTTATTCCGGGCCGAGGCCCTTGTCAAAGATTCGTGATTGGAGTGTATAGGCATGGCAGCAAAATTTGGAGCAGAGTCAACCACAGAAGATGTCCTCAAAGGGGTCGACCTGAAAGGTAAGCGGATTCTGGTGACGGGGGTATCTGCGGGTCTTGGCGTAGAAACGGCACGCGCACTGGTGGCGCATGGCGCGGATGTTGTGGGCGCAGCGCGCGATTTGGGGAAGGCGAAGCGAGCCACATCAGAAGTCAGCAAGGCCGCGGCGGAGACCGGCGCGCGTTTCGAGTTGGTCGAACTTGACCTCGCCAACCTGAAGAGCGTGCGTGCTGCCGCAGACAGGCTGGTTGCCGATGGCCGCCTGTTCGACGTGATCATTGCGAATGCCGGTGTCATGGCGACTCCGTTCGGAAAGACAGCGGATGGTTTCGAGACGCAATTCGGTACCAATCACCTGGGCCACTTCGTGTTCGTGAACCGCATCGCAAAGCTGATCAAGGACGGCGGCCGTCTGGTCAACCTCGCTTCGTCAGGGCACCGTTTCAGCAATGTGGACTTGAACGATCCCAACTTTGAGACGACGCCATATGAACCATTCGTGGCTTACGGGCGTTCAAAGACCGCGAACATCCTGTTCGCAGTCGAGTTCGACCGCCGTCATCGTGACCGCGGGGTCCGCGCCGTGGCTGTGCATCCAGGAGGCGTTCAGACCGAGCTTGCCCGCCATATGGACCCGGCCCACTTGGAACAGATGGTCAAACAGATCAATGAACAGGCTGCGGCAGAGGGCAAAGGACCGTTTCAGTTCAAAACAGTCTTCCTGGGAGCCGCCACTTCGGTATGGGCAGCCGTCGTCGCGCCAGCCGAAGAGGTTGGAGGACGGTATTGCGAGAACTGCCACGTGAGTGCCGTCGTCGCAGATGATGCACCGCTGGGCATGCTTGACGAAGGAGTGCGCTGCTACGCTCTCGATCCACAAAATGCTGCTGCGCTTTGGAAGAAAAGCGAAGAGCTGGTGGGCGAAACGTTCCAGTAAGCAATTGCCTGGGACAGGCAAGGGCGCTTATATCGCGGCACAGACGCAGACTGGCTGTTCATAGGTTCAAGCCAAGAACTTGTGAGCAGCCAGAAGCTTCCCCGGTCACTATCCACGATCAGTTGTGAGCAACTTCCACATCGTTTTGGATGACGCGCGTGCATGCTTCTCGATCACATCCGAGTTCACGGCGAAGAGACCATGTGTCCTCAAGCCAAGAAGCTGGTTTGCGATGGTAGGTTTGGGGTTTGCAATGATGCGGCCCGAGCGATCATAACGGGACGGCGGCTTCCCGTCAGTTAGAAATAAGGTGTAGAGATGAAGATCAGTTAGGCCACGGCGTTGATTCATACACCCCACATTGAGTGGGGGCGACCGCAATTCTGGTGCGATCTTGGCTGCGGCAACGGAACGTTCACAGCCGCGCTTGCGCAGTTGCTGGCTGCCGGCAGCACGATTCATGCCGTCGATCTCGACCAGAAAGCGTTGGCGGAAATTCCGGACCTGCATGACGGAGTCGAAATTCTCAAGATCCTCGGGGATCTACAGAGTCCTGACCTCAGTCTTCCCTCTGTCGATGGAATTCTCATGGCAAACGTCCTGCACTTCATTTGGGAGCAAGGCCCCTTCCTGAGAAGACTTTTGACCGTGGCGGATCGTTTCCTGATTGTTGAGTATGAGAGAACCAAGCCGAATCAGTGGGGACCATACTGGCGAAGTTCAAACGTTCTCATGGACGGCTCCTCGTTCAAAGACTTGGTTGGGAATTACTGATTGTGAGCTGGACGACGACGGAGGCATTGGTTCAGAAGATGTTGATGAGGAACAGTCCGGCGACCACCATGACCGCGAAGGTCACACCATGGATCGAAAAGGCTGCCTGCTTCGAACCGCCTGAACCCAGTACGTTCGACATATCGCCGAACGCAGTGAGGGATTCAACGAGAAGCGCTATTCCCACCGTTCGTGGGTTGGTCGTAAGCATCAGGGTCAGGACAACCAGACCGGATACGATGTCCCGAATTCCTTTAAGGCGTAGCCAGGCTCGCGTGTCAGGATCAGGTGAGGGTAGCTTGAGGCCGAAAGATCCTGTCATCTTTTCGGGGGATGCGATGTAGAGACTGCCAATGATGATGATGCCGACCGCGAGGAGTGCGGCCACGGAAAGCGGGATGGTCGTGTGCATGATGTATCTCCTTTAGAAAATATAGCAACGCTATACAAGACGCCGAGCATAGCGGGAAGGATTCAATAATCCACAATATTTTCTAGCGGTGCTATTATTTGTTTATGGAAACGACGGCGGCTCCAAGCCGGATTGCGGAAAGAAAACTGCGCGACCGGCAGGCGCGACGGGCACAGATCATCAGCGCTGCGCGCCGAATTGCGGAGACCGAAGGATGGCCCAGTGTGACCGTTCGGCGGCTGTCCGACGAGATCTCGTATAGCCAACCCGTTTTGTACGCACACTTCGGGAGCCGCGAGGGGATCCTCTCCGCGGTTGCTCTCGAAGGATTTCACGAACTGGGCCTTGCTTTGGAAAAGGCAAAGAAGCGTGCGAAGGGCGATGCTTCGATAGAAGGATTCGCGTCCGCATACCTGGCGTTCGCTTCGTCGTCGCCCGCACTGTATGAAGTGATGTTTTCGCTCAGCCTCAACGTACCCTTCGCAGACCCTGCGACTCCTGCCGAGTTGCAATTCGCCTTTGCGCAGCTCATGGAGCTATTTGAGAGCCAAAGCTCGAAGTCGGAGGTTCTCTCTGAGCTGTTATGGGCAAACCTCCACGGGCTTGCCGACCTCACCCGAACCAAACGACTTTCGAGAAGTCGCCAGAAAGAGCGCCTCAAGGCCCTGGTCGAACTCTTTAAGTTTCCTGCTGAATAGCTTTCACTGTTGTAGGGGCTATATCTTCCACACTTTGGATGAGACCACGATGGAGCGTCACCTGGCAGTAGCGGACTGCAATCGAAAACAGCCGAGACTGCAATGGACGCGATTTCATGACCGAATTAACTGCGACCAGCCGGGACATGCAGGGCTGGCTGGTTGCAGGCGGTCCGGCGGCCTGAAACTGGGACCGCAATTCTGTCGCGCGGGAAGCGTCGAGGATGTTGTTGAAGAGTGCCTTGATCGCGGCAGGCTTGGCGTCGAACAGTTCGGCAAGATCCTTGATTTGATAGCTATGCTTGGTCATGGTTGGCTCTAGCTAGGTCGTCGAGTTAGCGTGACAGCACGGACTCGATCAGGTCCACGGACAGGGGGTGTTTCCCCAGTTTGAAAACCGGCTTCGAGAGCCATCGTCAGGTACTGCTGAATTTGCAGCGGGGTGGCTCCGCGACCGTGGATGCAACATTGGTTCATGCAGCGGCCTAACTTTGCCTCCGCAAATGCAGATGGCCCGGTATCGAACCAGGGCCGCGGGCATATTGCCGGGGCGAGCAACTCGTTACTCGCTTGAAAGCTTTGCCAAAGGCGCTCTCTGATTCATAACCCAAGGAAAGAGCGATCTCAGTGATGGAATCGTCCGTATGTTGCAATCTATCGCTGGCCAGCAACATGCGCCATCGCATCAGGTATTCCATTGGGGACGAACCGACTGCCTCTTTGAAACTGAGGGTGAAGATCGTTCGGGACATTCCGGCACGTTCTGCCAGTGTTTGCAGTGTCCACCGGTGGGCTGGATTCTCATGCATTGCTTTCATTGCCGAACTAAGCCGCCGGTCCGTTAAGGCAGCCATCCATCCGACACCGCCTCCGTCCCCCTCCAGATATAGTCGTAGAGCCTGAACCAACATCATGTAGGCGAGCTGTTGTGTAACCAGAACTCCGCCCGGCCGTTGCTCATGCAACTCTTGCCTCATACGATCAAGACACCAGCGTAGAGCCGCTTTCTCCGATTCCGCCTGCAGATGCACAATGGGCGGCAGCACACCCAGCAACATGCCAGCCTGGCTGCCGCCAAGAATGAAGTGCCCGCCCACGATAAAGCAAGCACCACCTCCATTGAATGACGCGATCCCGCCAGTCGCCGCGCTTGGGTAAAATTCGTCGGCGTCGATAGGCGTCAACGTCAGATCACTCGCGAGGCGTGCTGGCCGCCCGCTTGGCAGCAAGAAACAATCCCCATCCTTGAGATGGATCGCGTCAGGGACCCCGTCGACGGACAGCCAGCATTCACCGGCGACCACGGCGCAGCACTTGATGCCTTCCTTCTTAGGAAGCTGGACTGACCATTCTCCTCCTATATCGAAACCACCGCACGTATAGCTGCGTGGTTTGAGCAAAGACAAGACATCAGAAAGCGGATCCATCAGAACTCCGAACGATCAGACCAGCAATGCGTACGATCTAACATAGATCGTACGGCGTGATGAGCCTAATGTACAGAGATGGCCGCGACATTGGCCGACGTTCAAACGGAGGCACGAGAGGTGCAGACAGAGCATCTCATGGAAATTCCCCTCCTCGTCTTAGTCGCGGTTGTTACGTGTGCGGATCACGCTTCACGCGGTTGCCGCACATGCCCTGCAGCCAGTACAGAAGGTTTAGTAACGCCTACGGAGAGATTCCCATGCAAATAAAGCCGTTCACCATCGCCATCAGTAACGACCAGTTAGAAGACCTGAAGAGCCGCTTGGAGCGCACGCGGTGGCCGGATGCCATCGAGGGTATGGATTGGGCGGATGGAACCAATCGGGCTTTTCTTCAACGCCTCACGGAGTACTGGCGTACGGAGTTCGACTGGCGAGCACAGGAGGCAAGACTGAACAGTCTGCCCCAGTTCATGGCAGAGGTAGAGGGGCTCGACATTCATTTCATCCATCAGCGCGGACAAGGCCCTAGCCCGTTTCCGTTACTGATCACACACGGCTTTCCCGGCACCGGGTTTGACATGGAGAAGCTCATCCCGCTGCTCACCGATCCCGGAGCGCATGGCGGTGATCCTGCTGACGCGTTCGATGTCGTAGTCCCGTCAATTCCCGGTTATGGGTTCTCGCAAAGGCCGGAGCACCCGCGTGTCGGTCCGGAACGTGTGGCCGAGTTGTGGACGAAGCTGATGGCAAGCCTCGGCTACGAAACGTATGGCTTGCAGGCCGGAGACTGGGGAGCGGCCGTTTCCACATGGCTGGCCTATCGACATCCCGAGCGCGTCGCCGGTCTGCACCTCTTTTTCATTCCCGGCCGCTTTCGGCCCGCAATGGGCGAAGGGCAGGCCCCGATCACAGACGAGGAAAAGACGTTCCTTGAGCACCTCGGCGCTTGGTTCGCGGCGGAAGGAGGCTATCACACCCTTCAATCGACAAAGCCGCAGTCACCGGCCTACGCCTTGAACGACTCACCCGCAGGCCTCGCATCGTGGATCGTGGAAAAGAATCGTAACTGGAGCGAGTGTGACGGTGACGTCGAACGCGCCTTTACGTTGGACGCCATCCTCACGAACATCTCTATTTTCTGGTTCACGCAAACCATCGGTTCGGCCATGAGGTTCTACCGTGAGGATCGTCTTTCCCCAACGACCTTCAAGCCTGGCGAGCGCATCCAGCCACCCTTAGGCGTGACAATCATGCCGAAGGAGAAGGACGTCATGCCGCCCCGTTCCTGGGTGGAGCGCGTCTTCAACGTGGCGCACTGGACGCAGATGCCTCACGGCGGACACTTCGGCGCACAGGAAGCGCCTGAAGCTCTTGCTAAGGACATCCGGGAGTTTTTCCGCCCGCTTCGCCCGCGCTAAGACAGGCGGAAGTTACGATTCGCCAGACACACGCTTATCCCGAATAATCGGTGACCCGGAGGCCAGCGGTTGGTGCTCTAGATGAGTCACTCGTTGAGGCAGACGGGCTGGAAATGTGCATTGGCACTGTTCTCGTCAGTCGAGAGCGCCTGCGCGCATTGCTTCCGACGATGTGACTTCAAGTCGCTGTATCTGAAGCGCCCCTCCCGAAGACCACGCAACTACGCACTGCTGCGTGTCGGGGCGCTCCAGATACAGCACTAAGACTTAGCAGGAGTGAACACGTTAGATCTGAACCATTCCACCATCGACGAATAGTTCAGCGCCGTTCACATAGCTTGCATCTTCGGAGGCGAGGAAAACGACCGCTTTTGCAATCTCGTCCGGTGTGCCGGGGCGACCGAGAGGGATGTCTTTAGACAGTTCCGCCAAGAGCTGCTCGGCATTGTCCCGGCCACCTGTCGCCTTCTCAATCGAAGGAGTATGAACTGGGCCTGGGCTGACGACGTTTACGCGTATCCGCCGCTCCCTGAGTTCGTTCGCCCACGTCCGCGCAAAGCTCCTCACCGCGGCCTTGCTCGCGCTCAACACGCCGAAACCAGGTATTCCCTTGATCGTCCACATGGAAGCATTCAGAACAACGGCTGCTCCATCGGGCATTAATGGCAGAGCCTTCTGCATGGAGAAGAACACACCTTTGACATTGGCGGAGAACCCGGCTTCGAACTGGCTTTCAGATACCTGTTCAATCGTGAGGTGTTCAGCCGTGCCAGCATTCGCGAACAGGATATCCAGCCGCCCTGCTTGCTCTCTCACCACCGTGAACAATCGGTCGAGATCCTCCAGTTTGGAAACGTCGCCCTGGATACCCACAGCGCCATGACCAATCTGCTCGATCGCCGCTGCGAGTTCTGGACTCCTTCGCCCAGTTACAAAAACCTTGGCCCCCTCCGCTGCTAGCAGTTTGGCTGTCGCCAATCCAATTCCACTCGTTCCGCCCGTAACCACCGCAATCTTGTTCTCAACTCTTCCCGACATACTTGCTCTCCTAAAAGCCAATGATCTCTACTCCAACTCCAACGTTTTGGTTGGATACCACATCAGATTCCAACCTAGTCGTTGGAGATTCAAATAGAATCTGTTTATGGCTTGGGACACAAAGGAAACACGTCGTCGTCTTCAGCAAGCGGCATGTGCGGAGTTCACGGCACATGGTCCGGACGGTACGACCGTGGCGCGGATCGCAACTCTCGCGGGAATCAACAAGGAGCGGCTCTACAACTACTTCGGGGACAAACGACGACTCTTTGAAATGGTGCTGATCGAGGAACTGGAAAAGCTCGCTATCTCCTTGGGAGCGAACGCTCCCGGCATAGAGAATATCGGGGAATATACGGGCTGCATCTTCGACTATCATGCCGAGCATCCTCAGTTGGTCCGGCTCTTGCTCTGGGAAGGTCTGGCCGAGGGTCTAGCCGTAAACGAGGCCACCCGCACGGCTCACTATCAGCGCACGGTGGCGATGTTTGCCGAAGCACAACGGGACGGCACACTGAATGACGATCTTGATCCAGCAAAACTGGTCTTTCTACTGATTGGACTGGCTGCATGGTGGTTTGCCGTACCCCAGTTGTCGCGCATGGTCACAGGCTCGGATGGCAGTGGTTCAACGGAGCGAAGCCTACGCCGGGCCTGTGTTGTGCGCGCCGCCCAGCATCTGGCCTCCCCACACCCGTAAGCAGCGGCTGCCGGATCGTTGGAAAGATGTCGGTCCCTGCAAACGCAAGTATCGAGTACCTGCCCAATCCGCCGCTTCCAGTAGACGGCAACAACGCGCGAACATCACGTCAAATAACTCCCATGGCGAAGGAGTTCCAGTTCATACCGATTGGTCACCAATTTCGCAATACCGTCGGCCTTCAAAGGAAGGAACTCAACCTCTCTTGTCGATTATGGTTCTTGTTTTAAGATGCTGTTCTGAGCCCACCGCGAATTAGTAAGCCATCCAAGGATAGCGACGAGCATGCCAGAGCCTGTGATCGTCCACCAAACAGCGTGCGTGGCCTCCGGGAAGCCCATCCCACTCGCCCGCCCTGCAGCCACGATTGCGCCACTCACGGCAACTCCAAGGGCAGAGCCGATTGCCCTGCTTGTAGAAGCAATCGCGGCGGCCACACCAAATTGGCTCATTGGCATCCCAGACATTGCTACCGTCGAGATGGCCGGATTGACCATGCCTATGCCGATACCGGCACATTGGCCAGCCAGATCGTGGAAGTGGCCATTCTGTTCCTCCGGGCGCATCCTGCTTATCTGGCGTTGCTTGAGGCTCCCATGGCTTTCGCACGTACCAAAGCTGCGCGAAGGCTATTGCGAAGCACGTTCGGGGCTGTCATTCATCGGATCTACCCAAACATGGAAGCCGCGAGTCTATCTCTCGCATCCGATGTAATAGTCGGATTGCTGAAGGCTCTCTTCAATCTGTATAGGGATGCAAGTTCGATGGAGCGCGAGAGGCTTCGACTGTATTTCAAGTCGTTGATCCGACACTACCTTGAGTGTGTTTTACCCGACTGGCCATGCTCTGTGATGAGGCAAAATCGTCGGCCAGATGAGGAGAAATGCCAATGACAATCGAGCGATTCGTTCCCGAGTATTCTGCCGAGTCGGTAGATGACCTACGCAACCGCCTGCGTCGCAGCCGATGGCCAGATGAAGTTCCGCAATCTCGCTGGGACTATGGCATCAATCCCGATTTTCTGCGCGAAGTTTGCGACTACTGGGGCACTGAATTCAATTGGCAAAAAGAGATTGAGCGGTTTGCCGCTTTTCCGAACTTCAAGACGACGATTTCCGGCCAGGAGATTCATTTCCTGCATGTGCGCGGCAAAGGACCTGCGCCGATTCCGCTCGTGCTCACCCACGGCTGGCCGGGATCATTCCTTGAGTTCCTTCGCATCATACCGTTGCTTACCGATCCTGCCGCCCATGGCGCGCCCGCAACGGATTCCTTCGACGTGATTGTTCCGTCACTCCCCGGTTACGGATACTCGGGTAAACCCGGTCGCGGTATGAACATGTTCGCTGTTGCCGATCTATGGGCCGAACTCATGACGAAACTGGGGTATGACCGGTTCGCTGCGCAGGGCGGAGACATCGGCGCCGGAGTCACCACCGTACTGGGACTGCGTCATGCCGAGCGCATCCTGGGCATTCACCTCAACTTCATCTCCGGCTCCTACCGGCCGTTCCTGCCTTCCCGCACAACTCCGACCCAAGACGAACAAAACGCGTTGAAGCTGGCCACGCAATGGGCAGAGCAGCACGGCGCCTACTGGCACATGCAACGCACCACGCCATTGACGGCCGCTTATGCGCTCAACGACTCGCCCACCGGCTTGGCTGCTTGGATCCTCGAAAAGTTCAGCAAATGGTCCGATTGCGGCGGCGACCCAC
>Ga0182013_10006351_pt1 | contig 13433 bp, 8 predicted proteins | sample 612S2MmetaG_FD_120487 | JGI IMG/M metagenome (GOLD analysis project Ga0182013, IMG submission 120487) | Permafrost microbial communities from Stordalen Mire, Sweden - 612S2M metaG | ecosystem: Environmental > Terrestrial > Soil > Wetlands > Permafrost | place: Sweden: Stordalen | collected... | reverse complement strand
TGAGGTGCTGCCCGAAGGCGCCAACCTGCGCCAAAGCGCCGTCGCTTACGCGCGCAAAATCGCCGACATCCGTCCACTGCCGCGCGTCCGAGACAAAGAATGCAAGGCCGGCGCTGAAGTCTTCGAGGCCATGCGCAAGTCGATCGCGCGCCGTGCCCGTAACCAAAAGGCGCCGTATTACTGCATCGCCGCCGTCGAAGCCGCCACCATGATGCCCTTCGATCAGGGCATGCTGCGGGAGAGCGAATTGTTCCTTGAACTCGTCGGCGCCGACGAGGCCAAAGCTTTGCGCTATGCCTTCTTCGCCGAACGCGAGGCGGCGAAACTTCCCGACATGCCGCCCAACACAAAGCCGCGCGACTTCAATAACGCCGCGGTGATCGGCGCGGGCACGATGGGCGGCGGCATCGCCATGTCGTTCGCCGACTTCGGCTACGACGTGAAGATCATGGACGCGACACAGGAAGGTCTCGATAGCGGTATGGACCGCATCCGTTCCAACTACGCGACGTCGGTCAAACGCGGCAGCCTCAAAGAAGACGAAATGAACCGCCGCCTCGCGCGCATCCATCCGGTCGCCGGCTATGACGACATCAAGGACTGCGACGTCGTGATCGAAGCCGTCTTCGAAGAAATGGCCGTCAAGAAACCCATCTTCGCCAAACTCGATGAGGTGATGAAGCAAGGCGCGTTGATGTTCTCCAACACCTCGGCGCTGGACATCGACCAGATCGCCGCGATGACGCAACGACCTCAGGACGTCGCCGGCACGCATTTCTTCTCACCCGCCAACGTGATGAAATTGTTTGAGGTCGTGCGTGGCTCGAAGTCGTCGCCCGAGACGCTGATCACCGCGATGGCGCTTGGCAAGCAGATCGGCAAGATCCCGGCGATGGCGGGCAACACGGACGGCTTCGTCGCCAACCGCTCCCGCGCGCCATTCAACTCCGAGATGGTCATTCTGCTCGAAGAAGGTTGCCTCCCCGAACAGGTCGATAAAGTCATGGTCGATTTCGGCTACCCGATGGGTCCGTTCGCGGTCGGCGATCTGGCCGGCCTGGACATCGGCGCGGCCGGACGGCGACGGCGCGCCGCGGAAAATCCCAATTATCGCAAGCTGCCGATCGCCGATAAACTGGTCGAGCTTGGACGTTACGGCCAGAAAACCGGCGCCGGCTGGTATAAGTACGAAAAGGGCGACCGCACCCCACACCCCGATCCCGACGTCGCCAAAATCATCAAGGATGTCGCCGCCGAACTCGGCGTCCCGCAAAAAACCTTCACCGACACGGAAATCCTGCACCGGTTGTTGTTCTCATCGGTTAACGAAGCCTGCCGTATCCTGGAGGAAGGCAAAGCCTACCGCGCCAGCGACATCGACGTCATGTGGCTGCACGGTTTCGGTTTCCCGCGTTACCGCGGCGGCCTGATGTACTGGGCTGACGGCATCGGTGTGAAAAGCGTCTACACCCAGATCGCCAACTGGCATCAACAATATGGGGAACGTTGGGCGCCATCGCGCCTGCTGCGCGAACTCGCCGAAGCGGGCACACCGTTCCGGGAGGCAAAGCCGGCGCCGTTTCGCTGACAGTGCCGCCAACGATTCGCCGCCTGGCCACGCGCGTCGCCGCGAGGTCAGGCATCGCGGAGAGCGCGGCAATCATGCTCGGAGCCTGCTGCCTATCGCGGATTTACGGCACCGACAACAACTGGGACCTGCGAAACTATCACCTCTACAATCCGTTCGCGTGGCTGGACGGCCGCTTGTCCCAGGACATTTTCGCCGCCGGTGCGCAAACCTACCTCAACCCGATTCTCGATGTCCCATACTACCTGCTATCGGTCCGCCTGATGCCACACTGGCCGCGTCTGGTGGCGTTCCTGTCGGGCATTCCATTCGGATTGCTCACGTTGGTCGTGGCGCGCATCGCTCGCCTGGTCTTGCCGGATCCCTTGCCATGCCGCGCCTGGCTCATCGCGATCGCGACAGTACTGGGCATGACCGGTACGGCGACCCTGTCGGAGATCGGGACAACTTTTGGCGACATCCCGGTTGCGGTCCTGGTACTCGGCGGACTGATCTCGCCGTTGGCAATGCTTCGGGGTGACCCCACCCCCACAGCCCGTTGGATTGGTTCCGTGATGATCGCCGGCTTGTTCGTCGGCATCGCGGCGGGTCTCAAGCCGGTGGCCTGCGTCTTCGCACCGGGAGCCGCTTTGGGCCTTGCTTGCGCGACAGGGGAAGCGCGGCGGTTCATGCTGACCGGTGCAATTTTCACCATGGCCTGGACAGCCGGCTTCGCATTTGCGTTCGGGCCGTGGGGGTTGGCCGTCGATCGTTTGTTCGGCAATCCGGTTTTTCCGATATTGAATCAGATATTCATGTCGCCGTGGATCCCGCCGATTGGGGGCACCGATGCCCGCTTCCTGCCTCAGGGACCATGGGAGGCCCTGTTTTATCCATTTTTTTGGCTGCGAGGCATTCCATTCGTTGTCGCCGAATTCGGCGTTCGCGATCCCCGGTTCGCGCTGGCCTATCTGTCTCTGGCGGTGATCGCGTACCACGCGATCAGGCGCCGCTCCATCGGCGCACCAGCGCTCGCGCTTTACATTTTCCTTGTCATATCCTTCATCGCATGGGAGGCGATGTTTTCCATTCTGCGCTATGCCCTGCCGCTGGAGGCGATCACGGGCATCCCGCTGATATGTGCCATCCTGATCCTGCATGGAGCAGGTCCTCGACAGCCGCCGGATGCTCACGATGGCCGGCGTCGTGCTGATCGCGGTGTTCGCCGTGTCGTCCCGGCCAGGATGGGGGCGCCTGAGAAGCTTTGGGTCGGCGGTATTCGAGGCGCGGTCACCAGAAATCCCCAGCCACGCCGCGGTCGTTTTTGTTACAAAACCGTCCGCGTTTGCCGCTGCGTTCCTGAAAGGCGAAGACCTGTTGTTCGCGGGACTCGCGGACGTTCCGGATCGATCGCGACTGGCTCAGGAGATTGCCCGCCGGATCGGCAGTCGCCCAACCGTCATGGCCATCATACTCGGCGCGCCTACCGCCTTCGGCGACCTGACACCGGCCTTCGGATTTCGCGTCCAGGACCAGACGTGCATGCCGCTCCTCAGTCCCAATCAACGGGATTTACAGATCTGCCAATGCATCAAGGTCGCGCCGCCGAACCAGGCGCCGTTTCACTGATCCACCAACACGACGTGCAACCGCCGCGGACCGTGTGCGCCCAGTTCCAAAGTTTGTTCGATATCCGCCGATCGAGACGGTCCCGTGACGAGCATCACATTGCGCGGCATCACACCGATATCCGATCGCAATAAATCCCACGCGTCTTCGTAAGCGCCAACCACGCGAGACGCGCGCAGCACGACGATCGCGGTATCCGTCAGGATGTTCAACGTCGTTGGCCGTTCCGCCGCCGAGGGCAACATCAACGTCCCGGTCTCGGCGATCGCGGCGAATCCCTGCTGCACACTGACCACATCGGTCCCTTCCGCCCGCCCTTCGCGAATCTCCAGTAACGGGCGCACCGACCAATCGATCGCGCGCAATTCCGGATGCGGTGCCATCACCAACACACCTGGAAGATTCTGCGCGGCAACGTAATCGGCGACCGCCGCGGGAACGTCGGACGCATCCGCCACCCGGGCCACGGTGCCAAACTCCTTCTCGACATTGGCGACAAACAAATCGATCTGTTCCGCGCGCGGCAATCGGCTTCGCGCCGGGATCAACTGCCGCGGATGCCGTTCCAACCGGCCTCGCAGCATCGCCGCCTGGTCTTCCGGCAACGGGCCACGCCGCAGGCCGCGCCGGATCGCGTTTAAAATCCCCGCTTTACTCATGACGGCACGCGCGACCGCTGTTCGCGCGCGTAACGCGCAAAAAACGTATCGCCTTCCGGCGCCGGTAAATCTCTCGCATCGGTCCAACCGCGCGCCAGCGGCATGCGCGAGAACCTACCGCGCTTCCGCCCCAACCATCCAAGTCCCAGCGCCGCCGCCCGCGTCACCATCCGGTAAAGTACTGGGCGCCGCGCGACAAAACCCCAAACTCCCAGGTTCCATCGCACGGAGGCCGGCCCCAGATGGCGTTCGAATTCTCTCTCCCGCCAATGCCGCATCAGTTTCGGCAACGGAATCCGCACCGGGCAAACGCTTTCGCACTTACCGCAGAAAGTCGAGGCATTCGGTAAATGCCCAGCCTGTTTGACGCCGATCAACGAGGGCGTCAGCACCGCCCCCATCGGACCGGGATAGACCCAACCGTACGCATGGCCGCCGACCGCACCGTAAACCGGACAATGATTCAAACAGGCCGCGCAACGAATACATCGCAGCATTTCCTGGAACTCGGTGCCGATCATGGCGGAGCGGCCGTTATCCACCAGCACCACGTGATATTCTTCCGGCCCATCAAGGTCGCCAACGCGCCGCGGTCCGGTTGAGAACGTTGTGTACACGGAAAAATCCTGTCCGGTCGCGGAACGCGCCAACACCCGCAGCAAGGACGTGCAATCCTCAATCGTCGGCACCATCTTTTCGATACTCGCCAGCACGATATGCACGCGCGGCAGCGTCTGAGTCAGGTCGCCATTCCCCTCATTCGTGACGATCACGCTGCTGCCGGTTTCCGCGATCAGGAAATTCGCGCCGGTGATGCCGACATCGGCCGCCAGAAACCGCGACCGCAGCTTGTCACGCGCCTCGGTCAGGATATCGCGCCGTTCGGCGAACACGCGGTCGGCCGGCAAATCGATATGCGATTTCCGAAATGTCTCCTCCCAGTCTTCCATGTTCAAATGAAACGCCGGCGCGATGATGTGGCTTGGCGTTTCATGACGCAATTGAATGATGTACTCGCCGAGATCGGTCTCCACCGGTTCGATGCCGTGCCTTTCCAGATGCTCGTTGATCGCGAGTTCCTCGCCGATCATCGACTTGCCCTTGGTGACGGTGCGCGCCCCCGCCGTCTCGCAAATCTCCAGCACGGCGGCGCGCGCGGCGTCGGCATCGGCGCACCAGTGCACCTGACCGCCCGCCGCCAGCACCTTCGCCTCGTATGCTTCCAGGTAAAAATCCAGGTTCGCCAGCGTGTGGTTCTTGATGTCGCGCGCCGTGTCCCGCAGTTGCTCGAACTCCGGCAGATTGGCCACCGCGGCAGCGCGACGGGCGATGAAGCTCGTGCCACTGCGGGCCAGCGCACGCTGCAGACCGGCGTCGCCCAGAGCGCGATGAGCGTTTTCCTTGAACGCGGATGAGGTCGCGACGTGCATGCAAACTCCTTCCCGGCGACTCTAACGAACCGTGCCCTCCCGAGGAAGCGCCCGAAACTCGTCAATCACCCGCCGGAACAGCGCCAACTGGCCCGCCGTCGTCTCATCCCAACTGAACTTCTCGGCATAGGCCCGCGTCGCCTCCCGCGATGGCAACGCCGAGAACAACCGCCGCACCCCCTCGACAACCCCCGCCGCCGAGTTCTCCCGCGTGATCACGCCCGCCTCGGGTGCGCGGATCACCTCGGGGTTGCCCCAGATCGGACTGGCGACCACCGGCGTGCCGCACGCCATCGATTCCAGCAGCACGTTGGCCCACCCCTCGCGGGAGGACGACAGCACCGACGCATCCGCCGCGCCGTACAACGATGGCAGCTCCGCGTGCGGCCGCGCGCCCAGAAGCCGCACCCGGTCGCCCAACCCCAGCCGGTCGATCAATGCCTGCAACCGATCGCGTTCCGGCCCCTCGCCGACGATGATCAACTCGAACTCCGGCAATTCCGTCATCGCCTCGATCGTGCGGTGATGGCCTTTCCGCTCGATCAGCAGCCCGACGGAGATCAACAACGGCCGCGTCGCACCCAAAGCGGCCCGCGCCGCGCTCCGGTCAGCCGGCGGACAGAACAGCGCCGTATCGACCCCGTTCCGCAGCACGGTGATCTTGGCCTCCGGCGCGCCGATCTCGACCAGAGCGTCTTTCAGCGCGCTACTGACCGCGATCATCGCCGACGCACCCTCGATCGCCTGCCTGATCAGCTGCCTCGGCCGAGCGAACTGAGGGACCAGGCTGACATCGGTGCCGCGCGCGGTCACCACCACCGGCAATCCAAACCGCTGCCCCAACCAGACCGCCGCCACGCCGTCCGGATAGACATAATGCGCGTCGATCGCGTCGAAGCCCCGTCCTTCAGCCAGCATCCGCCGCACCACCGGCACCATCGCGCGATACAACAACGCGGGCGCCATCGACATGCCCACCCGCGGAATCACCGGGAACCGCGGGTGGCGAATATCCAGCCCATGCCTTGTCTCCCGCGCCACGACCCGCGCGTTCACCGCCCAATCGCCAAACCACCCGGAGCTGAACGGAAACCACGGCACCGGCGCGAGCACCTCGCTGACCGCCTCGCCGCTGGCGACGAGATGGCGCAACCGGTTCTCCACGAACACTCCATGATTGGGCCGCGCGTTGTTCGGAAACAGCGTGGAAAACGTCAGCAGCCGGATCGGCGTCATCGGACCGCCGCGGCCCCGTGGAACCCGCGGATCAGGAGCCTTTCAGGTCGGTCAACAACCGCGCCGCGTCGTCTTTTTCCTTCGCGGAGCCTTTCATGCCGACGACCACGGTCAACTGCTTGATCGCTTCGCTCTTTTCGCCGGTATCCTTCAGCGCGACCGCGTAATGATACACCACCCGAGGATCGCTCGACGCTTCCGTGGTGGCCTGCCGCAGCAAGGCGACCCCGTTCTGGGGGTTCCCGCTGGTCACCAGGATCCAACCCAACGTATCCGCGGTCTGCGCGTTGGGCGCCAGCACATAAGCCCTCCGCGCCGTGGCCAACGCCCGGTCGTCACCCTTCTGCTGATAAATCCACGCCAGGTTGTTCAGCGCGACCGCGTCATACGGCTTCTTTTTCAGCAATTGCTCCAGGTAGGTGCCAGCCTCGGCATAGCGCTGGGTCGCCAGCAAAATCTCCGACAATTGCTGTAACACGCCAAAATCGTCGTCGTGCTGGCTGACCCACTCGATCAGCAGCTTCGTCGCGGTATCGACACGGCCCGCCCGCATTTCCGCGCCGGCCAGCCTTGTCACCAACATGCTGCTCGGGTTGGCCGTGAATTCCTTCTGGTACGCATCGACCGCGTCGTTCGGCCGGTTCGCCGCCAGATACAAATCGCCCTTCAACGCCCGCAGATCGGCGAAATCGCGATCCTGCCCCATCAGCCGGTCGGCGGTGGCCAATGCCGCCTCCACCCCGGTCGACTTCAGGTCGATCATCGCGAGATCCTGATACAGCTGATAATTCCGCGGGCTGGCGGCGATTCCCGCGAGCAACGCCGCGCGCGCCGCCTCGAAATCTCCGGACTCGATCAGCAACGCGACCAACTGACGGCGGGCGCCGATCACGTTGGCGTCCTGTTTCAGCAGTTCGGCGTAGGTATCGCGCGCCTCTTTCTTGCGGCCCAGCGCCAGGTACGACGCCGCCTTCAGACTGTAGATCTCGATCGCGGTCGATACCGGCGGCTTCTGCGCCAGCGCCAGATCGAGCGCCTTTTGCGGATCGCCATTGCGAATATACAGCTCACCCAGATTGGCCGTGGTGGCGGGAACCTGAGGCGCCGCGTTATGCGCCTTCGTCATGATGTCGATGGCTTCGGCGAGGCGGCCGTTCTGCAGCTTGTAAAACACCGCCATGGTCAGCGCCGGCTCGGACACCGGATCCTTCGCCAGCACCTGCGCCAGCAGGTCCTCGGCCTTCGGCTGATCCCCGCGCATGGCGACAATCCGCGCCAGGTTCACCTTGGCCGCCGCGAAGTCCGGATATTTCTTCACCAGACCTTCAAACGTGGTCTCCGCCTCGGGCAGCTCGGTCTTCGCGAGGTGCAGCAATCCTTCCAGATTGCCCGTTATCTCCGTATCCCCCTGCATCGCCTTCACTTTATCCAACGCATCCTGGGCTTTTTCCATGTCGCCGCTGGCCAGCGAGGCGAAGAACAATGCCTCACCCACGGCCGGCGCTTTCGGCACCAGTTGCAGCGTGTGCTCCAGGTCGCCCATCGCCGCCTCGACGTCGCCCATTCCCATCCGCGCCGAGGCGAGACGGGTCTGCAGCCCAACATCGTTCGGCGCCATCGACTGCGCCTTCTGGAACGCCGCCACCGCGTCCGTCGCGCGGTTGGTGGCGGAATAGGCACGGCCCAGAAGATCGTAGGTCTCGGCATCGGCCTTGCCGGATTCCGCGACCTTGCCCAAGGCGTCGATCACCAGATCGGGACGCTTCTTGGCGAACTGCACCCGCGCCAGGACCTTGTAGCCGGCGATGTCGTTGGGGAAGCGGGCGAGGTACTTGCGCGCCGATTCCTCAGCCTGCTCGTACTGGCCAAGCTGCTCCTTCACCACCGCCTGCAAATAGTAAGCCCGCTGGATGCGGCCGATGAACGCCGAGATCTTTTCCAGGTCCTTATCCGCGACATCCCAATGGCCGGCCTGCGCCTCCATCACCGCGGCGAGGTAAATCGCCTGCACATTCCCCGGCGTGCCTTTCAGCACCGCCTCGATGTCCGCCTTCGCCTGATCGTTCTTGTTCATCGCCAGCGCGAGGCTGGCGCGATCAAGGCGGGCCTGCATCGCGGTCGGCTGGCTGGCGATCAAATCGTCCAGCACCGCCATCGCCCCCGGCCCATCGTTCTTCAACCGCAGCAACTGCGCCTTCGCCAGCAACGCCTCGACCGATTTCGGCTGCGCCGCTATCGCCGCGTCGATCTTCGCCTGCGCTCCGTTCAGGTCGGCGCGCGCCACCGACAGCCGCGCGTCGGCGAGCAGCGGCTCCACCGCGTTCGGCGCCACCTGCTGCGCCTCGGCGAACGCCTTCTTCGCGTCGTCCGGTTTCTTGAGCCCGATCAAGGCATAGCCGCGCGACACCAGGATGGACGCGTCCAATGTCGGATCGCGGCCGTCCGGCTTCAGATCGTCCAGCAGGATCTGGTATTTGGCCTGGCCCAGAAGGGCCTGCGACAACAACGGAACGGTCTGGTGCGGATCGAAGCCACGCTCCCGCGCCGCCTGTGCCTCACGTTCGGCGGCGACCGGGTCGCCCAACTCGATCGACACACGGCCGAGCAGGAAATGCGCCTCGGCATTCTGCGGATCGTTGCGGACGGCGTTGCGCAGATCGATTTGCGCCGACTTCAGGTCGCCCTTTTTCAACGAATCCCGGGCGTTCGACATGTAATCGGCCCAGGCGGAGCCAGAGAAGCCGGCGAGCATGGCGCAAAGGGCGATCGCCCCCAGACCCGTCCCAAATCGGCCCGTCCCAAATCTATCCCCGCGCGCGGTCCTATAGGCATCAAGAAAAGGCCAGCGAAGGCGAAAATCTTTCCCCCGAACGTCATCCTCAAGCCCCCGAACGTCATCCTCAAGCCCCCGAACGTCATCCTCGGGCTTGACCCGAGGATCGGCCGGCCCAGACGCCGTGCCCGACTTTTGAATTCCTTGGCGTGTCGAGAGATCCTCGGGTCGAGCCCGAGGATGACGTTCGGGAGCCCGAGGATGACGGGAAAAGGCGAATGGCGCGGGCCGGACTGTCACGGCGGCGACGATCGGCGGGTCGCGGGTCTCTCTGGCGAGACGCACCGCCCCGAAAGCCTTGGACATTCTGTTACGCATGGTCCTGATCCTTGGTTTCATTCAGTTTTGGCGGCGTCTGCTCTGACCGCCAAGGTCTCCGCTGTCGCGGCCGGTTTCATCCCATCGATCTCGATCGCATGCACTTCCATGAGACCATACAGTGTCGGCCGGCTGACCCCCAGCAGGCGCGCGGCGGTCGCCAGCGTGTTGTTGCTGCGGGCCAGAGCGGCCTGTAGCACCTCGCGCTCGGCGCGCAACCGGGCGGCGCGCAGATCCAGATCGGGCATCGCCTCCTCGCCCGAGGCGAGTTCCAGGTCGGTCACGTCGATCATCCGGGTCTCCGCCATCACGACCGCGCGCTTCATGCGGTTTTCCAGTTCCCGGACATTGCCCGGCCAGTCATGCGCGTCCATTGCCGCGGTCGCGGCTTCAGTAAAGCCGCGGATGTTACGATTGAACTCCTGATTGAACCGGCTCAGGAAGAAATTCGCCAGCAGCATCACGTCGCCGCCCCGCTCCCGCAACGGCGGGATCCGCACCGTCACCGCGTTCATCCGATAAAACAAATCGCCGCGGAAGACACCCTGAGCTATCTTTTCCTCCAGATTCGCGTTGGTGGCGGACACCACGCGGACATCGACCTGGATTTTCTGCCGGCCGCCGACGCGCTCGACAATCTGGTCCTGTAGGAAGCGCAGCAACTTGACCTGCAACTGGTGCGGCAAATCGCCGATTTCGTCCAGGAACAGGGTGCCTTTATGGGCACTCTCGATTTTGCCCAGGGTTTGCTTCACTGCGCCGGTGAAGGCACCGCGTTCGTGGCCGAACAGCTCGCTTTCCAGCAGGTTTTCCGGAATGGCGCCGCAATTGATCGCGACGAAGGGCTGTTTCGCGCGCGGCCCAAGTTCGTGCAACGCCGCCGCCAGCGCTTCCTTGCCCGTGCCGCTCTCGCCCAGAAGCAGCACCGGCACGTTGGTCGTCGCCAGCTTTTCCACGTCGCGGCACACCTTCAGCATCGACATGCTGGAGGTCACGATCCGCTCGATCGGGGAACGCACCGGCGCGTTGGCGAGGCGGCGGTTCTCCTCCTCCAGCCGGTACAGATTGAAGGCGCGATCGACGATGGTACGGAGCACCTCGATCTCGACGGTTTTCTCACAAAAGTCATACGCGCCCATGCCGACCGCTTTCAGCGCGTTCTTGCGGGCGCCGTTGCCGGTGGCGACGATGATCTTGGTCTTCGGCGCGATCCGCAGCACTTCCTCAATTGTCGCGAAACCTTCACTGACGCCGTCCGGGTCCGGCGGCAGGCCGAGGTCCATGATCGCCACCGGCGGATTTTCGCGTTTCACCAGCGCGACCGCCTGCTGGCGGGTATGCGACAGCAGCACGTCGCAGGCCGGAAACGCCCACCGGTACTGGGAGCACAACCCTTCGTCGTCCTCGACTATGAGCAGTTTTGGTTTGGCCATCGCCCGATCCGTTCAGGCCGCGAATTGCGGCGCATCGACAGCAGCCGCTCCCACCATGGGCAGCAGCAGCCGCATCGTTGTACCCGATCCGACGCGGCTTAGCACCAGAAGATCGCCGCCCGCCTCGCGCAGCAGTTCCCGCGCCTGATACACCCCGATGCCGTGGCCGTCGCCTTTGGTGGAGGCGAACGGCCGGAACAGTTCGTCGCGAATGAATTCGGGGGGCATTCCCGGTCCCTGATCCGCGATGTCGATGACCAGGCTCAGCCCCTCCCGCCGCGCCTCGACGCGGACCGGCGTATTCGCGGGGGAGGCCTCGATCGCGTTGTTCAGCAGATGGCCCGCGACGGCGTCGAACGACTCAGGATCGATCGCCACGCCACCCAGCCCATGGGCGAGGCCGGGATCGAGCGTCCCTTCGCCGATTGGTCCGATGACGGCCGGCACCGCGTTGGGGCTCCGTTCTTTGCCCCCCCTTGTGGCTTTGCTGACCGGCCGCGCGGCGAGCACGGTTTCGACGATCTCCCGCAGCCGTTCCACCGGGTCGATCAGCGCGTGGCTGCGTTCCTGACGGTCGGCCTGCAGCCGTGACAGCAACCGGGTGATCTTGCCCACCGACGCCCTTACCGTCGCCAGCATGTCGCGCTGGAATTCGGGATTGTCCGCGTGCACCTCGGCGTTCGCCAGCAGCATCGACAACTGCCCGGAGACATTCTTGATGTCGTGCAAAACGAACGCGAAGCGTTGGCTGTATTCTCGTAACTCGCGCGTTTGCGACAGGATTTGCACCGCGCGCTGCTCGGCCACCCGGCTCGCGACCTCGCGTCCGACCACGCGCAGCAACTGGAACACCTCATGATCCAGCTTGAACTGCGCGCGCGACCGGGCCAGCACGACGAAGCCGATCAGGTTGCCGAAATGGTTCAGCGGCACCGCCAGCCAGGCCCGCGGGATTTCCTCGAACCAGGAGGCCGCGTCCGGCAATTCCTCCAGCACGGCGATCCGGTCGCCGTCGGCGAACGCCGGCACGATCGGATGACCGGGCGGGATCGGCGCGGTGACCGCGGGGGTGTTCAGCGAACCCGCCCATTGGAACGCCACGTCTTCGGGCGCCCGCACGAACAGCACGCCCGCCGGACTGTCCACCACCTCGGCCACCGCGCGAATGGCGCGCTTGTGCAGCCCGATGAAAGCGTCCGGCGCGGTCAGCGTGTCGATGCAGCGCATCCATTCGCGCCGGTAGTCATACCGGTGGCTGAAGAAGTTATCGACCAGCACGCCCCGAATACGCGACCGCATGGAGCCCGAGGTCAGCAGCACCGCGATGATCACCACGCCGGCGCACAGCAGCGACACCTCAACGACATGACCCCACTCGGCGCCGCCGCGGCGAAACACTTCCCCGGTCAGCGCGAGGCCCATCAGGAACACGCCGCTGATCACCAGGGTCAGGCTGTGGAACACCACATCCCGGGAAACGTGGATATCGACCTTCCAGCGGCGGTCGCGCACGGCGGCGATGGCGATCAGCGGCGCGGCGATCATCGTCGCCGGCGCCCGGCTTTCGAACAGCGGCCGGGAGATGCCGTGGAACAGCGCGGCGTCGGAATACAGCACCAGGTCGTACAAAAACATGCCGCCAAGCGCCACGCACAGCAGGTTGACGTGCCAGCGCGTCTCCGGCGGCGTGTTGAAATAGAGATTTTCCAGCAGCAGGATATTGCATACGGCGATGCCCAGCCGGACGCCGACTCCCACCAGCCAGAGCGTGCTCGGCGTCTGGCTTTCCAGCAGATTGGTCAGCGCGAGCCCGCCAACGACCAGCAGCGCCAGCAAACCCATGGTCGAGAACGCCTGCATCAACTCGCCGCGCGCCGCGACCGAGCGGCGATACAAATGCAGGATGAAGCCATACCAGGCGCCGGCGCGCGCGAGCTCCAGCCAGCCGGGCAAACCGGTCGTCGGAGCGTTGCGGAACAGCACCACCGAGGCGGCCCAGAAGGCGGTCACCAGACAGGCGAGCGCCAGCCACGCGGCGGTGCGGCTGAGCGGCCGCCGAACCACGATGAGCGCGGACAAGAGCGCGTAAACCAAGGCGCAGGCGCCATGCAGGACGACCAGCGCGGAAAACTCGAGGCTCATGAGGGCGAGATTATCGGCTCTACAGCCATGAATTGCCACCGTGTAGTTGGGGAAGCGCCCCCGGGTCGAGCCCGGGGCAGGCTCCGGACCCTCGGGGCCCCAAACGTCATCCTCGGCCCCCAAACGTCATCCTCGGCCCCCAAACGTCATCCTCGGCCCCCAAACGTCATCCTCGGCCCCCAAACG
>Ga0182013_10006339_pt1 | contig 13453 bp, 14 predicted proteins | sample 612S2MmetaG_FD_120487 | JGI IMG/M metagenome (GOLD analysis project Ga0182013, IMG submission 120487) | Permafrost microbial communities from Stordalen Mire, Sweden - 612S2M metaG | ecosystem: Environmental > Terrestrial > Soil > Wetlands > Permafrost | place: Sweden: Stordalen | collected... | reverse complement strand
CAGCCCATGGAACTTATCTCGAAAATCCTTCGTAATAGCCCAATATGCAATGCGTGGGTACATTAAGCTGGAGCGGGATAGGGCTGGCGGGGCCAAACAACCACCGCCGCGACCAAAGCCCGTCGCCAGGGACCGCGCCCAGAGCACAGCGGCGCGACATGGAAGTCATGCAAGCGGACACAAGCGCTCCGAGTCCGCAGCTGATCCCGGGCGGCAATGCCATTGCGAAAGGCCGCGCTCAGGCTGGTTCTGACTTCGCTCCCGCGACCCTTCCGAAGAACGGGGAGGCAGCTTTTCTGGAGATCGATTGGTCCCAAATCGTCCGCCGCTGTCTTGACGGCGATTCCAACGCCTGGGCTGAGTTGGTCCGTGCCCAGCACCGGCGCGTCTACGGGCTCTGTTACCGCTTCACCGGCAACCCCACTGACGCAGAAGACCTCACCCAAGACGTTTTTTTGAAGATCTACTCCAACCTGGCCAGCTTCGACACTGGCCGCGGCAGCCTGCACGTATGGATCGCCGCTATGACCCGCAACCTGCTCGTGGACAACTTCCGGCGGACTAAAAACCTTCGTGCGACCTCTTCTTTGGATGATGGTTGGGAGTCTGCGGAAGAACTGAAGCCGATTGACCGGCTTACGGCCCGCGGCATCTCGCCCCACGAGTCGGCGGCCAAGAAGGAACTGGCAAAAATAGTGCAGGATGCTCTGGCGCGTGTCTCAGTCGAGCTGCGCGAGGCCGTCATCCTCCGCGATTTGCAGGACTTGGACTACAAGGAGATCGCTTGCGTACTCGATATTCCTGAAGGAACCGTCAAGTCACGTATCAGCAGGGGCCGCGCGGAACTTGCGAGGCTCCTGGAACGTAATAGACGGGAGGTGATGTGATGGCAGAGCGCACTTTCATTCCGAATTCTCCGGCCTGCGGGCAATGGGAGACACTTTTGGCGGACGCGCTTGACGGTCTGTTGAAGCCCGAGGACGAGGTTACGTTTAATGCGCACAAAGCCATCTGCCCAGCCTGTTCCACACTCTACGAGGAGGCGCGCAAAGGCCGCGAATGGCTGGAGTTCCTTTCGCCCGAGCCGGAAGTGCCGGCCGGGCTGCTGGCCAGAATTCTCGCGGTCACCGGTCCGGGACAGGCGCCGGGTTATGGCTTGGCAACCGCTGGCGGTAATGTTTTGCCGTTTCGCCCCGCCTCTATTCCCGCCCCGGCTTGGCAGCGTCAAGGCATGATTGCGCACTTGCGGCGTTTTGCCGAACCCCGCTTGATGCTGACGGCCGCAATGGCCTTCTTTTCAATTGCAATGACCCTCGGCCTCACAGGCGTCCGCTTTAGCGGTTTGCGGCTTTCTGACCTGCGCCCCGGTTCATTTCCCAGCGAAGCCCGTTCATTCCTCGAGCGCAGATTCACCATGGCTTCTACCCCCATCATCCGCTACTACGATCACTCGCGGCTGGTTTACGAGGTGCAAACGAGAATGCGCGAGTTGCGCCGGACTACTCAGGGTTCAGGCGAGGGTCAAAGCGGAGACCTGCGGCAGAAGCCGCAGGACGCGCCGGCTGGCGAATCCAATCAGGCCCCTGCGCACAAAGACGGAGGCTCTCTGGCGGACCCATCGCAGCAGCCTGGCAGTCCGGCGGCTGAGCCAACTCTCAACGATTCTGACTTTTTAGAAGGTTCCCTGGCATTTCTTCACCGGCCCGCGCATTCTGGCGGTTCTCCAAGGGAATTACGGGAAAGGAGCACAGTATGGACTGCGTAAATCATAGTGGAATCAACGCGACGGCCTATTGCCAGAACTGCGGCAAGGCACTCTGCGCCAGTTGCGTGCGGTCGACGCCCGGAGGACAACTTCTCTGCGAACCCTGCGCGTCGGCGTGGCAGAGCTTTCAACAGCCTTTCATTCCGCCGCCTCCTGCAACCGGCCCCAACCCTTCGGCTGCCGCCGTGCTGGGATTGATTCCCGGCGTCGGCGCCATGTACAACGGCCAGTTCTTCAAAGGGTTCATCCACGTGATCGTCTTCGCGGTGCTCATCAGCATCACCGACCACTACCCGATCTTTGGCTTGTTCATCGCCGCATGGATCTTCTATCAGTCGTTTGAAGCCTTCCACACCGCCAAGGCTCTGCGCGATGGCCAACCGGTGCCCGATCCCTTTGGATTGAACGAAGTGGGCAACTGGCTGAACCTGGGCTCACGAGCGCGCAATCCTGTCCAACCCGGCGCAGCGCAGCCTCCGGCTGGACCTGCGACAGAGGGTTATCACCCCCCGTATGCGGAGCAGTACCAGGCTCCGTTCCCTCCGCCCCCTCCTCCGCCGCCTGGCTATTTCGATCCCGCCGCGCCCCCTCCGCCCATTTGCTGGCGGCGCAAGGAGCCCATCGGTGCCATCGTTCTGATTGCTCTGGGCTTAATGTTCCTGCTTGGGCAGTTGGATGTCTTCCACGGCCGGTTTTTTGAGTTCGCGTGGCCGGTACTGCTCATCGCACTCGGTATCTGGCTATTCGTTCGCCGCATGGGAGATTCACAAGGAGGCTCTAAATGAACCACTACATGATGATTCGCCGCCTGCGCGGTCCCGCAATTCTGCTATTGATCGGGGGAGTTTGGTTACTCCATTCGACGGGCGTGATTGACCACCCCTGTCGTTGGTTTGTCCCTCTGCTGTTGATTCTCCTAGGCGTCCTTATGCTCGCCGAACGCATGGTGCTGACAACCGGAGGTGGCTATCCGCAGGGACCATACCCAGGCCAACCCGGCGCAGGCACGATTGACCCTCAAGCGGCCACCGGCGTTCCACCTCAACCTGAGCAGCCGGAGGCCCACCGTTCCACTCAGTGGCAAGACTCCGGGAACAATCCCGAGGGAGGGCAATCATGAGCACCACACCTCCATCCACGCCTCCCGGAGGCGCGCCGCCTCCATATCCGCCTTACGATGCCCGGACCCAGTACCGCATCTACCGGGAACAGCAGAAAGCCGCATGGCGCGCGCAGCGCGATGCATGGAAGGCTCAGCGCTACGCTATGAAGTCAAGCTACGTGGGCGCGTACGGTCCACGCGTTCCCTCGGTAGTCGGCCCCATCATCCTCATCGGTGTGGGCGTCATTGCTCTGCTCTTGCTCACCGGGCACGTCAATGCCGGCGCCTTCTGGACCTGGTACGGCCACTGGTGGCCTCTGCTTTTGATCGGAGCCGGTCTGGCCTTGCTCGCGGAGTGGGCAATGGATATGCGCCGCAAGACCCCCGTCCGTCGCGGCGGCAGCTTTGTGGGCATTCTCGTTCTGCTAGGCCTGTTGGGCCTCGGCGCGGCAGCATGGAACCATTCGCAGCCCTGGTTCTCCCATTGGAACGGCCAGAACGAGGATTTCTTCAACTTCTTCGGCCTGCCAGAGCACGATATGGACCAGCAGACGCTCAGTCAGCAGGTTCCCGCCAATGCCGTTATCGAAATCGATAACCCTCGCGGCGACTTGAGCATCACAGCAGGGGATTCGCCCACCGTCACAGTGCAGGGGCACGCAGTGGCCTACGCCGATTCGGATATGGATGCGGCCAAGATCTTTGGCGCCGAAGCGGCGCATTTGACGGTCAACGGCAGTACCGTGCTCGTCAAGACGGATGGCGACCAACGCGGGCGCCTGAACCTCACTGTCACCGTCCCTAAAGCTGCCTCGGTGACAGTAACCGCCGGCAAAGGCGACGTAACCGCAGCCGGTCTCGGCGCAGGTATCCGCGTCACTGTCAGCGGCGATCTTCGTCTTAACTCCATGACTGGCCCCGTCGAGGCGCACTTCTCCAAAGGCCACCATGACTTTTCCGCCCACGACATCCAGGGCGACCTAACCACCGATGGCGACTTGAATGACATTACCTTCTCTGAAATCAAGGGCAAAGTCACGCAGAATGGCGAAATTCTTGGCGATGTTCACCTGGAAACCATTCATGGGCCGGTGCATCTCCACACTTCGGTCACCGATCTGGAAGTGGCGGAACTGCCCGGCGATCTGACCCTCGATTCCGACGATCTGCGCGTCAACGAGGCAAAAGGCTCGGTGCATATCACCACCCGTTCCAAGGACATTGACCTCAATCAGATCTACGGCGACAGCTACGTCGAAACTCGCAACGGCCGCATCGCAATTGAGCCCGCCGGAGCATATGCGGTGGAAGCCAAGAACGACAAGGGCGATGTGGAGCTGACACTGCCTCCCAACCCGTCGGCCTCGATAAACGCTCGCACCCACAATGGAGACATTGTCACGGACTTCGATCTTCCCATCAGCGGTGACGAGAGCAAGTCGCTCAACGGCAAGATTGGCGCGGGAACAGCGAGGGTCGTACTCAGCGCGGAAGACGGTGACGTCCACATCAAGAAAGGCTCTGGCTTCCCGCCCGAGCCGCCGACACCGTCAATTGTCGTTCCGCCTAATCACAAGCTTCCGACGCTCAATGTTCCGCCCTACCACCGGGTTCCGGACGTCTCCCAGGCGCCCCACTTGAAGGCGCCCAAGGTTCCGCCCGCCCCACCAAGCACTCAATAACGCTGTCCGCGAACCCTGGGAATCCAAACAGGCGCAGGAGGTATCAACCCTCCCGCGCCTGTTCTTTTTGCCGGCTTTTCAGATTCAGGCTCAGACCGCAACCCTCGGTACTCGCGCCCCGATGCGCGTGAAAACCTCCCACGGAATCGTCCCCGTTGCCTCTGCGTGGTCGAAAGCAGTAATAGTCTCTTCGCCCTGCGTCCCCAGAATGACCACCTCGTCACCCGGCTCCACGCCCTCAATTTCGGTTACATCCACCGCGGCCATATCCATGTTGATGCGGCCCACAAGGGGAGCTCGCACCCCGTGCACGAGCAGGCTGAAGCGGTTGCCGAGCCGCCGGTCGAGGCCATCGGCGTAGCCCGCTGCCACCAGCGCCAGCCGCATCGGCTCTGTGGCGACAAAGGTCCCGTTGTACCCCACCACCGCGCCTGTTGGAACCGAGCGTACCCCCGCCACCAGTGCCTTCCACTGCATCACCGGATGCAATTGGCTTCGCGCAGCGGTCATGGACAGAGGTTCCTGCGGCTCAAACCGCGGATCGAAATCCGGAATTACGCCATGGAGCGCCAGGCCCGGCCGCATCAGCGTCTTCATCTCATAACGGGCGCCCAGTGCGGCAATCCTCTCTGCCTCGCCGGCCAGAAGCGCGGCGGAGTTGCCCACGTTGAGCCATTCTGGATCGAGCCCTGCAGCTTTCACCCTACCCACCGCCTCGTCCATCAAGCCCAGTTGCGCCTCGGTGACTCTGCCGTCCGCCTCGTCCGCGGCAAACAGGTGGGTCATCACGCCTTCCAGCCGCAACGGCGACTCTGAAGTGAAACGCGCCAAAAGCGTTCCTGCGCACTCTGGACCAAGTTCCTCAGGCGACACCCCTAGGCGGCTCATGCCAGTGTCAATCTCCAGATGCACTGGAACTGAACCTGCTCCCAGACCCGCCGCTCGCGCAGCAGTTTCCAACTCGTCTAACTGCCACTGCTGCCACACCACGGCTGTCAGCCCGTGACGCACGAAAGCCGCTCCCTGCCCGGGAAATGCCCCGCAAAACACCAGCACTCTGGCCTCCGGGCACATCTCTCTCGCTGCCACCCCGTCTTCCACGTAGGCAGCTCCCAGCCATCGTGCCCCGGCGCGAACCACTGCCGGAGCGCAAAGCGCCATCGAATGGCCATACGCGTCGGCTTTCAGCACGGCCATCAGCTCCGCGTAGGGCGCGGCCAGTGTCTTCAAAAATCGGAAGTTGTTTTCTAGTGTGCTGGTGCAAATCTCAACCCAGCAAGGGCGTATTGTCATCAGGGTTCCCAAGTCTAAGTTTAACTCTGCCCGACGCCGCACTCACCCCAGCAGCGCGTACGCCACCACGGTCTCTTCTTTCATAGGTATCTCGTCGAGCAGTTCCGCTTCAAGATCATGCGGAATCGTCATTTCGCAAGCCAAAACCTCGGCTGCCCCAGCCCCGGTAAAGCACAGCTCGCAATGGGCCATCGCTTCGCCGTCTCCCACGCGAACCGGCGGGCCAAAAGCGCGGCAGGTCATTGGTCTCCATTCGTAAACGTCACAGCGTCCCGTAGCCGGGTCCAGCGCCGGGCAAGCCGCCTCGTTGGCGAAATCCTCAAAGCGCTCATGGTCCAATTTCGAGTCGCCCAGAAGGCCCGTCTCCGCATCACCGGGAAACTCCGGCCCATATTCGGCAACCCACCCCTTCGCCCGAACCTCAAGCTGAGTCGCAAGCGCCGGCTCCGTAGCCCTCAAAATATCCATCCCTGCGCGCAGGCGCAGCGTATCCAGCGGATTCAGGCCAAATGCGCCGTGGCAGCACTGGGTACACCCTTGCCGGCATACCAGGTGCTTACCCGCGCGTGCGGCCGAATCGGCGAACGCAGCGCTCATAATTTGCACCAGTAGAGAATCCCCTGTGGGCAAACGCATAACGGCAAGAATAACCGATTGCCCTCCCGATATGTAAGCGCTAATATTGCCCCGGAGTGGTTAAGTTTGGAGCGTACGGTCTTTACAGGCTGCGGAAAAACTCAACACGGGGGGAGGCGGGGGTTTCAACCCCCGCACAAGGCCAACTGTTTCAACGCGGGCTTCAGCCCTGGAGGAGCGTCTTCCTCCAATCTTGCACGAGAATCCGAGGTTTTTCACAGCCTGTTTAGCCTGAAAATAAATGCCTCAGAATCGTCTGGGCTTTAGCCGCTGACAGATTGATTGTTCAAACTGATCCCACTATCTCTTAGCGCGGAGGATTCCCATGGCTGGATTTCGCAGCTCTGTTATCCCCGGCCATCGCTACCGTGACGCACCCGCCGCCATCGACTGGCTCTGTAAAGTCTTTGGATTCGAGCGCCACGCCGTCTATGAAGGCGAACCTGGAACCATAGCTCATGCCGAACTTACCCTGGGCGGCGGCATGATCATGCTTGGCTCGGGAAAAAATGACGAGTCTGGCCGCAACTTCAAGTCGCCAGAGGAGCTAGGCGGCGTCGAAACGCGCAGTGTCTACATCGTCGTCACCGACGCTGATGCCGTCCATGCCCGCGCCGTAGCCGCCGGAGCTGTAATCACCACTCCGCTCCACAACACCGACTACGGCAGCCGCGACTTCACCGTGAAAGACCCGGAAGGCCACACCTGGAGCGTCGGCACCTACGACCCGTGGGGGAAGCACAATTAGAACCACGGCCGCCTGTTTGATCTCGTAATATGGCGACCCGCCCAAAAGGCGGCTCCGAGCGTTCGCCGACCGCGAGAGTCTCACCCGATCTGCCTGTCCCACCCCTCCAGCACCCGTTTGAACTCGCTCATAAACTTACCTGCGTCGGCGCCATCAATCGTGCGATGGTCAAAGCCCAGGCAAAAATACTGCACGGACCGTATCGCAATCGCGTCGTTGCCCTCGCCGTCCGTCAGCACCACCGGCTCCTTGCGCAGCCCGCCGATGGCCAGAATCGCCGACTCCGGCTGATTGATGATCGGCGTCCCAAACTCCTCGCCTAGAATGCCGGAGTTGGTCAGTGTGAATGTTGATCCCGAGGCCTCGTCGGGCAACAGCTTCTTGGCTCGTGCTCGGGCTGCAAGATCCGCGATGGCCCGCGCCAGCCCCAGAAAGTTGCGTTCCTCGGCCTGTTTCACCACCGGCACAATCAATCCCCACTCCAATGCCACAGCAATGCCCAGGTTGATGTTGGAGTGGTAGTGAATCGAGCCGTCCACGAGCGAGGCGTTTACAATCGGAAACTTGGTCAGCGCTTGCACGGTAGAGGCGGCAATGAACGGCATATAGGTCAGCTTCACGCCGTGCTGCTGCTCGAAGCGTGCCTTCTCGCGCTCGCGCAAGCGCACAATGCGAGTCATGTCCACCTTGTAAACGCTGTGCACGTGGGGGCTGATCCGCTTGCTCTCCACCATGCGCTGGGCGATGATGGCGCGCATCTTTGTCAGCGGCGCCACTTGCTGCGAAATCGGCGCAGTCGATGAAGTGCTGGCCACGCCGCCCGTGCCGTTCACGTGCCGCAAGACATCGTCCTTCGTGATGCGCCCCTCCGAGCCGGTCCCCGCCACCTGGCTAAGGTCGAGGTTGTTTTCCTTTGCGATCCGCCGCACCAGCGGCGAGGAGCGCTGCCGCTCGCCCGTCGCCGGAACCACTGACAATCCAGCAGTTTGCACGGTGGCTGCAGGACGCACCTGCGGAGCGGAAACGGTTGGGACAGCATCTGGGACAGAAGCCGGCAATGCCACTGTTGGCGCTGAAGAACCACCGGCAGACGCGCCTGAGATCACCGCGACCACCGTGTTCACCTCGACCGTTGCACCCGCTGGCGTCCTGATCTCCGTCAGCACGCCCGCCACCGGCGAGGGAATCTCCGCGTCCACCTTATCGGTAGAAATCTCGAACAGCGGCTCATCCTTTTCGATTCTGTCGCCGGCCTTCTTGAGCCACTTGGTAATGGTGCCCTCAAAGATCGACTCGCCCATCTGGGGCATAATCACGTCCGTTGGCATGTGGGTCTCTCCGTGATGCGGGATGCAAGGGGCGCACCCGATTCTGGCCGGATTATAAATTGCCGCGCTTGAACCAGCCGAATTGCCGGGCGCTTCCCAAAATTCGGGGGCTCCATTCCCGGAATGCGTTCCAAGTTTAATAAGATGAATACCTTGAAAAATCACGCCTAGGTTTTTGTGCAAATTCTGAGCGATACCGTCAGCGGCAGCGAACTAACCGCGGGGTGAGCGACCACTCCCCTCATTTGGCGTAGACTGCTTTACATGTCTCAGGTGGGTAGATCAATATGCACAAAATCGTTTCGCGGGCCACGCTAATCGTCGCCTTCTGCTCCGCATCGTTGACTATTACAAGCGCGAGTGCGGCTCAGCAATTGAAACCGTGTAAATCCGTTGGGGACTCTGATTACATCCGTCTTTCCACGCCCGTCGTGAAGGCTTGGGAGCAAATCCCCGTAGGCAGCCCGGTATATGCTCTTGACGATGCTGCAGGGACCAATGGTTGGCTAAAGCTGGCGTTAATCCAACGGGTCGATTTCCAGACTGGGATATGGAACATCCTGGGGGAGCCTGGTTACTCGGTCTTTAGAATTTATCCGTATCAATCTAAAGACAGCCCGCAGCCCTGTGTTTATCAGGGAATCGTCTTGAAGGTGAAGGGCGTTCTAACCGTTGACGACCTTATCGCGGCCATCCGAATCCGTACTAGGACAACAAAGATTGATTCGTATGACGTTTTTGGTGGCGATGGTGTAGGAGTTCAAAGATATTCGCGAACCGCGACGAAAGCAGTCACGAGGCGCTAGCCATCTCCATGAAAACAACAAATGCCCCGTGCCCATCCTTTCCGCATTCTTTGCGAAATGGGTGGGATACCAAAAACCTGAATTGGTCCCATCACTCACGCGCGGATCGGCCGTTCGCTCCCGCCGCGCACCCGCTCAACCTCAACTGGGACTTGGAGCGGCGTGTCCTCTGCAGGAAATTGGACAGCCGCGGCCTCTGCGCGCAGCGCTTCCAAACTCTCCACATCTACCGTCTGCTCGCCGAATACCTGTCCAAACTGCCGCGCCGCTGCGTGTGCAATCGCTTCCAGAGTGGGCAATTCCTCCGGCTTCTGCGCTTCCAAAGCTAGGCTGGTAACCGCATGGTCAGGGATTCCGCACGGAACGATCAGCGCAAAATCCTTCAACTCGGTTGTCACATTGAAAGCGAAGCCGTGCGAAGTAATGCCGCGTGCGACGTGAATCCCAATAGCGCCGATCTTGCGTTCTGTTCCGCCGCTCGGGCCAGGAAGCCTGCCATCCGCAGGCCCGCCGCACCAAACCCCCGTCAGCCCCGCAATCCGTCCGGCTCTCACCCCAAACTCGCCGCAGAGCCGGATCAGCGTCTCTTCCATCCCGCGCACAAAGTCCACCGGTCCCATCCGTCCGCCGCTCGGGCCGCGCAGGGTGCGCAGGTCAAAGATGGGATAGCCCACCAACTGCCCTGGCCCGTGATAGGTCACATCGCCGCCGCGGTTAATCTCGTGAACGGTAACTCCACGCCGCTTGAGCATCTCGTCCGACGCCAGAATGTTCGCCCGGTTGGCGTTGCGCCCCAGCGTCAGCACTGGCGGATGCTCAAGCAGCAGCAGCACTTTCTGGGCGCGCCCCTCTATAACCAGCCCAGCAATCTCTGCCTGCAGCCTCAGCCCTTCGTCGTAGTTCACCCGCCCGAGATAGAGGTACGGAATCATCGTCCTCTTGATTGTAGCTAGGGCCTGCTAACGCTACTGAGGCGGCTCGCCCCAATAGTGTTAGCAAGCCCGAGGCGGGCGCGCCGCTCTCAGTCCACTAAGCGCTTCTGAAACAAGCCTCTGAATGCTGAGCGGTGCCGATGATACACCAGCACCCACAGCAGTGCCACGATCACAGCCAGCAGCAGATTCACACCACTGGGACCTATCAGTACATGCACTACAAGGATGTTGAAGATAACCGGAGCCAGTACAGCCAGCCCCAGTGGCACATACCGGTTGAAGAGCAGAAACAGTCCAGGAATGACCTGAAACACGGCTACAACATAAAGGTAGTGGGTGCTTGCCATCACCCCGAAATATTGCCCGGCCACCCCGGTAGGCATCGGGCCCATCGGAATGAAATGCAGATACAGGTTCAAGCCGAAGACAACAAATATCGCACCCAGCAGCAGGCGGGCGATCGTGGCAACAACCTTCATCGTGGCAGCTAACTTCATTGAGTTCTCCTTGAATTAAGTTGATCCAGGGAATCAAACTGAGAGCCGGAATCCATTATACGGAGAACTACCTGTCCTTCTCCGCAGAAAATCGATGGTCAAACTGCGCCATGCGATTATAGCGAAGCCAGGGATGGTGTGCCCCGAATGCACGTTCGTCAAGCTGACGCGACCATCAGGGAGCGGCAACCTTGCACAAAACTCAACAGGACGAGGCAACCTTGGCTTCGCTCTAGATCATACATCCTGCTCCAATTCGCGCGCCTGTTCCTCGCCACACAGCACGCGCATTGCACCCTCCGCCAGCGCCTGCAGTTCATCTTCTCCCGGATAGACAGTCACTGCCGCGATCCACTGAATCGCTTTGCGCAACTGATCAACCAGATTTTCCGAGCGGGCCATTCCGCCTGTCAGCAGCACCGCATCCACGCGCCCGTTGAGCACCGTCGCCATCGCCCCAATGTCTTTCGCCGTCTGATAAACCATCGCGTCAAAGATCAGCGCGGCCTGTCTGTCTCCAGCCTCGATTCTCCGCTCCACCTCCCGCAAATCCTTCGTCCCAAGATAGGAGTAAACTCCCCCCTCTCGGTTCAGCAGGTTCCACAATCCCTTCTCCGTGTACTTCCCGCTGAAACAAAGCTGAATCACCTTCTGTATCTGCAAGCCGCCCGAGCGATCCATCGCAAAGGTGCCTTCCTGGCCCGCAACATTCACGTCGATCATCTTGTCGCCCTCGTGCGCCGAGACCGAAATCCCGCTGCCCAGATGCGCCACCACCAGCCGCAACTCCGCGTAGCTCCGTCCCTGCTCGCGCGCATATCGTTTCACCACAGCCTTGGTGTTCAGCGCATGCGACAGGCATTGCCGGCCCGCCAGCGCCGAGCCGGAGATCCGCGCCGTCTCCGTAAACTCATCCACACTCACCGGATCGACGATGAACGCCTCCGCTCCCGCCTTCCTGCCAATTACCTGCGCCAGAAACGCGCCCAGATTCGACGCATGTTCCCCATACCGCGTCGAGCGCAGATCATCCAGCATCGCCTCATTCACCTTGTAGGTTCCGCTCGCCACTGGACGCATCAATCCGCCACGTCCCACAACGGCATCAAACTGCTCCAGCAGGTAGCCCGCTTCGCTTAACTCCCTCTCGATGCACGACTGGCGAAACTCCAGTTGATCCAGAATCGGCCGTCCGCGAAATTGCTCCATCTCGCTCTCCGAGTGGTCCAGGTTCCGCTCGAACTCGGCCCGGTCATTGGCGTAGACGGCAATTTTCGTCGATGTTGAGCCGGGATTGATCGCCAGCACCCTCCATTCACCGGCTTGCATACAACACCCCCAGCGCCATGGCGTTTACCTTGTCCTGCGCGCTTTCCACCCGCGACGGAATCAGAATAGGAACCTTCGCGCCCACCACCGCATGGCCAAACTCCCATCCAGCCAGAAAAATAATCGACTTTGCTAGCAGATTCCCCGCTTCAACCGAGGGAACCAGCAGGCAATCGGCGTGTCCCGCCACAGGATTGCTGATGCCCTTGGCCTTCGCTGCCCATTCCAGCAGCGCATTGTCCAGCGCCAGCGGACCGAAAACCTCCGCCTCTCCAAACTCACCCGCCGCGCACATCTCCGTCAGCGCCCTCGCATCCATCGTCGAGACCATCGCTTCGGTCACCACCTCCGTCGCGCTCACCACCGCGATCGTCGGGCGACGAAATCCCAGGCAGTGCAACATTTCAATAGCGTTCAGCACAATCTGTTTCTTTTGCCCCAGCGTCGGAGCGGGATTCAGCCCTCCGTCCGTCAGCCCAGTCAATCTTGGTCCGCCTTCGCTGCGCTGTTCAAAAAACGCCATGTCGCTGAGCAGGCGTCCTGTGCGCAGCCCCTTTTCCTTGTCCAGCACTGGATGGAACAACTGATCGGTGCGCAAATGGCCCTTAAGTAAAATGTCTATCCTGCCTTCCCGCGCCATCTTCACCGCAATCTCAGCGGCGTCCTCCGTCGCCGATACAAACTCAGCTCTGGCCGCCAACTCCGCCAATCCCAGCTTTTCGGCCCGCGCGCGAATCCGCTGCACATCGCCTATCAACACAGGAAGCGCGATCCCAATGTGCAAGGCATCCGCCGCGGCCGTCAGCGCCACTTCATCATCGGCCAGAACCACCCCCACCCGCTTCGGCCCCACCTCACGCGCCCGTTCCCTCAACTCCGCGAAGGTGCGGATCCCCTCCGCCGCCCGCAACTCCCCTGATTCCATCCCTATCCCTCTTCCTAAAGCCTTAAACTCTCCCCGGGAAATCTTACTGCGCTACACTAGACCTTGGCAGGAGGACCGGGCGGTCGCTGCCGGAGGCTCGGGCGCAAGCCTGAAGTTCGCCGGGGGAGGAAAGTCCGAACTCCGCAGGGCAGTGTGCCGGATAACGTCCGGGACGCGGGCTTCAAGGCCCGTGGACGGCCAGTGCCACAGAAAAGATACCGCCGGGTGCTCGTGCTTCGGCACGCGCAACTGGCCCGAAGGGCGTAAGCCTGGACGGCCAGTCCGGTAAGGGTGAAATGGTGCGGTAAGAGCGCACCGCTCCGGCGGTAACGCCGGGGGCAGGGTAAACCCCACACGGAGCAAGACCAAATAGGGAGGGAAGCGTTTGCATCGAGCCATGCAGCGCT
>Ga0182013_10006335_pt1 | contig 13460 bp, 9 predicted proteins | sample 612S2MmetaG_FD_120487 | JGI IMG/M metagenome (GOLD analysis project Ga0182013, IMG submission 120487) | Permafrost microbial communities from Stordalen Mire, Sweden - 612S2M metaG | ecosystem: Environmental > Terrestrial > Soil > Wetlands > Permafrost | place: Sweden: Stordalen | collected... | reverse complement strand
GCGTAGGCGGCGGCCTGGGTGCGGCGTTCCATGCCCAGCTTGGCGAACAACGCCGACACGTAATTCTTCACCGTCTTCTCCGCCAGGAACATCCGCTCCCCGATCTGCCGGTTCGTCAGCCCCTCCCCGATCAGCTCCAGGATCCGCCGCTCCTGCCCGGACAACCCCGCCAGCGGATCAGCATGCGCCGAGGAATCCCGCAACCGCGCCATCAGCTGACTCGCCGCCCGCGGATCCAGCATCGACTGCCCCGCCGCCACCGTCCGCACCGCCCCCACCAGATCCGTCCCCCGGATCTGCTTGAGCACATACCCCGCCGCCCCCGCCATGATCGCGTCGAACAACGCCTCGTCATCACCGAACGAGGTCAGCATCAAGCACGCCACCTCCGGCATCTTCGACCGGATCTCCCGGCACACCGACACCCCGTCCCCATCCGGCAGCCGCACGTCAAGCACCGCCACATCCGGCCGCAGCGCCGGAATCCTGGCCAGCGCCGACGACACCGTCCCCGCCTCCCCGATCACCCGGATATCCGGCTCGGCCTCCAGCAGGTCGCGGACCCCGCGGCGGACCACCTCGTGATCATCAAGAAGAAACACCGAGATGGGCTGCGCCGTCTCCTCGCCGGACGGGGGACCGCTCGCCGGTTGTGTCACCGTAACTCCTGACGTTCGCGTGCTAGGCCTCGGCCGGCCTGGCCGACCGAGATGGTGTCATGTCAGGTCAACTCTAGGCAGTTCGCCGCCCCAGGGTAAGGACCAAAGTCCCTGGCGGGCGGCCCGCACGGCCCTGTTAGGGCACGGCCAGGAGGCCTAACCTCGGTAGCGAAGGTACTCCAGATCCCCGTGTGGGTACCGAGGGACGAGATCAGCAGGAGGCTGACATGCCTGGAATCCTAGTCGGAGTAGACGGTTCCGGCCATTCGCAGCGGGCCCTGGAATGGGCCATGAAGGAAGCAGGGCTCCGGCACGAGCCGTTGAACGTGCTCACCGTGCACCAGGCCGTCGCGGGCTATTACGGCGGCGTGTCGGTGTACACCGACGACCCGGCGCACACCGAGCAGGTCCGCCAGGCGGCTCAGGCGGAAACCGACAAGGTGCTGGCCTCCCTGGCCGAACCGCGGCCGACCTCGGTCACGGTCACGGCGGTCCACGGTTTCCCGGTTGAGGAGCTCATTAAGGCTGGCGCCGACGCGGACATCATCGTGCTCGGCTCACGCGGGGCGGGCGGATTCACCCGGCTGATGCTGGGGTCGGTGGCCGGCCAGGTGGCCCAGCACGCGCCGTGCCCGATCCTCATCGTCCCGCCGGAGAACACCCAGTAAGCCATTCAGGGCCGCGGGCCCTGGCCAAAGTAAGCACGCCGGAACCCTGTCTCTTCATGGAGGCAGGGTTTTGGCGTGCTAGCGGAGCCACCCCCGGCGTGGCAAGATAAGGCCCAGTAAAAGGCAGAGCCGAAGGAGGCTGACATTTATGGCCGGCATTATTGTCGGAGTTGACGGTTCCGCCCATTCCACCCGCGCCCTGGTCCGGGCGGCGAAGGAAGCCGGGCTCCACCACGAGCCGCTCATCGTGCTCGCCGTGCACCAGGCCGTCGTGGGTTACGCCGGCGGTCCGGTCGTCTACCCGGGCGACCTGGCCGAGACCGACAAGGTCCGCGAGGCGGTCCAGGCGGAAACCGACAAGGTGCTGGCCGAGCTGGACGGACCCCGGCCGGAATCGGTCACCGTCAAGGCGTTGCACGGGGTCCCGGCCGAAGAGCTCATCAACGCGAGCAGGGACGCCGACATGGTGGTCCTGGGCTCGCGGGGCGCGGGCGGCTTCAAGCACCTGGTGATGGGCTCGGTCTCGACCCAGGTCGCCCACCACGCGCACTGCCCGGTCCTCATTGTCCCCACCGGGAACCAAGACTGAAACCGTTACCGATCCGGCCGCCGTTCCGGCGTTCTCGCCGGGGCGGCGGCCGTTCATGCCAGCCGCGCCGCTTACGCCATCAGCCCGTGCAGCGGGAAGACCGCCTTCCTGGTGGCCAGGATGGCCCGGTCCACCGGGTCGGAGGGGTTGAAACCGGTCTCGAAGGGGACGAACTCCGCTTGGCCGCCCTCGGTCATCGTCTCGGGGGCGGTCCGGCCGGTGGCCTTCGTCACCAGCGCGCGCCATGACTCCGGCGTCGCCGACGCCGGGTCGAGCGGCCGTCCCGCCGCCTCGAAGAGCAGGTGGGTCCAGGTCCGGGGGACGACGTCGACGTGCTCGTATCCACCGCCGCCGGTGAGCAGCCAGCGGCCGCCTGCCACCTCGTGCGCGAGCGCGTGGAGCGCGGCGTGCGCGGCCCGCTGCCCGTCGATGGTCAGTCCCATGCTGGCCAGCGGGTCGCTCCAGTGGGTGTCGCAGCCATGCTGGCTGACCAGCAACTGCGGGCGGAACTCCCGCAGCAGCGGCGGCACCACGGCGTGAAAGGCCCGCAGCCACCCGGCATCTCGCGTTTCCATCGGCAGCGCCACGTTGACCGCAAGTCCCTGCGCGTCCGGCCCGCCGACCTCGGCGGGCCGGCCGGTGCCGGGAAACAGCGAGTCCGGGTGCTCGTGCAGGCTGATGGTCAGCACCCGCGGGTCGTTCCAGAACGCCGCCTGCACCCCGTCGCCGTGATGCACGTCCACGTCGACGTAGGCGATCCGCTCCGCCCCCTGGCGCAGCAGCCAGGCGATCGCGACCGCCGGGTCGTTGTAGATGCAGAACCCGCTGGCGTTCCTGGCCATCGCGTGGTGCAGGCCGCCCGCGATGCTCGCCCCGTGCTGCGCGGCCTGCGTCCAGACCGCCTGCGCCGCGGCCAGCGTGGCTCCGGTCACCATCGCGGCCGCGTCGTGCATCCCGGCGAACACCGGATCATCGGCGGTGCCGAGTCCGTGCATGAGCAGCACGCGCTCGGTGCTGTCCCGGCTGTCCGGATCACCCGCCGATAGCCGGCCCGGATCGCTGGCCAGCTGGACCAGGGAAATATAGGTCGGGTCGTGGACGAATTCGAGCTCGGCGACGGTGGCCGCGGCCGGCACCACCACGCTGACGCCCTCCAGGCCGCGCAGGCCGAAGGCCTGCGCCAGCTCCATGGTCAGCCTGAGCCGGACCGGCGCGAGCGGGTGACCAGGCCCGAAGTCGTAGCCGGCCAGCTCATCGTCCCAGGCCACGTGCAGCGTACAGGTCATGCTGGCCTCCCGGTATGCCGGCCCGGTGCGGATCGGCGGTCTGCGCTCCAGCGGGATGTCCCGCCTGCCATAGCCGATAGTAGGCGCCGCCGGAGGCGACGAGCTCGGCGTGCGTGCCTCGCTCGGTCACCTGGCCGTGGTCGAGCACCACGATCTCGTCCACCTGGTCCAGGCCGTCAAGCTCGTGGGTGATCAGCAGGGTGGCCCGGCCGGCCGTGGCCGCGAGCAGATCCGCGGTCAGCGCCCGGCGGTTGTCCGGGTCCAGGTGAGCGGTGGGCTCGTCCAGCACCAGCAGGGCCGGGTCGGCCAGCAGCGCGCGGGCTAGCGCCAGCCGCTGCCGCTGGCCGCCGGACAGCGCCGCGCCGTGCGTTCCGACCAGCGTGTCCCAGCCGCTGGGCAGCGAAACAATCCAGTCGAGCAGCCGGGCGCCGGCCGCGGCCCCGGCGAGCTCGGCGTCGGTGGCACCCGGCCGGGCCAGCCGCAGGTTGTCCCGGATGCTCGTGTCGAAGATGTGCGGGTCCTGAGCGCAGCCGCTGATGACCGTGCGGACGTCGTCCGGGTCGTAGCCGGCCAGGTCGCGGCCGTTCAGCTCGATGGTGCCCGAGCTGAGGTCGATGAACCGGAACAGGACCGCGGCCACCGTGGACTTTCCCGCGCCGGCCTCTCCCACCAGCGCGACCCGCCGTCCGGGTCCAAGATCAAGGTCAATATTCCGAACGGCCGCCGGTTCACCCGCCGCGTACCGCACGGTGCCGCCGCGGATGGAGATGCGCACCGGGCGGCTGGGCCGCGGGAACGGCTGGTCAGGGTAGCGGACCGGGTCCGGGGCGTCCATCACCTCCGCGATCCGCACCGCCGCGGCCCGAGACTGGCCGAGCGCCAGCGCCGCCGCGGGCAGGACCGTGACGACCTCGAAGGAGGCCAGCGCGGTGAGCGTGATCACGGCCAGCGGCACCCGGCCCAGCGACCCGGAACCTGTGGCCGCGACGCCGAGCATGAGCACGCCCCACAAGGTCAGGCCCGCCACCGCGGACCCCAGGCCGGTGCCAAGGCCGGAGGCCGACGCGGACCGCCGGGCCAGCCTGGTCAGTTCGGCGTCGGCGGCCTGGGCCCGGGCCAGCCCGGCCTCGACCGCGCCGAACGCGTGCAACTCGGCCGCGCCACCCAGCAGGTCGGTGACCGCCGCGCCGAGCTCGCCGCGAGCCGGAGCGGTCCGCCGCGCGGCCCGCCGCGCGCTGACCGCGGTCAGCCACGGCACTCCCGCCCCGGCCGCCAGCAGGCCCACGGCCAGCAGGCCGGCCGCGGGCGCGAGGATCAGCAGCATCGCGGCCGTCGCGCCCGCCCCGACAAGCGCCGCGGTCAGCGGCGGGGCGATGCCGCGGATGAACAGATCCTGGGTGGCATCGACGTCGCTGATCAGCCGGGTGAGCAGGTCGCCGGACCGGAAGCCGGTCAGTCCGGCCAGCCCGGCCGGGGCCAGCCGTTCCAGCCGTCGGTAGATCGCCACCCGGACGTCGGCCAGGACGCGGAAGGCCACGTCGTGCGAGAACAGGCGCTCCAGGTAGCGCAGCAGCCCGCGGCCGATGCTGAGCGCGCGCACCAGCACGACCGCGATCGAGATCGCCACGATGTTGGGATGCTGCGAGGCGCGGGCGAGCAGGAAACCGGACGCCGCAAGCAGCGCCACCCCGCAGCCGCAGCCGACCGCGCCGGCCAGCACGGCGAGCAGCAGCCGGCCCCGCATGGCCCGGGACCCGAGCGCCAGCCGGAGCAGCCGCAGCATGGGGTGCCCGGCGCCCGCCGGGGCGGTGCCTGTGGGGGCGGTGCCTGTGGGGGCGGTGCCTGTGGGGAGGGTGGCGGTCATGATGTGGCTGCCAGTTGGGCGAGCGGGGTGAGCGCTGGGGTGGTCGGGGCGCACGGGAGCTTGGTGGACTGCCTGAGGCAGCCGTGGTCGAGGGTGAACACCCGGCCGATGTCACGTGCCTGGGTCTGGCTGTGCGTTACCTGGATCACGGTGCGGCCGACCGTCAGCGCGTCGATGGCCTGCTCCACCAGGCGGGCGCTGACCGGATCCAGATGCGCGGTCGGCTCGTCCAGCAGGAGCAGCGGGGCATCCCGCAGGAACGCGCGGGCCAGCGCGATCTGCTGGCGCTGTCCCGAGGACAGTCGGAGCCCGTGCTCGCCGACCGCGGTGTGGTAGCCCTGCGGCAGGTCTTCGATGAAGGCGGCCGCCCCGGCCGCCTGCGCCGCCGCGGCGATGGCCGCCGGGCTGGCCGCCGGGTCGCCCAGCGCGATGTTCTCGGCCACCGACGCGGTGAACAGGTACGGCTGCTGCGGCACCCAGCTGATCTCGCGGCGCCAGGCCTCGAGCGGGACCGACGTCAGGTCCAGGCCGCCGACCTCGATCCGCCCCTCGGTGGGCGCGGCGAACCGGAGCAGCAGCGCCAGCAGCGAGCTCTTGCCCGCCCCGCTCGGCCCGGTCAGCGTGATCTGGTCGCCCGGCCGGATGGTCAGGTTCACCGCGGCCAGGGCGTCCCGGCCGCGGCCGGGGTAGGCCAGGCAGACCCCGGTCAGCTTGATGGCGTCGGTGCGCAGGGACACGACCCGGCCGGGCGCGGCCGGCCGGGCGGTACTGGGCGCCGTGGCCGGCTCGGGGGTGTCGAGGATCTCGAAGACGTCCCTGGCCGCGGCGGCGCCCTCGGTGCTGGCGTGGAACTGGGCGCCGACGGCCCGCAGCGGCAGGTAGGCCTCGGGGGTGAGCAGCAGCACGAGCAACGCGGTCTGGTAGCTCATGTGCCCGGCCAGCAGGCGCAGCCCGACCTCGACCGCGACCAGCGCGGTGGCCAGGGCGGCGGCGAGCTCGAGCACGAAGCCAGACAAGAACGCGACCCGCAGCGAGGCCATGGTGGCCTGCCGGTAGGAGTCGGTGACCTCGCCGATCACCTCGGCCTGCGGGCGGCCGCGGCCGAACAGCTTGAGCGTGGGCAGCCCCTCCACCACGTCGAGGAAGTGGCCGCCGAGCCGGGACAGCAGCCGCCACTGCCGCTGGGTGGTCGCCTTGGTGTGCAGCCCGACCAGGATGGCGAAGACCGGGATCAGCGGCAACGTGGCCCCGATGACGACGGCGGAGATCCAGTCCGCGAACCCGACCCGGATCAGCACGGCCAGCGGGACCAGCGTGGCCAGCACGAGCTGCGGCAGGTAACGGGCGAAGTAGGCATCGAGCCCGTCCAGGCCCCGGGTGGCCAGCGTGGTGACCTCACCGGACCGGTTCCTGGCCAGCCAGGACGGCCCAAGCCGGAGCGCGTGCTCGGTCAGCCGGCGGCGCAGCTGGGACTTGACCGCGGCCGCGGCCCGCAGCGCGGTGACCTCCCCGCCGTAGCTGGCCGCGGCCCGGCCGAGCAGCACGGCCACCAGCAGGCCGGCCGCGCCGGCCAGCACGGCGACGCCGGTCCCGGTCGCCGCCCCGGCCAGCAGCCGGGCCAGCAGGCTGGCCTGGATCAGGATCAGGCCGGTGACGACCAGGCCCAGGATGACGGTGACCGCGAGGTACCCGCGGGCCGCGGCCGAGTAACGCAGCAGCCGGGGATCCAGCGGCTTCACGGCCTTCCGCCGACGTGCTCCGGCTCGAGGCCGGTGGTGGGCGCGTGACCGGCCGGGCCGATGCTCGAGCCGGTCAGCCGCTTGCGGAACACCCAGTAGGTCCAGCTCTGGTAGCCGAGCACGATCGGGGTGAAGATCAGCGCGACCCAGCTCATCACGACCAGCGTGTAGTGCGCCGACGAGGCGTTGGTCACGGTCAGGCTGTACGCCGCCGCCGTGCTCGACGGCATCACGTTCGGCCACAGGTCGCCGAACAAGGTGGCCACGGCCAGCACCAGCGTGACGGCGGTGCCGAGGAAGGCCCAGCCCTCCCGGCCGCGCAGCGCCGCGGCCGCGGCGCCGATCAGGGCCACCGCGGCCAGCGCGGCGGTGACGTCGGTGACCGGCTTACCGTGGCTGAACTGGGTGACGGCCAGGAAGACGGCCGCCAGCGGCACCGCGGCCAGGGCGACTCCGATGGCGGCGCGACGGGCCCGGGTCCTGAGCTCGCCCGTGGTCTTGAGGCCGAGGAAGATCGCGCCGTGCAGCGTGAACAGGCTGAGCGTGACCAGCCCGCCGAGCAGGCCGTACCAGTTGAGCAGGCCAAGCAGGTTGCCGGTGTCGACGTGCGCCGCGTTCAGCGGCACGCCGCGCACGATGTTGGCGAAGGCGACCCCCCACAGCAGCGCGGGCAGGGCGGACCCGGCGAAGGTGGCCCGGTCCCAGTTGGCCCGCCAGCGCGGGCTCTCCACCTTGCTGCGGAACTCGAAGCAGACGCCACGCACGATCAGCCCCACCAAGATGATCAGCAACGGCAGGTAGAAGCCGCTGAACATGGTGGCGTACCACTGCGGGAAGGCGGCGAACGTCGCGCCGCCCGCGGTCAGCAGCCACACCTCGTTGCCGTCCCAGACCGGGCCGATCGCGTTGATCATGACCCGCCGCTCGGTGTCGTCCCGGCCCAGGAACGGCAGCAGGATCCCGACCCCGAAGTCGAAGCCCTCCAGCACGAAGTAACCGGACCACAAGATCGCGATGAGGATGAACCAGAACGTCGCGAGGTTCATGACAGCTCCCTAGCCATGTGCTCAGTGCTCATTACCGGGCTCATTACCGGGCTCATTACCGGTGCTCAGTAGGAGAAGACGGGGATGGGTTCTTCGGCTCCGGCGCCGGGACCCGTGCCGTCGGGCTCCTCCGGCGCGCCGTCCTTGACGTGCCTGACTATCAGCCACCCGGCGATGGCCGCCAGGCCGGCGTACAGCAGGGTGAAGGTGGTCAGCGAGATGATCACCGAGGACGCGGTCACCCCGGCGGAGACGCTCTGGGCCGTGGTCAGCAGGCCGAACACCGTCCACGGCTGGCGGCCCATCTCGGTGAAGATCCATCCCATCGTGCTGGCCAGGTACGGCAGCGGCAGGGCCCAGAGCGCGATCCGGTAGAACCAGCGGCTGGTCGGGATCCGGCGCCGCCTGGTCAGCCACAGCCCGATCGCGGCCAGCAGCGCGGCCAGCGAGCCGAAGCCGACCATCAGGCGGAACGACCAGTAGGTGACCGGGATGATCGGCTCATAGCTGCCCGCCCCGTACTTGGCGTCGTAGGCGCGCTCGACGTTGTTGATGCCCTGCACGGTGCCGTGCGGGTTCAAGGTGGCGATCAGCGACAGCAGATAAGGCACCCGGATGCTCCACACTTCCGTGCTGCCGTTCAGCGATCCGATGGTGAACAGCGAGAACGAGGCCGCGTCCGAGGTGTTGTACAGCGCCTCGGCGGCCGCCATCTTCATCGGCTGCTGCGAATCCATCAGCCGGGCCTGGATGTCACCGGTGACCGCGGTGGCGATCCCGGCGGCCAGCGTGACCGCCAGGCCGATCCGCATCGCCCGGCGGAACACGTCGACCTGCGACTTGCGGGCCAGGTGCCAGCCGCTGACCGCGATCAGCACGGCGCCGGTCACCATGAACGAGGCGAAGAACACGTGCGGCCACGCGGCCAGCGCGGTGGAGTTGGTCAGCAGCGCGAAGATGCTGGTCAGCTCGACCCGGTGGGTGCCGGGCACGACCCGGTAGCCGACCGGGTGCTGCATCCAGCTGTTGGCGGCCAGGATGAAGAACGCCGACATCGACGTGCCGATGGCGGCCAGCCAGATCATGGCCAGGTGCAGCCGCGGCGAGAGCCGGTTCCACCCGAAGATCCACAGGCCGATGAAGGTCGACTCCATGAAGAAGGCAAGCAGCGCCTCCATGGCCAGCGGCGCCCCGAACACGTTGCCGACGAACTCGGAGTACGCCGACCAGTTCATGCCGAACTGGAATTCCTGCACGATCCCGGTGACCACGCCCACCGCGAAGTTGATCAGGAAAATCTTGCCGAAGAACTTGGTCAGCCGCAGGTAAACCGGGTCCTTCTTGATCAGCCACCAGGTCTGCAGGCAGGCGACCGTCAGCGACAGGCCGATCGTCAGCGGGATGAAGATGAAGTGGTATACGGTGGTGATCCCGAATTGCCATCGGGACAGGTCAAGCACAGTCATCGGTCTTCCCTGAGCTCGGCGTCACATGTCTACGTCCCGCATGTCCGCGGTGTAACTATCTGACCAGCAGCAACGCGGAGCCTCACAGGGCCGGCCGGCCCCCCGGGCTCGGGACCTTGGTCCCCGTTCTTACCGAAAGACACTGCGGCCAGAACTCCCCCACCGGGGGTTTTCCCTGATCAGAGGTCTGCTAATCAGAAGTTCCCGGTCAGAGGTCAGCGTTCTCGATCAGGTCGGCCGCCGGGCGACGGCCGACCGCGCGCGCGGTCCTGGCCACGCCGAACTGAAGCAGCAGCTGCGGCGGTCCCGGCAGGGCCAGGCGGCCGCGGATCAGGGTCCGGGTTGCCGCCGCTTGCAGCCCCTGGGTCTGCAACCGGGCGAAGGCCCACTGGCTCGCGGCGTGCAAAAGCAGCCGGTTCAGCGCCTGGCCGGCCCGCAGCCAGTCCAGCTCGCTGTCCCCCGAGGTGACAAGCACCGCGGTCACCGCGGCGGCCTGATCGTCCAGCGGCAGCAGTCCCAGGCCCCGGCCGAGGTCGAAGTCGCGCTCCGGCAGCCGGCCGGGCTGCTGGCGTCCCTTCGGGCGCGGCCGGGCCGGGAACGCATGGGCTGGGACGCCGTCCCTGGCCTGGCTGCCGTCCACCCGGGTCCACCGCACGATCTCCTCCCGCGCCACCGGGTCGAGGTCCTGAGCGCCGGCCGGCGCTGCCAGGATCTTCGCCAGCCTGGACCCGGCGCGTTCGGTGTCGACCACGGCCAGCGTGGCCCCCTCGGCGATGGCGTCAGCCTGCAGCTCCGCCAGCAGGCCCGCGGGCAGCGGAACGCAGTCGAACGGCCCACGGTGGGTATGCCGGTGCGGTATCGCATCGAGCATCTTCCGTTCGGCCGGATTAACGGGGGACACCGAGCCGAGCCTGACCCGGGCCAGCAACCGCAGCCCGGCAGGCGGGCGGCCAGGTCCGGGCTCAGGGAACAGTTCAACGTCGGGGACCCGGCCAAGCGAGCGCACCGCGAGCCGCAGCCCGTACAGGGCCGCGCCGCAGCTGATCAGCATCTCCCGGCCGACCGGATCGGTGCCGAGCTGGCGGCCGCGGTCGGCGTACAGCTCGATCGCGTCCTCGCCGACCTTGAACCGCCACGGCTGCGTGTTGTGCACAGAAGGCGCACGGGCCGCGACCCGGACAAGGTAGCCCGCTTGCCCGAGCGGAATCGGCTCGGCCGCCGGAGCCGACCCGGCGGGCCCTGCGACATGGGTGGTCTTCTCCGTCATCGGGCTCACTGCCTAAAGTCAGATTCTGGCTGCGAAGGGGGATAGGATAGTCGTTCGCAAAATGCCACGTTAGGCGGGTACGCCGTCGGCGGTAGCGGCCGAAGGCCTGACCGGTATGGGCCTTTAGACCCTGATGGCCGGGACCATCAGCAGGTTCCCGCGCACGAAATGTGAATTTAACGTCACAGATACTAGCCACCGAGGAGCCCGCCATGCCCACACCCGCCCCCCAGGATGACGACCGACTTGAGCTCCTGCTCGCTACCCCGGACTTCCCGCCGCCGGCCGCGTTCGCGGCGCAGGCCGTGGTCGCGGACGCGGCCGTGTACGAGCAGGCCGCAGCCGATCCGGACGCCTGGTGGGCCGACCAGGCCCGGCAGCGACTGGACTGGGACACCCCGTTCACCGAGGTGCTCGACGACAGCCAGGCACCGTTCTACCGCTGGTTCGCCGACGGCACCCTGAACGCGTCCTACAACTGCCTCGACCGGCACGTGGCCGCAGGCCTCGGCGACCGGGTGGCCTTCCACTGGCACGGCGAGGAAGGCCAGCAGCGGGACCTGACCTACGCGGAACTGCTCGCCGACGTCCAGCGGCTCGCGAACGGGCTCAAGGCCCGCGGCGTCGGCAAGGGCGACGTGGTCGGGATCTACCTCCCGATGATCCCCGAGGTCGTGGTGGCCATGCTGGCCTGCGCCAGGATCGGCGCGCCGCACAACGTGGTCTTCGGCGGCTTCTCGCCCACCTCGGTACGGGAGCGGATGGAGACCTCGGCCGCCAAGGCCCTGATCACCGCCGACGGCAGCCGCCGCAAGGGCAAGACCGTGCCGGTCAAATCGGCCGTCGACGAGGTCGTGGACGACCTGGCCAGTTTGGCCACCATCGTCGTCGTCCGGTCCACCGACGGGCCGTGCACGATGCGGGCCGGCCGTGACGTCTGGTACGACGACCTGCTGGCCGGCGCCGACCCGGTGTGCCCGGCGGAGCCGATGGAGGCCGAGCACCCGCTGTTCCTGCTGTACTCCTCCGGATCCACCGCCAAGCCGAAGGGCATCGTGCACACCACCGGCGGCTACCTGACCGGGGTCGCCACCACCATGGCCACCGTGTTCGACCTGAACCCGGAGCGTGACGTGTTCTGGTGCACGGCCGACGTCGGCTGGATCACCGGTCACTCCTACGTCGTGTACGGCCCGATGGCCAACGGCTGCACCTCGGTCATGTTCGAAGGCGCGCCCGATTACCCGGACAAGGACATCTGGTGGGACATCATCGAGCGGTACCGGGTGTCCATCTTCTACACCGCCCCGACCGCCATCCGCGCCTGCATGAAGTGGGGCAACCAGTACCCAGGCAAGCATGACCTGTCCTCGCTCCGGCTGCTCGGCACGGTCGGCGAACCGATCAACCCGAAGGCCTGGCTGTGGTACCACACGGTCATCGGCGGCGAGCGCTGCCCCATCGTCGACACCTGGTGGCAGACCGAGACGGGCTCGATCATGATCTCGCCGCTGCCCGGCCTGACCGGCACCAAGCCCGGTTCGGCGACCCGGCCGCTGCCCGGCGTGTCCGCCGCGCTGTTCGACGACACGGGCCAGCCGGTCGCCCAGGGCAGCGGGGTGCTGGTGCTGACCCGGCCCTGGCCCAGCATGCTCCGCACCCTGTACCAGGACCCTGACCGGTTCGTCCGGACCTACTTCAGCCAGTTCGGCCCCGGTGTCTACTTCGTCGGCGACGGCGCCAGGCGAGACGAGGACGGTTACTACTGGATCACCGGGCGGATCGACGACGTCATCAACGTCTCCGGGCACCGGCTGTCCACCGCCGAGATCGAGTCGGCGCTGGTGGCTCACCCGGTGGTCGCCGAAGCCGCGGTCATCGCGACCAGCGACGAGCTCACCGGCCAGTCGATCGTGGCCTACGTCACGCTGCGGACCGGCACGGCCGCTGAGCCGGCCCTGAAGGAGGCACTGCGTCAGCACGTCGCCGAGCGGATCGGCAAGCTGGCCCGGCCCAAGCGGATCATCTGGGCCGAGGACGTGCCCAAGACCAGATCAGGCAAGATCATGCGCAGGCTGCTGCGCGATATCGCGGAGGGCCGCGACCCTGGCGACGCCACCACCCTTCGCGACGCGTCCGTGCTGGCCAAGCTGAAGCAGGCCACCGCGCAGGAAAACACGTGATAACCATGAGACGGAGAAATCATGTCAACTGAGCAGCACGCGGGGCAGGCCGGAGAGTCGGCGGCCGACGGGCTTGGTCCCGAATTCGAGATGTTCGCGGACGCGGACGCGGCCGGGCTGGGCGCGGCCACGCTGGCCGTGCTGCGCCGTGCGGCCGCCAATCCGGGCGCGGCCACGGCGGCGGGCCTGCGGTACTGGGCCAGCCTGGCGATGGCCGGGCCGGTGGCCACCGCCCGGTGGCTGGGGATGGACGCGGCCCCGCCGGTCCCCGTGCCGTCAGGCGACAAGCGGTTCGCCGACCCGTCCTGGAGTGATAACCCGGCGTTCTTCGCCGTCCGGCAGGCCCACCTGGCCGCCGCCAAGCTGGTCGCCGACCTGCTGGCCGCCGGGGCCGGCGAGCCGGTCGACGACGCCAAGGCGGCGATCATGCTCAGCTTCCTGGTCGACGCGGCCGCCCCGACCAATGTGCTGGCCACCAACCCGGCCGCGCTCAAGCGGGCGATCGAGACCGGCGGCGCCAGCGTCGCCGCCGGGGCCGCTCACATGGCCGATGACCTGATCAACAACGAAGGCAGGCCGCGGCAGGTGGACACCCGGCCGTTCACCGTGGGGGAGAACCTGGCCGCGACGCCGGGGAAGGTGGTGTTCCGCAACGAGCTGATGGAACTGATCCAGTACGCCCCGCAGACCCCG
>Ga0182013_10006334_pt1 | contig 13464 bp, 16 predicted proteins | sample 612S2MmetaG_FD_120487 | JGI IMG/M metagenome (GOLD analysis project Ga0182013, IMG submission 120487) | Permafrost microbial communities from Stordalen Mire, Sweden - 612S2M metaG | ecosystem: Environmental > Terrestrial > Soil > Wetlands > Permafrost | place: Sweden: Stordalen | collected... | reverse complement strand
GGCCCCAGCCACCGCCGCCGTGGCCCCAGCCACCGCCGCCGTGGCCCCAGCCACCGCCGCCGTGGCCCCAGCCACCGCCGCCGTGGCCCCAGCCACCGCCGCCGTGGCCCCAGCCACCGCGGCCAAAGCCACCGTGCCCGAGGCCACCGCCACCGCCACCGCCACCGCCCCATCGGGTCGGCGAGATGTCGGGGGCCTGCGGGATGCCAGAGACGCCGTTGGGTCCGGCTTGGGGTCCGGTAGAAGCAAAGCTGATGGCGGGCGCGGAGGCGGCGTCCGCCTCTGGGATGGCGCCGAACGCCATAGCTCCCGCGAGCGCGCCGGCACCCATTGCACCCGCGGCCGCGCCACGGATTGAACGCATTGAGATGAACATCGGATGGCTCCTTCCAAAGGCTCTGTACCGATGCGTTGGACGCTACTCATAATTCCACTGGCAAACAACGGTAAAAACATTAGATAATGCTGTGAGTCACGTGCAAATCAGCTTAATGTCACCGATTCAGTAGCGTTTCATCCAGAACGGTTATTGTCATTTTGCATTTATCCGCATTTATGACATTCAGAATTTCAGTGAATACTGAGGTCAGTAGTGTCGCTACCGGTGCAAACGAGCAGTTTAAGCGGTATCTACTGATGTACTGAGATAAGTATTCCCGAACTTCAGTAATTCAGGAATTGAAGCTCAAATTGGTGGCTCTTAGAAACCTGCGGTGACCCTCAGGCCGGTACTCCAGCTGAGCCGATAAGCTTGAATATAGTTGACGCAGTTCCCCCGCTACCGACTTGACGGCATTACGTATAGCTAATTTATTAAATGACCTGGCGAAGCCGCTGATGAAACGTGGATCCCGGCGCCGCGACCTACGCTGCACTTGCCGCCGCGCCCGGGCGGCGTCACCAGGCGATTGCACATCCCACTTGTATACTGAAGTACTGACTTACTGATTGTGTGCCGGGCAGGCCCAATCTTTCGCCGGATTTTTTCACGGGAGGGAGAGTCGCAGCATGGGGATGAACCCAGGCCGCATCGAGCCCGGCGCCGGATCGTTCCGCGCCCCCCTCTCGGCCGGGGCACTGTCCGGGGATAGCGATCCCACCGAGCGCCTCAACACCAACCGACCCGTGCCTCCCCACCTGCCCGCACATCACGCACGTGTGCAGCGAACGCGGCGAACCGTCGACCTCCCCGCCCCCACTCACCGGGCCCTGGACATCTGGCAGCGAGAAGCCGCCGACCGCTTGGGCGTTGCCCGGGTGACCGGGCAAGAAGTACTCAGCGCGCTCATCGACCAGCTTCTCATCGATCCCAGGCTCACGGCCCAGGTCACCCGGGCGATTCAGTCCCGACGCTGAGGACCTCGCGCGAGCAGACGCGGTGTGAGCGTTAGTCGACTTCCATCTCGCGCAGCTCGCGCTTGAGGATCTTGCCGGTGGGGTTGCGCGGCAGCTCTTCGAGAAAGATCACTTCCCGCGGCACCTTGTAGCGGGCCAGGTGGTCGCGCACGTAGACCTTGATGGCGTCCTCGTCGACGCTGGCGTCTTGCTTTTTGACCACGAAGGCGCGCAGCCGGTGACCCCAGTCCTTATCCGCGACACCGATCGCGGTGGCCTCGATCACCTCGGGGTGCCCGCTGATCAGATCCTCGACTTCAGCAGGAAACACATTCTCGCCGCCGGAGACGATCATCTCGTCGTCGCGGCCACTGACATACAGCAAGCCGTGCTCGTCGAAGTAGCCGACATCACCCGAGGACATCAGGCCGTCGATGATCTGCTTGTGACCGCCGCCCGTATAGCCCTCGAATGGGAAGGCGTTTCCCACGAAGATGCGCCGACCTCGCCCTGCGCCACCTCGTTGCCGTTGTCGTCGAGCAGCTTGACCTTCACACCCCTGACGACCGGACCGACCGTCGCCGAGTTGAGTTCGAGGTCCTTGGGCCGCGCGATCGTGGCGAAAGCGATCTCGGTCGAGCCGTACATGTTGTAGACGACGGGACCGATGTCCTTGAGCGCGCGGGTGGCCAGTTCGGCGCCCAACTGCGACCCGGAGACGAACACGATCCGCAGGCTGGACAGATCGGGCTTGGTCGCCATCTTTTCGATCTCATCCAGGATCCGTGACAGCATCACCGGAACCACCACAATGGCCGTCGCCTTGTACTTTTCGATGTCTTCCAGCACCAGCGGCGGCTTGAACTTGCGCCGCAGCACCAGCGTCGAGCCCAGGAACATCGCGATGGTCGCGTGCAGATAACCCAGCGCGTGGAACATCGGTGACGGCAGCGACGTCACCTCGCCGGCCTTGAACGGAACGTGCGACAAGATGCCGCCGACCGGCGCCAGCGTCGGTGGGGTACTGCGGTTGGCCCCCTTCGGCGTGCCGGTCGTCCCGCTGGTCAGGATGATGATCGACGCGTGCTTGCTCGCTTTCGGGGCAGGTGCCTTGCTGCTGCGCGCGATCAGCTCTGCCAGCGTCTCGTCAGTGCTGCCCGACGGCTTGTCCGAGTCGGGGTTAACGCCCAACGCCCGGAATTTGCCCAGCGACGGCTCGGCCTTGCTGACGGCCTGGGTGTACTCGTCGTCGTAGATGATGACCTTGGCGCCCTCGCGCTCTGAAACCTCTTTGATCTGCGGGCCGGAGAACTCGCTATTCAGCAATATGATGCGGGCCCCCGCCCGGGCTGCGCCGTAGTTGGCGATGAGGAACCACCGGTGGTTGCGGGCCAGAATCGCGACACCGTCGCCGCCCCGGACACCCTTTTCAATCAGGCCGTTGGCCACCGCGTGAACAGCTTCGTCGAGCTCCCGATAGCTGAGTTCGCCCTCTTCGTCGATGAGCGCCGCGCGGTTGGGGGCGCGCCTGGCGTTGAGCGCCGGCAGCATTCCGAACTCGCCCCATTTTCGGAGGTCGGCGACAAGAGCGGCGTAGTTCTGCGGCGGCTCCAGCCGGAACGCACCCGATTCGATGATTTTGCGCAGGTAGTGCAGTTCCGCCGAGCCGCGTTCGAGGTATTGCTGAATTTTCGACACCACCTGCCCGGGCAGGTCAATCGGTTTAGGCATGACCTCACCCTATGTGACTCAGGTCGCAAAGCGGGCCAGAAAAATTGCCGGAATTACCATGATGACCATGACCGGCCCGGAGTCACTGGAAGTGGCGGGCCGCCAAGTCACCGTCACCCATCCGGACAAAGTGGTCTTCCCCGCGGCGAACGGCGCCGGCCCGTATACCAAGTTGCACCTGGTGCGCTATTACCTGTCGGTCGCCGACGGGGCACTGCGCGGGGCGGCCGGGCGACCGATGATTCTGAAGCGTTTCGTGAAGGGCATCTCCGCCGAGGCGGTGTTCCAGAAACGTGCGCCGGCCAACCGGCCGGATTGGGTGGACGTCGCCGAACTGCGCTACGCATCGGGCACGTCAGCCGCCGAGGCCGTGATCCACGACGCCGCCGGGTTGGCGTGGGTGATCAACCTGGGGTGCGTCGACCTCAACCCGCATGCGGTGCTCGCCGGCGACCTCGATCACCCCGACGAACTCCGGGTCGACCTGGACCCGATGCCGGGTGTCGCATGGCAGCGGATCGTCCAGGTCGCGCAGGTGGCCCGCGACGTGCTGGAGGACTACGGGCTTACCGCGTGGCCGAAGACATCCGGATCGCGCGGCTTTCACGTCTACGCCCGGATCGCCCCGCGGTGGGAGTTCGCCCAGGTTCGGCTGGCTGCCCAGACCGTTGCGCGTGAGGTCGAGCGCCGGGCGCCCGACCTGGCAACGAGCCGGTGGTGGAAGGAAGAACGCGAAGGGGTGTTCGTCGACTTCAACCAGAACGCCAAAGACCGCACGGTCGCGTCGGCCTACTCGGTGCGGGCCACTCCAGACGCCCGGGTGTCAACGCCGCTGCGGTGGGACGAGGTCGCCGACTGCAAGCCGGAGGCGTTCACCATCGCGACCGTTCCGGGCCGGATCGCCGAACTGGGTGATCCGTGGGCGGGCATGGACCACAGCGTCGGCGAGCTCGACCGGCTGCTGATGCTCGCCGAGGAATTGGGGCCCCCGGAGCGCGCGCCGAGAGGCGCCAAAACCACCGCAAAGCGCGCCGACGGCAGGCGTCAGTCCTCGAAGCCGCTCATCGAGATCGCCCGCACCAAAACCAAAGACGAGGCGATGGCCGCGCTGGACACCTGGCGCGACCGCTACCCCGCTGTGGCCAGACAGCTACAGCCGGCCGATGTCCTGCTCGACGGCATGCGCGGGCCCAGTTCGATCTGGTACCGGATCCGAATCAACCTGGAGCACGTGCCCGCCGATCAGCGCCCGGCGCAGGAGGAGCTGATCGCCGACTACAGCCCTTGGACGAAATATGGGGGCCCGCAGACATAACCTCGACGGATTTGGATGGAGTCAGCCAGATCCTGCCACAGCTGATGAACCAGGATCAGCCGCGTTCAGGGGCTGAGGATCGTCGCTGGGAGCGTCGCGCCGATCGTCGAGGCTGCGCTGAAGTGCGGCGTTGATGGCGTGGGCCTCAGCAAGTTGATCTTCAAGAACGATGATGCGGCATGCCGCATCGAGGGCTGTGCCGCGGTCGACCAGTTCACGAGCCCTCGCAGCGATCCGCAGCTGATAGCGGGAGTAACGGCGATGTCCGCCCTCGGAGCGTTGGGGAGTGAGTAGTTTCGCCTCGTCGAGGCTTCGCAGGAACCCTGGGGTGGTTCCCAGAATTTGGGCGGCGCTACCCATGCTGTAAGCGGGGTAGTCCTCGTCATCGAACTTGTCGTTCGGGTTGCTGTCGGCAGAACCGTTTGCGCTTAGCACAACACCTTTCGAAGCAGCACGAGGCACCGCTCGTGCAGAGTCGGGACCCCGGCAACCCTTGGTAGCCAACAGTCTCCTCATGGTGAAGGGCCGGCACCCCGGGGCACACAATCGCACCGGGGCCACCGGCCCTGAGGACATCATTACCATCTATCGACACTGCTTTGAAACTGCGGCATCGGCCCGATAAGTCGTCATCACGGGCGATCCGACGGTAACTCCTCCCTTCCTTCTACCTTGTGCTGGGTAATTCACTTGCGGGTACTACTGCTTGACGGTCTGAGAACTGCTGTCCTACCTCGGTCTTCGCATGTCTGACCGCCACTGATCTTTTGACATCACGGGTAGTTCGTCATCTCCCGTGCCATCACCCTCTGCTCTGTCTGCATCGGATATTATAACCACACTGATGGCAAATGTCTACCCTCAGCGCAATAGATTTCCTTCGGTTCTGTTCGGAAGTGTTCTACGATCCAGACATGGCTTTACCTGACCCTGACGCCGTCGGGACCGACGCGATCCTGCGTCACATCGACGCCGAAGCCGATTCCGTCAGCATCGAAGTGACGTTGTACCTGCCGTGGGGTGTGGCGACGGGAATAACGGTGCCCAGCGAATACTTCGGCCACTACGTCGCCAAGTTCTTCGCCAGAAACGATGCCGAGGATGTCGCCGGCCGCATCGGCGCCCTCGAAGCCGAGCAGGACAGAGTCTTTCTTCATCTCCGCAAAGTCCGGTGCTACGTCGCAGGCACCATGGTCGAGCATGACTCGCTGCGCATCCGTTTGTCCGACGTGTCCGCGTGGACAGTTGCGGGCATCAGGGGACGATCAGCCGAGCAGGTGCTCGTCCCGTAAGCGCACCTGATGATCCGCCGCCCCGGCCGGCCTGGAATCAGGGGAAGTGCGCCACCGCCCCGCGCACTTGCCGACCTCACCACGACAGGCGACGCCAGGGGAGTCAACTCTTGGTCGGTGGCTTGGGGTCGTCAGCGCGATTGCGATTGCGGATGTTGGCGGTGCGCAGGATGGCGTTGTCTTCTTCGAGCTCGAGGATGCGGCCGATGCCGGCGATGTTGATGCCGGCGGCGGCTAAGGCGGTGATGCGCTGCAGGCGTGCGAGGTCATCGGCGCTGTAGCGACGAGTGCCGCCTTGGCTGCGGGCTGGGGCGAGCAGGCCACGGCGTTCCCAGAGCCGCAGTGACTGGGCGGGGACTCCGCAGAGCTCTGCGGCGACTGAGATGCCATAGACCCCGCGATCGTCTGCAGGTCGTTCGTTGCGGTGTTGGCTGGTCATTGGTCTCCGGGTGTCCTCGATTCGCCTCAGAAATTTTCGTGCTTGCCCAAGCATGACGCATCTGCTATATCAAATATGTGCTAACTGGCATAGATTTACTGACATCTGACACTAGATTGGAGAATTGGAGGTGGCGACCATGCTGATGCGAACCGATCCGTTCCGTGACCTCGACCGCTTCGCCCAGCAGGTGTTGGGGACCGCGGCCCGTCCGGCGGTGATGCCGATGGATGCCTGGCGCGAGGGTGAGGAGTTCGTCATCGAGTTCGATCTTCCTGGGATCAACGAGGAGTCGTTGGACCTCGACATCGAGCGCAACGTGGTGACGGTGCGCGCGGAACGTCCCGATGTTGATCCCGGCCGGGAGATGCTGGCCACCGAGCGTCCTCGCGGGGTATTCAGTCGGCAGTTGGTGCTGGGAGAAAACCTCGACACCGACAAGATCGATGCCTCATACGACGGGGGGGTACTGCGGCTGCGAATCCCGGTGGCCGAGAGGGCTAAACCCCGCAAGATTGCGGTCGGCCGCTCCAATGGTCGTCAGGTGATCAACGCCTGATCGGCCGGGGAGCGCGAGCGGGGGTGGCCGGCTGGTCGGTGGTGCAACCTGTCCGTGCCGACCATCGCGGCTGCCCAACCGAGAAGCCACCGCGTCGAGTTCAACAACCCGGTGGTGAAAGGCAGGTGATGGCATCACATCAAACATAACCGCGCGGCCCGCACCCCCGGGTGCGGGCCGCGCCGCCGCACAACAATCCTCTGCCGTTGACTGTTCGTGGTTTTCGACGAATCAGCCATAGAGCACCACTGAGGCCAGCAGTGAACAAATCCGTTGCCTATACCCCCAGTCGATTACCCCGTCGGACCCAGCGCCCCCAAGCTGCGACACGTCACAGCGGCAGACGCTGCTCCTGCCCGGCGACTATCCCCCGCGAACTCCGCCGGCAACCTCGCCGAGCTGAACCGCTAGCCGGCTGGTCCCAAACGTAGGAACCCCGGAAAGGGTTGCCTAGCGCATCGTTTCTCGTCTGTTGGTGCACTGGCTGACGAGCAGTTGGAGACGTTCGGAGTCGTCGGCGGGGCGTAGGCGGCCGGTGCGGGTGAGGGTGACCAGTCCGTGCAGTGCGGCCCAGAACACCTCGGTGAGCGCGTCCGCGCCATGCTCGTCAGCGATCACGCCGACCGGTTCGTGCAGCTCGGCGAAGGCCGCTCTCAGCTGGGGTGGTGTGTCTTGGGCGGCGAAGCGCAGGCTGGTCACGCGGGTGAACATCGCGTCGTAGACGGCCGGGTTGTCGCGGGCGAAGTCGAGGTAGGCGTGCGCGATCCGGGTCAGGGCGTCGCCGGCCGTGCCGGCATCCGAGCGGGCGGCCTGAATCATCTCCGCGAGCTCGCCGAACCCGTCGACGGCGACGGCCTCGGCGATGTGTTCCATGCCGGTGAAGTGCTTGTACAACACAGGCTGGCTGTATTCGATCTCGGTGGACAGCCGACGCGTGGTGACGGCATCCCAGCCTTCGGCCTCGGCCAACGCGCGGGCCGTGGTGATGATCAGCCGCCGGCGGGCGGCCCGCTCACGCTCCCGGGTCTCCTCGAATGCCATACGCTATCCTAGCATCGCTATCTGTTCTAGCGATGCTATTGACACGAATCGAACTGGGGGTTAGCGTTGCTAGCAATTACGACCGAGGGGATTACGACATGGACCTGGACCTGCTCACCCGCGGCGCCGCGCTGATCGCGGTGCTGGGTACCGCGGTGGTCTACGGCACCGACGTGTTTTGCGCGATCGCGCTGCGACCGGCGTTGGCGCTGGTCAACGACGGCGACCTGGTCGCGGTGATGGGAAGCGTGCATCGCTACGGCGACCGGCGAATGCCGGTGCCCGGGGTGCTCGGGGTGCTCGCCACCGCGGCAACCGCGGTGCTGGCCACGGTGGCCGCACACTGGGCCCAAGCCATCGCGGCGGGCGCCGCGCTGGTCCCGCTGCTGGTCTGGATTGTGCTCTACACACAGGTGAGCGCACCCATCAATCGACAACTCACGGCGGCCGCCGACGCTGGGCAGCCGCTACCGAATGGGCGCGTGCTGCAGGCACAGTGGGACCGAATCATCGGCGCTCGCGCCCTGCTGCAAGGTCTGGCAGTGGCCGCCCTCTGCGTGGCGCTGATGATCTGACGCGCCCACAGCCATGGATCCACACCAGCCGACATCAGCCGAAGGAGAACAGCATCCGATGTTTCAACTCAGGATCTACACCCTGCGCTCACCCGAAGCTCTGCAGCGGTACGCCACGGTGCATTGGGCCCGCCACCTGGCAACGTTCACGACCTTCGGGGTCACCACCCACGGTGTGTGGACAGAACAAGGCGGCGCGAACCGACTCGTCGCGCTGATCCGCTACCCACCGGGCACCGACCCCGAACAACTCACGCGGCACATCATGACCAGCCCGCAATTCGCCGCCGACATGGCCGGCTTCGACGTCGACGAGATCGTCGACGTTCAGCCGGTGCTGCTTGACCCGGCATCCTTTTCGCCGATCCGCTGACAGAACCCTAGGAGTGTTCGACATGACCATCACGACCATCGGCTACGTGCTCGCCGGACTGATCGCCGCGGGCATCATCTTCATCGGCGCACGGTTTATTCTGGCGCCGCGCGTCGCGGCCGCCGGCTACGGTGTACAACCAGATCTCAGCCAGCGATCCGTCGGCGCCTATCTGAGCGTCAAGGGCGTCCGCGACATCGCATCGGGGCTGTTCGTCTTGATTCTCATGGCTGCGGGTGCCACGCACCTGCTCGGCTGGGTGATATTGGCCGCCACCATCATTCCGATCGCCGACGCGGCCATCGTGCTCGGCAACGGCGGCCCCAAGTCAAAGTCAATCGCCTGGGGGGTTCATGGCGTCACCGCCGCCGTCATGCTCATCACTTCTGCGCTCCTGCTCATTTCCTAGGAAGGTCGTGAACGAGATGAATCAAGATCTGCTGTCGCGGCCCGGTAGTTCGGCGTATCGCGCCGCGACCTCTCCACACAACTCCAGCACGACACAACAGCCGGCCGCGGTCGCCCACCCGCACAGCGCACAGGAGGTCGCCCAGGCAGTGCGCTGGGCTGCCGATCGGAATCTGGGCGTGGCAGTGCAGGCCAGCGGGCACGGCGCCGGCGCACGGATCGGACCCGATCAGATGCTCATCGACACGTCCGCCCTGAACGAGGTGTCGATCGACCCGGCCGGTCGCGTAGCCCACGCGGGCGCCGGGGCGACGTGGTCCGCGCTCAACTCGACGGCCCAGCAGCACGGTTTGTTCGGGCTGGCCGGGTCCTCACCGACGGTGGGCATTGCCGGCTACACCTTCGGCGGCGGGGTGGGATGGCTGACCCGCCCCTACGGCATGGCCAGCTCGAGTCTGCTGGCTGTCGACTATGTCGACGGCAGCGGAGGGCTGCGGCGAGCCGCCGACGATGCACCCGATCCGGTGGACCGCGAGGCGCTGTGGGCGTTTCGCGGCGGCGGCGGAGTCGGTATCGCCACCAGCCTCACACTTGAACTCGTTGCACCCCAGGCATTGTGGGCGGGTTACCAATTGTGGGACATCACTGCCCTCAACCCCGTCGTCGAGGCGTGGTCGAGCGCCATGAGTGACGTCGGCGATGCGTTGTCCACGAGCATCAGCGTGTTGCATACGCCGCCGGATTCGCCGTTTCCCGCAGCACTGCGCGGCGTTGCGGTCGTGCATCTGGCGTTCGCCTCGCCCACCGGCCCCGATGCTGCCGCCCCGCTCCTAAGAACCCTGCGTGGCGCACCCTCGCCCGCGCTGGACAGCAGCTGGGCGCCGGCTGACGCGGCCCGGCTGGCTCAGATCCATCTCGACCCACCCAAGCCAGTGCCCGCGCTGGGTATCGGCCGCTGGCTCGATCCGACGACGCCGCAGCTGGCCCGTGACGTGCTGAACACGGCCGCGCGACCCGACTCTGCGATGGCAATGGTCGAGTTGCGGAATGTGGCTAACTCCGCGCCAGTGCGAGACGGGGCGATCACCACGGTGCCCGGCCCATTCTTGCTGCACGCGGTGGGACAGGCCGCGGATCCCAGCTCACGTGCGGCCACCGAGCACGGGCTCACCCAAGTGTCCACCGCCGCGCAGCCCGCCGACGTGGGGTTGGCGGCCGCATCGTTCGCCGAGGGCCGCGCCGAGGTTGTCGACGGACTCCCACCCGCAGCGCGACAACGGCTGGGTCAGGTGCGCGTGGCGGTCGACCCCGACCGGCGTATCGCCCCCTCACGGATACCGGGCCCCGGACTTTGCTGACGCCGGCATCCCGCTCAGCTGAGTTGAGCCCGGGCAACGCGATACTCTCTCGCGATGGGACAGCGATGGAATCGGCGAAGATTCTTACAGCTGGCCGGGGCCGCGGGGCTGCTCGGCTCTGGGGTTGGCGGAGCCGCCGAGCTGATTTCGGGCTACTCGTCATCCAAATCGCCAGGCAACCCCGGCGGATCTGTGACAATCACCCACCTGTTCGGTGAGACCATCATCAAAGAGCCACCCAAGCGTGTGGTCAGTGCCGGTTACACCGAGCAAGACGACTTGCTCGCGTTGGGGGTGTTGCCCATCGCCGTGACCAACTGGTTTGGTGACCAGCCGTATGGGGTGTGGCCGTGGGCCCAGCAGAAGCTGGGGCCCGCCCAGCCGACGGTGCTGAGCCTGGACAACGGCATTCCGGTTGACCAAATAGCCGGCCTGAAACCGGATCTGATCGTGGCCGTCAACGCAGGTCTGGACGCCGACACCTACGCGAAGTTATCGGCAATCGCCCCGACCGTTCCGCAGTCGGGCGGCGACGCGTTCTTCGAGCCGTGGAAGGATCAGGCGACCGCGATCGGCCAAGCGGTCTTTCAGGCCGATCAAATGAGGTCGCTGATCGACGGGGTCGACAAGCAGTTCGCCGCTGTCGCCCAAAAGAATCCGCAATGGAAGAACAAGAAGGCCTTGCTCATGCAGGGCACCTTGTGGCAGGGTACGATCGTCGCGACCGTGGCGGGCTGGCGGACCGACTTCCTGACCGAGATGGGTTTGATCATCGCCGACAGCATCAACCCCTTCGCCACGGATCACCGCGCCGTCATCCCGCGCGATCACATCAAAGCGGTCCTCGAGTCCGCCGACGTGGTGATCTGGACGACCCAGAGCCCGGACGACCAGAAGGCGCTGCTTGCCGATCCTGACGTGGCGGCTTCCCAAGCGACCGCGCAAAACCGCCACATCTTCACCTCCAAGGACCTGGCCGGCGCGATCGCCTTTTCATCGCCGCTGAGCTACCCGTTGGTCGCCGATCAACTGCCGCCGCAGATCAGCAAGATCCTGGGCTGATGCCGCCTGTTTGAGCTTTCGTTAAGGCACCTCTGGCAGTGCTCGAAAATCCCCCGCCAGCCCTCGCTCCCGGCCCGGCTCCGGGGCTACCGTCGAGTAATGAGCGTGACGGACGTGTCGAACGACTTGCCCACTGAGCTGACCGGCAACTCGATTCTGGACTACGGCGACCAAGCGCTGATGGTGCAATGCGGCAGCACCGCTGAGGTATTGGCGTGGGCGGCTGCGTTGGCCGGCGCGGCATTGCCCGGTGTGGTCGATATCGTTCCGGGCGCCCGAACCGTGCTGGTGAAGCTCGACAGCCCCCGCGATCAAGGGGCCGCCCGTGAACGCCTGCGCAAGTTACGGGTCACCGCCGACGCGATCCCGGCGGCTCCGGCCGACCGCCGCGCCGACGTGGTGATCGACGTGGTCTACGACGGTCCCGACCTCGCCGAGGTCGCCAGCCGCACCGGGCTGACCACCTCGCAGGTGATCGACGCGCATTGCGGCACCCTATGGCGGGTTGGATTCAGTGGCTTCGCACCAGGTTTCGCCTACCTGGTCGACGGCGATCCCCGGCTGCGGGTGCCGCGTCGACCCGAGCCGCGAACCTCGGTGCCGGCCGGCTCGGTCGCCCTCGCGGGCGAATTCAGCGCGGTCTATCCGCGTCGGTCGCCCGGGGGCTGGCAGCTGATCGGCCACACCGACACGATTCTGTGGGACATCGAGCGACCCGCTCCGGCGCTGCTGACACAGGGCATGTGGGTTCAGTTCCGGGCAACGTAAAGAGGCCGCCATGACCACCCTGGAAATTTTGCGGACCGGACCGCTCGCCATCGTCGAGGACCTCGGCCGGGCCGGGCTGGCTCACCTTGGCGTCGGTCGGTCCGGAGCCGCCGACCGCCGCGCGCACACGCTGGCCAACCGGCTGGTCGCCAATCCGGACGATCGGGCGACCGTCGAAGTGACGTTCGGTGGTTTCGCGGCCCGGGTCAGCGGCGGCGACATCGATATCGCGGTCACGGGCGCCGACAGCAACCCGACCGTAGATGGAATTATTCTCGGTACCAACAGTATTCATCATGTTCGAGACGGCCAGGTGATCTCCCTGGGCACCCCGAGCGCAGGGCTGCGGACGTATCTTTCGGTGCGCGGCGGCATCTGCGTCGCGCCGGTGCTGGGTTCGCGCAGTTACGACGTGATGTCGGCGATCGGCCCGTCGCCGCTGCGGGCCGGAGACCGGCTGCCGATCGGTGAGCACACCGCCGACTACCCCGAACTCGACCAGGCCCCGGTGGCCGCCCTCACCGGCACGGCGGTGGAGTTACTGGTGGTGCCGGGGCCGCGCGACGACTGGTTGGTCGATCCCGATGCCCTGGTACACACCAATTGGGTGGCGTCCGACCACAGCGACCGAGTCGGAATGCGGCTGGTCGGCCGCCCGTTGCAGCACCGCTACCCGGACCGGCAGCTCCCCAGCGAGGGCGCCACCCGCGGCGCGATCCAATTGCCGCCCAACGGTTTACCGGTAATCCTGGGTCCCGATCACCCGATAACGGGCGGTTACCCGGTGGCCGGCGTCGTGATCGACGAGGACATCGACAAACTCGCCCAGGTGCGGCCCGGTCAGCATGTGCGATTGCACTGGGCACGGCCCCGACTTGCGCATTCTTGAAGCATTCTTGAAAGCGTGCTCAAAGCGCGGAGCAGGCGACAAGCTGGTAAAACAAGGACTGTGCACACCCTGGTACACACGGCCCGTCTGGTCCACACCGCCGATCTCGACAGCGAGGCCCGGCAACGCGTCCGCCAGATGGTTACCGAGGCGTTCGCCGGCGGCTTCACCGAGACCGATTGGGAGCACACGCTGGGTGGAATGCACGCACTGATCTGCAGCCACGGCGCGATCATCGCGCACGCCGCGGTGGTGCAGCGGCGGTTGGTGTACCGGGGGAATGCGCTGCGCTGCGGTTACGTCGAAGGTGTAGCCGTGC
>Ga0182013_10006328_pt1 | contig 13470 bp, 8 predicted proteins | sample 612S2MmetaG_FD_120487 | JGI IMG/M metagenome (GOLD analysis project Ga0182013, IMG submission 120487) | Permafrost microbial communities from Stordalen Mire, Sweden - 612S2M metaG | ecosystem: Environmental > Terrestrial > Soil > Wetlands > Permafrost | place: Sweden: Stordalen | collected... | reverse complement strand
TCAGCCGATCTCAAGTCAGACCGGGGACCAGTTGAGCCTGACGGTAGTATCCTTCACCCTGGCGGTGGTGGATCCCCCGGCATAAAAAAGCTCTACTGCTTAACACTCCCTGCCGACTATGTACTCGTGCCCGGACGTGGCCGATCTGCCTCCCCACACGCAGATCGGCCGGTTATGTTCCAGGAGACATCTGCTCGTCTCGCAACCATCCGGTCGGTGGCAATCGTGGCGTGGGGACAGGGTGTCTTCCTCAACAGCACACGGCTGGCGTCATCAACCCCGCCGGGGTCATCGGGCAATTGGCGCGCAGCGACTTCGAAACACCGCCGGACACCGTCGCTTACCGTCAGGGAGAAGCACTGCCTGAACAACAACGGTTCCGTTATTGAGAGCGTCTTATGGGCGCTGAGGGTGTTGCACTTCTCTGCCGGTTATCGGGCGTTGCGGACCAACCCTACGGGCACGCCGATGAGGAGCTAGGCCAGCGCTTTTCTCCTGGCCTGTTTGGAAAGCGCCGGCCCCACCACTTTGCGTTTGCGCGGGCGCCAAGGCGAGGGTCTCGTGGCCCAAGGTGGGAACAACCCCAGCCGCAGTGCTGGCCTAGCGGCCCGCCGTCGCAGGCGCCGTTCCCTGGATGACGTAGCCGGCACTGTCTACCGCGACGCACGACGTGGTCGAGGGTGGACGTGACGTTGATGGTTGGCGCCCACACATTGGTGGCAATGCAGTACCAGGACTGGGACCGCCCGGCGGTGAAGTTCCCTCCCGGGACGCCTGCTCTCTAGCCGGGTCTCATGGGTAGCAGGGGCTGGCTTAGGGTGGGCTCCCCCATGGGTCATGCGAGCTAATAGGGTCCTACAGCGGTTCAGGTGCCAATGAGGGCCAAGCGGGCAGCTCTTTTTTCGGTTACCCTAAGGTTCCTCACGAGGTTAGAGGGAGGTCCGCATGTACCTTGGCCTATTCCGCCTAACGCACCGGCAGGTGCCTGGTGAGCAAGGTACGCGAGCGGCACCTCGCCGACACGCCTGGGCCGAAGCCCGGCCGTCACGCCAGGCCTTACGGTGCGAGCCCCGGCCCAGGCGGCACAAGTGGGGCGCGCGGCCGACAATACTGCGTGGAGTGGCCGTGGTTGTCGCCTCCTCATGCACGCTGGGGAGCCTGCTCTACGAACTGCCCGCATCCGCCGCGCCCGGTGCGACGCCGGCCCTGAGCACGTTCGCCGCCGGGGTCGGCCCCGGGGCGGGTAACGGGGCGCAACCCCAAGAGGTCGCGCTGGGCCCTGACGGCAACCTGTGGTTCACCGACGACGCCTCGGGGGTGTTCAAGTTCTCGCCCAAGACGCTCAGGCCTGTCGCGTGCTCATCTTCGCCGTCAACCGTAAGCTGCCAGGTTTCCGCCAACGCCGTGGCCCCGGACGACATCGTGGCCGGGCCAGACGGGGCCATGTGGTTCACCCAAAGCAACGGCGGAAAGCCAAAAGGCGGTCAGTCCTACTTCCCAGCCAGCATCGGCCGTATCACTACCAGCGGCTCGTACTCCTCCTACCCAGTCCCCGCCTCGGCCGGTTCCGTCCCCGGCCTGGACGCCATCACGCTCGGCCCTGACGCCCGCTTGTGGTTTACCGAGCCGGCGGTGGACCGCATTGGCGAGATCACACCACAGGCGGCAGGCCCAGCGGTACACGAGTTCGCCCTCCCGGCCGCCGACCGCCTCGCCTCCGGTGTGGGCTCCCCCGTCACATCGACTGACGCCATCGCCCCCGGCCCAGGGGGCGATATCTGGTTCACCGAACAGGGCTCGAGCGCCATCGGGGTCATGGGCACCTCGGGCGCCCTGGTCCACAAGTTCGCTCTGCCCATCCCCGGCACCAGCCCCGCACCCCTCGGTATCACAGAAGGTCCCAACGAAACGATGTGGTTCACCGAGAACTCCACCAACCAGGTCGCCAGCATCACCACCTCGGGGACGATCACGTTGCACCCCCTGCCCGCTGCGGCCGACGGTCCTGAAAGCATCGTCTACGGGCCGGACGGGAACCTGTGGTTCACCGACGACACCGGGGTCTCCAGCCTCGACCCGACCACCGGCAAAGTCACCGTCTACCGGGCCCACGGCTCACTGCTGGGCCCGGCGGGGGTCACCGTCGGCCCCGACTGCGCCTCCATCTGGTTCACCGAACCCAGTGCCGACCGGTTGGGGCGAATTTCCCCGCTACCCAACACAACGGGGTGCAAAGCCGGTTTGGTGCCGCTGGCCGGGGCCACTACGGGCGCACCGGAGAGTAACCCCAAATACACCATCCGCGTTGTGAGACCGAATAAATTCATCGCCGTAAAAAGCGCGCCCTTCTTTGCTCACGGGCCGCCGCATTTTCTGATCAACCGAGCCCTCCTTCCTTCCGCCCACCCCGTGTGTCGCGCCTGCGAGGCCGACATCGCCCAGGACCTAAAGCATGGCGCACCCGCCCCCCGGCCCGGCCCGCTGCCCGCATATCCTGAGCCCTTCGCCCCGGCCGCGATGTGGGCGCAGGGGCCGTTATGCGGCACCGCAGGCGATGCGTGCAGCTACAGTGACTGGTCCGCAGCGAGCGGGCATTCGGTCGGTTACGACGGTTTCCCGGACAGTTCGACGCCCTCGACGGCAACACCCTTGCCTTCGATCATCACCTCACCCAGCCCGACGGTCCAGTTCACAATTCCGTGTTATTTCATTTGGGACCCAGCTGACAACCGCCCACCCGATAGTTCCGGCGACTCTTATGCCATTGGCGATTTCCTTCACTGTGATGCCCAGATCTACGGCGTGACGGGCCCCGTCAAGTACCAGGGCCAGGTCCCCTGCTCGGTATGTGGCGTTCCTGCCGGCTCGCCGATCACGCCTGAAGTTGGGAGCGGCTGGTCGCAACTGGCCTCAGGGTCCGTCGACGTGGGCGCTCCCGGTGTGAGCACAATTGGGACAGGGGCGACCAAAATCGGGACGGTGGCTTGTAACCAGTCGTCCAGCGCCCCGCCGTGCACCATCTACGGTAAGGACATTATCCTGACCCTCTTTGCACCGGCTGTGAACACTACCATCGTGTTCGGCTTGCACTACTATGAGGGGGACGATCGCCCGGGCATAGAGTCTGCCCAACCTGGCTTTATATCAAATGGTTCAGGCCCCATTCGGTTGGAAGGGTACCGTTACCCCCTCAGCGGCTCGGTTACCTCGGAGACCCCCGCCGTACAATGCGGCCAAAACAACGCCAATTCCAGCGCTTCGACCTGTTTTTGGCAAGGTGTTTCCTCGGACGAGACGGTCCTGTGCCTGAACTCGGCTCTCGCCTCTTGCGGCAGTCCGGCCAAAGGAGCGCTAGGGTTCGATATGGCGACGGGCCAAGACGGCTTTGACCCGGTGGACAACCCAGGCGGTGGCTACCAACAAGGTTTCATAGACCTCCCGTCTCTTTCTATTCAACCTACTGCTTTTGTCCAATCGGATGTCCTCATCTCCAGTATCATGTACCAGCCCCCAGGGGCACAAAGTACAGTGGATTATTCGAAGAAGACCACGGATGCCGTGCAAATTGCCGTCGGCGCGACATCGGCTGCTGGTACGACCAATAGTACGAGCGACGCGACGACAGTGACCTATAAGACAGGCACTCCGTCCGCGATCGGAGGCGCACCTTTGGTTGGTTTCAATTTCAGTGAAGCTGACGAAAGCGGTTGGGACACAGATACGTCCGCCACGGAAACGACGGCGACCGGGAGCAGTGCTACGTGGGCGACGTCCGTGGGAGACGAATGGTCCACGAAACCTTACACGCCACCGGTGCCGTTCAAAGAGGACCCGACGAATTATTGGTTCCTGGGCGACCAATACATCTTGGCACTTTACCCGCAATGGGCGGTATGGGATTTCATGTCGGGCCCTGGAGAAGGCGGCTTCATTCAATCGCTTGTGGGAACAGGCGGTGTGGCGTCGGAGTCGGTGTACACACTTCTGCAGTGTAGTGGTGATTTGCTCCACGATACTGGCCAGCCCGCCGGCGACCTAACTATACCGGCGGTACCGAACGACATCGTGCTGAGCCCATCGGAATGTGCGAGCTTGTTGACGGTGGACCCGTTTACGACCGAGTTTAGCCAGTGGTTGGACGTGGCGCCGCTCCAGTCGGATGGGCGCGTGGTGTCGCTGTCGGATTGTTGCGTTACCCCGGGCGGCAACGAGACCACGTTACAAGACCCTGACCCGGGGACCGTCGATAAGATCCCACTTTCGAACGAGCTACAATCAGTTGACACAAGTTCCTTTACCGGGTCTTTCACATCCAAGGTCACGGCGACGGTCGGCACCAACTGGAGCGTCGGTGCCACCTTGCCGGAGGGGCTAGGTAGCGGGACTTTTGAGCAGAACCAATCCACCACGACTGGTGGAGATTGGCAGATCGAGTACAAGAACTCGCTGGAAAATTCACAGGACTCGATCAATACGGCGACGGTTACCCTCTCTGACAACACTAACCAAATCAACACTTTGGTGTACTTGGACACTACCTTTGGGACCTTCATGTTCGTCGCCTTTGGCACCAAAGGTCCCACGCCACTTCCTTGCTTGGCCTGTACCCCGACTACGGTACGGGTACGGGTACCCTGAGAGGTCCTTACCGGGCGGCCGCTGCCCGGGCTCCGATAACATCGCAGCCACCATGCTCCGGGACGTACTGAGCCGCCTCGCCCACGATGGGGTCGAACCCCGCCGGGCCACGCTCGAGATCACCCGGCCCGGCAGCGACAAACTAAAGACCAGCACCGACAGCTTCAGCACCGGTGGCGACAACGCGCGCACGAGACATCATGGGCCAGCGTGTCGCCGCCGTGTTGAGGCTAAATGTCGGGCAACACCCCCGTGGCGGGCTCGCACACTTGACCGTGCGAGTCCCCGGCCTGCGGGCAGTGAGGGTGCGGCTCTTTCTCCTGGCCCTAACAGCGGCGCAGGCTCGAAGCCGCCATGGCGTTCGGCTGATCATCGTTAGTCGCCGGTCTGGGCGCCCCGAATGTCCTGATCTGTGGCGACCCGACCGGCCCGGCCGACCGCTCCCGGCGATACGGAACGACGGGTCGGGCGTGGGTCTTTACCGGCCATTTCGCGCAAAGGTGGCGCCAGATTGTTCAGCCGCGTCCCCCCGTCATCGCTGCGGGACGCGCCATGGCGCACGGGCTCTATCACCTTCAACGAAGAACGGAAGCCCGGTTGGAACACGCCGGCATGAGGCACTAAGACCAAGGAGTATTGACCGGCGTGGCTTCGCACGTGGCGCCGGCCAATGGGCTGCCGGAGGGAGCGAGGCGATGGGACGGTTGGTATTGCGGCTCCCCAGGGACCTGCGAGCTTGGGGCGCCTTGCTAGCCCTTTCCGGGGCTCTGGCGGGCGCAGGGCTGCCAGCCGCTCTGGCAGGCGCAGCCGGGCCGGTCCCCGCCGTCGGGCCTCGGCCAGGCTCCAGCGGTGGTGCCTGCGCCGGTTCGCCTCCTGGCTGCGGCCAGGGCCCTGGCTTTGCCACCGACCTTGCCGCTGGGTCGTGGTCGGTCATGCGGACCGCACCGCTCAGGCCCCGTTCTTTCGCCACGGTGGTCTGGACCGGCTCACAACTTGTGGTCTGGGGCGGCGTGGCGAGCATTGGCGGGCGCCTGGTGCCGGTCTCGGACGGCGCCGTCTGGGACCAGGCCACCGGTACCTGGCACGCCATGGCACCCTCCCCGCTCAGTGCCCGCGAGGGCGCGGCTGGCGCCTGGGACGGCCACGACGTTTTTGTCTGGGGCGGCGACAACGCCAGCGAGCACCAGAGTTCCTACCGGCTGTTCTCCGACGGTGCTCTCTATGACCCAGGGGCCAACACCTGGCGGCGCCTGCCCCGCTCCCCGCTCAGCGCCCGCACACAGGCCAGCGCTACCTGGACCGGGAGCGAGCTCCTCGTCCTGGGCGGGGGCGACCTGGACGCCCCGGTGGTGCTGCCGACGACGGACCGGGACGGCGCGGCCTTTGTCCCCTCCACTCGAACTTGGCAAAGCCTCCCTCCGGTACCGACCGCCCGGGGCAACCCGGTCGGGATCAGCTGGGCGTGGAGCGGGACACGGTTGTTCGCCTGGGTGACAGACGAGGTCGTTCACCGCTCGGGGAACGAGATGTCGATCAATATCAACCACGTGGCCGCCTCATGGGCGCCCGGGGCGGGCTCCTGGCACCGGCTCCCGGCGCCGCCCGTGCCCACCTACGGTGCCAGCGTCACCTGGACCGGGGATGATTTTGTCTTTTTGGGCGGCAGCTACTGCTTGCCCCTCATGTTCTGCCCGCTCGCGTTAGCTCGACCGCTGCCGACCTACGACCCAGCCACGGGGCGCTGGGCCAGCCTTCCGGCTGCACCTCGCGCCGACCTGGTGCCGGTCGCGTGGACCGGCCATGCTCTGATCACGCCGGGCGGCAACGCCCCAGGCGCCGCCCTGGACCCAGGCACGCCACACTGGCAAGCCTTACCGCCCTCACCCCTCGGGCCGCCGGACGGCGCCAGTGCCGTGTGGACCGGTCGCCAACTGCTGGTCTGGGGCGGTTTCGGCCCCCTGGGGCGCGGCTCTAATGCCGGCGCCCTGCTAACGCCGAAGGCGCGCCCGGCCGAGGTGCCAGGAGCGAAGACGGCGATCGCTACCAGCACCGGCCCGATGGGGCGGCTCACGCCTGCCGCACGGACCGCCCGGGCGAGGACGGCGGGGAGGCAAAACGACGCCTGCGTCCCCCAGCGAGCAGACGTCAAGGTCGTGTCCGAGGGCTGGGAGCCAGTGTGGACGGAGCAGACTTTGACGGTGAGGCCGGGCATGTTCGTGGGCGTAGAGGTCTATTCGAACGAGATCATGTACCTACCCGCCAAAGACATCCCTCCTGGCTTCCCCTGGGCAAAGCCAGTGCTGTCCACCAAGGGGGTCTTGGTACCTGAGCGGGAATGCCCCCCGCTCCCTCCACCGTCGAGTGTGCCAACCGCCGTGTACTACTTCCAGGCAGCCAGGACGGGCACCACCGTAGTCACGGTCCCGCTTACCAAGGCTTGGCGGAAATTCCGCTGCCCCAGGCGGGACAGGCCGGCTTGTGCCGACCCGTCCCCGCTTCGCGTGGCCGTGAAAGTCGTTGCCTGACCGCCGGGCTAATCAGCCGGGGCGAGGCAGGCAACCGGGGGGCCCACGTGCGAACCATCAGCGGCGCTCAGCGCTCGGCGGAGTGATCTTCTACGGCCCACGACGCCAGAGGGACCCTGGGCGGCCTTCACCGCGAAAAGTCAAGGACCACCGAGCCGCCAGATCCGCCCGTTATGCCGGCGGTACGCCTAGCCAGCACGTGTCCCCAAAGCGCGCTGGAGATAACGACGGGTCGGCGCTCCCTCGCCAGCGTTCGGACCCACGCCAGAACACGCTCCCAGAAGGCGCGGTCACTTCCAACTTGCCGGCGACCACAACGAGGGTTAAGGTCGCCGGCTCGGTTGGGCCGCATCGAGGGGGGCTCCAGCCGACAGACTGGCCTCACCGGGCCATCTAACGGCCCAGGGCCGTTGACTGGCGACCTCGCCCTTGCTTGCTGGGGCGGCCCGAGGCCGCCATCTCCTGTGTCGCTCTAATCGACCGCTCGTTTGCCAAGGTCGGCCCGCTGGCCAGGCGTCCCGGGCCCGCAGATCGTCCGTCCAGATCGCCGTCGGCGCTGGTCACTGAAAGGACCGCTCTTCGGCGTCGTGGTCTGGCCGGTAGCCGATTGCTTGGTAAATGGAGTTGGACGTCGGGTTGGCGAGGTCGGTGTAGAGCGCGACGTGCCCGGCCCCGCCGGCCAGGGCGGCCGCGGTCGCTTCCGCGGTCACGGCAGCGCCGTAGCCCCGTCGGCGCTGGCCTGGAGGTGTGTAGACCGGTCCGACCCTCGCCACCCCGGCAGCGGGGGCGCTGACTGCGGCGACGGCGACTGGCGCCCCCCGGTCCTGCCACACGTGGACCTCTGCCTCGGTGACCCGTCGCTCGGCCGAGGCGTGCCAGTCCTCGAGCGGTGCGTGAGGTTGGGCCTCGTCGTGGAAGGCGCCAAACCACTCCGCAACAAGGGCGATATCGGCTGGTCCGGCGGCCGCACCTGCGCGACCCGGTACGCCGGACGGTCGGACGAGCTCGCCGAGCAGGTACATGCGCATGGCGGTGAGCACCATTGAGGCCTGTCCGGTGCGCGCAGCCCACGCATCGGCGAACGGAGCGGTGGCGCTGACGGCACCGTTGACACCGGGCAGGGCGCGGCCGGCGTCTGCGAGGGCACCGGCCAGGGCTGCGGCCGCCTCGGTGGGCATGCTGGACACGAACAGAGCGTGGGGCGGCGTGTGCATTGCCACCCCTAACACACGCCCGTCACCGTCCTCAACGGTGGCCCAGAGATGGTCGTCACTGGGAGGCCGAGCCCCGGCGACGATGCGGCTGGCGACGACTGCAACCACGTTGGTGCTCAGGGGATCAGAGCGCAAGAAGCTGTCGGCGGCGATGAGGAAGCGCTGGGCCGTTTCGTGGAACCTTGCTCGCATGACCCACTCTGCCGCCTCCGGGCACAGGGCGAGGAGGATTTGCTGCCTCGCCGTTCAGTCGAGCGAGGGGCCCTCGACAACGCCAAGGGCGCACAGTCGGCCGCCATAGCTACGGGGCCAGAACGATCTTTATGCGCTGCCCGAGAACCCCTTATTTTTCAGGAGGAATCCGAGCATAACGAGACGGCTACGGAGCATGCGACTCGGCCAAGATGCGCGCCATAATGCGCGGCCCCTGATTACCGAGGCAGAACAGGTTCTCGCATCTTTTTCTGTAGCAAGGCCTATCGTTCTCGTTCTCGTTCTCGTTCTCGGTCTCTGATCGTGGAGCGCTCGCGGTCGCCAGCTACTCGCGTTTGAGCGAGATTGCCAGGTCGGGCTTGACGATGGACGCGACATAGAGGGGCCAGATCCGGGCGCCGTTGCAGCGGAAGTCGACGATCTCTCCAGCGGCCGTGTCAAAGGAGCGTATTCGGCTGGTGTAGCGGCCCGCCTTGATTTGCAGCGTGTGATGACCCGGCTCGATTGGCACCTCGATCGCCTCCTTCCATTCGATCGATGCGACGTCGTTGGTGTCGACCAAGACGTGGAACGTGCCACGTCGAAGCTCTATACCCAAACCTTCTCTGACCAGCTTCAGGGTTGCCGCCACCGGTCCCTCTCCTTTCTCCCGGGCCCATCCCCGGGTGGGTGCGATGGTCCGAAGGCGGGGACGGTCAATCTCGCCCACCGGTGACGAGCCGCTCCCGGTCGAACATGGCCGCCACGGCTCTCCATCCGAGCCCGTCCAGGGCGAGCAGCGCGGCGCCGAGGCCGAGGGCCAGGGGTAGTGAAGGGCTGATCACGTTCAGAGACATCAGGGCCACGATGACGAGCGGGGGCAAGCTGGCGAACATCCCAAGCTGCTGGGCGGCGCGCACGTCGAGCGAGCGGGCGGAGATGGCGATGCCGACCCAGATCGACCAGCCAGCGAGCAAGGGCGTGAAGAGCAGCTGGACGAGCAGGCGGGATCCCTTGAACACTGCCGATGCCACGTCAGGCGGGGCGAAGAGCGCCACGATACCGAGGAAAATGCCGAAGACCACATAGGCGATGCCGAGGGCGGGGACGAGCACCGCCAGGGCCTTGCCGACCAGGAGCTCCTCGCGGCGGATGGGGGTGGTCAGGACCGGCTCGAGAGTGCCCTGCTCGCGTTCGCCGACGACGGAGTACGCAGCCAGGGTAGAGGGCACGATGGCTGGGATGATCAGCATGTACAGAAGGGCGAGCCCGATGCGCGTGTCAAACTTGGAGCTGGTCACCGAGACCTTGATGACCAAGAGCTCAACCACGGGCACGATGATGAAGATGAGCGGCAGCACCGCCATGGTGAGGATGACGAACCGGTTGCGGCGGTAGTCGCGCAGCTCCTTCTGCACGATCCCGACGACCCTGGCCCAGCTGAAGCTCATCGCCGCTTCGCCTCCACGTCTTCGTCCACGAGCTGCAAGTAGACGTCCTCGAGCGAGTGGCGGGGCTCGGTGATCGAGCAGATGTCCGCGCCGGCATGCACGAGGGCTCGGGCCACCTCGGGCGCGGCCGCGTCGGGGTCCGCCACGGTTAGCAGGTACGAGCTGGGGGCCGACGCCTCCCAGCCCTCGGTCCCGGGGAGCCCGGCGAACACGGAGGCGGGGTCGGCGAGCTCGGCGCGCAGGCGGACCTCGAGGCTTCTTTTGAACAGCTGGGCGCGCAGCTCGTCGGGGCGGCCCACCAGGCGCATCGTCGTGTTGAGGATGGCGACGCGGTGACAGAGCCGTTCGGCCTCCTCGAGGCGGTGCGTGGTCAAAAAGATGGTCACGCCGCGGTCCTTGAGCGCGGCGATGAGCTCGTGGACCTCTCTGGTGGCGACCGGGTCGAGCCCGGAGGTGGGCTCGTCTAAGAACAGCACCGCCGGGTCGCTGAGCAGTGCCCTGGCCAGAGCCACTCGTTGTCGGAGCCCCTTGGAGAGCGATCGGCAGAGATCGTTGGCCCGGTCCGCCAAGTTGACCGCCCGGAGCGCACGTTCGATGCGCTCGTGCCGGTCGGCGAGCCGGTAGAGACGGGCAAAGCACTCGAGGTTTTCCGCCACGGTGAGGCGCAGGTACAGGCCGGGGGACTCGGGCATGATCGATATCCGGGACCGGATGGCCGGGCCGTTCTCGGGGCGCAACTCGATGCCGGCCACCGTCGCGGCGCCTGACGTCGGCGCCAGCAGCGTCCCCAGCGTCCTCACGGTTGTCGTCTTACCGGCACCGTTGGGGCCGAGAAAGCCGAAGACCTCGCCGGAGCCGACCTGGAAGGACACGTCCTCGAAGGCGACTCGGCTGCCGAAGCGCTTGGTCAGGTGCTCGACCACGAGCGCGGGACCAGGTTTCTCGCCGTGATGGCCTGGTCGGCGCTGGCTGCCGTCGAGTTCCATGGTCATCAGCCGGAGCGCACGTCAGCGGCACCCGGTCCGGTCGCTCGCTCGCTCGCAGAGCCCACCGCGATCTCGCACGATCTGGAAGCTAGCACGGCCTTGGCCAGCCGTACTAAAATCTGTCTAAATGGTCAGCCACCCTAGATTCTGATCATGACCGAGGCGGCGACGGGACCTAAGGAGCGGACGTTCATCGAGAACGCTCGGCGCCAGCAGATCGTTGCCGCCGCGATCGACACGATCGCCGAGGTTGGTTTCGCGCAGGCATCCCTCGCTCGCATCGCCGAGCGGGTCGGCATCAGCAAGGGCGTGATCAGCTACCACTTTGCCGGCAAGGACGACCTCATCAGGCAGGTCGTGATCGAGATCGTCGAGGCCGGTAGGGGTTACATAATCCCGCGCGTCCTTGCCGGATCGACCGGGCCGGGCACGCTTCGCGCGTACATCGAGGCGAACCTCACGTTCATGCATGAGCACCGCAACTCCATGGTGGCCATCGTCGACATCGTCCGGAACGGAGGCTTGACGACCGACGGTGGCCAGCGCGTCGACGGCCGGGATGTCGACGTTGCGACCCAGCTCCTCCAAGAGCTGCTGGCGCGCCTCCAGACCGAAGGGGGGCTCCGTAGCGACTTCGACCCAGGGGTGATGGCCGTGGCGATCCGAGGAGCCATCGATTCAGTGCCGTACCGGCTTGTCCGTGACCCGGATCTCGACGTCGACCATTATGCGAGGGAGATCGCCACCATCTTCGACCTGGCGACGCGGGTCGCGGACTGAGCGCAGCGGGCAGCCGGCGTTGCAACTCCGGCTGTTGGCGCGTAGGGACGCATAGCGAGACTGCGATGAAACCGCCCAAGTCAGAGCTGGTCACGCAGGCTGATGGATGACGAGGAGAAGGCGCTTGCTCTGGCTGACAGCCGCGAAGTCTCGCCGAAATAGCTACGCGGCCAGAACTATCCGTATAGCGCTGCCCTGCGATGAGGTACTTGACGCAGCCACAAATGCCGATCGACGGTGCGGCGCTTGTGCGTGCTGCCGGGACCCGCGCCATAAAGGGCGTCCGATCAGAGAACGGAGCAGTGACCACGCCCCCGCATGACTGAACCGAGGTCCTCGTCATCGCCGGGGCAAGCGCACAGCTGGTGGGCACGTCGGCGCCAACCACGGTCGCGAGGTCAGGCCGTAATATCACGGCGGACAAGGACAATTGCTCCGACGACCAGGGTTATGAGCGCGTACGCCCCCAGTACCAAGACGGCAGGGACTTGGGCCAGGACATGCGTGTCCGAGGGGAAGCCGGTCGTGCCCGAAGCCCCGCTCGAGAGGCCACCGATGCCGTAACGCTGGACGGCGGCACTGATACCTGGGAGCAGGCTGAGCAGTGGCTCGAGGACGTACAACAGCCCGAGGGCGGCTATGACTGCGCCCACCTGGCTACGTACGGCGGACCCGATGCCGACACCGAGAACGGCGGCTAGCGCGGTGGTGACGGCGCCACCGACGATGACCGCGGCGAGCTGGCTGGCGCTCAGCTGGGAGGCTATGCGGCGGCCGGCCAGGAGCGGTATGGCCGTAGCAGCGGCCGCACCGAAGGCCACCAGGCCCAGGACCAGACCCCAGGCGCTCATGACCATCGCCTTGGCCACCAGTAGCCTCGTCCGCCTCGGCGACACCAGCAGGACCGACGTAACCGTGCGATGGCGGAACTCGTTGGTGACAGCGAGGACACCGAGCACGAGCGCGAACGTCTGGGCCGGGCCGGCCATGGAGAGCGCCTCGCGGCCGGGGTGGTCGCCAGGGTTGAAGGTGTTGGCTGCGGCGATCGAGGCGACGCCGCCGGCCACCAGGACCACCGCCCCCACCGACATCAACCAGAAGGTGCGGGTGCTGCGAAGCTTGAGCGCTTCGGAGCTGAGCAGTTTGTTCATTGTGGGCCTCCGTTCAGTTCGGCAGTGAGTTCCAGGTAGATGTCCTCGAGGGACGAGCCATGAGAAGAGAGCTCGGTGATGACGAGCCCGCCGTCGGCGACCGCTCGCCCCACCTCGTCGACGGTGCGGTCCATAACTGTGACCGTGCGGCGCTGGGCAGTAGCCGCGCCCTATCGACTGGACTGGCGTGCCCTTTCAATGACAATCCCCTCCGCAAACCTGTACAGAACAACCCGCCCCGATCTTCAAGAGGGATGCAAACGATGTCCCGCACCAGCGCGACGACAGGCGCACGCTCGCCGCCCAGCCGGCTAGACAGCTTGTCCTCAACGGCCCACGGGGTTGGGAGAGCCGCTGCCTTCGTTCTGCCAGGCCATCTACCGCCATCAGCCTTGCCGCGCCGGCGGCTCATTGACATCGAACGCTTGTTTGTGGTGCGATGGAGCGCATGGGCGAGCCAAGGGCTTCGGCGGACCGACCGCCACTGGTGGGGCCACGCTTGAGGCCAGGCGACCGGGTCCGAGTCGTGTCCC
>Ga0182013_10006326_pt1 | contig 13472 bp, 19 predicted proteins | sample 612S2MmetaG_FD_120487 | JGI IMG/M metagenome (GOLD analysis project Ga0182013, IMG submission 120487) | Permafrost microbial communities from Stordalen Mire, Sweden - 612S2M metaG | ecosystem: Environmental > Terrestrial > Soil > Wetlands > Permafrost | place: Sweden: Stordalen | collected... | reverse complement strand
CCTCGCCGTCGAGCTCTTGCAAAGCCCATTTTTTCAAATCGCTGCGGCTGTCAAGGATCGCCTATGGCGACCGCCGCGCGGGGTTACGGGGGTTACGGGTTACGGGGTTACGGTGACAGTGCATTTAACTCCGGGGTTACCGGTTACGGTGACAGTGCATTTAACTCCGGCGAGATAGGCCGTATCGTAAGGCCAGTCCGAAGAGCGCGGCTCACGCCGCAACGCACGCCGCCGTCGCGTCTCGCGTGCGCGCGTCTTTTGGCGCCTAAACGGCTGAAAATCCACGATCGGCGAACCAACCTGTCGCGGCCGCATCGGCCGCGTCCGGAACCGGCCTCCGTCCTGGCCGGCCTCTCATTCCGTCAGCGACCTTGGGCCGCTGACGAACGGGCTCCCCCGAAGATAGAACCGCAGCAGCCGGTCGGCGTCGCGCGTAATGCCGATCCTGACGCTGCGCCCGATTTCGCCGGGTTCGGGATTGTCGACGCCGAGCCATAGCGGGCCTTGTCGGCAAAGATCGACTCCGTCGAGCGAGCGATCGATGCGCAATGCGCTGGCGAGCCGTCCCGGGCCTCGCGCCAGGTCGCGCAAGCGCTCGACGCCGCGATTGCGCTGCATGATCGCAACGCCTTCGAGCGGTTCGAGCGCGCGGATCAGCACGCCGGCGCCGATCCCCGGCGCCTCGCTCGAGACATTCAGCATGAAGGAGACGCCGTACGCGAGATAGACATAGGCGCGCCCCGGTTCGAGAAACAGCGAACGATTGCGCGGAGTCATCCCCCGATAGGCGTGCCCGGCGGCGTCGCCGACGACATAGGCCTCGGTCTCGACGATACGGCCGCTGGCGAGGCCTTCAGGCAGCTCCCGCACCAGGACCTTGCCAATGAGAGAGCGGGCGAGAGACGCGGTGTCGATCGGCAGCTCCGAGCGGGCGAACGGGCGGCGGACGGCCATCCTTAGCGGGACCGGGCTTCAGGGCGTCGGCTCGACCCATTGCGCGCGCGAGGGTCCCGGCGCGAAGGGATCGGCGAAATACTGGGTCTCGCGGGCGACCTTGCCATCAAGGAACTCCATCACGCTCACCGTGTAAGACGGCCGTCCATCATAAGTCAGGACATATTCGGTGACCCAGAGGTCGCCCGCGCCGATGATCCGCCGCACGACGAAACGCTTGCGGTTCGGCTGCGCGGCGCGCGACGCCTGAATATTCCGCCGGCCGCGAATGCGCTCGCCCGATTGCGGATATTCGAGCAGCGCGTCCTCTCGGTAGATCTGGTGCTCGCCCTCGAAATCGTTGCCGTCCGAGGCGGCCCAGTGGCGATCCAGAGCCGACCGGATCTCTCGCTCTTCCATGCCAAACCTCCTCGAGCGCCGCCGTCGATGTTGAACCATGGTCCGGCATGGCCGTCCCCGGATCAAGGCCGGGGAGGGCCAGGACGGCGCAAGGGGATTTGCGAATGAATCGGGCTCGCTGAGGTTCGGCGGCCTTATCGGCGCGCGCCGCTTCCTGCGCCTCTTCTCGCGTCGCGACGCGCATCGTCAACTAGACTTCGCGCTCGTCTCGGCGCCTCGCATGGACGACGTGAACGCCAGCCTGGCCCGACGCCAGCCCGTGAACGGCGCCGCCGAACCTCGACGCGATTCGCTGGTAATCGATGTCTTCGATGTCGCAAAATCCGTGCGCGCGCAGGATCGCCGCAACGTCGGAGGGATCGAGACGGCTGGCCCAACGTTCGGCGGTTTTCTCCTGCTGCTCGGATCGCTCCGTGACGAGCTTCCTCATCTCGCCCGAGAACGCCTCGGACGGCTCCATGTCGTCGAACACGACCTCCGCGTTGGGGATTGACGCCATGAAGTCGAGAGTGGCGTCGATGGCCTCCCGGGTCAGATAGGGCACGACGCCAAGCCAGGTGAAAAACGCCGGCGCGTTCGGCTGAAAGCCGGCGCCGGCGAGTTTCTCGCCCAAATCGTCGCGTTCGAAATCGACCGGCGCGAAGATAAGCCACGGCGGAAGTGCGATCTGCGCTTCCGCCAGGCGCTGGCGCTTCCACGCCTGCGTCGCGGGGTGGTCCACCTCGTAGACGCGGATCGGTCGTGCGGCGTGAGGATTGCGCAGCGCGAAGGTGTCGAGGCCGGCGCCGAGGACGACGACCTGCCGAACGCCCCTTTCGACGGCGGCCGACAGAGCGTCTTCCGCGATCCGGCTTCGCGCGGCGGAGAGCAGACGTCCGACGCTGGCCAAGGGGTGTGCGTTGGCGAAGCGCAGCACGTCCTTTTCGTCTTCGCCGAGAATCTTGATGGCGAAGGGGTCGTCGAGGATCGCGCCATGATCGAGCAGCTGATGCGCCGCCCGCTGTCGAGCGGGGATCAGGGCTGTGCGGCTGGGCTCATTCGGCTTCATGTTCGACTCCACTCTGCTCGTGAACCGACCGCACGCGCGCCGTGCGCGACCGGCGCCCGGCGCCTCGACGCTTTCCGTTCCATTCGATATTTCCCGCTCAATCGGCTCGGACGAGCGGGAGAAAAATCCGATCGACGATCTCTTCGATGTCCTGCGCCGACAACGGCTGCTGCAGGAGCACGAGCTGATGGCGCGCGAGGTCGAAAGGCAGCGCCGCTAAGCGGGGCGTAAGCTTCTCAGCAGCGATTTCGCCGCGTCCGACCCCGCGGGTGAGAATTTCCATCATGAGTTTGACGCTGCGTTCGTGCACGTCTGCAAAGAGCGACGCATCGTTCTCGTGGACAAGCTCCGCGATCAGACCAAAGACGGCTTCCGGGCCTAACGCGTCCACCATTTCCGAAACGCGATGCAGAATGAGCATGATGTCGCCCCGGACGGTTCCGGTGTCCGGCGCTTCGAATGAAAGCGCGGGTCGGCTTGCCCGCAGTGCGGCGTAGACAAGCTGTGCGCGCGTGGGCCAGCGCCGGTAGATCACCGGCTTGCTGGCGCCCGCCCGGGCTGCGGCCCTCTCGATCGAGAAATTGACGTACCCCGCTTCAGCAAGTTCTTGCAGCACGGCGGCGAAGATCGCCGCCTCCAGGACCTTGCCGCGTCTGCGGCTCTTTGCTTCGCGCGCCACGTCGCTCACCTGCTGGCGCTGGCGATTAGACATGGATCGTATCTTATGTCAATAGAGTACGATGAGTATCTTATCGGCGGCGAGGTCCGATCCCCCGGCCTCTCCGCAACGCCTTTCGAGCGCCGCCGTCCCGTCTCGCATTTCGCGCGTTTTTTGGCGCCTAATCGGCTGAAAATCCACGATCGGCGAATCAACCTGTCGCGGCTGTTTCCAGCTCTTGACGGGAACAAAAGAGGAACATAGAGTTTCGCGCGTCGGGGCGGCGCGGTCGGGGTTGGAGCGGGGTGAGCGGGTTCGGCTATCCGCGCCCCATAGCCACCGCAGCCTTGGCCTCGTCGGATCGAGCGGGAGCAGGGCGGACATGGCCGCGTTTGCCAACTTTCCCTATGAAGTCGTCGAAACCAGCGGCGAAGACGCGCTCGCGACATGGGAGGAATTGAAGACCGCCGGCCGCGGCGCTCCCGTCGTGCTCGGCGAGGACGATCTCGAAAATCTGCTGGCCCCTTTCGACCCGAAGGAATGGCCGCGCCTGAAGCCGATCGAGGAAATCCTCGCCGCGGCAAAATCGATCGATTTCCCCGACGGCCTCCGCCAGCATCGCCGCTTCGAACACGCGAAAGCCATGGCCTACCTCGAGAAGATCGGCTCGGCGATGGGTTTCCGACACCAAGAGTCCGAAGCGCCTCTCGGCGATTGGCCTGCCGACCCGTGGCATGCGACGGACTTGACCGTCACTTACGATCTCGCCGCTCGACAGACGAAGCCGACCGCGCACATCGCCCTGATTCCCACCGACGATCCGACCGCCATTCCGGCCTATATGCAGTGGGGGAACTGGAACGCGTGCCCGCCGCCGGCCTATCACGTCGCGGCGTTGCGCGCCTGGCGCGATCGCTATGGCGCCGAACTCGTCGGCCTCGGCGCCGACGTGATCAACCTGCGCGTCGCGCGCCGGCCTGCGACGCGCGACGAGGCGCTCGAGCTGGCGCGCGCCCAGTATGTCTACTGCAACGACATCATCGATCAGGGCGTCGGCTCCTATAGCGGGCTGGCCGCCGGATTGATGGCGAGCGACTGGTGGTTCTTCTGGTGGGACTGAGTCGCCGCGCTTCGCCGATTGAGATCGACCGGACGGCGGCGATAAACGGACGAGCGGGCTGAGATGGACATGGCTTCGATCATCGCACTGGCGGGCTTCGTCGCCGTCTGCTTCCTCGCGGCGCTGACGGGCGCGTGGTTTCGTCCCGGCGCATGGTACGAGCGCCTGAAGAAGCCGTCATGGCGGCCGCCGAACCGGCTGTTCGCGCCGGTGTGGACCGTCCTCTATCTGATGATCGCGCTGGCCGGCTGGCGCGTCTGGCGGCACGCCGGCTTCGCCGGCGCCGGCTTGGCGCTGGCGGTCTATGCGCTGCAGCTCGTTTTCAACGCCGCGTGGACGCCGCTGTTCTTCGGCCTTCGCCGCCCCGCTCTCGGCTTCGCCGACATCGTTCTGCTGTGGCTGTCGATCGTGGCGACCCTCGCGCTGTTCTTGCCGCTCGACGGCTTCGCCGCCGCGCTGCTCGCGCCCTATCTCGCCTGGGTCACCTTCGCCGGGGCGCTGAACTTCGCCATTTGGCGGCTCAATCCGGCGGCCTCTCCGCAAGCGTCGCGGTGACGGCGGTGTCGGTCTTGCGCCCGACAACGGCCGCAGCGCGGCCGCCAAAAAGCGGAAGCCCCGCGCTCGGCGAACCGAGCGCGGGGCCCCACAAACCATAACCCTGCCAGTACATCCGTGGTCAAGGCGACATGGTCGCCGTGGCCATCGGTCAGACGGCGCGCAGATTGTCGGCCGAGGACTTGCCGGTCCGGCGATCCGCCACGACCTCGAAGGAGATCTTCTGTCCCTCGGCGAGGCCCGACAGGCCAGCGCGTTCGACCGCGCTGATGTGGACGAACACGTCCTTGCTGCCGTCATCCGGCTGGATGAAGCCAAAGCCCTTCTGGCCGTTGAACCACTTCACGGTTCCTTGCGTCATGTGATAAATCTTTCAGGTGGATGTATAGATAGGCCGCGCGTCTGCGCGGCCGGCTCACTCGTAGATCGAGATTTGGAGGAAGGTCGTCAGTCCGACGCATTATGCGGCGGGGCCAAGTCTCTCGGCCGAAACTCGATCTGCGCAAGTTAGTGCAGGCGCGCGAAAAAAGCAAGGGCGCGGACCAGAATATTGTCTTCGACCTCGTCGATGTTTTTCAAACAACGCCGAAATTCGTGCTGAATTTGAACGCGCCGCGCAATCGGATCGCCCGCGAGGCTGTCGGATCGCGGCGATGGCGCCCGAAAACCCGCTACCGCGGCCTTTTCACCGCACGCAGCTTGCCGCTGTCGCCGCCGCCGCAGAAGAAGGTGTCGCCGCCGTCGGATTCGAGCCCCGACACGCCGACGCCCGGCGGCATGTCGAGTTGCTCGAGGACCTCGCCGCTCGCGGGATCGATGCGGCGCAGCGCGCTTTCGTCGCCTTCCCAGGTCGCGTGCCACAGCTCGCCGTCGACCCAGGTGACGCCGGTGACGAAGCGGTTCGATTCGAGGGTGCGCAGGATCGCGCCGGTCTCGGGGTCGATCTGGTGGATCTTGCGGGCGCGATGCTGGCCGACCCACAGCGTCCCTTCGGCCCACGCCATGCCCGAGGCGCCGCCCTCTGGCGTCGGGATGGTGGCGAGCACGCGGCCGGTCTCCGGGTCGATCGTTTGGATGCGGTCGCCGGCGATCTGGTAGAGGCGACGGCCGTCGAAGGCGGTTCCGGCATGGGCGGCGACGGCGAGGCTGCGCAGGGTCTTGCCGCTCTTGGGGTCGATCGCGGCGAGCGCGTCGCCGGCCGCAATCCAGACCTTCTCGCCGTCGTAGCTGACCCCGCCGATGCGCGCGACCCCGGGAAACGGCCCGTATTCGCGAACGATGGTCGCCTGCGTTGGTTTCATGCGATTGACTCCCACGGCGCGGTTGATCGGCGGGTTCGACTCTCGATGGCGTTGGGCTCGGTACGAAGCCGCCGCGCAGCCCGTTCTACCCGTCCGCCGGCGTGGCCGGGAGTAACAAGGTTGTCGGGAAATCCGGGGCCGGCGGGGCCGTCCAGCGGCGCGCGCGGCCGCGGCCGATCGGGCGCGCCTTGCCCGCCCGCGCGAGCGCTTCGAGCGCGCGCTGCGCGGTGCGCGGACTGGCGCCCAGCGCGAGCGCCAGCGCCGAGCTCGTCCAGGCTTCGCCGTCGGCGAGCAGCGCCAGCGCGTCGGCGTGCGCCTCGTCGGTCGGCGGCGCGAGCGCGACGACCGGGCGGCCGCCGCGCGGCCTGAGCGCGAAACCGCTACTGGTCGCCTCGATGGCGGCGACGGCGGCAAGAAGCTTGCGCAGGCGGCCGATCTCGACGCGCAGCCGCGCGCGATGCGACTCGTCGGCGTGTCTGGCGTGGAAGGCGCGCTTCAGCAGCGCGGCGCGCGACGCGTCGCCGGGCCAGGCTTCGGCGAGCGCATCGGCCAGCGCGAACAGGACCGGGCGGGTCTCCAGCGCAATCGTCGCGCCGGCGCAACGCACGACATGACGGCAGGCGTCGACGACCAGCGTCTCGGAGGCGAGCAGCGCCTCCACCTCGCCGAGCCGGACGAGCCGCGCCTGGCCGCGCGCGATCAGCCGCGCCGCCGGGGCGTCGAGCGCGCGGGCGAGGCTTTCGACCTCGGCGACGAGCGCCGGGACGCCGGCCTGACGCGCGGCGCGCTCGGCGCGCGTCAGCGCCGCCGCCGCCGCCGCGATGCGCAGTCGCCGCATCGCCAGGCCGGCGACGACCAGCTCGTGACCGACGCGCGAAGCGGGCGGCAGCGGCGCGGGATCGAAACCTTCCAGCAGGCTTTCGACCGCGTCGAGCCGGCCGATCAGCAGCAGGTAGCGGCTCTCGAGGTAGCGCGCATGCGCGGCGTTGGCGCGGTCGCCGCGCTGCTCGAGCGTGTCGCGCGCGGCTTCGAGCGCCTTCGCCGACGCCCCGAGGTCGCGCGAGACCAGCGCGATCTCGGCCTCGGCGATGGCGCAACGCGCGCGCGCGACCGCCTCGCGCGGGCCGAAGGCGCGCGCCGCGCGCTTGAGCAGCCCCTTGGCGCGCGCAAGATCGCCAAGCCGCGCCATCGCGACCCCGCGCAAAGCAAGCGCCGGCGCGTCGTCGCGCAGGGCGATGAAGTTCAGCGCGCCGAGCGCGTCGCCCGCGGCCAGTGCGCGCCCCGCCGCGGCGATCAGCGAGTCCATCGAAATCCCGACACGCTTGTCACTCCCGGCCGTCGCGGCGCCACGGGTAAGTCTATCCCGCGATCGACGCCCGGCAAGCCGCCGCACAATGCGGCCGGCGGCGCGGGCGCAGCAGGGAGAACGAAGATGGCGACGCATGCGACCGCTTCGCGCGAACAATGGCTGGAGGCTCGGCTCGATCTGCTCGCCGCCGAGAAGGACCTGACCCGGCGTGGCGACGCCGTCGCCCGCCTGCGCCAGGGCCTGCCGTGGGTGCGGGTCGACAAGACCTACAGCTTCGACACCGAGACGGGCGTCAAGACTCTGAAAGAGCTGTTCGACGGGCGCTCGCAGCTCCTCGTCTATCACTTCATGTTCGGGCCCGACTATACGGCCGGCTGCCCGTCGTGCTCGATGATCGCCGACGGTTTCGACGGCTTCGCCGTCCATCTCGCTCACCACGACGTGACGCTGACGGCGGTCTCGCGCGCGCCGCTGGAGAAGCTCATGGCCTACCGGCGTCGCATGGGCTGGACCTTCCCCTGGGCGTCCTCGCGCGGCGGCGACTTCAATTTCGACTTCGCCGTCTCGTTCACCGAGGCGCAGGAGAAGGAGGGGCCGGTCGAATACAATTACGCGCGCGGCGCCCACGCGATGGACCGGACGCCGGTTCCCCCGCCGGTCGTCGCGTTCGCCGCGAGCTGCGGCTGCGACGGCGCGACCTACCGGCGCGACCGGCCCGGCATGAGCGCCTTCGCGCTCGAGGACGGCGTCGTCCACCACGCCTATTCGACCTATGCGCGCGGGCTCGACGGCCTGTGGGGCGCCTATCAATGGCTCGATCGCGCGCCGAAGGGCCGCAACGAGCAGGGCCTCTGGTGGCGCCGCCACGACGAGTACGGCGATGTCTGAGGCGGCGGCGCCCGTCGTCGCGCCGAACGACGTGGCGACTTGCGGCGGGGGCGGCTCCGCCGCTCCCGGCGCAGCCGGCTGGCTCGGCCTGGCGGCCGCGCCGACCTTCGCGCTGATGGCGCTGTGGACCGGGTTTTCCGGCGGTCGACCGGACATGGCCTGCATGCCGATGGCGGATGCGTCGCCGCTCGGCGGCATGGCGGCGATGTACCTCTTGATGAGCGCCTTCCACGCGGCGCCCTGGCTGAGATGGATCGGCCGCTTCAGGTGAACAGCGCCCCGCCGTTCACCGCCAGCGTCTGGCCGGTGACGAAGGCGTCGGCGACCAGGAACAGGACGGCTTCGGCAATGTCGTCGCCGGTCCCGACGCGGCCGACCGGAATGCGCGCGCCGACGCCGGCGGCGATCAGCGGCGCGCCCATCTCGGTGTCGATCAGGCCCGGCGCGATCGCGTTGACCGACACGCCTTCCGGGGCGAGCCGCAAGGCGTAGGCGCGCGTCAGGCCTTCAACCCCGGCCTTGGCGGCGCCATAAGCGACGCTGACCGAGCCGGCGCCGACGCGCGCGCCGATCGAGGAGATGTTGACGATCCGCCCCCAGCGCCGCGCCCGCATGCCGGGCAGAACGGCTTGGGTGCAAAGGAAGGCCGACTTCAGATTGACCGCGAGCGCGCGGTCGAAATCCTCTTCGCTGATGTCGTCGAGGCCGCGCGACTCCGCCATACCGGCGTTGTTGACGAGGATGTCGATCGGGCCGAGCCGGTCCTCGGCGTCGTCGACCATGCGCTGCACGGCGGCGGCGCTCGAGACGTCCGCGGCGATCGCGCCCGCGCGCCCGCCGGCCTGGCGGATCGCCTCGACGACGACAGCCGCCTCTTCGCCGCGCTGGCGATAATTGATCGCAACCGCGCAGCCCGCCTTGGCGAGCGCGAGGGCAATCGCCTTGCCGATGCCGCGCGAGGCGCCGGTGACCAGCGCGACGCGGTTGCTCAGTTCAGACATTGTGGATGTCCTGCGCGTTGAAGCGATGACAAGCCGTCCGCTCGATCTTGCCGCGGAACGATGGCGCGAATAGGCCATTGCGCCGCGCCGCGCAACGAAACAAACGATCCGGCCCCGTGACGGCGAGCCGGCGATTGCCGTCGCCGGAGCGCGCCGGTAGAGGATGCGGGCCGTGAACCACTCGCCTCGGCGCAGCCGGCGCGCCGCGGTCGCCAACGACTTGCGGGGATTTCCATCGTGACGATGATCGGCGCACTCGCTCTGTTGTTCGTCTGCCAATTGGCGGGCGAGGCGGTCCTTCGGCTGGCGGGCCTGCCGCTGCCGGGCTCGGTGATCGGCATGCTGCTGCTGTTCGGCTGGCTGGCGCTGGTGGAAAAGGAGCGTCCGACGCTCGAGGCCGTCAGCGCGTGGCTGACGGCGCATCTGTCGATCATGTTCGTGCCGGCGGCTGTCGGCCTGATCGACCAGGGGCCCGCGCTGTCGCGCTACGGCGTCGGGCTGGTCGTCGCGACGGCGCTTTCCACCGTACTGACCATGGCGGTGACGGCGCTGGTCTTCCGCTGGGCGGCGCGGCGGGGCGAGCCCTTGCAGGACGCCGGCGCGTGACCGATCTGCTGACGACCTCGATCTTCTGGCTGAGCGTCACCCTGGTCGCCTTCGAGACGGCGGACGTCGTCTCGCGGCGCAGCGGCCGCCATCCGCTATGCCATACGGTGCTGCTGGCGACGCCGGCGCTGATCGCCTTGTTGCTGGCGACCCGGACCGCTTATCCGGTCTATGTCAACGCGACGCAGGCGCTGAGCTTTCTTCTCGGGCCGGCGGTGGTCGGGCTGGCGGTTCCGGTCTGGCGCCAGCGGGCGCTGATCCGGCGGCAGGCCTTTCCGATCGCGCTCGCCTTGGCGGCGGGGACGGCGACGGCGATCGTCAGCGCCGTCGGCGTTCTGTGGCTCTTCGGCGCCCCTCGGGCCGTCCTGGCCTCGATCGCGCCGCGCGCGGTCACGACGCCGGTGGCGATGGCGATGGCGTCGCAATTGGGCGGCGCGCCCGCGCTGGCGGCGGCCATCGTGCTGTTCGCGGGCGTGGTCGGCGCGATGACGGCGACGCCGCTGTTCGACCGGATGAAGATCCGCGACTACCGCGCGCGGGGCTTCGCCGTCGGCGTGTCCGCGCATGGCATCGGCACGGCGCGGGCGTTTCAGGTCGATTCGACCGCGGGCGCCTTCGCCGGCCTCGGCATGGCGCTGAACGCCGTGGCGACCGCTGCGCTTCTGTCCTTGCTGGCGCTGCTGATCTAGGCGGTCGAGGTCGGGCGCGGGCGCCGTCCTCGGCGCGAAAGTTGGCTCGCGCCGGCGAACGTGGCGCTCGCCGCTGAACTCAAAGCGGCGCCGGTGCGATCGACGAGCGCTACGCCGCCTCGAGCGCGCGCGTCTTTCGCCGCGCCATGCGTTGCGCCGCGACGACGGCGTGGGCGATCAGGTAGAACGGCACGAGCACGGTCGGCACGAGCGAAAGGGCAGGGCCTGCATCGCCTGCGAGCCGACGCCGACATGGAGGCGTTGCAGCGGCCCTTGCCCGCTGGCCAGCCCGAAGCCGACGGCGGCGAACAGATCGAGCGCGCCGAAAGCGTTCCAGGCGGCGATCGGCGCCGGTTCGCCGCGCGCCAAGCGCAGCGCCAACGGAATGGCGATCAGGCCGGTGATGATGTCGCCGAGCCCGGCCGAATAGGGGAATGGGCCGCTCAGCCGGCCGACCGCAGCCAGCGCCAGGAACAGGACGCCGAGCAGGCGCAGCGCGTTGAGGCCGATCAGCAGCTCGGTCGGGATCGCCATCAGCCCCGCGCGGAAGCGCTGCGAGCCGAGCCACAAGGCCGCGGCGGCGAGCAGCGGCGCCGCGAACAGCAGGCCGACCACAGGGACAGGCTGGTCGGGCGAATAGACGAGCGCGCCGTCGGCGCCGAGCGCGGTCGCCATCCCGATCCATGCGCCGGCGACGCCCGCGGCGAGAAGGCGCTGGCCGAGGCTCATCGGCACGACGGAGGCGATCGCGACCACGTCGACGAGGATCGCCGCCATTCCCGTGGTGTGTCCCAGCATGTCCAGCATGGCCGTCTCCTTTCAGTGTAACTACACCTATTTCACGATGAGAATGCGTGCGCCTGCGGCGTCAGGTCAGCTTTGCGTTCGCCAACCGGCGCAGCGCCGCGACGTCCGCGTCGCCCAATGTCGCGGCGACGGCGGCCTGCGCCGCGCGCCAGCTGGGGAGGGCGTCGTCGGCGACGACGCGCCCGCTCGCGGTCGCGCAAACCAGATGCGTCCGCGCGTCGTGTTCGTCGGTGCGCGTTTCGATCCAGCCATTGCGCTCGAGCAGGGCGAGGTTGCGGGTCAGCGTGGTGCGATCGACGCCGAGCGCTTCGGCGAGCGCCGTCACCGGCGTCGCGCCGCGCAGGATGAGGTTGGCGAGAATGGTGAACTGGGTGATCCGCAGCCCGTGCGGCCGCAAATGCCGGTCGAAGATGGCGGACAGGCTGCGCGCGGCGCTGCGCGAGGCTTGGCACAGGCAGTTGCGGCAATCGCTGAAAGCAGCGGCGCTGGACATCGATATGAGTGTATATACACTCAATAACCGAGTCAAGCGCAGCTTCGCGCCGGCGCCGGTCGCTCGGCGGGGGAGAAGCGCAATCGGCGGGACACGAGCGCGACGGATGCTTTGTCGAGGCGAGGCGGCGTCTTATTCTGGCCCGCTTTCATTCGCTGCCAGCGACGCGAGGCCGTCTTGTCCAAATCCACCCGCGCGACCAAGGCCCTCGAACAGGCGGGGGCGGCGTTTTCGGTCCATGCCTACGACTACGATCCCGACGCCGACAAGATCGGCATGCAGGCGGCCGAGGCTCTGGGCGAGGCGCCGCAGCGGGTGCTGAAGACGCTGATCGCGCTGGTCGACGGCAAGCCGGTTTGCGTCGTGCTGCGCTCCGACCGCGAAGTATCGATGAAGAAGCTGGCCGCGGCGCTGGGGGGCAAGTCGGCCGAGATGATGAAGCCGGCCGAGGCCGAGCGCATCTCGGGCTACAAGATCGGCGGCGTCAGCCCGTTCGGCCAGAACCGCCGCCTGAGAACCGCGATCGACTCCGAGGCGCTCGCCGAGCCCTACGTTTTTGTCAACGGCGGGCAGCGCGGGCTGCAGGCAAGGCTGAGTCCGCAGGACGTAGCCAGGCTGCTCGACGCCACCGTCGCGCCGATCACGGCTTGAGCCAGCCAACGCTGGGCGCGGCGTCGAAATCTTGGCTTGAAAAGGCAACCGCAAGGTTGCATATTGTCGCCATGAGCATGGACGCGGTCTTTCGTGCGCTCGCCGATCCGGTCAGGCGGCAGCTGTTGGATCGGCTCCATGCCCGCAACGGGCAGACCTTGGGCGAGCTTTGCGAGGGCCTCGACATGACGCGCCAGGCAGTGACCAAGCACCTCGCCATCCTCGAGGCGGCCAACCTCGTCATCAGCCAGAAGCGCGGGCGCGAGAGGCTGCATTTCATCAACCCGGTCCCGATCAACGACATCGCCGAGCGCTGGATCGGCAAGTTCGAGGCGCCGCGCCTCGCAGCGCTGGCCGAGCTCAAACGCAAGCTGGAAGAAGGGAACGGCCATGACTGACGGGATCAGCCGCTTTGTTTATGTGATCTACATCCGCGCCACGCCCGACCGGCTGTGGGCGGCTGGCCCAGCATCCTCTCCAATCTCAAGTCGCTCCTCGAAACCGGCGCGATTGTCTTGAGCCGATCCCGCGCCTCGGCCAAAAGTTAAGAGGTCACGGTTGGCCCTGCCGGCGTCGTCGATCGCCTGAAGTTCGTGCCGACGCGCGTAAACTCTTGTAACAATGTGGCTGTCTCTATGGAAAAGGTCGCCGCCCGCCGCGTTCGCGTCGCCGGCTTCACCGCCGTCCGGCGCGCGCCGACCGTCCGGATCGAGGCGTTCAAGCGACGCATGAAGCGGCTCTCCGTTTGGGGCGGTCGCTTCCGCAGGCGCCTCAACAACGACTTTCACATGCTTCGCAATCCCACTAGAGAATCGACGAAATATGGCGATCGAGCGTTCGGCTGCGGCGGCGGCGCCGTGCGCTCCTGCTGCGCCTAGAGCTGTTGTCTTACGACGGAACCGACAGCGCTCTCGGCAATGTCATTCCCGCGAAAGCGGGAATCCAGACTTGGCGGCCATCGCGCCCTTTGCCCCTGGATTCCCGCTTTCGCGG
>Ga0182013_10006320_pt1 | contig 13478 bp, 12 predicted proteins | sample 612S2MmetaG_FD_120487 | JGI IMG/M metagenome (GOLD analysis project Ga0182013, IMG submission 120487) | Permafrost microbial communities from Stordalen Mire, Sweden - 612S2M metaG | ecosystem: Environmental > Terrestrial > Soil > Wetlands > Permafrost | place: Sweden: Stordalen | collected... | reverse complement strand
TGCACTGCAGCGGCCGGGGCATCATCCTGGCCGACACCAAGTTCGAGTTCGGGATGATCGACGGCCGGCTCTGCCTGATCGACGAGATCTTCACCCCCGACTCCTCGCGCTTCTGGGAGGCGTCGGAGTGGCGCGAGGGAGAGACCGCCGTCTCGTTCGACAAGCAGCCGGTCCGCGACTACCTGGAGACGCTCGACTGGGACAAGCGGCCCCCCGGCCCCTCGCTTCCTCCGGACGTGGTGGCGGCGACCACCGCGCGCTACCTCGAGGCGGCCCGGCGGATCAGTGGGCTGGAGCTGTGAGGTACACCGCCGAGGTGGTGATCTCGCTCAAGCCCGTGGTCAACGACCCGCAGGGGCTCACCGTGCGGGCTGGACTCCACCAGCTCGGCTTCTCCGAGGTCTCGGAGGTGCGGGTGGGGAAGCACATCAGCATGGAGGTGGACGGCGACTCCGAGTCGAGCGTCCGGCAACGGGTGGCCGACATGTGCGAGAGGCTCCTGCGCAACCCCGTCATCGAGGACTACCGCATCGAGATTCGTGCGGACGGGGCATGAGGTTCGGGATAGCGGTCTTCCCGGGAACCTGGAGCGATGGCGACTGCGCGCGGGCCGTCGAGGTGCTCGGGCACGAATCCGTCCGCCTCTGGCATCGGGAGCGCGATCTCCAGGGCTCCGACTGCGTCATCCTCCCGGGCGGGTTCGCCTACGGCGACCACCTTCGCACCGGCGCCGTCGCCCGGTTCGCCCCGCTCATGGAGGCGGTGCAGGAGTTCGCGGCGGCGGGCGGTCTGGTCCTCGGCATCTGCAACGGCTTCCAGATCCTCTGCGAGGCTCACCTGCTCCCGGGCGCCCTGACCCGCAACGCCTCGCTCGAGTTCCGCTGCGAGACCACCTGGCTGCGGGTGGAGACGGTCGACACGCCATTCACCAGGGATTGCGAGAGGGGCGGAGTGCTGGCCATCCCGGTCAGCCACGGTGAGGGCCGCTTCGTCGCCGACCCGTCCACGCTGGACCGCCTGGAGGCAGAACAGCGAGTCGCCTTTCGCTACGTCGCCCCCGACGGATCGGCGGTCGGCGAGGCCTCACCCAACGGATCCATGCGCGACATCGCCGGCATCGTGAGCGAGGGCCGGAACGTGCTCGGGATGATGCCCCACCCGGAGCGCGCGGCCGAGCCGCTGCTCGGCAGCGGCGATGGGATGGGGATCTTCCGCAGCGTCGTCGAGGCGGTGGCTGAGCGCTCCACGTTCGCGGTCGTCCCATGACCACGGCTCTCCCGGTCTCCGACGCCACCCTCGCCGAGGTGGCGCTGACCCGCGGCGAGTACGAGCTGGCGTCCCGCCACCTGGGGCGGGTCCCGACCGAGGTGGAGCTGGGCGTGATCGGTGCCATGTGGAGCGAGCATTGCGGGTACAAGACGAGCAAGCCCCTGCTCGCCCGTCTGCCGGTGACTGGTGCGCGGGTGCTGCAGGGGCCGGGGGAGAACGCCGGCGCGGTCGACATCGGAGGCGGGCTCGCCTGCGTCTTCAAGATCGAGTCCCATAATCACCCGTCCGCGATCGAGCCGTATCAGGGAGCGGCCACCGGGGTCGGCGGCATCCTCCGCGACGTCTTCACCATGGGCGCGCGGCCCGTCGCCCTGCTCGATTCACTGCGCTTCGGGCCATTCGAGGAGCCGGCGCAACGGCGCCTCCTCGATGGTGTCGTGGCCGGCATCGGCGGCTACGGCAACTGCATTGGCGTTCCCACCGTCGGTGGCGAGATCTACTTCGACGAGTCCTACCGCCACAACTGCCTCGTCAACGCCATGTGCGTCGGCATCATCGAGCAGTCCAAGCTGACCCGGGCGGTCGCCGCCGGCCCCGGCAACCTGGTCCTGCTGGTCGGTGCCGACACCGGCCGTGACGGCATCCACGGGGCCACCTTCGCCTCGGTCGAGCTCAACGAAGCCTCCAGTGAGCGCCGTCCCGCGGTCCAGGTCGGCAACCCCTTTCTCGAGAAGTGCCTGATGGAGGTCTGCGTCACCCTGGCCGGCGACCCGCGCATCGTCGCCATGCAGGACCTGGGGGCGGCCGGGCTCACCAGCTCGTCTGCCGAGCTGGCCCATCGCGGCGGGTGCGGCATCGAGATGGACGTCTCCCGGATCTCACGACGAGAGCGGGGGATGACGCCCTACGAGGTGATGCTGAGCGAGTCGCAGGAGCGGATGCTGCTGGTGGTGAGGCCGCGGGACGCGGCCTCGGTGCAGGTGGAGTTCGACCGCTGGGACCTCCACTCGGACGTGATCGGGACGGTCACCGACACGGGACGCCTGGTGGTGTCCGATGGCGGAGCCGTGGTGTGCGACCTGCCCCTCGACCTCCTGATCGACGACGTGCCGCTTCGCCACCCGGAGGCGCTGCGCCCCGCCGGGCTGGACGAGGCGCTCTCGGCCGATCCGTTCGCCATGACGCCGCCCTGGTCGATGGGCGAGACCCTGCTCCGCCTCATCGGCAGTCCCAACATCGGCAGCCGCCGGTCCATCTTCCGGCGCTACGACCACCAGGTCGGCGACGACACCGTGATCCTCCCTGGCGGCGACGCCGCTCTGCTGCGCGTGAGAGGCACCGCCGGGGCGATCGCTCTCACCACCGACGGCAACGCTCGCTACGGGGCCCTCGACCCGCGCCGGGGTGCCGCCATCGCCGTCTGCGAAGCCGCCCGCAACGTGGTCGCCGTAGGAGCCACGCCGGTCGGGGTGACGAACTGCCTCAACTTCGGCAATCCCGAGAAGCCCGAGGTGTTCTGGCAGCTCTCCGAGTCCGTCGAGGGGATGCGCGAGGCGTGCCTGGCCCTGGGTGTCCCGGTGGTGAGCGGCAACGTCTCCCTCTACAACGACACCGAGGGAGTGAGCATCGACCCGACCACCGTGATCGGGATGGTGGGGCACCTGGAAGACCTCGAGCGACGCTGCGCCGCGGGCTTTGGGCAGGACGGCGACTCGGTCCTCCTGGTCGGGCCGATGGGGATGGATCTGGGTGGCAGCGAGTACCAGCGGCTGGCTCACGCGGTCAACGCCGGCCCTCGACCGACCCTCGATCTCGACCTCGAGAGGAGGGTCCAGTCCGCGGTGCTGGAGATGATCGCGGCCGGGCTGCTCAGCTCCTGCCACGACCTCGCCGAGGGCGGTCTCGCGGTGGCGCTCGCCGAGAGCTGCATCATCGGTGGTCGCGGTGCGCAGATCGGCGAACGCCTCTTCGCACTCGGCACGCCCGTGGTGCAGGCGGGACTCCTCTTCGGCGAGTCCCAGTCGCGCTTCCTGGCGAGCGCGGCGACCACGAGTGTCGGCGCAGTGCGTGCCATCGCCCGGCGCCACGATGTCGATGTGCGCGAGCTGGGCACCACCGGCGGCGATCGGGTGGCGGTGATCGACGTCTTCGATCTCGCCCTGACCGAGCTGGCTCGGGCCCATGCCGCCGCGCTGATGCCGGCACGTTGATGAAGGGCGCCCGCCCCTATACTGATCTGGAACCCGTCCCCCACTCGGTGTCATGGGAGACCGGACGTGCGGAGAGCCCCCTGGGCGTTGGCCACAACGCAGCCTTGTGTGATTGCGCAGCCCTCTGTGACTGCGTCGTGGTGGCGGTGACGGGCCGGCCGCGTGCCTGAGCGCGGGCACCTCCCCGCCGTGCCGGGCCGGGATCGGCTCATGGACGCCGAGCGGATGCACGAGGAGTGCGGGCTCTTCGGGGTCTTCGCACCCGGCGAGGATGTCGCCAACCTCACCTACTTCGGGCTCTACGCGCTGCAGCACCGCGGACAGGAGTCCGCCGGCATCGCGGTGAGCAATGGTCTCGACATCCTCATGCACAAGGAGATGGGCCTGGTCGCGCAGGTCTTCGACAACGAGGTCATGGGCCCTCTGGTCGGCGACATCGCGATCGGGCACACTCGTTACAGCACCACCGGGAGCCCGCGCCTTCCCAACGCCCAGCCGATGCGGTTCGAGCACAGCCAGCTCGGACCGGTCGTGCTGGCCCATAACGGCAACCTCATCAATGCCGGAGAGATCCGCTCCGAGCTCGCCGGGGAAGGTGTCGAGTTCCTCTCCACCAGCGACACCGAAGTGCTGGGCCGCCTCCTGGCGCGCACTCCCGGGCGCACCCTCGACGACGCCCTGCGGCGGGCCCTTCCCCGGGTGCACGGTGCCTACTGCCTGCTCTTCCTGACCCGTGACTCCCTGGTTGCCGCGCGTGATCCGCTGGGGATCCGGCCCCTCTGCCTGGGCCGCTACGGCGATCCGGAGGCGCCGGGTGGCTCCGGCTACATCGTTGCCAGCGAGACCTGCGCACTCGACGTGGTCGGTGCCAACTTCATCTGCGAGATCGACCCCGGCGAGATCGTGACCATCGACGCCTCCGGGATGCGCAGCAGCAGGATCCCCGCCGACGCGCCCAAGCGGGCCATGTGCTCCTTCGAGTTCATCTACTTCGCCCGGCCCGACTCGGTGATGCAGGGGAGGTCGCTGTACGAGGCGCGCCGCCAGATGGGTCGCGAGCTTGCGCGCGAGGCGCCGGTGGACGCCGATGTGGTCATCACCCTTCCCGACTCCGGGACCCCCGCCGCCATCGGGTTCGCCGAGGAGACGGGTGTCCACTTCGAGGAGGGGATGATCAAGTCCCGGTACATCACCCGGACCTTCATCCAGCCCTCGCAGCGGCTCCGGGAGTCGGGGATCCGGCTGAAGTTCAATCCGATGCGCCACGTCCTCGAGGGGCAGCGAGTGGCCCTCGTCGACGACTCGATCGTCCGAGGCACGACCAGCAGGCGGATCGTCGACGAGCTGCGCCGCGCCGGTGCGGCCGAGGTGCACATGCGGATCGCCTCTCCGCCCATCATGTGGCCCTGCTTCATGGGCATCGACATCGCCTCGCGCAACGAGCTGATCGCCGCCAATCGCAGCGAGGAGGAGGTGGGCCGGCTGGTTGGGGCGGACAGCCTCCGCTACCTGAGCATCGCCGGGCTGCGCCGTTCCATGGGCGACCCCGAGGGCCGTGGATTCTGCTTCGCCTGCTTCACCGGCGATTACCCGGTTCGCGTCCCCCAGCAGCTCGAGATGGACAAGATGGCCATGGAGCACGTGGACGCTCCCGCCGAGGCCGCCCCGGCCCTCGCCCAACTCACTCGAGGGGTCCGCGTCCGAGCGGCGCTAACATCGCGAACGAGAAGGCGGCACCACCTCCCGCCCGGGGCAGCGGCGTCCCGGGCATGACGGTCCCGCCGCAGACGCCATCTGGAGACAGCGGAGCATGGGCGACGATCAGCCGGCCGGCGAGCCCGGGCCGGGTACCCCACCCGGGCAGACGAGTGCGCAGGGGGTCCCCCCCGCGCAGCCACCGCCATGGGGCTGGTCCAGCCCGCCTCCCCCAGCTTGGGGCCCGCCCCCGTGGGGGGGCGGCACCTCCGGCTGGGGACCCGCCGGTGCTCAGGGTGGGCCGCCCGCCTGGGGGCCACCGCCGCCTCCCGGGTGGGGAGCGCCGGGGTCCGCACCGTGGCCCGGCCAGCCGGGATCCACACCATCGGCGCCCGGCTCCGACCTGCCCACCCGCCACCGGGGGCTGAGGCTGGTCGCGCTGGTGCTCGGCGCCGCCGTGCTCGCGGCCGCCGTCGGCGTTCCCGTCGCCATCCTCGTGAGCCAGGGCGGTGCGCCCAGCGCGGTCACCTCTCCCGCGACGTCGCCCACGCCGGGCCCGTCCCAGCGGGCGGCGGCCGCTCAGGCGTCGGCTCTCTACGCACAGGCGCTGACCGCGGCCGAGAAGTCGGCCGGGTTCACCTACACATCGACCTCGTCCGGAGGCGGGGCGACGCTGACCGTCACCGGAGTCTCCGGACAGGATGCCGGCAGCCAGGTGTTCAATCAGACGACCTCGTTCGGCGACGAGAAGTTCACCCTGCTGCTCGTCCCCGACCAGACCGTTTACTTCCAGGGCAACGCGGCAGCTGCCGAGGACCAGCTGGGGGTCTCCGCGAGCGCGGCCTCCGGGGTCGCCGGGCAGTGGGTCTCAGTGCAGATCGGTGACGGGCCGTACAAGAACCTGGAGGTCGGGATCACGGTCGGCTCGCAGCTCTCCGAGGCCGTGCTCGACGCCACCTCGACCGAGACGGTCACCGGGTCGGGCGGCACCCAGCTGACCAGGATCCTCGGAACCGTGCCGGGCACGAGCTCGGGGACGGCCCACCTCGACATCTCGCCGACCACGCACCTCCCGGTCTCCTACGTCGTCCCCTCCAGCGACGGCGGGGGCACCGAGACCGAGACGTTCACCGCGTGGGGAACCGCGCCCTCCCTGACCACGCCATCGACGGCCGTCGCCTGGTCCACTCTCAGCACATCCGAGCCTGCGGGCGGCTACGGCGGTGGCCAGACGGCAACACCGGCGCCGACGCCGACCCCAGCGGGAGCGTCCACCTAGATCAGCAGGGTGCTGAAGAACCCCCGACGGTCCTGACGCCCCCATCCTCCGCGATGCGTGCGTCGCCTCCTCCGGGGGCTCGGTCGAATACCTGCAGGTAAGCTCCCTCGCCGCCTCGTCGGCTCCTTCGCCTCCCCGGTCTGGGAACGGCATCCCTCGTCGGGGGTTCTTCAGCACCCTGCTGACCCATTGCCGGCGACCAACCCGCAGCGCGCGGCGCTCCCCCGGTTACGTAGACTGCCGCGGAGATGGGAGATCTGCGCTACGCGGATGCCGGCGTTGACATCGACGAGGGCGACCGCGCCGTCCGGCTGATCAAGCAGGCGGTCACGGCCACCCACGGCCCCGAAGTGCTCGGCGGGATCGGCGCCTTCAGTGGCCTCTTCGCCTTTGACCCGCTGCGCTGGAAGCAGCCCGTCCTGGCGGCGAGCACGGATTCCGTGGGAACCAAGGTGAAGGTGGCGATCGCCGCCGGCCGCTACCGCGGCATCGGCATCGACCTGGTCAACCACTGCGTCAACGACATCCTCTGCAGTGGCGCCGAGCCACTCTTCTTCCTCGACTACTTCGCCACCGGCCGCCTCTCGCCCGAGCGCCTCGCCGAGGTGGTCGATGGCGCCGCGTCAGCCTGCGGGGAGGCCGGCTGCGCCCTGGTGGGCGGCGAGACCGCCGAGCTGCCCGGCCTCTACGCCCTCGGTGACTTCGACATCGCCGGCTTCATCGTCGGCTGCGTCGAGCGTGACGAGATCATCGACGGGCACCGCATCGAGGTTGGCGACTCCGTGTTCGGGCTGCCGAGCAGCGGCCTCCACACCAACGGCTACTCGCTGGTGCGGCACATCCTGGCCGAGCGTGAGATCGCGTGGGATGCCGTCCTGCCCGGCACCACGGCCCCGATCGCCGATCTTCTGCTGGAGCCCCATCGCTCCTACCTTCCCGCCATCCGCGAGCTGCGCTCGCGCGTGGAGATCCGCGGTCTCGCCCACATCACCGGGGGCGGGCTGCTCGGCAACGTGCCGCGGATACTCCCCGCCGGGATGGCGGCCCGCATCCAACGGAAGACGTGGGAGGTTCCGGCGCTCTTCACGGCGCTGGAGGCGGTGGGCGGGGTCCGCGCGGAGGAGATGTGGCGGACCTTCAACATGGGGATCGGCATGGTCGTGGTCGTGCCCGCCGCCGCGGCCTCCGCGGCCGGCGTCTCCGCCGCCGGGCTCCCGATCATCCCCCTCGGTGAGATCGTCGACGCCACGGACGGTCACCAAGTCGTCCTCCAATGAGCGCGGGGGTCCGGGTCGGAGTCCTGGTCTCCGGCCGCGGGAGCAACCTCGAGGCTCTCTGCGCGGCGGCGGCGTCCCCGGGCTTTCCCGCCCGCATCGCACTGGTCATCAGCAACCGGCGCGATGCCGGTGCCCTGGAGATCGCCGCCAGGAGGGGCATCCCCGCTGAGGTCATACCGCTCGGCCACTTCGGCCATGACGAGCGCGCCAGGGACCTCGCGATGCGCGACCGGCTCCGCCTCGCCGGTGTCCAGCTGGTGGTCTGCGCCGGGTACAACCGCATCCTCAGCGACGAGTTCCTGGCCGCCTTCCCCGACGCCATCCTCAACGTGCATCCGTCGCTGCTCCCCGCCTTCGGAGGCGGCATGCATGCGGTCGAAGCTGCGCTGGACCACGGCGTCAAGATCAGCGGCTGCACCGTCCAGCTCCTGGAGCCCGGCATCACAGACGGTGGGCCGATCATCGTTCAGCGGGCGGTGCCGGTCCACGAGGACGACGACCCCGAGCGCCTGCGCGAGCGCATCCACGAGCAGGAGTGGGTCGCGGTCCCCGAGGCCGTGAGGCTCTGGTGCGAGGGACGGATCCGCCGGGAGGGTCGCGTGGTGCGGATCGCCGCCCCGCCCGGCGCGACGGACGCTCCGCCCTCTCAGGCAGACTCGCTCACATGAGAGCCCTCATCGGCGTCAGCGACAAGTCGGGCCTCGCCGACTTCGCCCGCGGCCTCCACGAGGCCGGGGTGGAGCTGATCGCCACGGGAGGCACGGCCAGGGCCCTCGCCGATGCCGGCATCCCGGTGCGCCAGGTCAGCGAGGTCACCGGCGCAGCCGAGATGCTGGATGGCCGGGTCAAGACCCTCCACCCGGCCATTCACGCCGGCATCCTCGCCCGGCGCGATCTCCCGGAGCACATGCGGGCTCTGGAGGAGCAGGGCTACGCGCCGATCGACCTGGTGGTGGTCAACCTCTACCCCTTTGCCGCCGCCGTCGCCTCCGGCGCCGACCGGGAGACGGTGATCGAGAACATCGACATCGGTGGGCCGACCATGATCCGCGCGGCCGCCAAGAACAGCGGCTCGGTGGCCGTCGTCGTATCACCCTCCCAGTACCCCGAGGTTCTGGCGGAGATCCAGGCGGCGGGGGCGGTGAGCCCGGCCACCCGGACGCGACTTGCCGCCGAGGCGTTTGCCCATGTGGCCGCCTACGACACCGCGGTCGCCGACTGGCTCGCCGGCGAACCGTCGGATGGGCCGATGCGGAGCAGCTTCACCACCGGCGGACCGCTGATCGCCGAGCTCCGCTACGGGGAGAATCCCCATCAGCGGGGAGCTCTCTATGCGGTCCCGGGACTACCGGGCGGGGTCGCCCACGCTCGCCAGCTGCAGGGGCCCGCCCTCTCCTTCACCAACTGGCTGGACGCCGACGCGGCGGCCAACCTGGTCGCCGAGTTCGCCGAGCCGGCCGCCGCCGTGATCAAGCACACCAACCCGTGCGGGTTCGCGACCGGCGACTCCCCGCTCGACGCGTACCGCCGCGCTCACGCCTGCGACCCGCGCTCGGCCTACGGCGGCATCGTCGCGCTGAACCGCACCCTCGACCTCGTCACCGCCCAGGAGCTGGCCAAGACGTTTCTCGAGATCGTGATCTGCCCGGCCGTGGATGAGGATGCCGCCGCCCGGCTGGCGCGTCGCGAGCGCCTCCGCATCCTGGTCCTGGACCGCCCCATCGCCGCTGCCGGTTACGACGTCCGCAGCCTGAGCGGGGGACTGCTGGTGCAGACCCGTGACCGGGTGTCGGCAGACCGCTCGTCGATGACCGTCGTCTCCAAGCGGCAGCCGACCGAGGCGGAGTGGGGCGACCTGCTGGTGGCCTGGCGGGTCTGCCGCCACGTCAAGTCCAACGCCATCGTCATCGCCGGCGACCGCATGGCGCTGGGTGTCGGCGCCGGCCAGATGTCCCGGGTCGAGGCGGCCGAGCTGGCCGTCGCCCGTGCCGGCGACCGGGTGGCGGGGACCGTGGCTGCGAGCGATGCCTTCTTCCCGCTCCCCGACGGCCTCGAGACGCTGGGCAGGGCCGGCGTCGGCGCGGTCATCCACCCCGGTGGGTCCAAGAACGACGCCGACGTCACCGCGGCGGCCGACGCCCTCGGAATGGCGATCGTGCTCACGGGCGAGCGCCACTTCCGCCACTAGGCGGCGCCCCAGACGCCCATCTCGGCGTCAGCTCCGCTGCTCAGTCGGTCACGCACGTCAGTGCGCTCCCTCCCTGCGCTGCTCGCTTCCTTGATCTGGGCGCCCTGGGCGCCGCCTGCTTCCGACCCAATTCGGGGCTGTGACGGACGATCTGACGCCCGGGTCGCGATCCTGCAACGCGGGGAGATGCCGGGATCACCGACCTATGATCGAACTCCCCTGTGTCGGGGGTATCAGGGCGTCACAACGGGGCGGATGATGCGCAGAGCCTGGGGGTTTGATCACCTTTCGATGCCCGTGGGCAGCGTTGCGCTCCGCGCCGGTGGCGCGTGACACAGGGAGCCGCGAGGTCGCGCAGCGCCGTCCTGCCCGTGGCTGAGGCCGAGGCCAAGCCGGAGTTCATCGGCGAGCGCTTCCCGGCATCCGGGGTGCGTCCACTGGTCGAGGACCTGCCCGCAGGCGCCGAGGCTGACGGTGACGAGGTCAGCTCGCTCCACCTGCGCCTGGACCGGCTGATGGCGCTCGACAAGCTGAAGTCGGATTTCATGAACCTCACCACCCATGAGCTCCGCTCCCCGCTCGCCATCGTCTACGGCTACCTCTCCATGATGGAGTCGGGCATGCTCGGTGAGCTGTCCGAGGGGCTGCACGAGGCCGTCGGGTCTTCGATCCAGAGCGTGGAGCTGATGATGCAGCTGGTCACTGAGCTGGTCGAGATGGCCCGGCTCGACGAGACGCGACTGGATCCCACTCGCGAGCCGGTCGACCTTGCCGGCGTCGTTGCCGAAGCCTCCGTCAGCGTGGACGGCTCCCAGCGCCACCACCTCAACCTGGATCTCGGATCGGGTCCCGCACCGGTCCTTGGCGATCGGGGTCAGCTGCTGCGCGTCTTCTCCAATATCGTCGACAACGCGATCAAGTACTCGCCCGACGGGGGCGAGATCGGGATCCGGTTGCGACGGGCGGGCCGGCAGGTCTCCGTGGACATCAGTGACCAGGGTCTGGGGATCGCGCCCTCCGACATGGGTCGCCTCTTCACCCGCTTCGGCCGGATCGTGACCACTGCCACCGAGGGGATCGGCGGCACGGGCCTGGGCCTCTACCTCTGCCGGGAGCTGGTCCGCAGGCTGGGCGGCGACGTCACCGCCACCTCGGTGGAGGGCCAGGGATCCACCTTCACGGTGCGGTTGCCAGGGATCACCCGCGTGGTCGCGCGTTCCGCGACCTGAGCCGCCCTCACGGTCAGTCCGAGGCTGCCCGGGACGCACCGGGCGCTCCCCTCGTCGCCCCGCGTATCTGCCTCGCCAGCCGCGCGACCTCGACGGCCGCGAGGGCCGCGTCGGCACCCTTGTTGCCGTGCTTGCCGCCCGCCCGCTCCATGGCCTGCTCCAGCGTCTCGGTGGTGAGCACGCCGAACCCGCAGGGCACTCGATGCTCCAGCGACACCCGGGCGACTCCCCGGGCGGCACCGTCCGCGACCAGGTCGTAGTGGGTGGTCTCACCCCGGATCACCGCGCCGAGGCAGACGATGGCGTCGGCAGCTCCCGAGACGGCCACCTCCTGGGCCACGAAGGGGAGCTCGAAGCTTCCCGGCACCCAGTGCACGGAGATGTCCTTCTCGGCCGCTCCGTGGCGGATCAGGGCGTCCATGGCACCGCTCAGCAGCCGCTGGGAGACGATCTCGTTGAACCGCGCCACGACGATCGATACCCGCATGCCGGTGGCGTCGACCCGGCTGTCGTCGACGCCCCCGTCCCCGACCTTCATGGGCGTGATCCTGTCACATCTCCGGCACCCCACACCCGCGCCGTGGGCGGCCGCGAGCCGGCGGAGCTCACCCCCGACCCGGGGGCGGGACGGCGGTCAGGGCTCGATGGCTGGGGGCCGGGGGCCGGTGCCGGGATCGGCGGGCGGGGTCGGGCTGGCATCCGCAGCCTCCACGGCGAGGGTTGGGTCGAAGTGGTGGCCGAGCTTGTCCCGCTTGGTGCGGAGGTAGCGGATGTTGTCGGGCGTGGGGGGTGTCACCAGGGGCAGGTGCTCCACCACCTCGAGGCCGTACGCGGAGAGGGCGAAGTACTTGCGCGGGTTGTTGCTCAGCACCCGCAGCCGCCGGGCACCGAGGTCGGCGAGGATCTGGGTCCCGACGCCGTAGTCCCGGGTGTCGACGGGGAGACCGAGATCGAGGTTGGCCTGCACCGTGTCCGCTCCCGCGTCCTGGAGGGCGTAGGCCCTCAGCTTGTCGAGCAACCCGATGCCGCGGCCCTCCTGGCGGAGGTACACCAGGACCCCACGACCCTCCTCGGCGATCAGTTGCATGGCGAGATGGAGCTGGGCCTGGCAGTCGCAGCGCTGGGAGCCGAAGACGTCCCCGGTCAGGCACTCGCTGTGCACGCGGCAGAGGACCGGCTCAGGGTCCTCCTCGGAGATCTCGCCGATAACCAGGGCCACGTGGGGGTCGTGGTCGATGAGGTCCTCGTAGCCGACGCACCGCCAGACGCCCCATCGCGTGGGCAGCCGGGTCTCGGCGCGCCGCACCACCAGCGTCTCGTTGAGCCGCCGGTGGCGGATGAGGTCCTCGATGGTCACCATGCGCAGGCCGTGCAGCCGGGCGAACCCGTCGAGATCGGCGCGCCGGGCGACCACGCCGTCCTCCCGGAGGATCTCGCAGAGCACCCCGCAGGGCTCCCGGCCGGCCATCCTGCAGAGGTCCACGATCGCCTCGGTGTGCCCGGCCCGCTTGAGCACCCCGCCGGGGCGGGCGCGGAGCGGCTGGACGTGTCCGGGGCGCGTGAAGTCGCCCGCTCCCCGTCGGGGGTCGGCGAGGTGACGGATCGTGACCGTCCGATCGTGGGAGCTGACCCCGGTGGTCACCCCCTCCCCGGCGGCGTCCACGGTCACCGTCATGGCCGTCTCGTGGAGAGACGTGTTGTGGTCGACCATGTCAGGAAGTTGGAGGGCGTCCAGGCGCTCGCCCTCGCAGGCCACGCAGAGGAGGCCGCGGGCGTGGGAGAGCAGGAAGTTGACCTGTTCGGAGGTCACGAGGTCGGCGGCGATGCACAGGTCGCCCTCGTTCTCCCGGTCCTCGTCGTCGACGACGATGACGAAGCGCCCCTCGCGGATGTCGTCGATCGCGTCCTCGATACGGTCCAGGCTCATGGCGCCGCCTCCCACCCCAGCCCGCGCTGCACGTACTTGGCGGCGAGATCCGCCTCGAGGTTGACCGGGGAGCCGGCTCGCCACCGCCCCGCCGTGGTGTTCGCCAGGGTGTGGGGGATGAGCGAGACGGTGAAGCGATCCCGCCCGGCGTCGACCACCGTGAGGCTGATGCCGTCGACCGCGATGCACCCCTTCTCGACCGTGTAGCGCGCGACGGCGTCGGGGAGGGCGATGGTGACCCAGCGGGCCTCGCCCTCGGGGTGGGTCTCGATCACCGTGCCCACCGCGTCCACATGGCCGCTGACGAGATGGCCGCCGACCCGCTCCCCGAGGGCGAGCGACGGCTCGAGGTTGACCGCGTCGCCTCGCCGCAGCGTCCCCAGGGTGGTCCGTCGCGCGGTCTC
>Ga0182013_10006319_pt1 | contig 13478 bp, 13 predicted proteins | sample 612S2MmetaG_FD_120487 | JGI IMG/M metagenome (GOLD analysis project Ga0182013, IMG submission 120487) | Permafrost microbial communities from Stordalen Mire, Sweden - 612S2M metaG | ecosystem: Environmental > Terrestrial > Soil > Wetlands > Permafrost | place: Sweden: Stordalen | collected... | reverse complement strand
GTCGAGGTCGAGCAGCACACCTTCGGTGCCCTCCTCGACCGCACGCTCGAGCGCCGCTTCCAGCCCCGGCGCGGTGGCAAGGTCGATCTCGCCGGCAGGGGCGACGATGACGCGTTCGCTTCCGCGCCTTCGGGTTTCGATCTCGAGTTGATTCACGCGCGGCACGGAAACAATTTTATTGAACGAAAGCCGTTGATGAAAGTGCTATTCGGCTACGGGCGGCCCGACGCTTCCCGAGGACCTTCCGCGCGGATCGCGAGCAGCGCGATGTCGTCCCGCAGGCGTCCCTGCGCGCGCTCCAGTGCGCGCTGTTCGATGTGCTCGACGAGGTCGGCGAGCGGCTGACGCGCGAGTCCGTGGACGTCCCCGAGCCACGCTGCGCCGTCCTGGGCGCCGCTTTCGCGGCGCGCCTCCGGCAGGCCGTCGGTGTAGAGCAGGAGAGTCTGCCCGGGGGTCAGCCGCGCCGGCACCTCGCTGACGCCGATCTGGTCAATCACGCCGACGAGCGTGCCGAGCTCGCCGAGCTCTGTCGTCGTGCCGTCGGCGTCGAGAAGCAGCGGCGGGGGGTGGCCGGCGAGCGTGACGGTCAGCTCGGCGCCCGTCGCCCCGGGACGCAGCGTGACCAGGCACACGGTGCACATGTCGGCCCCGTCCGGCTGGTCGCGCAGCGCATCGTGGAGGGTCGCGAGCATCGCCTCGGGCGGCTGCCCGAGGCGTGCCGCAGTGCGCAGCGTGTGGCGGGCGAGGGCCGTCACGCCGGCGGCGTGCGGGCCCTTGCCGCAGACGTCACCGATCGTCAGCATCCACGTGTCCTGCCCGCACGGGTAGACGTCGTAGAAGTCGCCGCCAACTTCGTTGAGTGCACCCGCCGCGCGGAACAGCGAGTGCATCTGCACACCCGGGACTGCTGGCAGGGCACGCGGCAGCAGCGCCGTCTGTAGCGTCGCCGCGATTCGCGAGCGGGCGGTGAAGAGCCGCGCCGCCTCGACCGCGGTCCCGGCCCGGCGACCGAGACGCGTGGCCAGCGACACGTCGTCCTCGGACAGGCGGCGCTTGGACTCCGAGGTGACGAGCGTGATTGCCCCGGTCGTCTGCGTCGGCCCGGCGAGCGGCACGATGATCACCGATCGCAAGCCGATCTGGTCGAGCAGCTCGAGGCGCTCGGCGTCACGGGCGTAGGTGGCGAGGGCGTCGCGCGTGACTGTGGGGAAGATCTGCGCCCGGCCGGTACGAATGACTTCGGGCACTCCGCCTTGCTCGTCGAAGGAGTGCGGGAAGTCCTCGACAAGTGTTCGCGCGAGCTCCAGGCGGTCGGGATCGCGGTGGTGAAGGGCGACGCGTACGATCTCGCCCGCTTCATCGAGAACGTCGATCACGCACCAGTCAGCGAGCCGCGGCACCGCGAGCTGCGCGATGCGGCCGAGCGTCTCCTCGTAGTCGAGCGACGACGCGAGGACCAGGCTTGCCTGCGCCATGAAGCTTTCGGTGAGCTGCAGGCGCTTGATCGCGGTCACGTCCTCGTAGGCGTTCACGCAGAAGGAGATCTCGCCGGTGTTCGGGTCGCTGACGGGAGCGGGACGCGCGGTCACCCAGCGCTCCTCGCCGGTCTCGCGTGAGACGAGCCGCACCTGCCTTGGAGTCGCGTCGCCGCCGAACGCGCGGCGCCGCGGCATCTCCTCGGGTGAGATCTCAACGCCTCGCTCGTCGAGCAGCACGAAGCGGTCGAGCAGCTCGGTCTGGCGAATACCGACCAGGCCGGCGGGCGCGTCCGCGCCGAACAGCCGCGCAGCGGCGGGGTTCGCGAACAGCACCGTGTCCTCGGCGTCGGTCAGCGTGATCGGCTCCGCGACGTTCACGAGCGTTGCCTCGAGCCGTCGCTCGGCGGCACGGCTGAGCTCGAAAAGGCGCGCGTTGTCGATCGCGAGCGCGGCACGCCGCGCGAGCTCGCAGAGCAGGTCGACGTCCTCGTCGGCGTAGGGACGCCCCTCGCCGACGCGCAGCACCGAGAGGGTCCCGAGCGTGGTGCCGCGCGCGACCAGCGGCGCGACGATCGCCGAGTTGAATCTTGCGTCGGCGATCAGGCGCAGGTGGCGGGGGCCGATCGCGATCGGTGAGATCTCGCGGTCTGCCACCTCGTTCAGCAGCAGCGGCGACCCTTCACGGATCACGCGCGCCACGGGGTGGGTGCCGCGCGGGTTGATCCGTTTGCGTTCGTCCAGGCGCCGCACGTCCTCGCCGAGCGAGGGATCCGCAGCCGCGGTTGCGACGGGCATGATCGCGCCGTCCTCGCCGACCAGGTCGATCACGCACAGGTCGGCCAGCTCGGGGACCGTCAGCGCCGCGACGCGCTGCAACGTGCTGTTCACCGCGAGCGATTCCGCGAGCGCGGCTCCGGCCTCGACGAGCATCGCGACAGCGATGTCCGCGGCCGATACACGGTCACCCTCCGGTGTTCTCTGCGTCACTTCGCCCCCACGTGGAAGTTGGCAGGTGCCCGGCCCCGAGGGCACCGCTTACAAGAACACGAGTGAGAGCGCGAATGTATCGCGACTGGACGAAGTCGTAAAGCGTGCGCGGGGGCCCCGTGAAAATTGAGCTCCCGCGCACGCCCGTCGTGCCGGCCGACCAGCCGGGTCGCCGCCGCTCAGGTAGCGGCGCTGCGCCGTGGCCGGCCCGCGGGTCCTACCAGCGTCCGTACCAGCGTCGACCTCCCTCTGAGGCCCCGCCGATGAGAAATCCGATCGCCCACAGGACCAGCGCGACTATCAGGACGTACCAGAGCACGTGTGCCGCGAACCCGAGACCGCCGAGCACGGCGAGCAGGGCGATCAGTACGACTAGGGCAACCATTCGATTCTCACTCCTTCGTCGATCTTCCGGGACCCGTGGTCCGGGCCCGGCCTTGACTGCAGTAGTTCCCCGCGGTTGCAGGCGCAAACGGCGGGCGTGGGCGATTCCCGGGCGCCGCTGCTGGGTACCACGGGGCAACGTGCCCAACGAAGAAGGGAGAGCTCGATGGAGCTTGATGGCAAGAAGGTCGCATTCGTTGTCGCCAACGAGGGCGTGGAGGAAGTCGAGCTGACCGAGCCCTGGCGCGCGGTGCTCCACGCCGGCGGATCGCCGGAACTGATCGCTCCCGAACGCGGGACGGTGCAGGCGTTCAACCACCTCGACAGGGGTTCGCAGTTCGTGGTCGACAGGACGCTTGACGACGCCGATGCGGGCGAGTACGACGCTGTCGTGCTGCCGGGTGGGGTCGCCAACGCCGACACGCTGCGCACCAGGCAGCCGGCGGTGCAGTTCGTGTCGCAGATCCACTCGGCAGGCAAGCCGGTCGGCGTCATCTGCCACGGCGCGTGGACGCTCGTCGAGGCGGATCTGGTGCGAGGCCGGCAGATCACCTCGTGGCCGTCGCTGCGGACGGACATCGAGAACGCCGGCGGCGACTGGGTCGACGAGGAAGTCGTCGTCGATGGCCAGTTCGTCTCGAGTCGCAAGCCCGACGACCTCGAAGCGTTCTGCTCGACGATCGTCGAGCGCTTCGCGCAGGACGGGACGACCCGCAGCGCGGACGCGCAGGAGTCCAAGACGGCAGCCGACTACCCGTCGGTCTAGGCGGCCAGCCGGGCCGGGGCACGCGGGCCGCCGCAGTGCCCCGGCTCAGCCGACGCGGACGGGTTTGCCGCGTTCGGCCGAGGGCCCTGCGTCGGTGGCTGTCAGCGGCTTGGCGATCGACTCCAGCGCCTTGCCCTCTGCATCCACGCCGAACGCGATCTCCGCGACGCCGCCGAGCAGCATCGCGACCGCTCCGATCATGAAGCCGATGAAGACCTCGCTCGTCTTGCCGCTTTCGATCAGGTGCGCGAACAGCAGTGGTCCGACAATTCCCCCGGTCGCGGTGCCGACGGCGTAGAAGATCGCGATGCACAGCGCCCGTGTCTCGAGCGGGAAGATCTCCGAGACGGTGAGGTAGGCGGCGCTGACGCCGGCCGAGGCGAAGAAGAAGATCAGCATCAGCGCCGCGACGAGGGAGATTGCGGTCAGCTGGCCGGCGCGGAAGAGGAACGCCGTGATGATCAGCAGCACGCCGGAGAGGATGTAGGTGCCGGAGATCATCGCGCGTCGGCCAACCGTGTCAAAGAGCCGCGCGAGAGTCAGCGGCCCGAGGAGGTTCCCGACCGCGAAGATGGCGATGTAGTACGGCACGCTTCCGCTCGGGACTTTGAAGAACTTCGAGAGCAGATACCCGAGGCTGAACAGCAGCGCGTTGTAGAGGAAGGCCTGGCCGACGAACAGCGCGAGCCCGAGCAGCGTGCGGCGCGGGTAGGTTCTGACGACCGAGCGCACGATCGTGCGCAGCGGAATGGTGCGCCGCTGGTGGACCGTGATCGTGCCGCGGGCTTCGGGCAGCGCCTCGCCGGACTGCTCTTCGACTTCGCGTTCGATGTTTTTGACCACGCGCTCGGCCTCTTCCTCGCGGCCGTGGATGAACAGCCAGCGCGGGCTCTCCGGTACTGATTTGCGCACCAGCAGCACGCCGAAGCCGAGCACCGCGCCGAGCGCGAAGCACAGGCGCCAGCCGACATTGACCGGGAAGATGCTGGTGTTCAGCGCGACGACAGCGAGCAGCGACCCGCCGATCGCGCCGCCCCAGTAGCTGCCGTTGATCGAGATGTCGGCATGCCCTCGGCTGCGGGCCGGGATCAGCTCATCGATCGCCGAGTTGATCGCGCTGTACTCGCCCCCGATCCCCATCCCCGTCAGGAAACGGAAGACGAAGAACCACAGCGGGGAGAACGAGAGCGCCGTGAGCGTCGTCGCCGCCAGGTACATGCCGAGCGTCAGCATGAACAGCTTCCGGCGCCCGAAGCGATCGGTCAGCTGCCCGAAGATGATCGCCCCCAGACAGGCTCCGGTCACGTAGAGCGTCGCCGCCAGCCCGGAAACTTCGGCGGTCGAGATACCGACCCCCGCGCCCGGTTCAGAGATCCGGGCGGCGATGCCGCCGACGATCGTCACCTCGAGTCCATCGAGGATCCAGACGGTCCCGAGACCGATGATCACTTTCCAGTGCCAGCGCGACCATGGCAGGCGGTCCAGCCGGGCCGGGATGTCTGTCTCGATCGTCCCGGTTTCGTTCGCGCTGCTGGCTGTCTCGTCGGACATCGTGCCCGAACGATTCCCCGCGTCCGGCGGGGCCAAACACCCGCAGGCCCGCGGCCGGCGCCGCTAGATCGCGCCGTCGAGCGCGGGGATCCGCATCTCGAGGCTCGTGCCGCCGTCCTCGGCGAAGACCGCGGTCTCGCAGTCCAGGCGGTCGATCAGCAGCGCGAAGCTTCCGCCCGCGGTGCCCGCCAGAGCTGCCGGGTCGGGGATCTCGAGCGGCCCGACGCGCAGCGAGAGGCTGCGCGGGGCTATCGCCAGGAGCGCCGGCAGGTACTCGGCGTCGAGCACCGCCTCGCATTGCCCGACGATCGCCTCGGCGAGCACTTCGGTGTCCGCGAGACCGTCGGTTGAGAAATCCGCGCGGGCCGCCGCGGCGCACAGCACCCGTGCGAGGACGCGTGCGGCGACGCGCGGCGAGGCGACCAGGACACCAACGGCATCGCGGTCCTCGGCTGCCGCCGCGAACCTCGCCTGCGCCTCGGCCACGCGACGGTCGGCCGGTGGCTCGTCGAGCAGGCCTGTCTCGCAGGCGAACTCCATGCGCACCTCGGTGCCGCCGCCGGGAGGCTCGACGAACTCGACGCTCTGCGCGAGAGCCAGAATGACCGTCAGGCCGACGCCGCCGTGCGCGCCGCCGCGTTCGAGCGCCACGCGCGGCCGGATTCCGACGCCGGCATCGCGGACGACCGCCAACACGCCCTCGTCGGTCAGGCCAAGTTCGAGCTCGAGCAGGCCGACGGCGCCGTCGTAGGCGTGCAGCATCACGTTCGTGCACGCCTCGGATACAGCGGTGGTGATATCGGCGAGCGCCACTCCTTCGACTCCGGCGGCGTCGGCGAAGCCGCGCAGGGCCTGTCTGGCGAGCAGCAGGTTCTCCGGCCGGTTGCGAGCCGTCAGGTACACGTTCGGACGTTCCGCCATGTGCGTCGGGACGACATGATCGCGCATTGCCGCGACGCTCAGTGCGGCGGATCGGTTCGGGCGCTTGAGCATGCCCGGCAAGTCACGTGTCGCCCAGGCGCTCAGCCTTCGAGCCCGTCGCCGGTCAGATCGCGGAGCTGGTCGAGCGAACGGCGAAGCAGTCGTGAAACCTGCATCTGCGAGACACCGATCTCCGCGGCGATCTCGGACTGCGTCATGCCGGCCGCGAAGCGCAGGTGCAGTATCCGGCGCTGGCGCTCGGGGACGCTGCGCAGAGCGCTCTGCAGTGTCGCGTTGAGCTCGACGAGCTCGAAGCCGTGATCGCGCTTGCCGATCACGTCACCAAGGGAACCGTCGCTGTCGTCCGTAGCGCCCGGGCGAGGCGCGTCCAGCGACAGGGCCTCGTAAGACTGGATCGCCTGAAGCGCGTCGAGCACCTCCTCGACTTCGAGCTCGAGATACTCGGCGAGCCGGCGCACGGTCGGCGGGCGCCCCGTCTCGTTGAGCAGCGTCTTGTTCGCCTCGCGGACGCGCAGGGCCCGCTCCTGGGATTTGCGCGGGACGCGCACAGCCCAGCTGCTGTCGCGGAAGTAGCGACGCAGCTCACCGAGGATCGTCGGCACGGCGAATGCCTCGAACGGGAACCCGCGCTCCGGGTCAAAACGCTGGATCGCCTTGAGCAGGCCGAGCGCCGCGACCTGCTGCAGGTCGTCGAACGGCTCCGGCGAGGTCCGGTATCGCCTCGCAAGGCTGCGGGCGAGCGGCATGTACCGGGCGACGAGCGCCTCGCGTGAGGCGCGCTCCTCGCGGGAGTCCCAGAGAGCGTCGGGGTTCGCGCCGTCGCGCATCGGCGGGCGCTGCACGTCCGTGTGTGCGGTCGTCGTTGCTGTCATCGGGCCCTCCTTTCGTTTGGCTTCGCGCGGCCGAACGGGCGGCGGCGCAGTGCACTCCTGTACCCCTAGTACCCACCAATCCCCTGATCTCACACCCGGGGCCAGCGGCCCGGCAGCCCACAAGTTGGCGGCGGGCGCCGCGGTGCCAAAAAAACCCTGCAAAACGGCGGTTTCACCGGCAGCGAGGCGGCGGCGCGCGCAACGTTGGGTGTTAAGCCAAGCGGACCGAACCCGGGCTAGAAGCCCCGGTTGCGCGCGCTCAACGCCAAAGCCAGGAGCGCAGCAGCGCTCATCCCGAAAAACAGTCCGAGCAGCAGGACGGCTACGAACACGATGACGATCCACAAGGCGACCATGGCGACCAGTCTCGGGAACCCCATGCGGCACGTATCGGCCGCGCGCCGCTACCGCACGAGTCTGTGCTGAGCCGCACAAAGCTTGAACGATTGCGGCGGGCCGCTCGCATGGGCAATCCCCGTGGCTTCACGTTTCTACGTACGGCCGCGAGTGGAATCGCCGGATGAGCGGCCCCCCGGCGAGTGAAATTGTCCATGTCGGCCCTGCAAATGCACCTTTACGAGGAGGCAGTCATGCGGAAGGCAGCGCAATACGGCGGTCTCGCCGCTGCTCTGGTCCTGATCGTGTTCGGCATTGCGTCGATCATCATCGGCGCGAGCGGAACGAACACCGTCAACTCGAGTCTGGAAGAACAGAAGATCGTCGGAACCCCCGACATGACACCGACCGCGATCAAGGCGGAGGCCGCGAAGGCCGGCCTGGACACTTCGACGCTGACGATCCCAACCTGTGAAGTCGCGAACAAGCCGGTCAAGGAAGGTTCGACCGCCCGCTGCTTCGCCCAGTACATGAAAATTCACGCCCTCGAGGCGACCGGCGGCAAGCTCTACTCCGAAATGCCGCGCTACGCGACGGCTGACGGCAAGGGCACAAATGAAGAAGCCGCGGCGTTGAAAGAAGGCGGCAAGCCCGTGGCCAACAAGGCACGCGAAGTCTGGATTCAGGAGACCGCGCTCAGCACGGCCCTCAACTCCAGCTACATGGCCTCGCAGGTCGCGCTGTTCGGGATCGTCGTCGGCGTCGCGATGCTGCTGAGCGGCATCGGCTTCGCGATCCTCGTCGCCTTCGGAGCGATCGGCGGAATCCGGCCTGAGGAGAAGCCGGCGGGCACGGCCGCGGCGCCACAGGGTGGAGCCGCGATTCCGACGGCCTAGGAAACAGCTTCAGCTGCCAGGCACGCACGCGGTGGCGGTCACGGATGGCCGCCACCGCACCACTTTCAGAACGGCTCGCTGCCTCGCCGGGCTAGATCAGCTCGATGATCCCGATCGCGATGAGGTAGATCGCGACAACGAGCGCCGCGATCCACGAAATCTTTTTCGTGTTGCGGCCGAACCAGCCGTTGATCGACTCGAGCAGTCGCTGCCCTTTCTCGGGCACGGCGATCAGGATCAGCATCGGCAGCTCGATCAGCCAGAGCATGATCACGAGAATGATCGCGAGGTAGCCGACCTTGGTGCCCGTCGAGGCGTGAGTGTCGGCGATTGATTTGACCGCGCCGGCGTAGATCGGCGAGGGGACCACGTAGAGGATCACGCCGAGGATCAACACGAGCCAGCGGCCTTCGAGGTACTTGTCGATTTTCGAGCTGCCTTCGCTTTCCTTTTTTTCGCCGGGGGGTTTGTTGCGCACGCGGTTCGCGACCCACAGCAGGGCGACGCCGATGACGATGTAGGCCCAGGCACTCGGTTCACGCGCTGCCTGGTCGCTCGTCGTGTGTTCGTTGAACAGGGCGAGCATGATCAGGCCCGTGGCGAAGACCGCCAGGTACGCCCCGATCACCATCAGGACCACGCGCAGGCGAACTTCCTCGCCGCGCCCGAGCGCGATCACGGCGGCGATCGCCGGGGGGTAGACCGACGAGGCAAGCGCGAGCTGTACTGCTGCTTCCGGCACCCTGCTAAGCGGCCGGGACCGGGGTCGACTGCGCTTCCTCGCCCGCGTATTCGCCGAGCAACTGTTCCTCGAGATCCTTGTGCGGGAAGCGCAGGGCGACGATCGCGGAGCCGATGAGCACCGCGATGATGCCCGCGAGGTACGCCCATTTGTCGCCTTTGAGGAACGCTTCCTGCGCGCCGTGAATGATCGCTTCGGCGTGCGACGGATATTGCTTGGCGATATCCGCCGCGCTCGAGAACGACTTGGTGAGCTCGCCCTGGACTTCCTGCGAGACGTTTGTGCCCGACGCGGCTATCTGGGCGCCCGCCGCCGCCGCGTAGCCGGCCGTCAGCAGCGCGCCGAAGATCGACTGCATGATCGCCCCGCCGAGGTCGCGCTGCAGGTCGGCGGTTCCGGAGGCCATGCCGACGCGCTTGACGGGCACCGAGCGCGTCAGCGTGTTCGACGTAGGCGGCCCCGCAAGCCCGACGCCGATTCCGACGAGCGCGTAGGCGAGACCGACCTTCCAGTACGGGATGCCCTGCTTCCAGAGCAGCAGCATCGCGAGGAAGCCGAGCAGCACGAAGCCCTGGCCGATCAGTACGCAGACCCGTGTGCCGTGTGCCTCGATGATTTTCGCCGAACGCGGCGCTGTGGCGATCATGAACAGCGCAGCCGGGATGATCGCCAGCCCGGCGTCGAGCGTCGAGTATTTCAGGACGTTCTGCAGGTACTGCTGGCCGATGAACATCGCCCCCATCAACGACCCGAAGACGATGATCCCGGCGACGGCTCCGACCCAGAAGGTCGGCCTGCCCGCGATGTGAAGGTCGTAGAGCGGGTCACGCGTGCGGCGCTGGCGCACGAAGAAGGCGATCGCCGCGACGACGGCGACGCCGCCGAGCACCAGTGCGGCCGTCTTTGCCTGCGGCACCGGCGCGAAGTTGATCGCGAGGATCAAGCTCCCGACGAGCACCAGCGACATGACCCCGCCGATGTTGTCGACCGGATCGGTGGTCTCATTGACGTGCGCGGGAATCAGCTTGACGGCCATCACCACGGCGACGACGGCGAGGGGCAGCGTGAGCAGGAACACCGAGCCCCATTCGAAGTGCTCGAGCAGGAAGCCGGAACAAAGCGGCCCGAGCGCGGCGACTGCCGCGCCGATTCCCGACCAGAGAGCGATCGCCTTCGTGCGGCCCGGGCCTGACCACAGGGCTGTGATCAGGGCGAGCGTCGTCGGGTAGGCCATGCCGGCGCACAGTCCGCCTCCGACGCGTGCGATGAAGAGCACCGTGTCGCTCGGCGCGAAGGCCGCCAGCAGCGACATCGGGATCGCCAGTGAGGTGCCCAGGACGCACATCAGCTTGCGCCCGTAGCGGTCGCCGAGCGCGCCGAGCCACAGCACCGAGCAGGCCAGGCCGAGCGAGTAGCCCACGGCGATCAGGTCGAGCATCGTCTGGCCCGATTCGAAGTGGCGGCCGATCGACGGCAGCGCGACATTAGCGACCGAGAGGTTCAGGTTCGCGACTGCCGCGATCAGGATCAGCGTCGTGAGGACCAGGCCCGCACGTGGCGGCCCATCTCCCGGCGCGGCGGCGGCCTGTACTCCCGGTGTCGGAGCGGCCCCTGTGTCCCCCGTGGCACCCATGAGGCGCCGAAGGATACGCGACAATGCGGCGCGCTCGCGGTGCGGCACCACCGTCCTGCTCGCGAGAATTATCCCGTGAACCCCGAGTTGTTCATCCTCGCCCTCGCGAGCACCTTCAGGCTGGCGAGCCTCGCCGCCGTCTATGCGCTGGTGCAACGCGACAGCGCCCCGCGGCTGCTCGCCGCATACATCATCGGTGGCCTGGCGTTCGTGTTCACGATCGGGGCCGTCGTCGTGCTGGCGCTGCACGGCGTGGAAGTGCAGCAGAACACCCGCGGGTTCCGGCGCGTCGCCGAGCTGATTGCCGGCGGGGCGCTGCTCGTGCTCGCCCTCTTCGCGCTGGGGGGCCGGTTGCCGACGGACGCGCCCGGTGAGCGGCGCTCGTCAAGCTGGGCGCGGCGGCTGGACAGCCACGTGACGAACCGCGGCGCCGCGATCGCGGGCGTGGTCACGCACCTGCCTGGCGTCTTTTACCTCGTCGCGCTGGACCTGATCATCTCCTGGGACGGCAAGAGCGCCGCGCGCGGACTGCGTGACACGGCGATGTTCGATGCGATCTGGTTCGCATTGCCGATCGCCGTGCTGCTCGCGGTGATCTTCCGCCCCGAGTGGGCCCGCGAGGCGGTCGACAAGACCCGGCGTTTTGCCGCGAGCAACGCCCCGCAGCTGATTGGCGCCGTGTCGGCGCTGCTCGGACTGGTCCTGATCTACGACGCGCTTCAGCGCTGAGCGTCGCCCGCGAGCGGCGGGACGACGCTCGTGGGCCACTTCCGCGGCCCACGAGCGTCCCCGCAGATCAGGCCTGCGTCCGCGCTGCGGGCGCCTTCGCGAGCTCGTAGAGAATCACGATCGCGAGGATGAACACGCACAGCGCCCAGAACGGCTGCACCGTGATGTCGAACAGGGCGTTGATCGCGGCGAGTGCCGCGGCGATGATGCCGATCCAGCGCCCGAACTCGCCGCCGGCGAACAGTGAGAAGCCGGCGACGAGCTCGATCACGCCGATGATCAGCGTGATCCAGCCCCACGTTTTCAATTCGCTGATGATGAAGTGGTAGTTGCCGACGAAGAAGTGCGATTCACCGATCGCGGCGATACCCCAGATGATGTTGAGAATCCCGCCGATGAACAGCAGGATGCCGGCGAAGATCCACCAGCCGGTTACTCGGTCCTCGTTCATATAGCCCCCTAGGTGAGCATGGTGTATACGTGCGGACCGCGTGGCGATGGCCGCCGCGGATTTGCGCATTCGCGCGCTACTTCGCCGTGGTAAGCCGAATTCATTCCCGCGGGCGCATTGTCTTGCCGGGCCGTCGACGGCGTCCGGATGCGCGCGGCCCCCCGGTCGAGCGTCAGGCGCGCGTCGCGCGACCGAGCAGGAACGGGACGCCGACGCCCCGGGGGCCCGCCGTGAAGCGCTTCAGCGCGGCCAGCTCGAACCCCGCAGCCGCGACGCTCGCCGCCGTGTCGCGGGCGAGGTGGCAGCCGCCCGCCACCGCGGGCCACAGGCTGCTTCGGTCGAGCCCGCGCTGAACGGCGCGCGTGGCGACGTGGTCGGCAGCGACGTGCTCGTAGAACCGCAGTTCGCCGCCGGGCTTCAGGACCCGGCGGATCTCCCCGAGCGCCGCGCCGGGATCGGCGACTGAACAGAGCACCAGCGAGCTGACCGCGAAGTCGAACTCCTCGTCCGGGCGGCCCGTCGCTTCGGCGGTCCCGGCCGTCACGGCGACGGGGAACGGTGCCGAGCGCGCCGCGCTTTCGGCGATCGCGCGCAGCGCCGGCTCGGGCTCGACGGCGTCCAGCGAGGCGATCGTCGGGGGATAGAAGTCAATGGCAACGCCCGTGCCGATGCCGACCTCGATCCCGCGTCCCGTCAGGCCCGCGAGCAGTTCGCGCCGGCGCTCGGACGGGACGACCCGGCACGCGCTGTGGCGCCAGGCCCACGCGAAGAGCGGGCTGCGCAGGTCACCGCCCGGCGCGTCACCCTGATTTGGCGCCGACTCCACGGGGCCGATGCGTGAACGCGAGGCGGCCTCAGCCGCCTTCGCGCGCGGCCCCGCTCGTGCCGGATTCACTTTCGCCGCTACCCGATTCCGCGGCCTGGCCCGTGCTGTGGTGGCCGCCGGCGTCGTGCCGCGCGGGGGGTCGCTGGACCAGAACCCGCGCCGCGGCTTCGAGCTCGGAATTCCCAGTCGGCGTCGTGCCGGCGCCGGCGCTGCGGTGAAGGACCTGCTGCTCGGCGCGCACGATCGCTGCGACAAGGCCCTGCTCGGAGCGGCCGGGCGTGGCGTCGGCGATCTGCGCAAACGACTTTCCTGCCGCGCGCTGCGCGCGCAGTTGGGCGGGCGTGAGCCCGAGGTAGTCGACGGCTGCCTTCAGCGCGACGCCGCCCACCGCGGGCGCCTGGCGGTTGACGCGGAGGGCGATCCGGGTGCGCAGCTGTTCGTCGCGGGCCGTCAGCTGCTGCTGACTGAGCTGGCCTTCGTGTGCCAGCGTTTCGAGCCGTTCGCGCCTCACGCCGACGGCAAATTCGATCAGCCCGTTCGCGGAGTGGCCCGGGGTCGCGTCGGCGATCTCGGCAAGCGTCTTGCCTTCGTGCAGATCAGCTCGGATCTTCGCCCGTTCGGTGCCGAGGTAGGTGGCCGCGAGCGCGAGCAGGCCCGTCTGATGGTGGGCATGGAGCGCCGCTGCCTGGTTGGAGCCGCTCGTCGTCGTTCCGGACGAGGACGACGAGGAGCCGCAGCCAGCCGCGAGCGCAGCCGCGCCGATCGCGGCGGCCAGCAGTGCCAGAGAGGTGCGCCGCGGACGCGACAGGTTCCCAAAGGTGCTCGCCTGCATCGACCGAAGTCTGCCGAAGGCCCCTAAGGGGCGATTAAGCCCTCCGCGCACCC
>Ga0182013_10006317_pt1 | contig 13479 bp, 9 predicted proteins | sample 612S2MmetaG_FD_120487 | JGI IMG/M metagenome (GOLD analysis project Ga0182013, IMG submission 120487) | Permafrost microbial communities from Stordalen Mire, Sweden - 612S2M metaG | ecosystem: Environmental > Terrestrial > Soil > Wetlands > Permafrost | place: Sweden: Stordalen | collected... | reverse complement strand
GGGCAACACGAAGCTGGTCAACGGTGGCAAAGTCGCATTCATTGCCGCCACCTCCTGTTCAAGCCGGGACGTCAACGTGTCGGTCACGCGCAGCCGCTCGCCGCCTTCGCCGGGAACGCACAGATCGGCGCCGACATCGAACAAATCGTGCTGGATGCGCGCCAGCATCGCATCTGCTTCGGGGTCGTCGCGCGTCCTCAGGCGCAGCACGCCGACGGCGCTGTTCGCCTCATCCACGCAGCCAATGGCCTCGATGCGCAGGGCATCCTTGCGCACGCGCGTGCCGTCGCCCAACGACGTGTTGCCGCCATCGCCGCCGCGTGTCGTCACACGATCGATCCGCACCATCACACTTGCTCCCGCATCGCCAGACTCAGCGGCGCGATCTCGTCCGCGCGACGGCCTGCCCAGTCGTAGTTTGGCACCTCGGCTTCCATGCGCGCCTGCGCTTCTGCCAGCAGGCCCAAGGCCTCGGCGTGATTCAGCGTCAGCACGCGGCCGGCTTCCATCACCTGCGCGCCGTCGATGAACACGCTATGCACCGCGCGATCCGCCGCCGTGTACATCAGCGAGCGCAACGGATCGCGTGCCGGCAGCATGAATGGATTGGTGAGGTCCACCAGCACCAGATCGGCACGTGCGCCGGGTACGAGCCGACCGATGTCATCGCGCCCCAACGCCGTCGCGCCGCCGACCGTCGCCGCGTGGAACATCGCGGCGGTGCTGGTCGTATTGACGTCCTGCGCGGCGACCCGCGCGAGGATCGCGGCCAACCGCATCTCCTCGATGAGGTTATGTGGCGCGACATCGGTGCCGAGGCCGATATTCACGCCGGCGCGGCGATAGGCCCCGAAATCCTCCAGTGTCTGGCCGTAACGCGCAAATGGCGAAGGGCAGTGCGCTACGGAAGCGCCAGCCTCCGCCAGGATGTTCACGTCGTCCTTGGTATGCCAGCGGGTCCAGGAATGCGCATCGGTGAAGATGGCGTGGCCGAGGATGCTGCGTGGCCCGAGGATGCCGATGTCGCGCGCCCAGCGTATCGGCGTCTTGCCATGCCGCTGCACCATTTCGTTGAACTCGTTGACGCTCTGCGCGCAATGCGTGGTGAAGGGCAGATCGAGCGCCTCCGCCGCTTCCCAGCTTTCACGCAGCAGCGCTTCGGTGCAGGTGTCGATTTGCGCCGGAAACACCACGCCGGACAGCCGCCCGCTGGGATGTTGCGCGGCCTGAGCGATCAGCGCCAGCGCGTCGTGCAGGCCACGTTGACCGGCTGCCTCGTCCCACTTGTATTGCAGCTGCCACGCGTTCTCCAGATGCCAGCGCGCCGATGCGTAGCCCGGTGCGATGAACACGCGCAGACCGCTTTGTGCCGCGAGGTCGAGCCAGCCGGGATCGGCACCGGACAGGTCGGCGACCGAGGTGATGCCGGTACGCAGCATCTCGCAATAGGCAACGGTCTTGCCGGCGTGGCGGCCCTCGGCGTCGGTGCGAAAGGCAAAGGAACGCTCGTACAGGCCCGTCATGAACATTGACGGCACGCCGTGTTCTTCGCGGATGCCGCGGAAGAATGGTTCGGTGCTGGGATGCGAATGGATATCCACCAGGCCGGGGATCAGCATCAGCGCGCGGCCATCGATCGTGGTGTCGGCCGTACCCGGCCAGGATTTGCCGACATGCACGATGGTGTTGCCGGTGAACGCCAGGTCGGCATCGCGCAAATAGACATGCGTGCCGGCTGCCGCATCCCAGGCGACAATCCACGCCGCGTTCCTGATGCATGTGGTTTGCGCCATATCCGGGCTCCTGTTGGGTCGTTGCCATCGCTTGTCACGGCTGTTCGACAAGCCTCACAATGGCAGCATCCTGGGAGGATAAACATGGCAAAGCTCACGCTGTCGATCGCGGTTGGCGATTACGACCGGGTGCGGCCTTTGGTGGATGGCTCGGTGCAGATCGACGGTGTCGATCCGGTCTTCATGCTGCTGGAGCCCGAGGAGATCTTCTTTCGCGCCTTCCGTCACGCCGATTTCGACATCTGCGAGCTGTCGATGAGCAGTTTTACGGTGAAGACGGGGACGGGGGATTGTCCGTATGTTGGGGTGCCGGTGTTTCCGTCGCGCGCGTTCCGGCATAACTCGATCTACATACGGACCGATCGGGGCATCGCGCGGCCGGAGGACCTGAAGGGGCGCCGGATTGGCGTGCCGGAATACCAGGTCACCGCCAATGTGTGGACCCGCGCCATGCTGGAACAAGACTACGGGGTGAAGCCGTCCGACGTGACCTGGGTGCGCGGCGGCTATGAGCAAGCGGGACGGATCGAGAAGATCGCGGTGACTCTGCCGTCCGATGTGCGGGTGGAAGACGCGCCGGAGGGAAAAACCATCTCGGGCCTGTTGGCGGAGGGGGCCATCGACGCGTTGATCGGGCCTCGGGCGCCATCATGTTTCACCCAGGGCCATCCGCATGTCGGCTGGCTGTTCGCCGATCCGGCAGCGGCGGGCGCTGCGTGGTTTCGCAAGACCGGGATCTTTCCGATCATGCATCTGCTGGGGGTTCGGCGGAGCCTGGCGGACCGGCATCCCTGGCTGCCGGTCGCTGTGATGAAGGCGTTCGACCAGGCGAAGGCGCGTGCCCTGGCGAAGCTGCGCGACGTGGCGGCCACCAAGGTGACGCTGCCGTTCGTCGAGGAGCAGTTGCTGGCGGCGCGCCGTTTGATGGGCGAGGATTTCTGGTCGTACGGGCTCGACGCCAATCGCCATGTGCTGGAGGCATTCTTGCGCCGGCACCATGCGGAAGGCCTGTCGTCTCGGCTGCTGGCGCCGGAGGATTTGTTCCACCCGTCCACGCACGAGATGCATCGCGTGTGAGCCAGCCTCTCCCGCCGATGCGGGACCCGCGAAGCGGGAGAGGCAGGGCATCAGGACACGGTGATCGCCGACGTGACCAGGGCGCCGATCGTGACGGAGCCGGAACCCTGCGCCAGCATCCAGAGATAGTAGGTCCCGGCTGTCGCCGGCGCGTTGAACCATTGGCCCCAACCGTTGTTCTGGCCGTCTGCGCCGGCCGCAATCAGGCCCGAGGTCGGAATTGCGGTATTGCTGGTTGACCACGCGAACGACGCACCGGTCGCTGCGGTTGGCGCCGGGGTCGCCGTGAGGTTTGCTCCGCCGTTCGGGGCGACGCTGGCGCCGTGGACCTGCGACGTTGCGACGCTCCAACTGCCCGGCACGACCGTGGCGCCCCAGGTGGTTGCGGTCATGATGGCCGACCACGGGCCCGGGCTTGCCGCGGCGTTGGTACCCTGGACCTCGACGTCAAATGCAGCCGTACCGGTCAGGCCGGTGATCGTGTACGGGCTGGTGACACCCGACACGGTCGTCCAGGTGCCGGTGCCGGTGGGGCTGTAACGCAGATTGTACCCCGAGGCCGCGCCATGGTTGGCATCCACCGTCGGCGGGGTCCAGGTCACGGTGAGCTTGGTATTTGTGCCGTCCGCCGGCGGCGCCACGCCGGCAATCGCCGGAGCGTTCGGCGCGTACGGTCCGGCGGAGGCGGTGGTCAGTGTGCTGGTGGCCGACCAGGCGCCGGCACCGGCGACGTCCGAGCCCTGAACCTGCACGTCGAACGCCGCGCCGGCCGCGAGGCCCGACAGGGCGTATGGGCTGGTGACCCCCGACACGGTTGTCCAGGTTCCGACGCCCGAGGGACTGGAGCGCAGGTTGAATCCGGTGGCGGCGCCGTGCGTGTTGTCCACCGCGGGGGCCGTCCAGGTCACCGTCAGGTTGCTGCCGGTGCCTTGCGCCAGGGATGCCGCGTTCGGCGCGTTCGGTGCGAACGGTCCGGCCGTGGTCAACGTGCTGGTGGCCGACCAGGCGCCGGCACCGGCGACGTCCGAGCCCTGGACCTGCACGTCGAACGCCGCGCCGGCCGCCAGGCCCGACACGGTGTATGGGCTGGTGACCCCCGACACGGTTGTCCAGGTTCCGGCGCCCGACGGACTGGAGCGCAGGTTGAACCCGGTGGCGGCGCCGTGCGTGTTGTCCACCGCGGGGGCTGTCCAGGTCACCGTGACGTTGCTGCCGATGCCTTGCGCCAGGGATGGTGCGTTCAGAGCGTTCGGTGCGAACGGTCCGGCCGTTATCAGCGTGCTGGTGGCCGACCAGGCGCCGGCGCCGACGGCGTCCGAGCCCTGGACCTGCACGTCGAACGCCGCGCCGGCCGCCAGGCCCGATAGGGTGTATGGGCTGGCAACCCCCGCCACGGTCGTCCAGGCGCCGGCCCCGGAAGGGCTGGACCGCAGATTGAACCCGGTGGCGGCGCCATGCGTGCCGTCGATCGCGGGGGGCGTCCAGGACACGGTGAGGTTGCTGCCGGTGCCCTGCGCCAGCGACGGCGCTCCCGGGGCGTTGGGTACGAACTGTCCGGCTGTGGTGAGCGTGCTGGTGGCGGACCATGCGCCTGTGCCGGTCGCGTTGCTGCCCTGAATCTGCACGTCGAACGCCGCGCCGGCTGCCAGGCCGGACAGGTCGTAGGGGCTGGAGACGCCGGCCACCAATGTCCAGGTGCCGGCGCCGGAAGGACTGTATTGCAGGTTGAATCCGATGGCAGCGCCGTGCGTGCCGTCGATCGTCGGGACGGTCCAGGCGACGATGAGGTCGCTGCCGGGGCCTTGCGTCAGCGACGCCGCGACCGGGGCGTTCGGGACAAAGGATGGCGGCACCGCGATCGGGGTCGCAACAGGTGGTTCGCCCGCTTGGCCATGCGCCGGCCGGACCCATCGTGTCTGCGGTGGGGGCGAGTTCGGATGCCCGAGGGCGTGCACCGCGGCGAGGTGCTGGCGTGTGGTGCTTGGTGTCCTGGGATTCGGCATTCCGGCGCTGCTCCTGTTAGTTATTCTGGCATATGGTGCTCGCGACGGCGTTGTCCAGACGTTAGTATGGGTTTCTTCGCTGGGCGGTTTGGCGGCTATATGGCAGCAAACATGGCGCTAACAAACTGGCGGCGTTGCCGATGCGGTCGGTGCGATGACGGCAGGCGGTCGGCCGAAGATGTGGTTTTGTTAGAGAGGGAATCTACTTCACGGTCGGTGCGAGGCGCGCATGACGGTGGTGGCGAGCGGCAGTCGTTTTGCGCCCCCCAGTCTCCGTTCCTCCAGCCTGTTCGCCGCGCAAGCAGGTATCAGGTGGCAACGATACGGGCGTCGTGACGCCTGAGCGTTCTCACCGTGAGTGGAATCATCCCGGCCCTGTCATTGCGAGGCGCTCGCGCCGAAGCAATCTCCCGCCTGATGACCGTACCTCGGCTCGTCAGGCAGGAGATTGCTTCGTCGCTGCGCGCCTCGCAATGACGGGTTGTTGCGGCGTTGCTTCGGTCATCTATGGCCGTCGCCTTAGATTAGCGCAGTTCCGCCTCGAAACGGTCGCGCCAGCGTTCCAGGCTGTGTTCGCGCATGACCGCAAGCATGGCAGCGTGGCGTTCGCGCCGCTCCTCCGGCGGCATGGCCAGGGCGCGGTCCAGCGCCGAGGCGATGCCGGTCTGGTCGAAGGGATTGACGATCAGTGCAGCCTCCAGCTCGTTCGCGGCGCCGGCGAATTGTGACAGCACCAGAACGCCGGGATCGTCCGGGTCCTGCGCGGCGACGTATTCCTTGGCCACCAGGTTCATGCCATCGCGCAGCGGCGTCACCAGGCCGACCTGCGCCTCGGCGTAGAGCGGCATCAGCACGTTGCGCGAAAAGCCGCGGTTGAGGTAGCGCAACGGCGTCCAGTCCACCTCGGCAAACCGGCCGTTGATGCGGCCGGCCTCGCCTTCCAGCTCGCGGCGGATCTCGCGGTAGGTCTGGATGTCGCCGCGGGATGGCGGCGCGATCTGCATGAAGGTCACGTTGCCTCGCCAGTGCGGATAGTCTTCCAAAAAGCGCTCAAACGCCGCGAAGCGCTGGCGCAGGCCCTTGGAATAGTCCAGCCGGTCCACGCTGAGGATCAGCCGCTCCAGCAGGTTGGCACGCAGCCTGGTGGCGAAGCGGCGGTTGGCGGGGGCTTCGGCCTGGGCGCGCACCTCGTCCACGTGCACACCGATCGGGAACACGCCGGTCTTCACCGCGCGGCCGAAGGCGTGCAGCATGTCTTTGCCGTGCGCGGTCCCGCCGGCGTGGCGCAGCACGTAGTCAGAGAAGGCAGTGCGGTCGGCTTCGGTCTGGAACCCCAACAGATCGAAAGCGCACATTGCCTGGATCAGCTCGGCATGCGCCGGGATGGTCATGAAGACCGCCGGCGCCGGAAACGGCGTGTGCAGGAACAGCCCGATGCGCTGGGTGATGCCGATGGCGCGCAGCGACTCGGCGAGGCACAGCAGATGGTAGTCATGCGCCCAGATCAGGTCGCCGGGCTGGACGATCGGCTTCAGGGCATTGGCAAACAACTCGTTGACGCGGCGGTAGCCGGCGAACTCCGGCCATTCGAACTTGCTCAGGCCGACCTGGTAGTGCAGCACGGGCCAGAGCGTGCCGTTGGCGAAACCGCGGTAGAATTCGTCGTAGTCGCGGCGGGTCAGGTCGATAGTGACCAGGGTGATCGGCCCGACGGCATGTTCGGTGGTGCCGATGGCGGCTGTTCCGACCTCGCCGCTCCAGCCAAACCAAACGCCACCTTGCTGCTTCAGCGCGTCGAGGACACCGGCGGCGAGGCCGCCGGCAGTGGGCTCGCCTTCCTGGATAGGAGCGACGCGGTTGGAGACGACGACCAGGCGGGACACGGTTCCAAGACTCCACAGCTGAAAGAACCTACCGTCTGGACATGATCCCGACCATATTGCGTCAGGTCGAGCTTGGTGGCGGAGGTAGTATGGCAGGCCAGGAGATTCAGAACGACAGCCTTCGGCGGTGTTTTCTCTTTGCACCTCGTGGGGCGGCAGCCGATTCCGTGGCGCACTTGCTGGCCGAGCGTGGCATCGAATGTCTTCGGCCGGAGGACCTTCTGGCGCGTGGTGCCGTATGGTCGGATGAACTGACGCGTCATTTGGCCACGGCCGATTTTGTGGTGGCGATCGTGCCGCCTTCGGCACCAGCTCAGGTGGCTTTTGAGCTAGGCCTCGCTCACGGTCTAAGCAAACCAGCGCTCGTCGTAGCCACGGGAAAGACTAGCGTGCCGGAGGAATTGCGCGGCCTCGCCACGGTGCGGATTTCGGACCTTAGCCACATTTTAGAGGTAACGCCCGATATCGATAGATTCCTCCGGCATGCGAAGCGCGTGACCTTCGAAGAACCAGCAACATCCAGACGGCAAGAAACCGGTGAGCTGTCCTGGGCTCGCGAGCGTTTGGCAAATCTCCGCGGAGAGGCCGGCGCCAGGCGTGTGTTCGACTTCGAACGTCTGGTCGCCGAGTTGCTGGAGCGGGCGGGCGCCGAAGTACAACTGACCGATGCTGTCCGTCCGGCCGACAATGGCGTGGACCTCATTCTCTGGTCAGATGATCTGGCGTACGAAATCGGGGGACCGATCCTCGTACAATGCAAAACATATCACGGCGGCATTGGCAGTGTTGTTAAGAACGCTGAGCATGCGATACGGCGGTTGGAGGAGGTGGTTCGGCGCAGCGATGCCAGACTGGGGTTTCTCATATTTGACCACGACCGGTCAACGGAACTGCCTCGGTTCAACGATACGCCGAGAGTTCTGGCCTTTCCCGTTGAACAACTGCTCGACACCATCGAGCGCGGTGCCCTGACCGAGGAAGTCCTCGCCCGCCGTCGGCAGGCGGCATATGCGCGAGGACGCTCGGGTGCCGACCACATTCAATAATTCGATTCGTGCAGAGCTGAGAGCGATACAAGGAACCCGTGAATCCAAGGCGAAAGGACAGTGGCTGGAGGCACTTCTTGCTCGTGTCTTGTGTAGCGTCCGGGGAATGACGCTCGAGGCCCAGGACGTGGAGAGCGCCTATGAGACCGAGGAAATTGATCTCTATTTCTGGAACGATCGAGCAAGGGACGGCCTTCACTTTCTGGATTGTCCGCTGATCGTGGAATGCAAAGCCTGGTCTGGCCCTGTGTCCGGACGCGAGTTGCGGACGTTTGCTACCCTGCTTAGAGACAAGGGCCGCAGCAGCGGTGTGTTCTTCGCCCTCGAAGGAATAACGGGCGATGCGCTGCAGCGCTCGGCAGGGTTTTTTCATCTGGCTTCTGCGATGGCCGGTGGCCAGACGGTCCTCGTAGTAACGGGCACCGATCTCGAGACCATTGACAGTCCCGCAGACCTGGTCCGGCTGCTGCGGCGGCGTATGTTGGATCAGGTGAGGGGGCAGGTGCTGGCAATTGAAGGCTCCCGACGTCGTAGGAAGGCGGGAAGGAGCCAAGCGAAATAGGGTCGGTACCAACAAACCGGGGCCGTGATCGAGAAGCGATTTGCCGGGTCAGCGGAGTCGCAGAGCAAATATCAGGATTTTACCCCTCCAGCCGATCAGCCAGACGTCGCAGCTCCCATTTCTGCGCCAGCGCGCCCGCCGCACTCCATGTCGGCGTCCGATCATCCAACGCCGGCAGCGGCGCCGAGGCGTCCATGGTGGCGATCCGTTTGTACAACCGCAGCGCCTCGGCTTGCTCCGCAAACCGCCCGTCCGCCAGCACCTGCTCCAGCGTGCCGTATCGACCCAGCAGCGTCGCCGCCGTCTTCGCCCCCACACCGCGAGCCCCCGGCAGCTTGTCGGACGGATCGCCGCGCAGCGCGATGAAGTCGGGCACCTGAAGCGGCTCGACGCCATAGCGCTCGCGCACCTCGGCCGGGCCGATGCGGGCAATCTCGCCTGCCTTCACCGGGTGCAGGATCGTCGTGGTGGCCGATGCAAGCTGGAATGCGTCGCGATCCCCGCTGGCGACCAACGCGGTGCCGTGCCGCTGCGCCTCGCTCGCCACCGCTGCGGCCAGGAAATCGTCGGCCTCGAAGCCAGCCGCCTTGGCGTTCACAAAGCCGCAGGCAGCGACGAACTCGGGCAGCACGTCCAATTGCTCGATCAGCTCCGGATCGAACGCCCGCCCGCTTTGATAGGGCGGGAACAGACCCTGCCGGAAGTTCGGCGCATCGAGCGTGTCCCAGCCGACCAGCACGGCACGCGGTTGCTCGCTGTCGAACAGCCGCAGCAGGAAATTGGCGAAGCCCACAATGGCACCGCCGCCGCCCCCGCCGCTGCGGCGGATCGTCTTCGGCAAGCCGTGGAACGCGCGATGCGCAAATGAGTCGCCATCGATGACGAGCAGGGGCCGGTTCATGCCGTGCTAGAGTATTTTCACTGTGAGTGGAATCGCCGGAACAAGCTGTCATTGCGAGGCGCGCCTGCGCCGAAGCAATCCCCTGCATGATGAGCCGAGGAACGCTCGTCAGGCAGGGGATTGCTTCGGCGCAAGCGCGCCTCGCAATGACAGTTCCCGCTCACGGTGACAACGCTCTAACGCCCGAACCCCCTACGCGGCTTCCTGCAGCGGCTGCATCATCTGCTTGCGCAACAACTCGCGATACGGGCCGGGACGCGCGGCCAACTCGCCCGGCGATCCATCGTCAATGATGTGACCCTGGTCCATGACGATGATGCGGTCGAAGCGCTGCAAGGTGGACAGCCGGTGCGCGATGGCGATCACCGTCCGCCCGTGCATCAGCCGGTCGAGCGCCGCCTGGATCGCCCGTTCGCTCTCGGTATCCAGGGCGCTGGTCGCCTCGTCCAGCAGCAGGATCGGCGCGTCCTTCAGCAGGGCCCGGGCGATCGCCAGCCGCTGCCGCTGTCCACCGGACAGTTTCGTGCCGCGGTCGCCGACCATGGTGGCGAAGCCGTCCGGCAGTGCCTCGATGAACTCCCGGCAGCGCGCCATCTCGGCCGCCGCCAGCACCTGCGCCTCGGTCGCGTCGGGGCGGGCGTAGCGGATGTTCTCCAGCACCGAGCGATGAAACAAGGAGATGTCCTGCGGTACGATGGCCATCGCCTGGCGCAGGCTGTCCTGCGTTACGTCGCTTATGTCCTGGCCGTCGATCGTGATGCGGCCGGACTGCACATCGTAGAAACGTTGCAGCAGGGCAAGCACGGTCGATTTGCCGGCGCCGGAGAAGCCGACGAGGCCGACGCGCTGCCCGGGCTCGATCGCCAGGTCGAATTCGCGCAACACCGGCGCGCGGGCCGGATAGGCGAAGCGCACATGCTCGAACATCACCTGGCCGGGGCCAGGAACCAGCGGCATGGCGTCGGCATGGTCCGGCAACTCGTGCGGCAGCAGCAGGGCGCCGATCGCTTCTTCCAGGCGGGCCACGTGCTGGGTGAGATCGACCAGGGCCACGGCGAGGTCGCGGGTGCTGTGCAGGATGGTGAAGGCGAGGCTGGTCACCAGCACGACGTCGCCGACCGAGGCGCGCCCCGCCTGCCACAGCAGCACGCCCCAGCCAATCACGCCGGCGCTGGCGATCACGGTCAGCACCGCGTGGATCAGCCGCAGGTTTTCGAGGTAGAACAGGCTGCGCCGCCGCGCCGCCATCTCATCCGCGATCGTCGCGCCGATCCGGCGCTGTTCGCGCAGCACCGCGCCGAACGCGCGCACCACGCTGAAATTGCCGATCACGTCCACAAGCTCGCCGTCCACTGCTGCGGCCTTGCCGGCATAGGTGCGGTGCAGCGGCGTGCCGCGCCGGGCAAGGTAGTAAATCAATGCGCCCAGCGCCGCGGCGAAACCGATCAGCACCGCCGCAAGCGTCGGGTTGACCGAGCCGATCAGCACGATGGCACAGCACACCGCGATGATCGGCGGCAGCACGTTCCAGGAGCCGGTATTCTCCAGCGTGAAGGCGGCGTTGGCGGTCGCGGTGATGCGGCTGGCCAGGGCGCCCGGCAGACGTTCGGCGAAGTAGGCGGGCGAATGACCGGACAGGAAGGCGAACAGGTCGGCGCGGATGTCGCCGGTGACCGCGACGAAGGTGCGCGCGGCGGAATAGCCGGCGACGCGCCATAGCAGGTTGTCGGCGGCGACCAGGGCCGCGAGCACGGCGAAGGCCCACCAGATACGGGCGCCGGCGGCAGCAGGCCCGCCCGCGATCACGTCGATCAGGTGCTTCATGCCGTACTGGGTAGAGACACTGGCGCCCACTGCGAGCAGTACGGACAGCAGCACGATGGCATGGCCGAGCGGATGGCGGCGCTGGTAGTGGGCGAGGAAGGCCAGCGGGTGGGTGCGCAGGCGCGGCAGCGCGTCGTAGTTCGGCCGCATTCCCGCCGCATTGTGTTCCACCAAGCTCTTCAAGGTCGCCATTTTACGGCTTGCTCCCGTGCCGGGGAGGAGAACGGCCCGGGCCGCTTGACTTGTTCCCGGCAAGAAACTTGCCGGACTTTCGCCACATTCGTTATCTATAACCTACAATTGATATGCGCCACTAGGTTGTGAAGTCAAGAGTCAATATAGCGGCGTTGAATGTCAGTAAACCTTAAGAAAAAGGTCGGGGCCTGCCTGCATGCGTATAGCTCAGATCTCTCCGCTTTTCGAAGCGGTGCCGCCTAAACTGTACGGTGGCACAGAGCGCGTGGTTTACGCGCTGACCGAGGAATTGGTCGCGATGGGGCACGACGTGACCCTGTTCGCCAGTGGTGACTCCATTACCTCCGCGACGCTCGCGCCGATGCGCGACAAGGCGCTGCGGCTCGATCCAACCGTGGTGGACTGGATCGCCATTTATATGCGGATGATGGAGCTGATCCGCCGTCGTGCGCACGAGTTCGACGTGCTGCACTTCCATACCGACTACTTCCCGCTGGCGCTGTTCAGTCGGCAGGACACGCCGTTCCTGACCACGCTGCACGGGCGGCTCGACATTCCCGAGTTCAAGGAGATTTACGAAACCTTCCCCGACGCGCCGTTCGTCTCGATTTCGGACTCGCAGCGCCGGCCGATCCCGGGGATCAACTGGGTGCGCACGGTGCTGCACGGGCTGCCGTCGCAACTGCTGACGCCGCAGCCGGGCGGGCAGCACTATGCCGCGTTCCTCGGTCGCATCTCGCCGGAGAAGGGCGTGGACAAGGCGATCCGCATCGCCGGCGCGGCCGGCATGCGGCTGAAAATCGCTGCCAAGGTCGATAACGCCGACAAGAAGTACTGGGACGAACAGATCAAGCCGCTGGTCGATGCCAGCCCCTGGGTCGAATACATCGGCGAGATCAACGACTCGCAGAAGCCGGAATTCCTGTCCGGCGCGCATGCCCTGCTGTTCCCGATCGACTGGCCGGAGCCGTTCGGCCTGGTGATGATCGAAGCGATGGCCTGCGGCACGCCGGTAATCGCATTCAACCGCGGGTCCGTGCCCGAGGTGATCGACCACGGCACGTCCGGCTTCATCGTGCCGGACGAGGCCTCGGCGATCGCCGCGCTGAAGCGGGTGTCGGACCTGGATCGGGCGACCGTCCGCCGCACCTTCGACCGCCGCTTTACGGCGCGTCGCATGGCGGAGGACTACGTCGATCTTTACGAGGAACTGTGCCAGCCGCAGATGCCGCTGCTGCGTGCCGTGGGCGACTGACGGAGGGGGGCAATCCCGGGGGACTGACATCGGGATGGCCGGCAGGTAATTTCGGGGCCGGGCGAGGTAATCGCCCGGCCCTTTCGATTCCGGCAGCACGGGGATTGCCCGGTTTACTGCGCTGGCCCGGCCGGCCATTCAGGACACCCGACCCGCGCCCATGGAAACGCCCTCCAGTCGCAAGAGCCTCAACGCACTCAACTTCTTCATTGCCGCGGTGCAGGCCGGGTTCGGTCCGTTCGTCGCGGTGTGGCTGACGCGGCAGGGCTGGAGCCAGACCGATGTCGGCGTCGCGCTGAGCGTCGGATCGGGCGCCGCGTTGCTGGGGCAGTTGCCTGGCGGCTGGTTGGTGGATGCGGTGCACTACAAGCGTTGGGTGATGACCGGTGCGCTGGTCGCCATCGCTGTTGGCGCGCTGCTGCTGGCCTTCCTGCCGATGCGCTGGCCGGTCTGGATGGCCGAGGCGCTGGACGCACTGGCCGCCTGCATCGTTACCCCTTCGATCGCCGCGATCACGCTGCGGCTGTGCGGCCACGCCACGTACGGTCAGCGGCTGGGGGTCAACGCGCGCTACGCGTCGCTTGGTGCGGCGGCATCCGCGGCTTTGCTGGGACTGTTCGCCTGGTACCTGTCCGAACGCGCCGTCTTCATCGTGACGGCCGCGCTGGTGCTGCCCGCGCTGGCGGCGATGCATGCGATCCGGCGCGAGGATGAGTTCGAAGGCGAGGAACACCCCGCGTTGCTGCACCCGCGCGAGCGGCGCCGTCGCGCGATCCGCCCCCTGCAAATCTTTCGCGAGCCGGCGCTGCATGTGTTTGCCGTCTGCGCCGTGCTGTTCCATCTGGCCAATGCTGCGATGCTGCCGCTGGCGCTGAACGAACTGGCGAAGCGAACGCCGGCGGCCGGGCTGGTGGTCTCGGCCGCCATCATCGTGCCGCAG
>Ga0182013_10006313_pt1 | contig 13486 bp, 14 predicted proteins | sample 612S2MmetaG_FD_120487 | JGI IMG/M metagenome (GOLD analysis project Ga0182013, IMG submission 120487) | Permafrost microbial communities from Stordalen Mire, Sweden - 612S2M metaG | ecosystem: Environmental > Terrestrial > Soil > Wetlands > Permafrost | place: Sweden: Stordalen | collected... | reverse complement strand
TAGTCAAGGTTCTCGTATGCGCCGTTCTCTTCGAGAAAGTTGATGGCCGTAATCACACCGCGGCCGGCACATCCTACGCCCGGCTCAGGGCCGCCGGATTCAACGCAGCGAATCTTTTGGTATCCGTACTTCATGACCTCTTCAAGCTCGATGTCCTCGATCGTGCCCTTCTCCGCTGCCAGGCTGAGAATGCTGTTCTGGGCCTTCGCGTGCAGGATGAGGCGCGTTGAGTCTGCCTTCGGATCGCAGCCGACGATGAGAATCTTCTGCCCCATCTCAGCCAGCGCCGCCAATGTGTTTTGCGATGTGGTGGACTTTCCGATTCCGCCCTTGCCGTAGAAAGCAATCTGCCGCAGTTTAGCCATCGTACCCTCCTTAGTTCTGTGATTCGTACCTGATTCTCAAAATCCGTCATCTGCTTACAGCAAAGCAGCGACCAGATGACTGTCGGATTAAGGATGCTGAATGTCGATGTGCATCCTTGCGCTCCGGTGTACGCTTATCTATGAGCAATCCCCGTGCCAAACCAAATAATTAACTAAGATGTTCATCTTCAGTGCTTTACTTGTCTTTGTATTCCTGTGTTGAATGCGACAATCGATAGTTCATTTGTAGTGAATGTGACGGATCAGCGACGAATGCCTTCACTCGAAATGCTGTTTCTTCGACAATTCAGTGATGAATTCATCCAGCTTCATGGGAATGCGCTCTATGTTGTGCTCCTCAAGAAAGCGCGCCTCGTTGCGCGTCGGTTCCTCGGGCAGAATGGCCCAATGCTTCTCAGATGAGCGCTTCATGATCTGGTGCGCAAAAAGCCGCTCCAGCTGCATCGAAAACCTACAGCCGAGGAAGAGAAAACTTTTCCCCTTCCGTATCTCTTGCACGGAACCTGGAATCGGAGTCTGTATATCGATCTCCGTCAATACTTCAACAAAGTCAGAGTCGGATACAAGATAGTTGTGAGCTGGCCACACCGAGCCGAGTGGCTGGTAGAGCAGAGTCTTCCAGTCAACATAACTTCCGTCAGCTTCGACTCCAGCGTATGTGCCGTCCGAGGTATAGTAGTGGACCCAGTTGCCGAAGTGTTCCGCCTGGCTCACGCCCTGCGCCATGCCCCAACTGGAGCGCAAGTGCAGCGCCTTTTGCGGAAGATCGTCGTACCAGGCATGAACAACCAATGGCAGCGCGGGCAGGCTCATCAGCAGCGCATGCAGTGAGGTTGGCTGTACGTCCGCACTGAATGCTTCATTCATTGCGTTGGTCACCGTACTGCGATGCTTGAAGTTTTCAATGAATTGCGCCGCGGCGCCCAGATTGTTTCTGACTTTGTGGGGCACACTGCTCTTCGATGTCAAGTGCCCCACAAGGGCCTTAGGTGAATCAGGCAATTGGCGCGCTGCGCCGTTAAAGGACAACACTCCCGGTCCAAGAAAGGGAATCGCATTGCCGCCGCCGAATGCTTGCACAATCGAATCCAGCGGAGTGACATTCAAGCCGGCACCTCGTCTTCCAAGACCTTTCGTGCCTCAACTGTGATTGGCAATGTTGTTGCGGCATCCATTGCAGGCAGTTCCAGCCGCCATCCATTGGCGAGCGTGACCAGGCCTCCCCACATCTCCGGTTTTTCAGTTTCGACAATCGGTTCTTCAAGGTCCTTTTTGGCAACATATGCTGAGAGCACTCCAGAGTGATTTCTGCGGATCATGACCTTCATTGCACTCCTCCATTCGACTGCGCCGGCGCCAGTTCGTGCTCGAAGCATCCTACGATTCGATTGAGCACAAACTCAACAATGTAGACAATTGCTCCCGAGTCGGTGTGATGGCCCATTTGCACAACTTCCCCTGCTTCGCCGTTTTGAACCAGGAGAGCCTCCGATGGCTGCTCTGGGTAGGATCCGTCGTTGAACAGGTCAGCGGCCGCCAGGACGCGCTGGCCCCATTCATAGCGCGGTGCGCTCGTTTCCATCATGCTCTTCCTCCAGCAACAAGCTGTTCTATTGATTCCAGTTCTTTCCGCTTCATGCCCACGCGGAAGCCACTCTCAAGAAACTCAACACCGTAGATATAGTATTGCTGAAGAAAGGTCCCGATCGAGATGACATATCCTTCCTCTCCTTTTTTGACGAGAACATCACCGATATCCTTTCCCGGAAATGTTCCATCGTTGCGTACCATGAATCTCGACCGAACCTTTTGTCCGTACTCAAACTGCGGAGGTCCATCCAACTCCACAACCCAGCCATCGCGCACGATCTTTGACATATCAGCGTCTCCTTTCTTCGCGATTCGCCGATTTCATCTGAAGAACGGCACGACCCTCATCAAACTGATTCCGGGCTTCAACCAATCTCTCCTCAACCCGCTCGCGCACCAGCGGATCAGCATCCCTGCGCATAACATCGAGAGCATTGACAGGAACCCGTCCGGCTGCCTCGTATCGAACGCGAATGTCGGGATGGAAGCGCAGAGGCAATAACTGTGTAGGAGCCAGCCTTTCAGCAACCGCGAGACAAACCGACGGGTCGGAATCATCCACCAACTCCAACAGCCACTCGCCAGAGATCCGCTGCGCAACCACGCGCCGCACCTCAGGGTCGGGATCGTCGATCATGTGTTTCAATTGCGAAACTCCAATGCGCTGCGCAACAATCTGGCGCACATAGTAGTCTGGGTCCGACATCATTGGTATCAACTCTTCACCCTCAAGATGCGAGGCAATGCGAATCCGAACCTCGCGATGCGGATCATCGCGCAGCCGCAACAGAAAGCGGCGAGGAAGCCGCAGGGCTGCATTCCAGCGCACAGATTCATCATCATCATTGAGCAAGGCGGTCAGCCGGAAGACATCGGCACATTTAGCCGCTGCCGCACGCACCTCAAAGTAGGGATGGGAAAGAAAATCGTTGGCCAAACCAGGGTTGGTCTTAAAAAACTCCTCGATGCGCGAGGGAGAACGATCCTGGACACAGACGTGCTTCTGCCGGCAGCGGTCTTCGTGAATCAGTTCGCGGTGAACGCATCCAGTGCAGCACAATTCGCGTCCCTGCCAGTCCAGCGCTTTCTCCGGTTTGCGCAGCAACATGCGTCCCTCCTCTCCAATGCCTCAGCGCCTGACGAGTGCATCCACCGGCAGCAGTGTCGAGGCCGGCGTACATGCCTGTGCTGTTCCTCCCGGAGTTGTGATAACAAATCCAGTGAGCGAACGGCTGTCGATGAAATCCACTATTGTTCCGTCCAGTAATAGAAAACTCGCGGTATCAAGAAAAATGCGCAATCCCGAATGCTTCCAAACGACCTCGTTCACTCCTGGCTCGGCAGCAAGATCGAACTCGACGGCAAGACCGGAGCACCCGCCTGGCCGAACCTTAAGTCTGAATCCCGAAAATGAACCCGTGCCAAACCGCATCATGCGGCGAATGAACTTCTCTGCCGCCGGCCTCAACTCCATGGATATTTGCTTTGTCTCGCTCATCTAAACCGCCGCAGCAAATCGAGGTACATCCGGGTTGATGATGCATGTCTTCGGCATCGGGCAAATCGCAGCGCACTGCGGTTCCTCAAAGAAGACGATGCATTAGGTGCACTTTGCCGGGTCAATGAAGAAGGCAAAGTTCTTCTCCAAGATTGCATTATTAGGACATTCACTCTGACACGCCGAACATCCCGTGCAGTTTGATTCCTTGATCTTGTATGCCATTTATTCTCCATTCTTCTGCCAGCTTAAGTTGCGATGAGTGCGCCTTGCCGTATATCGGCGTCGCCACGCAGTCTGTGGTCGATTTCTCCGCTTCGCACTCGCTCCAGATACTCTCTGAAATACGTCAGTGCAGACTGCTCGATGTACTCAAGTGCAAAGCGATCCACAGGCTCAATGCCGGCTTTCAGAAGCCCTTCGCGTGGGCAGTTGCCGATCCTGGAGATAAATATGGCAGTGCAGTCGTTGATGGCACGAACCACGGTTTCCAGGCTCTCCTCTTCTCCAAAGCCGCCCTGACAGTAGTTATCCACCCTGCGATGACCAACAAACTTCACGCCTGAAGTGCTGACCTCATAAACCTGGAACTCTTTTGCGTGGCCGAAGTGCTGGTTGATGCGGCCTCCGCCCTTGGTTGCAACAGCGATCAGAATGGAAATATTGCTATCTGTGCCTGCGAGCGTCTTCAGTTCTTCATTTCTAGCCGCAACCACAGCTGCGCGTTGCCTCTCCACATCCGCCTGATACGCTTGACGGATCTCCAAATCGTAGTGCACGTCCATCTCCATGACCTTTTCAGCCGTGAACTCATTGCTGCGATCCTCACCTAGAAGGCCCACAGCATCCGCGCGGCACTGGCGGCAATGACGCATCATATTCATCTCCCCCTCGCACGAATCCTGCAAGGCCTTTAGCTCTTGTGCGGTCGGCCCGCGTGTTCCGTTGAGTCCAAAGACCGTGCCATGTTCGGGTGCGGAGATCAAGGGCATGATGTTATGCAGGAAGGCGCCGCGCGACTTCACAGCCCTGTTGACCTCTGCCAGGTGATGATCGTTAACGCCGGGTATCATCACTGAATTCACCTTGCAAAGGATGCCGCGCTCAGTTAGCATTTCCAGGCCCAGCAGTTGACGCTCGCTCAGAATCCTGGCCGCCTCCACTCCCTCGTACTTCTTCCTGTTGTAGTAGATCCAGGGATAGATCTTCGCGCCAACCTGTGGATCAATCATGTTGATGGTGATGGTCACATGATCGATATTGAGCGCCTGGATTCTATCGACATATTCGGGGAGCATAAGTCCGTTGGTCGAAAGACAAAGCTTGATGTCCGGAGCCGTCTGGGTCACAAGCTCGAAGGTCTTAAAGGTTTTATCGGGATTCGCCAAGGGGTCGCCAGGACCAGCAATACCGAGTACGGTCATCTGAGGGATATTCGAGGCCACGGCAAGCACTTTCCTGGCCGCCTGTTCCGGAGTCAGCCGTTTACTCACAACACCTGGCCTGGATTCATTCGAACAATCGTACTTGCGGTTGCAGTAGTTGCATTGGATATTGCAAGCTGGCGCTACGGCCACATGCATTCGCGCATAGTGATGGTGCGCTTCTTCGCTATAACAGGGGTGGTTGTTTACCCTTTCCCATATTTCCGGCGACAGATCGCCTTGTCCCGCGGCCGAGCCGCAACTGGACTTGCCGCTTCCACCCTTTGTACCGCAGCCCTTTTGTCGGCTCCCAGGAAGAGCTGGCTGCATCACGAGCAATTGTGCGACGGCCTTTCGAGTGCCAAGCTCCATTGCATCCCCCGTTGTGTTGGAGTGCCCCGGACTGCGGGTGTTGCAAGGGTCTATTGCAAGTCGGCGACCAAAGTGTATGTCACAGATACTGCAATGCTTATGATGAATTCATCTGTGTCGTAAACACGACAAGAGGCGGCGCAGGCGAGACTTTTGTCGCAAATCGACCATCGTGACAAGAACGTATGCGTGGAATTGCGGAGGGATATAGCGGTGTGAATTGCGCGGTGACAAATCGTAAAGGAAAACCCTAAAATCAGAATCGCTTGATCTCCACGCTGTGCTTTCGCAGCGCATAGCCCATCTGGCGTGCGGTCAAGCCCAGTATCCGAGCTGCTTTGGCTTGAACCCAGCCGGACTTCTCCATGGCATCCACTAAGCGCTGGCGTTCCGTATCGTCTTCTTGCGCACTGCTCGGGTTTTCCGCAGGCTCGATGTTCTCGATGCCATTACCAGCTGTAACGCTCGAACGCTCAGCAATCCTGTGTACTGGCCAGGAGCGTTCTTGTTTCGGCGAGAAGATAGGGAGTGATACATAGCCCGCCTGTTGTTGCTGCATCTTATTCATGGATTTGCCCATCACGAGCGAAAGACAGCTCTCATTGCTGCAAGCAAAATCTTCCACCACGATAACAGAATCCTTCGCCAGCGCCGCCGTGCGCTTCACGCAGCTCTCCAACTCTCGCACATTGCCAGGGAAGTCGCAGGCACTCAGCACATCCATTGCACGTTTGGAGAGAGTGAGTGAGACGCCATGTTCCTCATTGAAACGGCGCAAGAACTCCTTTGCCAACATCCCCACATCCTCGCGCCTTTCCCGCAAGGGCGGAAGAAAGATGGGCACGACGCTGATGCGATAGTAGAGGTCAGAGCGGAATTGACCCGAGAGCACTGCTGCTTCCAGATTCCGGTTGGTTGCCGCCACCAATCGCACATCAACCTTGATGGTGCGGCTGCCACCTACGCGCTCGAACTCGCCCTCCTGCAGCACACGCAGGAGCTTGGCCTGAAATGCACCGGAAATCTCTCCGATCTCATCGAGAAAGAGAGTCCCGCCGTCAGCCAGCTCGAAGCGGCCTTTGCGCAATCCGATAGCGCCTGTAAAAGCCCCGCGCTCGTGACCAAACAACTCTGATTCCAGAACTGTCTCAGAGAGCGCCGCACAATTGACTCGGATGTAGGGCTTCTCGCTGCGTGGGGAATACTCGTGAATGGCACGCGCAAACAGTTCTTTGCCCGTGCCCGATTCTCCGCAGAGCAGAACTGGCAGATTGCATCGCGCAACTTGCTGAATCTTTTCAACCACTTCGCGAATTGCCGCGCTTTCGCCGATGATCCAGTCGATTCCATCGTGCTTCGACTCGGTGCGTTGCTCCAACTCTTTTTCAAGCCGGTGACGATCAGTCATCAGCCGTTCGCGATCTCTGGCTACCAGCGTTTGCAGAGCAACGGACTGACCAACAAGATTGGCTACCATGGTCAGAAAACGCACATCTTCGTCAAGCGTATGCGGAGAGGAGTTACCGTCAAGCCTCTCGATCATGATGGTGCCAACCGTGCGGTTGTCTCCCTTAATCGGAACGCCAACAAACGATCTCTGTGTGGAAAGATCGCCCGAGTTCAACTCGCCCCAATCCGCGAACAGCGGACTTCCTGCAATATTGCGCACAACCAGTGGCATCCCTGAGACAACGATCTGGCCCACCGCCTGTTCGGGAAGCCGCTCAAAATGCTCTCTTGCCGTTGCCTCGCTCCACCCTGCGCCAACGACCATAGACGTCCGGTCTTCTTCATCCAGTAATGCAATCAGGCCATTGTTCATATCCAAGAAACTGGCTAGAAGATTGATGACCCCAGAGAGCGCCATCTCCAGTCGCGCCGGACGCGTGAGCAGTTTCGAGATTTCGTAAATTCCCATGAGCGCGGAATTTGCGCGACTGCTCGATTGCATCGCACGTTCGTGACTGGAGGTCTCGTCCTGGCTCGACACGTCTCGTCTCCTTTCTGTGAAGGTAAAAAGACGGCTGACTGAATCTGCAATACGGAACTGGATTGCCCAAACACGGGAATCAGAGAATCGTCCATCCGCTCTGGCTTTGCGTGCCAGATGCCAGTACGTTTGCAACGCTCCGGTTCGTAGGCATATTTTGGCAGACATTTCATGCCTGGTCAATGAAGACCGCATAAGGAAATCATTGAAATCCAGAACAGGCAACCTCTAAGCTCTTCCATTCTCAAGTCGTTGGTGCTGGGCCGCCGTCCTCTATCCCTCAAGCAACAAAAGCTTTGCGGGATCGAGTTTCACCCCCACGGCTGAGGATGGGCGCTGAGCGCGCGCCAAAGATCCTTGGGTAGGTCGGCCTGCGAGTGAGGTGGTTCGCCTACCGCGGGGCGCCTCGTGCAGGCCAGAAGAAGCAGCGAAAAAAAGCCGCAACTGTGGGTGGGAGAACCAGCGGAAGCGTCAGAAGGCCGTCGATCCATGCGCGGAGGCTTCCGTGCACGCCATACATCAACCTTGCAGCCGGTATTCCCAGAAAGAACGTTGCCACTGTTGCCACGCAGGTCGTGGCCAGCGAGATCAACAGCGGCGAATAATCGATGGGTAGTGTCACGGTGCTGCGATTGTAAACCCGTGTTTCACAAAGATCGCTTTAGCTGTCGGACTGCGGAGAAACTCGACGAACTTGCGCGAAGCCTCTTCGTTGCGGCTTCCTTTGACAACTGCCACGGGATAAACGATTGGGTCATGCGCGGATTCTGGAGCAGTGGCTACAACTCGGACCTTTCCCGAAGCTTGTGCGTCGGTGGCATAGACCATGCCTGCATCGGCATCTCCTGTTTCCACATAAGTCAGAACCTGGCGAACATCCTTCCCGAGCACAAGCTTTCCGTTGAGTTGATCCCAGAGGTGAAGCGATAAAAGCGTCTGCTTGACATACTGTCCGGCCGGAACGCTGGCCGGGTCGCCGAGTGCAATCACCCGAATTGATTTGTCCGTGAGCCCCTGAAAGTTATGGAGCTTCGAGTCCAGCGGCGCAACGAGCACAAGCGTGTTCCTCAACAAGTTCCGGCGCGTTCCTGCGACGATCAGTCCCTTGGTTATCAGATCGTCCATTGGCTTGGAGGCGGCCGATAGAAATACATCTACAGGCGCGCCCTGATCGATCTGCGCTGCAAGGGTTCCAGAGGAACCGACATTATTGGCAAAAACGATTGTGCCGCGGCCTTGTTTGTATGCAGTCTCTGTCTCGACGAGAGCATCCTTCAAGCTTGCAGCCGCCGAGACCGTCAGCGTGGCCTGTGCGTGGCTACAATAACTTCCGAGTAATGCCGCAAGAGCAATCATCGCGACAGTGTAGCAACGCAGCAGATTCCCTCTCCTGGCTTGGTTCTCAGAACTCACGTTCTCTCCCTGTCAAATATTGAGTTTCGAAACAACCGGCGAATTCCTGACACCCCCTTCAACCACCATATTGTCTTCACGTGCGGCACGGCCCAGTGTCTCCATTCTGGCCGTGCCAAAATGCGCTCGCTTAGAATGGCAGGCGCACCGTAATAACGGTTGCGTGATTGTAAGTGTGGAAGTGCGTTAGCGCGATCTGCTGGCCCGCTCCAAACGTCAGGCCCAATCGCCCCGGCTTGCCTGATGCGTCATGAGTGAGCGGAATCCTGCCAACGATCAGGCCCGGCGTGGCAAAGGTCGCGATCTTCCCATCGTTCGATCCACCTTTGTAAAAGCTGGAGTTGATCTCGGCTTCAGGCCAGAAGAAACGGGCCAACCCCGTCTTTGCAATGCGATATTGAACGGTACTATTCCAGGCGATGGTGTGCCCCAGACCCTTTGCATTGCTTGCGGGAAGCGAGCCCCCCGCCGTCGAAGTGAGAGCGAGTTGGCCGAAACCCTTTCCGACCGCAAGCGTGGGCGTAACAACGGCACAGCAGCTCCCGTTTGCGTTCTTGCCCGTGGGAATCGATCCAGCCACAAACGCGGTCACAATCGCGTTGCCATGCTCCTCGTTGCGAGAGTAGAACCTGTACTTGGCCAGAAACGAGACGTCGCCAAATCCATCCTGTGCACCGTTAGAACGATTGAAGAATGGCGGAGCATTGAAGATGAGCTCAGTGTGGCGCTCGGGAATCAACTCCAACCCTTTGCCATTCCCGTAGTTCCAGATCGTGAAGCCCTTGGTGTTGTATTGGTGAATGAAATCGCTTCGGATCTCCTGTTCCAGTCGCGGAGTGACCGTAACCAGCGGGGTGACCCAATGTGGCTGCTCGGACTGCGTCGCGCTGACCCGCGCCTGGTAATTCCTGATAAACCTTGATGCCTGACCAAAAAGCGAAGCCGTTGTTCCGATCATTCCAAGGCTCACAAAAAGAAGACGATAATGGCTCTTTGTCATTATTCCCTCCAAGGAATTGCTGCTACGTGTTCGACGTGATTGCGTTTCGCAGTCTTGTACCGGCGCATACGATGCACGGTATTCGACAAAATGAAATGAAGCTGAGTAATTGGCAGCGATTGATACAATTATACACGACACTGTTGTGTATGCAAGACTATTGTAAAGAGCAAGCGTGTCTATCTAAATGTACGCGGTTGCGCCCCGATGTGCGCATGTGCGCACCGGATCGCAGACCGATGTCAAGAACGAGAATCTGAGGCTCTTCGTGCTGAACACGCTAATAAAATCGTTCCGCTTGGGGACTATCGGCGATTTGAGACGCGTACACTGCTCCGCGTCAAGCTTAAACAGACTTCAAACGCCAATCATTACGCTGGATGCCTTCACAATTGCGCTGACTGTGTCGCCTTGCATAAGCCCGAGCGCGTGTACGCTCTCCTTGGTGATCGACGCAATGACGGTAACGCCGCCGGTCAACTGAATCGCCACCTCGCTGTTGACCGCTCCGTCATGGGAACTGATAACCTCACCGGCCAGCACGTTACGGGCGCTCAACTTGGCGCCATCCACGCCCTTGCCGACAATCACCTCGCTGGCCTTAATTATCGCGTAGGCTGTCTTGCCCACCACCAGGCCCAATGAATCAATGCTGGAGTTCGTAATGACGGAGACGATGTGCTCCCCACCGGTCAGGACAAGAGTGACCTGTCCATTGACAGCTCCCTTGATGATGTTCTGGACCTTTCCCTCAAGCACATTTCTCGCGCTGATCTTCATTTCTCTCCTCCAGTCGGTTGCCGGGTTGGCGGCGCATCGCAATGGGCTGCCTCTTCTGGGATCAACAGTACCACACGCGGTCTCCAAAACACATGCTCAGTCTGCTTGCCTAGCATCTGCCTTTTTTAATTCAAAGCGATCATCTGCCAGGACTTCCAATCCCGATTTGGCATTCAACCAACCAGCACGAGATTGCTCGAAGGAATCGAAAGCGGGAACGTATGGTTTGATGTCGAGCAGTGGAGTTCCGTCCAGCATATCCAAGTCAGCGACATGCAAACGGTTCTGGTCGACTTGTAAAAGGCGCACCACCGAGATGCCAATGTGATTGGGCCGGACTGGAGAACGTGTAGCGAAGACGCCCCGCTCGGTCGTGTCCAGATACGGGCGAACAACCAACTGCACTTCTGAGGCGCGATCAAACTCGTAAATCAACCACAGCCGGTCAAAGCCTTCCAGGTCACGCAGACCTTCGATCAGATCTGGAAGCAGTTCGACGACACCCTCCGCGCCTTTGCCGGCTACGCCCTGAATCGGTGTTCCATCAGAATGTTTGAATGGCGTATGAATCAGGCCAATGGGTGCTATTTCCGCACGTTTGTCTCGAGTCCGACGTTCCCTCTTGTGCATTTTCCCTCGTATCCGTATCATGAGTCGCGTATAGGGTACAGGCTATTTTGCCACGAGGCACGAATGCAATCAATCGAAGTACTAACGAATCTCGCGCAATTGAGAGCCAAACGAGCGATTTCCGCGGCGAATTTGGCAACGGAGGCCGGCGTCAGCCGCCAGACGATTCATGCCATTGAAGCTGGACTCTATGTCCCAAACACGGCGGTGAGCCTAAAGCTCGCTCGCATCCTCGGCACAACGGTTGAGGAATTGTTTCAGCTCGAACCGGAGCAAGAGATCATCGAGAAGACTGCCGAGGTCTTCATTCTCGGTGAGGTGGCTTCGCTGCCGAAGGGGCAGCCGCTGAGAGTGGCAAGCGTCAATGACCATTTGGTTGCCGTGCCGCCCGATCCGGCGAGTTGGGGCCTGCAGCCGACTGATGCCGTTCTTCTTGCGCCCATCCGTGCCGGAGACAGCGGCGTCAATGCGAAAGTTCGGCTCCTTGGCAATGGCTGGAAAAACCCCGGACGCATCCTTCTCGCTGGCTGCGATCCAAGTGCATCGTTGCTCGCGCACTCGCTTGAACGCCAGGGTTTTGAACTCATTATCGCGTATGAAAACAGTTCGCACGCCCTTGACCTGTTGCACGAGGGGCTGGTTCATGTCGCCGGCACACATCTGGCGGAGAAGGCGAGTAACAAGGCCGATCTCTTGCCGATCAGCAAGATGTTTCCTCGCAACTCTATTGCTGTTTTGTCTTATGCAATGTGGAAGGAAGGACTGATCGCCGCCCAGAATAACCCTAAGAAGATAGCAGGCATTGAAGATTTATCGCGAAAGGACATCCGCATCACAAATCGTGAACCGGGCGCAGGCTGCCGCCGCTTGTTGGACGACCTGCTGCGGAAGAATCGAATTGCAAGCGGCAAGGTCAGAGGCTACGACCGAATCACGCTGGGACAACTTCCCGCAGCACGTTTGGTTCAGAGTGGAGAGGTGGACTGTTGTATCGGCACGCAAGCCTCTGCAGCTTCCATGGGCCTAACCTTCCTTCCACTCGCAGAGAAACCCTACCTCTTGGTGCTGCGCCGCGCGCATCTTACACTGCCGCCTGTCCAGGCACTCATCGAGACGCTAGGCCGAGCTGCGTACCGGCGCGAAGTGGAAGCTTGTATCGGTTACGACATGCGCATGGCAGGCGATAGGCTGGTCTGAAGTTCAGCAGTGTTAATTCATTTGAGGTGTTCGAATTGTGATCGCTATTGATTCCTGCATAAATAATGCAGGAATCGGTATTGAGGTTCAGAATAGTTATGCCCGACCGAAGGGGAACGCCGATCTTCTGGAGGACCGGCGGAGACGTGCACTGGCTTTGCTGGAGGCGGGCAACTCTCTGAACGAGGAGGGCCGCCGGATTGGGTGCGATCCGAGTTCGGTGATGCGCTGGCGGGATGACAGGCGCTGTGGCAGGGCCGGTGCCCTGCAAGTGCGCTTTTCGTTGTGCCGTCCCGCGAAACTGATCGCCTCGCAGAGAAAGCGGCCTGTCCGTCTGCTTCTCAAGGGAGCGATGGCGCAGGGTTACCGGACCAATCTGTGGACCACCGCGCGCATTGCCGCGATGGTCGAACGTGAGTTTGGAGTTAGCTATCACCCGGACCATACCGGGCGCTTGATTCATCGCTTGGGATAGACTCCACAAAAGCAGGAGAGACGAGCGTTGGAGCGCGACGAAGACGAGATCGAACCTTGGAAACGAGAAGACTGGCCGCGCATAAAAAAACGCCGCTCGGTTGGGCGCCCACATCGTCTTTGCCGAGGATTCGGGCTTCGTTGACCTTCGCGGCCGACACGCCCAGCAACTCCGCCAGGGCGCTGGCCTCGCTACCCGAGGACGCCCCCGCAGCACTACCAAAGGCTCGGGCACCCAGCCGATGCGCGCCATCTCGCGGGTGACTGTCGAGCGCGCCCGTCGGAGTCCGGCGGCTATAGCCGCCGGACTCCAACATAACACCAACTTCGTCTGGAGCAACGCACGCTCCTCAAAAGACAACTGCTTATACTGCTTCTCCATGCAACATTATCCCCTTCAGAGATGTTGCACTTGGACTTTGAGCGCGGCGAGATATTGGGGCACCATGCAAGAAAAATTTGAACATTGAAAGATCGCGCGTTCCCATGTCCGAAAATCCGGACCAGGGGCACCCATATTTATTACTCATGGAACCTGCGCCACCCACTTACTGTTTGGGTTGCGCGGCAATCCACTGCTTGAGGTTGGGCTCCTGAAGCGAGCGTAGCTCGATGCAGCCGTCGATCTGTTCGATGGCGTGCTTGAGGGCGAGATCGGTGGCGGCGACCTTGTGTTCGGTAAAGAACTGCTTCACACCGTCGCGGTCGGCGGCCGAGCAGAAGCTGCCTGTG
>Ga0182013_10006310_pt1 | contig 13487 bp, 23 predicted proteins | sample 612S2MmetaG_FD_120487 | JGI IMG/M metagenome (GOLD analysis project Ga0182013, IMG submission 120487) | Permafrost microbial communities from Stordalen Mire, Sweden - 612S2M metaG | ecosystem: Environmental > Terrestrial > Soil > Wetlands > Permafrost | place: Sweden: Stordalen | collected... | reverse complement strand
GTCCCACACGTCGGCGCGGGGGTCGATGTAGTGCGGCACGAAGCACGGGGCCTCCTCCTTGTGGAAGTCTATGTCCCGAACGCGCCGTTCGGCCGCGTCGATGTAGGGTTCGCTGTAGGGGCGGCGCTCGACGTCGGGGTGCTCCCGCGCCAGGACCAGCTCGAAGCCGGGAGACTCGGGGCCCTGGAGGCGCTCGGAGAACGCGGTCGTGGCCGCTAGGACCAGCTTGTCGTGCCACTCGGGACAGTGCTCCACGGCGATCAGTCTCTGGCCGGGGCGCATGGCCTCGTACCACCGACACGTGGAGCCGCCGGTGCCCCACTCGACGATCAGCGCGTCGTCCGGGGCCGCTCGGATCGCGGCGACGACGTAGTCGATCTCGTCGGGGGTCATCTGGATCCTCGTGAGGATCCCGCCGTAGTCGACGACCGTCGCGTCGTACGCGTCGACCTGGGGATTGGTGCCCAGCCCCGGACTCGAACCGGGAACATCCGCTTTTTGAGGGCGGCCACCTCGTGCCTTTGGGCTAGCTGGGCGTTTCATCGGTGCCTTTATATTGGTGCGCGTGACAGGGTTCGAACCTGCCCTTTCTCGGGTTTAAACCGAGGCCTCTTCCCTCTGGGCTACACGCGCAGGACTCTTTCCGCAGCAGTTCTTCTTGACCGTCTCAGCGATCAGGGAAGTGCACCGGCCGCACTCGGGAACTCGTCCGAGTGCCGCGAACACCCCCGCCACCGTGGGCTTTCCGTTCCCGCACAGGCACCGACCGGCGATCTCGCGGTCGGTGATGACGCAGCAGCTGCAGACGATCACGGAGCACCGTCAGATGAGTGGTAGCGTTCGTGAACGTTTGGATCGAGCGCGCTGTATGGGTTGGCCTGGTTGCTCTCGGTCGCTTCCAGGGGATCCACCGTCTTCAGGTGCTGGGTGTAGGGGGACGTGTCCTCGATACCCACGCGATCGCGCAGGAACTTCTCGTACTCGGCTACCGCTAGCGGGTCCGGCGCGGGGTAGTCCTTCGGCTCGGGGGTTCGGACCTCGCCGCCCCTCTTGGGAAGGGGACCGACCCACTCGCGACCTGTCGTCTTGAGGTAGTGCTCCTTGAACCGAGCCTCGTGCTCGCGCTCGTGCTCGGCGATCGTCGCGACGGACGCCCGCAGAGCGGCGATGTGTTCGGCGCGCTCGCGGACCGCGGCGGTGAACTCCGGGAACAGTTCCCGAAGTGCTCGGGCGTGGTCCATCAGAAACTGAAGTCTATAATCCATGTCACTCGCTCCTACCGTTCCACGCGTCGACGACGACGGCGTAGAGGACCGCGTAGAGGGCCCCCGCTGCCACGCACGGCCAGACGAGCCCTATCACGAGGGTCGTCGGCCAGCCGACGCCCCGCCAGTGATCGTCGGTGGACATCGCCACCGCCGCGAGGAAGGCTCCCAGAAACCACAGCAGCAGCGTCACCCAACCCATCTTACCGTCTCCGTATTGGTGCCCAGAGCGGGACTTGAACCCGCACTGTATGCGTTCTGAACGCATTGACTCTGCCTTTGGCCTACCTGGGCGTATTTAGTTGGTGCCCCCGGAGGGATTCGAACCCCCAACCTTCCGGACCTAAACCGGACGCCATCTTCCAGTTGGGCTACGAGGGCCTGATGTTAGAGACCGTAGTCGTGCTCGCCGGAATGGTAGCACGCTTCCATCTTCGGATCGTGCTCCCGCGACGCCGGCTTCGTCTGCGTTCCGGAAAGCCAATAGTCGACTTCAGCCAACGACACCTCGTCGGGAACGTTGACCGTCCAGACCTGCCTCTCGACGGGTTCCTGCGGGAGCGTCAGCTTGCCGTAGCCCCGGAAGAGCTCCCGGCCGGACAGCCTCACCGGCAGCGCCGCGAAGGCGGTCATCGACGCGTCGTCCTCGTAGAAGGGGACGACCGGCACCCGCTTGTGCAGCTTTCCGAACGCCTCGATGAGCTCGGCCTCGTTGGCGACGTCCACGCACACCAGGTGGGTGTGCTCGACGCCGACCTGCCAGGGCTTCGTCTCGCCGTTCCTTAGGGCCAGTTCGTGGCCGGCCTCGTAGAGGGCGTGGCCCGTCTGGACCAGACGCTGCTCCGGAGACATGTCGCGCCGGACGAACGAGTAGACGTATCGAGTACGTAGCCTGCGCTCGAGTGTCTCGCTCGGAGTCGTCTTTAGGGCGCGGGCTAGGCCTCGGTAGAGCCGCTCCTCGTCGTCCGTCATCAGGTCGTCGATGGCGGCGCCGAGGGCGGTGTGGCCGAGGGTGGCGCGGATCGACGCGGTGTTGATGGCGCGCTCGAGAGACTCGAAGGGCCTACATCCTTGGTTGAAAAGAGTGCGCTCGTTGGTGATCGGCGTGAAGGACTTCTGGAGATCAGCGAACACCGACTCGATCGCTTGGTTTACCTCCCCGCCGCGCTTCGCCGCTCGGAGGAGCGCGCGCTCGACCTGGTGCACCTTGGTGATGCCCCTGGCGGTGTGGAGCTCGCGCCAGCGATCCTGCCACTTCGGCAGGCGTTTGGACTTCGGACGGACGCCGAGCGCTTCGAGTATGCTGTCGATAAATTTCATGTTCACTCTTTCCTGTTACTTCTTCTCGGCCGAGGAGCGGTACTTCACCACTCCTAGGATCATGTGGATCCACGCGATCGCCCACCACGTGGGCCAGTCAACCGTCAGCCACTGTCGGTGCATGACGACATTAACCGACCAGATCGTAAAGATCGGGCCGACGACGATTAACGCGACTATCATCGCGATCACTAACAGTCCCCCGATCATCTCAAGTGTATCGCTCTTCATGTTTCCATACTCTCGGTGTTGGTAGGGAATGGCGGTACCGCCCCGCCGTCTCCTGGGTGTAGGCCAGGCACATTGCTTCTGTGCTAATCCCCCGTGTTGGTAGGCGACGACGGTAACGATCCGCCTTCCCCGGCATGTCGCGCCGGTGCACTGCCTCTGTGCTAGTCGCCCTTAATTCTTTATGACTCCCCAGCTCGAGCCCATGGGCTTGGTGTCGACGCCCATTGCTCTAAGGTTGCTCGCGACCCACTCCATCGTCGGTTCGCGCCAAGCGTTGGCGTCGGCTGGGTAGTTCTTGGAGTCGCGCTTTCCCATCTCGTAGGCGCCGTACGCGATCGCGAAGATCGCGTCGACGAGGCGCTGGTCGACCTCCGTCTTCATGACCTATCTCCGATTTTCAGCACTACTACTGCTAGGAGGAAGAATACCACTGCGCCTAGTAGCTGCCATAAAGCTTCAGTCACCATCTATCTCCAGGATCGTCGGGGCGTCGTACTCGTCCATGTCGTGCTCCATTGTGCTATACTACCACACCGGCGAGCCGGTGTCAACTGGAGGGGTGTCGCGGAATCAAACCGCGTCCTCGTAGCTTTGCAGGCTCGCACATTATCAGCTTGCTCACACCCCGTTGCTCTATGGTCGCATCGCGCTTGCGATGTACGAGAGCTCGATGAACCTGTCCTTGATCTTTCGCACGTTCTCAGCGTTGTAGACGCACGCCCAGTGCTCCCTGTCCTCGGTGGTTGTTAAGACCCTCTTCTCGAAAGTCCGCGCGGCCTCCTCGAGGAAGGCGATCATCTCCGCGTCCGTCACGGGCGCCACTTCGAGCTGTAGGTTGAGTTGGTCGCCTTAGCGGCCTTCGCCCAGTCCCACTCGTCATTGACGATGGCGTTGTAGTCCGACGGGCTCAATTCTATCGTCTCGGACACGCACCGGTCCAGCAGCGCGATGTACTGGTCGTACAGCTTCGACGCGTTGACCGGGGGCTTCAGCTTCCCGTAGTAGTCGACGGAGTAGCTGTCCTCGCGAAAGATGGCGTCGTGCGCCGAGTCGGTTAGGTCGGAGAGGCGCTGGCGAAGGTCGACGAAGTAGACCTCCCTGGCTCTATCGAAGTCCTGACAGTGAGCTTCCTTGTTCGCTTTCAGCGCAGCGATGAGGGCAGTCTTACTGAAGGCCGCCTTGAAGTCGAGGGACGCGCCCGCTAGGTTCTGCATGGTGTGTCTCCGTTAGTTGAGAACTGCGTGGGTCGCGAGAGCTCCGTACCGGGCCAGCGCGCTGAGCAGCGCCACGAGCGCTATTGAGAACGCGAGGCCAACGACGCACGCTACCCTGAACCAGAGCATCGCGATACAGAAGTAGTGCTTGATGGTCCCCATTTGGCATTCCTTCCGTTGATTGGCTCCCCCAGAGCGGTTCGAACACTCATCTCCGCGTCCAGAGCGCGGCGTTACTGCCAGTTAAACTACAGGGGAATATGACCCTTCTTTTTATAGGGTCCTCTAGGTCCTCTCGGATGAGAGTTTGGATTGTGATTACGACGCATATTTTCACGAGCTTCGGGTGTATGGCTTCTACCAGTCCACCAAGTTTGTTTTCCCAACAAACTTGTTGAGATAGCCTTTATCCATTGCTCCTTGAATTTTAGATCAGTTTCAAGCAATTGACTTAGCTTGACACCGGCTAACTCAACATTTTTCTTTGCAGCTTCAAGACGCTGTTCAGTATCCCAAAGCCCATTTTGATAAACGTAGCCCCATCCGCCACGCCCTCCAGGACATATGTTGTAGGTGTCCTTTCGTGCACAGTACTCTTCAGTGACGAGCTCCGCTTCCTTAGCGTCCATTTCTCCTGCGCTGTCAAAATCATGAAGGAGCACCTTACGGAAGTTCTCCCGTCCGTGCTTTTCGATAGCACGTTTTATGAGATTGCCGGAACCGAGGTAACCGTCATCAAGGTCATCCGTCTCGTGCTTGCCGGTGTACTCACGACCGTTGACGAGGTTGACGGTTCGATAGACGGTGTTGTGTCTCATTGTCGTTATTCTACCATACCCAATGGTAAAAGTCAATAGTGAGATCCGGAGGCTGGGATCGAACCAGCGTTCTTCGCGTTCAAAGCGCGACGTACGTACCGCTGTACCGCTCCGGAGTGAAGGGGTGGGTGGGAACAATGCCGCGCGGACAAGCCCCATCTTTTCACCGTCCAACGGCGCCCTAGTGACCGGCGTCAGTTAGCTAAGCTACTCACCGGTCAAATGGTGGAGACGGAGGGACTCAAACCCTCCTGGCTAGGTTCTTGCAAGGAACCTCCGGGTACTCTGCCCCGTCCCCGTTGTTGGTACTTCCTCCTGGTTACGATCCAGGGTCAGCCGCTCATCGGGCGGCCGCACTGCCATTGTGCTAAGGAAGTGTATTTACTTTTCTGCGATGTACGCGTTCATCGTTGCCATGAACACTTGTTCCTTGCCGATGAACTGTATACCGAACCACGCGCCCAGCGCCTGCTGCAGCCTCTCGCGCTTCGCTGCGGGGTCTAGGCTGTTCCAGACGGTGTCCATCGGAATCCACTCGCCGCAGCGCTCGTACTCGCCGTCGCCGCGGTAGGTCTCGCCGCTGACCTCGATGAACTTCGCCATCATGAGGATCTGTTTGTCGTTCTCATGAGCAGCGTCGCTCTCGAAGTACGCTTCGTCGACTATGACTTTCATGTTAATTCTTTATCTTCGTTTCATGCTTGATGCCGGCCTTATCGAAGACCGTGCGCCAGTGATAGAGCTCCAGGGGATTGACCCTCATCTCGACGATGAAGACCTTCCCGATGCAGTAGACCACTGTGCTCGGCTCGTTCTCGACGAGCCTCAGGACTGCGTTCCTAACCTCGAGGAGGTTATCGAACTCGAAGGCGACTCGGTCGATGCGCACATTCGTTCCTCCTAGGTTGGTGCGACGAAAGGGATTCGAACCCTCATTGGCCTGATTGAAAGTCAGGGGTCCTAGGCCGTTAGACGACCGTCGCGCTGTTGGCACCAGATGTAGGGGACGATCCCACGCCTTGGAGGTTGGAGCTCCACGTGCTTCCGTAACACTTATCTGGTATGCTGGAGGAGGACAGCTGGTCTCGATCCGCAGGCTCGATGGCCCCGTGTGCTTTCAAGGCACCGCCGAATCCCCGTTCGGTTTGTCCTCCGTGTATTACGTGTTCGAGACGGTGTTCGACGGGCCCAGGGGAACCGGCGCGCCGTTCGAGGACGCGACTGCCATCGCAAGGGCATTGGCGGACGCAGTGATCTGGGCCGCGAGGGCCTGCACAGCGGCCGGATCACCGGCGTTGTTGGCCACCTCAGCCGCCAGCGCTTGGATAAGGACGACGGCCGACTTCTCGACGGTCACCTCCTGGTTCACCGCTGCGGTAAGGGCCGTTAGGTCGAGCGACATCTGTTTCACCTCGTCTGTTAGTGCCAGCAGCTGTTTGGATACGTCCCTCAGCAGCAGCAGGGTCGTCGTCATCGGACGATTCCTTCGTCTGGCGGTGTGTGGGCAGTGTCGATCTCCAAGCCGTGAGGCTCCGTCGGGTTTCGAGGCCGAGCCAGGGGCCGCCCTGGTTCACACACCGTGATTATTTATCCTGGCGGAGCGCGGACATACCGCCTGCCACACCTTTCGGTGCCACCAAGTTTCCAACTTGGGTCGACCACTAGGTCGATTCACGCTCCAATTTCTTTCTACGAAGAGTTTCGCTTATTTTCCGCTTTGTCTCTTCGCTTCTCGGTCGACCATATTGGGAGTTCTTTTTCCCTTTTTGTGTACCGAGCCTTCTCTGTGTTTCGATGCGTCTCGCTAGCGCTTCGGGAGCCATGGCACACTGCAAAAAATATGCTCGCTCCTCATCGCTCCTATTTTTGTTACGCTCCATCAAACCATCACGTCTCGCAGCACCACCGGCCAAACCTGATTTTCGTCTTCCTTCTTTAGTTTTGCTGGCAAAACCAATGCGTCCAATTTCAGATCTTTTTTCAGGGGTCATCAATGTAGCATTGATGTAACCCCAACCGCCGTGTCCTCCAGGACACAGGTTATAGGTGTCCTCCCGAGCACAGTATTCCTCGGTGACGAGCTCAGCTTCCTTCGCATTCATTTCGATCACGATCTCAAAATCGTGAAGAATTTCTCTGCGGAAGTTTTCCCTGCCGTGCTTCGCGATGGCTCGTCTAATGAGCTTGCCGGAACCGAGGTAACCGTCATTGAGATCGTTCGTTTCGTGCTTGCCGGTGTATTCGTGATTGTTCACGAGACAGACAGTACGGTAGACGATGTTGTGTTTCATCACATTATTTATCTGGCGGAGGGCAGCGATCCCGCCTCGCAGACCTTGCGGTCCATACGGTTTAGCGAACCGTTCCGAACCTTGTTCGGTTTACCCTCCATATGATGGTGTCTGAGCTCGGTTCCGCCCCGAGTCCTCATGCTCTTCAGGCACGCGCTTCTACTAAGTTAGCTTCTCAGACATTGAGTTCCACGATCTTCCATTCCGGCAGGCGGGACCTCTCGGTCTCGTTCGGGTACCCGATGGGCCAACACACGATCCGGACGTCCTTGACGTGGTAGTCCTGGGCGTCGTGGGTGTGACCGTGAATCCACAGTCGGCAGTTCTTCATCGCCTCGATCCTGTCGTCCAGGCATGTCGCGTAGAACTGGTTGAGCGGGTTCCCGGCGAACTTCGTGGGGATCGACCTGTAGGACGGGAGGTGGTGCGTCACCGTTACGTCCGCGTCGACCTCGAAGAGGTAGTCCGCGTGGTACCGGTGGGTGTCCTCCCACTCTTCAATGCTTCGACTGAACCTACGGTTAGGATCTAGACCGATCGAAGCGAGGTAGTCGCTCCTAGGTAGCGCAGTCGCGAACTCTATGAGACGAAAGTCGTTCATCCCGTTCTTCCACTGGTCGGCGTTTTCGAGAGGCTGCGTCCACAGCGTGGCCAGTGCGAACCTCACGCCGTCGACCTCGACCACCCGGGGCTTCTCCATGTAGGGGAAGGTCCCGTGATAGAAGTCGTGGTTGCCGGTCACGTGCAGCGTCGGCTTCCCGTACAGCTTCCGTACCCGATCGACGAACCCGTCGCGGATGCGTTCGTCCGGGTGGATGTCGCCCGCAATCACAAACACGTCTGCGTCCACCTCGGCCGGCAGCGTAAACCCGCACCAGAGGTCGATACGACCGCGGTCGTGGAGCCACTTGTGGGCGTGCATCTGTCGGTAGAACTCGAGGTGCGCGTCGGACAGCAGGGCGATCTTCACGTCGTGTCTCCATCGTATACGATTGGTCAGAGTGGCGGGCTTCGATCCCACGACCTCCTGGTTCCGAACCAGGCACGCTACCAGGCTGCGCTACACTCTGTCGTTGGTCAGAACGGCGGGCTTCGATCCCACGACCCCCTGTCCCCCAGACAGGTGCGCTACCAGGCTGCGCTACGTTCTGTTGTTCGTTGAGACGCCGGGGTGCTATCCCTATTCGGCTTCTCTGTCGTCCTCTTGGGACGGGCGTCTAAGTGGTCTCCCCCGAGGGACTCGAACCCCCACGATGTCCTGGTCCCAGGCCAGGCGGCTTCTCCCGTTAGCCCAGAGGGAGGATGGTTACTTTCCGGCGAAGGCTTCCTGCTCGGCGCGGACCGCGGCCTTGAAGGACATGTCGAGCTTGACCTTGTCGCCGTTCTCCTCGAACCCGACGGCCTTGTTCAGCCACTTGAACGCCGACTCCAGCTTCTCCTGGTTGCACCTGGCCCAAACCTCGGGACCGTAGAACTCCTCAGCCGTGTCTGCCATGATCTCTCTCCCTGCTGTGAATGAAATTTGCTTAGTTGCGGGAGCAGGACTCGAACCCGCGATCTCCAGGGTATGAACCTAGCGAGATGCCGCTTCTCTATCCCGCAACTAAGCAAACTTCCATCGCTATAGAACTGGTTGCGGAGTCGCGGAGTTGAACCACGTTTTAAGTGGGTATGAACCACAGAAGATGCCGACCTACCACCCGCAAGCGTTGGCACTACGGTGCCAATTCATTCTCTTATTGTACCACGGGACGTGCCCCGTGTCAACTGGTACGCGCGCCAGGTTTCGATCCTGATCTCCGAGGTCCACAACCTCGGGTGCTCCCATTACACTACGCGCGCATATATTTGGTACGAGTGCCCGGTTTCGATCCGAGTCAAGAACACCCATCTGGTGCTAAATCGGTTATAAGCCGATCTCGTGTCCAACACCCACTCGTATATGGAGTCCGCGGCGGGGCTCGAACCCGCATCTCCAGCTCCCGTTACGGCTCCCCGTTTAGAAGACGGGACCGACTACGCGGACGTATGAGCTCCGAGACGGTGGACATGAGTGGCGCTCATTCCACGGTCGACCGACCGACATTACACCACATATTCGGTCAAGCGGAAAACCTCACGGTCTCCACACGCGTCTCGTAACAGGGCCGGTGGGGTATCCTTCGTTTCCGCTTCAGGCGGGCGTGATCCCATCCTCCGTTTTCTGTCCCTACCCTGCATTCTTTAATGGACCCCACGACAGGATTCGAACCTGCGTTTTCATTCCAGCTACCTCGCTCGACGTTCGAAGCGTCGGGGGATACGTGGGGATTAACTGGCACCCGGGGATGGACTTGAACCACCGACCTTCTCCCTGCGGAGCTGCTCTTGCATCTGAGCTACCCGAGTAAACTGGTGTCGGGGGCAGGATTCGATACCTGCATCGTCCCCCTGTCGTGCCCCACCTCGATGGGGCTCGAGCGGAGGGAGCCTCACTTGGGCTACCCCGACATAGATGGTGCACACGGCTGGCTTCGATCCAGCTTTAGGGGCGCGTATGAGACGCCTACGATTCCGCTACCGTCCCGCGTGCGTTGTTGGTGGAGACGATCGGTTCCGCCCCGACTGCCTTCTGCATGCCATGCAGATGCTCTCCTCATTGAGCTACGTCCCCGTTGTTGGTGGACTCGACCGGTTCCGCCCCGGCGGCCTCGTCGTTGCGAACGACGCGCTCTCCTAGCTGAGCTACGAGCCCGTTAACTGGTGGGTGATGGACAGAGTCGAACTTCGTGCCCATAGGGACCGGGTCTACAGCCCAGCGCCAGCACCGGCTAGCCTTATTGCACCACCCAAACTTTATCGGTATACCCGAGCGGTTCGAACCGTGACGGTTCGTGGCCTCCCGGGGTTGTGCCCGACCGCCAGGGTACGCATGTACGCCGGCGTGTGCACGTTTCCGAAGTTCTCCTCGTGACACCTGTACCAGGACAGTGTGTCCCAGCAGGCCGCTTCGTATCTTTGGTCGGCGTCGCCCGTGTGGGCGCCGACCATCATGAAGGCTCCCATCACCATCCCGACGGGATCTATGAAACTCAACGGGTCCATGTTGTCCCTTAAATGGAGGTCGCGACTGGATTCGAACCAGCGTTTGCAGCTCCAGCTACGGATAGAGCTTTAGGAAAGCTCCTCGGCTACGCGACCTTGAATGGCGCACTGTACGGGTTACGATCCCGTCTCCAACGATTGACAATCGTTAGTCCACACCAGCTGACTCACAGTGCATCGTTTGTATATAGTACCCTACTTAGGATCCCGTGTCAACCCTATCGACCGTGGTCGGTACGGCCGCTCCGTTGGTTCCGATCCATCGGCCGACGATCGGTTGGGTGTCTCCGAGTCTCGTCGCGCTGAAGGTCCCGATAGAGGCCGGATGAGTCAGGCTGCGGCATTGGGCCGAAGCCGTCGGCTTGAACTGCACAGCCTGTGAGGGCGAGCGACGCAAGGACGATCAGCGGTCCGGCTCTCATGTATCGTCTCCGTGTTGGGGGATCCTCGGGGATTTGAACCCCGATCTCATGGCTTAAAAGGCCAGCGCACTGCGCCATTATGCTAAGGATCCGTATTCTACCTAAAGACCGCAACGAACGCAAGGAAGCACGCTACGTATATAAGCCAGGCCGCCACGATGTACTCGCCGAGGGTCACCCGTCGAGCTCCGCGGCTATCTTGTCCATGATTCCCTGGGGCTCCACGATCGCCTTGAGCCTCTTGATCTCGTGCTTGGCCGTGCACGCGCACCGGTCGTCCCAGTCGCGCTCGTACGCAAGCTTCAGGTGGTTCCGCCAGTACTTCAGGTCCGTCCGTGCTTGACGGAGGACGCTGAACTCGGCGATGCTAGATACCACACCCATGATCGACTCCCATACCTATGGGATATTTATAGCGTCCCACGCAGCTCGTACGTCTCTACCTTCCACGCCGCGATGTGCTTGTGTTCCTCCCAGCTGAGGGCTATCGCGTAGGACAGGCTGCCGTAGCGCCTCTCGTCCTCAAACACCGTCTCGCCGGTCTTCGAGAAGAGTCGAAGTTTCATGGTAAATTCAGGAAGCTTCGCAACGCTGTCGAGGAACGCCTTTGAACGCATGTCCTCGTCCTCGATCATCGTGAGATCGGTGATCCCGACAGTACCGTCGTACCTGACGGTACTGATCATGAACGACGACTTATCGTTGTCGTTGACAGTGACGTCGAACAGACACGCGCGCTGACCGCCGTGGCGGAGACCCTCTTCCTTAAACTTCTCTAGGTCAAAAGCCATTCGTTAAATCTCCGTTACGGTCGCCTCGAGCCGGGGCTCGACCTTCGTGATCTCGCCGTCGGCGTCGTACGCTATCCACTCGATGGCTACTGGACCGACGCCGGGCGCCGCGTAGTAGCGGGCTCCCGAGGTCTTGCCGGCCCATGTCTGGGCGTAGGAGAACTGTAGGACGTTCTCGTACACGGCGCCGCTGGCGAGGTAGAGGTGCTGCAGCAGCTGCTCGAACTTCACGACCTGCTCGCCGGAGCCGTGCACGCAGAACGGCGGCCGACTGGTGAGGGCGTCGTACTTTGGGTAGCTCTTCAGCGTCTGGCCGATAGTCACCCGCCCGCCCCATTCTATGGGCAGGGAGAGGTTTTGCTTTCGGACGACACCGAACAGGATTTTTTCGAAGACGTTGCTCTGCGGGTACCAGTCGGACACCTCGCACACCCCGAGGCTGGGTTCGTAGACGAGGCGCCACGAGTCTTGCCACACCCCCTCGGCGTCGTACTCCGCGAGGTTCAGCTCCTTCGCTGCCGAGTCGTAGGAGAAGACTGCCGTTATCGAGGGGACTACTCCCGTCGCGTCGACGTACCTAAAGGACCGCGTCTTGCGGGAAGCGACCAGGTCGAACGGCCAGTACTGCACCACACTGATCATTGGTCTTCCTTCGAAGGGACGGAGCGCTTGTGACACAGGAGCCAGCCCCACCGTAGTAGGAGCGCGTAGGCTCCCGCTAGGCCAGCTGCCCGCTGGTTCTCGGGAGGGTTGGGCGATCCCTCCCGGGTGTTGGAGCGGGCGATGAGGTTCGAACTCACGACATCTTCCTTGGGAAGGAAGCACTCTGCCTCTGAGCTACACCCGCATTATTCTGGAGCGGCCGAAGGGTGCCGCCCCCTCTACCTTATCGTTGGCAACGATACGTTCTACTGATGAACTACGGCCGCGTTATTCTTTCCAGTAGCCACGAGCTATCATCGTGGCTCGACGTGTTATTCGTCTTTTTTCTCTAGCCTCAGGCGACCATGCCTTTGCTTGAATTTCTGCATCATCGTCTCTGCTTCCAAAGTACATCTTTTTACAAAGACCTTCTTCATGTCGACGTTTCAATTCTTTTGAGACGTGAGGCTTCTTTTTTCCACGGCGCTTTGGGTTGGAAATCCGAGCCGCCTTCTGGTTCTTCGCTACTCGGAGCTCCTCATTCCCATTGATGTAGCCCCAACCGCCGTCGCCTCCAGGACACAGGTTGTAGGTGTCCTTGCGAGCACAGTACGCTTCCGTGACAATCCCAGCTTCGGCCGCGTTCATCTCGACAGAGGTCTCGAAGTCGTGAAGGATCTCCTTACGAAAGTTCTCCCTGCCGTGCTTCTCGATCGCCCGTCTAATGAGCTTGCCCGATCCGAGATAACCGTCATCTAGGTCGTCCGTCTCGTGCTTCCCGGTGTACTCGTGACCGTTGACAAGGTTGACGGTGCGATAGACGGTATTGTGTCTCATGGTCTCATTATACCTTGAGAGGCAGGGAATGTCAACTAAATGGAGCGGGTCGCCGGTAGCGCTCCGGCCTATCTGCCTTGGAAGGGCAGCGCACATCTGTCTATACCAGACCCGCGTATTCTGGGCACGGCTCCGCCTATGAAACCGTTAGGGATTGATGGTCCACGTCAGGGCGACGCACACGTTGGCGTCCATATAGATCGCTGTGCGGCCCGCGGCGTCCACGGCCTTGAGGTCGTAGCGGCAGTAGCCGGTGCCGTCGTCGATGTCGGCGAGTATCTTGTCATGGGCACGAATCGGGCCGGTCGAGCCGAGCATGTTGAACGTCCAGTCCTTCTGATCGATGGGGGACGCGTAGAGACCGACGATGCGCTTGCCGGTGTTGTTGATCACGATGATCCGTCGATCGTTGTCGTTGGCCTGGACCGTCACGACTGAGCCTAGAACGACTCCGGCGGCCACCAGCATAGCTAACAGTTTGTTCATTGAGGTCTCCCTAGTTGTCTCGGTGGTTGGTGAACGCTGAGAATTTCGAAATCTCGACATGCCGCTTAAGAGGCGGCTGCTCTGCC
>Ga0182013_10006309_pt1 | contig 13488 bp, 11 predicted proteins | sample 612S2MmetaG_FD_120487 | JGI IMG/M metagenome (GOLD analysis project Ga0182013, IMG submission 120487) | Permafrost microbial communities from Stordalen Mire, Sweden - 612S2M metaG | ecosystem: Environmental > Terrestrial > Soil > Wetlands > Permafrost | place: Sweden: Stordalen | collected... | reverse complement strand
CGGTCATCGCGGCCATTCCTAAGGAACAGCCTTGCGCTCTGGATGCAGTGTGAGCTGAAACGTTGCCACCGTGTCGGTCTGTTCGCCGGACTGATAGATGGGTGCCTTCCACCACTCATGCTGAAGTTCGCCTGATATCTCCAGGTATTCCCGCACGCGCTTCACCACCCGAATATCGAAGTTGTTCTGCGTCGTGCCGGAAGGAATAAAGTCCTTCGCGTCTTTTTGGTGGCGAAACGAGACCTGCACCAGTTCCTGCGGAGACATGTGGTAAGTCAGCCACACGTGGCCGCCCTTGCCTTCACGCCCAATGGCATCCCCCATAATGTTGCCCTTGTTGGTATAGCCCTGGACCTGTATCTCTTCCCTGTACAGATATATCCCCTGACTGCTGTTCGGAGTCTCGGGATCGGTGTTCACCCCCTCCATCCGAAAATCGAGCCGTGGTATCCCGGGAACACGTGACAGATAAATGCCCGGACGCACAGCGGCATGACGCGGTGCATCGACCGGGCTCACATCGTCGTGTACCAACGAATCCGAATACAGCGTGAGCCAGTGATTCAGCCAGGGTAGCCGCCAGCTAAAGTCGAACGAACCAAATCGCGCGCCGGGATCCTGCCGCGAAATCTTCGTTGGAGTGGGAACATTTGCGGTGCTGAAGAAGCTCCGGAGAAAGCTCTTGATCGTGATCGGCTCGTGCCCTTTGCCACCCCAAATGACCGTTCGTTCAAATCCCAACTCCACATTCGGTGTCGGCTTGAAATTAATCTTCTCAAGATGCATCCAAGGATCATTCGGGTCGGAATGGCCTTTCAGGCTGCCCACGAAAAAGTCATAGCGAAACGGCCCTGTCAGGCGCGAAAGCACGGGGATATAGAGTGGCTCGGTGCGATCAATCTGAAACGCGTAAATGTTCTCGGCATTATTGCTGTAAGTAAACGCGCCACCCACCGTGGGAGCAAGCCAGTGATCGCTCTTACCAAAGGAGATTTCATGGTTCAAAACGCGGTAGGAGAGGTTCGCTTCCACGATGCGAAAAACATTGGTCGAGGCGATGGGACCGGCCGGAATAGTTGCCTGCACCGGGTTGCTGGCAAGCAGGTCCTGACAACTTTCCGTTGTCAGTAATTGTGCGCACAAATCCAGGGTGGATAGAGTTGCAGCAAGCGCCGGAGAATACCCCACTGCACTCGGAGCATGCTGGTACTCGCCTCGCGCAAACAGGCTGAACCGGCCAAACCCTGCGCTTCCACTCACCCCATCGATTGTGTTGAAACCAGGCTGATAGGGTCGGCCGTAATCATTGGCGAGTGTCTGCCCCAGGTGAAAGCTGTCCCCCAACGTCAAACCCGAGATGCCTTGCAGACGCGTGTAAAGGCCCTCGCACCCGTAGGAGAGATCGCTCGGATCGTTATCTTCAACGCCAAATTCGCGTTCCAGCGAAGCCAGAACCTCAACCGCCTGGGAGTTGGTCTTAATATCTTCATCCTGCGACTCGTCGGCGATCATCCTCTGGATACTTCGCTTGGTCCACGGACGGATTCCAAGAAACGCCGTGTCGGCATACCCAAGCCCGCGCAAGCGATCGAGCGCCGGATAGACCCAGCTATCCATCGGAACATAAACATCAGCCGGAAGAGCAACTCCATGCGCAACCTTGCATGTGGGAAGCTCCGCTTCGCCCTTCGCCGCGGAGGTCATGCACGCAAACGTCACAACCGTCCACAGTGCCGCCGTCGCGAATGAAGCAAGACGCTTCCCATTCAGTTCTGGAGCCATCAAGTTACCTCGGCGAATCACTCATCCTCCAGGGACACACCCGGCGATTTCAGGCTGCTTCGCCTGAAGCGAGAGAAGCACGAAGCGCGCGCAGAGGCTCTCGCGCCAGAACCCAGACACAACCGCCAATGAAGCCTACAAGCAAGCCGCCCAGCATGAAGTACGATCGCTTCGGCCAGGACTTGGTGTCTGGATACGTCGCAGGATCGAGCACCTGAAGCACGGGAGCATCCCGTGCCTCGTCCAGTCGCGCAGCCTCGAATTGCCTCGAGAGCATCTCGAAGAGCGCCTCGTGGTACTTCACTTCGCGATCCTTGCGGACATACTCCAGTTGTATCTCCGGAACCTTCGAAGTCGGGATCGTCGCAGTTGATTTGTCGCTACTCCCACTCTGGAGACGCGAAAGTTGACCTTGCAGATCCGCTATTTCACTCCGCAACCGGATCAATTCCGGGTTCTGTTCGGTCGCAGAATCGCGGAGCGCCGCGAGTTGTACCTCGCGCACCGCGATCTCCGCTTGCGTGTCGGCAATCGTCCTGATCTCCGCTTCCGTCTGTCCGGTGGGAGCGATCAGGCCCGACTGCTCTTCAGTCCTCTTTAGGTCAACTTCCGCATCTTCCAGATCATCCTTTTCCTTTGCCAGCTGTTGTCCGAAGAACAGTCGCCGTTGCGAGGACTGACCAAGTGCCAATCGCCCATTCGTATCGCGCAACGCGTCCATGTAGGCACTGGCGAGATCGTGCGCGAGCTCTGGGCTCTTCGCGGTGACGTCGACCGACACAATCGAGGACTTAGGATCAACCGTGACAACGGTACTTGAACCAAGTGCCTTCTCCGCCTGGCTCTCCTTCTTTACCCCGTAGACCTTCATCAGGTCGAACTGCTTCACCAATACGCTGGCGATCGAATGACTCTTCAGGATTCCCGCGTAAAGATCACCAGGACTCTTGATACCGCCAAGCAGATCGCCCGCTCCCATCGCGCTCAGCTGGCCGGCAACGACCGAAGCCATGGAGCCGCCGTTGCCGCCATTCGCTGGCGGGATGAACGACGTCGTCGACGTATAGCTCCAAGGCAGAAGAAACCCGACCCCTGTGGCCAGTACGCAGGTTGCTAGGGTCGCGAAGAGAATAGTCCTCTTCCCTCGGCGGAGCTTGTGAAACTGCTGAATGAGGTCGATGGAGTGGTCTTCCTCTTCCAGGGCCCACGACGCGGCGTGTCCCTCAGCGACTCCCGTCCGATCCAGTTCGATCTCAGCCATTCTGTTTCCTTCAAACCTCGTAGTATCAGCTTACTGCGGCAGATCGATAGCCGCCACGTGTTGCCGAACTGACGCACCCATGATCTGGCAGCTTGAGCCGGACGAACGCGCCGCGTAAAGTCCATTCTACGCGAGCGGGCACCGCTGCTGCTCAGGTTCACTCGACGTTCAAGTAGACTGGTTGCAGTCCGATTCCGACGTTGCCAAGCCCGACAGCGCGTCGCTAAACCATAACTATGCTGATTCTTCTATGAACGGAATTGGGATCCTAACTATCGAAAGGGTTGTGTCATGTCTCAAGCTGAGGTAGCGAGGCCAATAGGCACAGCTCAGCCCAACGCGGCTCGGCGTACGCTTCCGGGTCATTATCTCCATGTTTTCCATAGGCAATGGCCGCTCGCAGTCATTACAGCATGCTACGTTTTATCGCGCGTCTTCTTTTGGACCCTTGGTATGCGATTTGCGAGTTCGGAAGTAGAAAAGTTCTGGCAGTATCTGGATACAGACTTACTCAAGCACTCACTGTGGACCAGTATTCTCTATCTGCACAGTCAGCCTCCACTGATGAATCTGTTTTATGGACTATTGCTGCAGATCTTCCACGCGCATTGGTCGACCGTGGCCTACAGCCTGAATCTTCTTTTCGGTCTGCTTGCGTACTTAGCAATATACGCAATCCTAGTCAGACACAAGATCGCAACTCCGATAGCTCTGGGGTTGGTAATCATCGCAATGTGCAACCCCTCAGCGGCGGTCTATGAGGCGGAACCGCTCTATACCCACACGGTCTTCTGTCTCCTCATATTCTCGGCATATTTGTTTGACCTTTATCTGATAAAGCTGACACCAGGAATCGGCATAGCATTTCTTGTCGTAATAACATCGTTAGTACTATGGAGGTCTTCTTATCAGGTTGTGTGGTATGTGTTATGTGCATTCTGGCTCATAAAAATATCTCCGCCTGAGATGCGTCGCAAGATGACTGTCTTGGCACTAACCTTTGCGGGACTCATTGGGAGTCTCTATCTCAAGAACGGTTTTCTCCTCGGGTCCTTCAATACGAGCAGTTGTTCGGGGATGAGTTTGGCTAAGGCCTGGACCGGCAGAAACCAGTCTGCGGACATTGCGCGGCTTATTCAGGAAAAGAGGCTCTCCCAGATATCGAGCATTCCGGCTTATTCTTCAATGGACATCTACCAGCCGGTAATTGGTCCGTTGCCCAGGACTGGCGTGCCAGCCGTCGATACCATATTCAAGGACAACGGCTCCTTGAATCTCAACAATATTGGATATCCAGAAGTGTCAAAGCTCTACGCAAGGGACTATTGGAAGATCCTTAAGCTAAGCCCGAAGACTATTGCAGAACAGATAAGTAGAGGTTGGCTCGACTATTTCAGGCCGACCTCAGTGTACATATCCAATTTTGACCCTCAGAATCAAGCTTCTGTTGAAACGATAGACCGTGGGTACAGATCTCTCTTCTGTTTGGGAGCGAGGAACACGTCGGATTCATTGCTGGCATCAGACAGCCAGGGACCCTCTGCGCAAAAGCTGCTGCGACGATTGAAATCGGTGTGCTGGCAAGCAGCGTTCATCTATGCCATTCTCGCTATGTTTCTTGTCTTCATGCCGTTCCAGCGCTGGGCAACGGGGGGCGACAGGCTGACGCGGCAACTGCTACTATTCGTCGTTCTCAACGTCGCCTATAGCGCTTTCTTGTCCAACGCAGTCGAGGTCGCAGAGAATATGCGTTACCGCTTTGAAACCCAGGGGCTGGTATTGATCGCGGCAACGATAATAGGTTGCCGGTTTCTCAATTCCTTCCTTAACTCCGCAAAGCCGCGCAATAGCATAGTGTCCAAAGCGCCCGGCCCCTCGGAGCGGGCGCCGTCACGTTAATAGCCTGATTACGAATCGCGTTGTCCCGTCAACACACTATCGATGCGGACAAGCGAACCCATGGCGCTCCGATTCAAATCTTATTCGGATAACTTCCAGAACTTGGTGGGAACAAAGGCTTTCATTTGCATGTAAAGAATAGGCCTTGTTTTCGGGCTGAACGCGTTGGCAAACACCCCTGAAATTGCGTACGACACTACCGTCGCTATGGCCGCGCCCATAGCCGAATATCGGGGAATCAGGACCAGGTTCATTGCGACGTTAATGACCGCGCCGGCGATGGTACGGTAAAGCGAAAGCGTCAGCAGATTCTTGGATAAGTCCCATGGCGATTGAGCAACTCCTAGAAATACGAAAACTGAGGCCCATATATGGACCGCAAGTACCGGAGCAGCGCCGCTGTAACCGCTCGAGTAAAGTATGCGGATGATGGAGTGCGAGGCAAGCGCCACGATAGAGCCGATGATGCAAGCCGTCATGGTCATCAGCGAGAATAGTTTGCGAAGCCGGCCGTAGAAAAGCTCCCGATCGTCCTTCGCCTTCATAATGGCGGGTGAAACGGAGGACACAATCGCCACTGGGATGAAGTACCAGACTTCCGATACCCGGGTTGCCGCAGAATACAGGCCGACCGCAAGGTCCCCTTGCATCACCTTGAGCATTACCGTATCCAGGCGCATGTAGATCACGATGGCCAGACCCGAAAAAATGAGCGGCCAGCTTTGCTTCAACAACAGCACAGCCCTATCTCTGTTCCTCGTCCACGCGGACAATCTGCCTCCTGAGAAGCGATAGCCCAACAACAGACCCACCGCGCCAAGCGCGATTTCACCGGTACTTGCGGCCGCAAAGCACCACAGCTGCGCCTTGACGACGATCAACCACACCCGAACGCCGGCGAAAACCAGAAAGGCCCCATTCTTCGCCCATACTGTGATCTTCGACTTCACCTGTGATTGAAAGAAAGAATCAATCGTGTCGAATGCCTGGAACACCAGCGTCAGCGACAGAATCGAAACCAGCAGCAGTGCCTGCTTGTCGTGCGGCTGAATGATCCGAACTGCGACAATCGCCAGCCCAACCGCCAGCAGGCTGCCCCCGCTCCGAAGCGCCAGGGTTGTGCCCAGAATCTCGTGCGTATCCTCAGCGTTGTGCAGCACCTCCCGCACTACGATTCCGTCCAGGCCCAATGTGGTCACTATCCCGAACAAAGCCACGAAGGCAAGCGCAAAGTTCAAGCTGCCGAACTGAGTTGGCCCCAGGTACCGCGCCACCCACACCCCGACAAACAGCCCCATCCCCATCCGCACCACGCGGTCAAGCATCAGCCAGCCCATGTTCCCCATGATCTTGCGCAACCCTGGGCCAATCTTGTCGAACTCCTGGGTCATGCGCGCAACGAGCGCTGGCTTCTTCAAAGTGTGGTTCCTTGGAATGGATCGAGGACTCTTGGCCTTAGTCATCGCACTGCGTTCTCACCGCGCGCGATTCCGCCGAGAGCCACTCCCGGCTTTCCGCCTCAAACGTCTCTCACAGTCCGTATACTATAATAAGCAACATACTGGTTACAGGACCGTTCGCAGCAGATTCTGACTCCGAGATTCCCCATGATCAGGCAGGCTGATAATTGATGCAAGCAAACAGATTGGAAACACCCGTGGCGCTGTTCGTCTTCTGCCGGCCTGATACCACCCGCAGAGTGTTCGAAGCAATTGCCAACGTCCGGCCTGCGCGGTTATTGCTGGTTGCCGATGGACCCCGGCCTGACAAGATTGGCGAGGCTGAAGCTTGCGAAGAGGTACGTGAGATCGTCAGCCGGGTGGATTGGCCTTGCGAGGTTTCAAGCAACTTTGCCGCGCACAACCTGGGCTGCCAGGAGCGAATGATCAGCGGAATAACCTGGGTCTTCTCTTTAGTCGAGGAAGCAATTCTCCTGGAGGACGATTGCCTGCCGGACGCATCCTTCTTCCCTTTTTGCCAGGAACTGCTCGAAAAGTACCGCGGAGACAGCAGGATCGCCTATATCTCCGGCTGCAATCTGGCAGAGCTATATCTGAATTCCCAGAGCAGTTACTTCTTTTCGCACCTCGGCGGGATTTGGGGATGGGCGACTTGGAGATCCGAGTGGCAGCGCTATGACCGCTATCTTGCCGATTGGCCCGCAATCAGGAAGGAGAATACGCTGGCGGAGATATTCGATAATCCCAAAACGGTCGCCTATTGGACCCGGATCTTCGATGCCATGCATGAAAAGAGAGGACCAAGCACCTGGGACTATCAATGGCTATTTACCTGTCTCAAAAACAACTCGCTCACAGCCGTTTCCTGCGCCAATCTGATCGCCAATATCGGCTACGGACCGGACGCAGCTCATCCCGCTGAACCAGATCCACGATGTATGCTGCAAGCCAGTCGAGTGGAGTTTCCGTTGAGGCACCCTTCTAGCTTCATTCCGTTGCGCAGCATGGATCGGCAGCTTCAGAAACTTCACACCTCGCCTCTGTATCACCGTATAGTGCGAAAGCTCCGCCGGATTGCTAGACGCGTCGTTCGCTGAGTCTGATTTCCGCCGGCGCACGGTTCCGGAGCACCGGCAACGACGAAGCTCAAACGACGTCGCCACTATGCGAAGACTCCACCTTGCCAGAATGTCCTGTCATTGAGTAAGAATCCCAGGTCATTGGAACCATCACCAAAGTAGCGCCGCATAAGCTGACCCCTGCTATATGCACCGCAAAACCGTTTGACAGCGCGATAGGCGAGGTAGCTCAACGGTTGCTCGGCGCGAACCCATGGAATGCGACCGCGATCCCCCAGCGATCTAAGAAAGGTCGCGTAGCCGAGGTAATCGCAAAAATTACCCTGCATATGCCAGAAGGCAACTTTGCGGTCGCCGATATAGTCGATCCCACCCTGCCTCTCATAGCGGAATGGGAGCGAAAGTGAACTGTGAATGTCGCTGCCAATCACTAGCGGATTCTGGAACAGTGCCGTGGAACAGCGCGCTCCAACAGTGGCAGCATCGGCTTGCGGTAAGCGACCGGACAAAGTAAGGAACTGCAATAGATCTTGATCACTCGAAAGAAGCCGGCGACTCCAAAGAGCCCCGTTGCGCTCTTTAAACGTCGAGGCGAAAGCAGGCCTCTCTCGCCACGCCTCCTCGGAATACGCTCCGACATCCGCCGCAAACCGGTCCAATTCCGCCCGATAGACGTTCAGCCATGTGGGGTCATCCACCCGCGTATAAGCCGGACAACCCTGCAGCATGAACGTCAGGCTGGAGAAATCGGCCTCTATCTCCTCTGGCGTCGCGTTGAAAACAATGTCTGCGTCATTGTGGACAAACGGCTCATTGCCACAGAAGTCCTGGATCACTAGCCATCTAAGAAAACACTTTTGTTCGTAATCGCCAAATCGCGCCAAGGGCTTGTACCCGTCTCTCAGCCTCCTATATAGGCCTTCCATGTCGTGCAAATGGTAGCCGAGACCAGACAGTCCCTCTCGATAGCCTTCGGAAAGGAGAGTCAAACCCTCCAGAAAGAGAACGTCAAACTCCGCCTTGGAACCGAGCCTGCGATTTCGATTGCCATTTAATGCGAGCGGGGTCTGTTGCTCAAACGCGGAATTACCCGACTTATTCCACACAACAATAAGCTGTCTCATAGGAATAACTCTGCAACACTAATTCGCAATACAGGTTGCACCTGATGAACCCGGACTTCACCCGTGACTACAGGCGCAGGAGAACTAAGAGATCACGAAGAAGTATCTGTTCGCTGGCCCTGGCTCTTGTTCAACTCAGATATCTTTCGCCTGATCAATGACGGGTTTCGCCCGGCAAGGCTGCCACGCTTCAAGCCCAGGCCGACTGCCATGCCTAAATACAGGAATCTCATTGCGCTCACCAATCGAACAAATCTAGTCCTTTTTAGCGCCGCCCTCAACTTGCTGGGCGTCACAGAAACGCCGTCCGGAAGCTTCTCCCCCGGCCTCAAGTTCCAGGCGAATACATAATCGGACTGCTGAACATTTTCGTGGCTGAAATCTCCTTGCCTGACTGTCCTGCATAGGACATATAAGGGCGTATCCGACCATACCGTGGCTCTATATCCGCTGCTTGGAGGCAAAACCTCATACCACGCAGTTTCATCTTCCAGGTCCGTAACAAAAACCTGTGTCTCGGAATAGCCGTTTTTCGCTGAATATAAGGAAAAGAATAGTTCCGGAGAAAACTGCCAGAATCCATGGCCGCAAAAGTTAACCGCAGGAAGGCAGTGAAGAATTTGGCCTCCGACGGCGCAAAGCGACGATAGATTCCGCAGCGCTTGAGGAACATTGTAGATATGCTCTAAGGTGCCCGAGTCAATAATGGTGTCATATTGGCAAGGTGGGGAAAGAGGTTGGTTCATATCCGCAATATAAGTGCAACCTTCAAAGTCGGAGTAGTCAAACGAATCAACTCGTTCAGCTCCCAGTGCGCCGATGAGCAACTCCTCGCAATACTGCGGATATTGATAGTCTGCCGGCAGATTAACTAACTTTCGCAGCACATTTGCAGGCACATTCACGGACTGCCTTCCAATGGTGGCAGCCACACCAAGGCCATGTGACTTTGATGAAGCCCAACTTATTAGCTGCAACGCAGGAACATCGATACCCATCTAGAACAGTCTCCCTCAAAATCTCACTCATCAACCCTAAGTTATCCAATAACATCGCGCACGTGCTGATTGGTCACCACAACTGGAGGTCTGTCTTCCAAATCTTACTGTCCGAATTAATCTGAGGCTATACAGATTGGAATGTGGAACCAACATTAGAGCGTGTTTCATAAATAGATTCGGTCTCAAGCTGGGGACTTCTGCGTGAGACGGGCGGTTTGCTGAACTTCTTGCATGAGCAAGAAGCGGTTTGAGTTATTGAGTGAGAGGCAGTGGGAGCTGATCGAGCCGCTGTTGCCTGAGCCGAAGCGTCGCAAGGACAAGCGAAGGCGTCCGTGGGCATCCAATCGGGCCTGTATGGAGGGCATCCTGTGGGTGCTGCAGACAGGTGCGGCGTGGAGGTTTTTGCCCGACAAGTACCCTTCTCCGGCGACCTGCTGGCGGCGCTTGAAGCAGTGGGAAGAACAGGATGTCTGGCTCGACGCCTGGCGGACCCTGCTGGGCGCGCTCGACGGCGAAGGCCTGTTGAAGTGGGAGGAGACGTTCCTCGATGGCAGCTTCGCCCCGGCCAAAAAGGGGGCTCCGCAGTCGGTAAAACCAAGCGTGGCAAGGGGACGAAGTGGATGGTACTGGTCGACGGTGGCGGTCTTCCGTTGGGAGTTCGGCTCGAAAGTGCCTCTCCGGGAGAAGTTACGCTTGCGGAAGCCACGCTCGCAGAAGTCAAAGTCCCTCGTCCCAAAGGCCGACCGAGGCAGAGGCCGAAACGTGTGATCGCCGATCGGGCCTACGACTCCGACCCGCTGCGCGAACGGCTGGCCAAGCGCGGGATCGACCTCATCGTTCCGTACCGCAAGAACAGCAAGCTCCGGCGCTACGAGGACGGCAGAAAACTCAGGCGTTACAAACGACGCTGGATCATCGAACGTACCAACGCCTGGCTCGGTCAGTTCCGCAGACTCCTTGTTCGCCATGAGAACCTCCCCTCCACCTACAGAGCCTTCTTCTATCTCGCTTGCCTCTGGATCACCCTCAGACGGTGTTTATGAAACACGCTCTAGAAGAATTATCGCGTCATCTGTTGAAGATCCTTCTCGATCAGACTTGATCGGCGGTACACGCGATTCACCATTCCGGCAACTCTGAAGTTCGTGGCCAGCCCATACAGCAGGCCGCTCTTTGGGACCTTTGTAAATAGATGATAGGGGCCGTGCGAGAGCAGCTTCCGCCCGAACCTCTGTGCCAACAAGTGGAGAGACCTCTGCGTGTAAAAGGCAATGTGCTGACCTGTTGTCGGCGCGTAGTACCACCAGTCGGATAATTTAGGCGGAGGTTGCGGCACAATGCAGGTCGAAATGAACACATTCTCCGACAGGGCCAACAATTTCGACAACCCCTCCACCGGGTCCGTCAGATGCTCGAGCACCTCAAAGGCCGTGAGGAAATCGTAGGTTGCGCCGTTTTGGCATTCGAATCCGCGAGCATAGTCGTTCGTCGCGTAAAGATCGGACCAGAAGAAGTTAAAGCCTTTGTCTCTCATCAGCCGCACCAGCACTCCGTGCCCAGCCCCAAAATCCACTGCGCTTCTCAGATGCGGAAACAGCAGATTGAGAACAGCCGAAGTCACCTCGCAATTCACTAGGTTCCGCCGCATGATCCCGACATCCTGAATAGCAATTGCGGAAGAATATGCCTCCTCCAGCCAATAGGGTGACTCAGTCTGAATGAAGCCACACATTTCGCATCGATAATACTGAACGCGGTATTTCCGCAGCAGCTCAGTCTCTCCGAACAAATCGGATGGAGCGTCGCACACCTTGCAGAGCACCGGCGATGAAGGCCCACGTGGAGTAACCGTTGCCACTAACCAACTCCCTCCCTGCGAATGTTGGCGATCTCCTCGTCGAGCATCATTTCGATTACCTCTCGCATGCCGCTCTTAGCCTTCCAACCTAGCCGCTTCGCTGCTCTTGAAGGATCGACTTTGTTCCGTGCGATGTCCGTCGGTCGCATCAGATGCTCATCAATCGTCACGTGATCAAGCCAATTCTTGTTAACCAGTTTGAAGGCAGTCTCCATGAATTCCTGCAACCTATGGCTGCTTCCCGTCGCAATGATGAAGTCCGTGGGAACAGGTTGTTCCAACATCGCCGCAATCGCTTCGACGTACTCCGGTGCCCAGCCCCAGTCCCGTTCTATATGGAGATTGCCCAGTGACAGGCGAACATCCCGCCCCAGCGATAGTGCGGCAACCGCGCTGACGATCTTTCGCGTGACAAACCGCTTTGGTCTCAGCGGAGAGTCATGATTGGAAAGTATTCCGGTGCACGCGAACATGCTATACGCCTGACGGTAGTTGGCGACCGTCCAGAACGCCGACGCTTTTGCTACGGCGTAGGGACTCCGCGGATGAAATGGGGACCTCTCGTCTGCGACACCTTCCCCTGTGTCGCCAAAACACTCTGTTGACCCGGCGTTGTATAGGCGGATGTCAAGATCGGACAGGCGTATCGCTTCAAGCAGCGTCAGCGTCCCGATTGCGATGCTTTCAATCGTCTCAACAGGTTGTTCGAACGAAAGACCGACCGAGCTTTGGCCGGCAAGGCTGAAAATTCTGTCCGGGCGGATCCGCCGCAGCAAGCCCAGAACGCTGCCAACGTCCCGAAGGTTCAACGACACAAGATGAACCGACTCATACACCCCAAGTCGCCGCAGATTGTCGAACGTGGCTAGTTCGGCATCCCGCGAACTGCCCCAAACTTCAAAGCCCCGGTCGAGTAGCAATTTCGCAAGATAGGTACCATCTTGCCCAGAGATGCCGCAAATTAACGCCCGCTTGCCCATTCCTTCCATTCCCTTCCAGACTCCAGCCTACGCTGAAGACAACCAGCCTGCCCGCGAGGACAAAGTAGCGGTCCTGTTATAGAGTGCTCCAAACTTGGCCGCCGTTTGCTCGATCGAATAACGCGAGAGCACCAAGAGTCCCTTCTTGATCAAATCCTCCCGGGTTTCCGGCTTATCCAATACCGTATTCATCAAAATCGCTAACTCCTCCGGAGAATCCGGATCGAAGTAAAGTGCAGCATCCCCGCCCACTTCGGGCAACGTAGTCGCATTTGAGCAGAGCACAGCAAGCCGCGCCTGGAACGCTTCCAGAATTGGGAGGCCAAACCCTTCAAACTTGCTCGCAAATACCATCGCCGTCGCCAAGCTAAAGACACCTTGCAGTTCTTCCGGCGTCAGGAATCCAAGGAAATGGACCTGCTCGACTACACCAAGATCTCGCCCAAGTTTCTCCAGCACGCTTCGTCGATCAGTCGACGAACCAGTAAAGTAGACATGCGTGGCGATGCCATGCTCACTCTTTAAAATGCGAAGAGCGCGAAGGATTACTTCGTGGTTCTTATGGGGCCATGTGACAGCAGGATAGAAAAAAAAATGGTCCGGGAGTCCAAGTCTTTTCTTCGTGGCATTCGTCGTTTCCGCCGAAGGAGTCTCGTATGCTTCAAATACCGATCCCCAGGGGATCACCACGACCTTGTCTTCCGGAAGTCCATAGCGCTTCATGACATCCTGCCGGGTCCATTCCGCCTGAACGCAGACGAAGGAAGCTCGATCACAGAACGCCCGATAATATCGGTCGCGCGTTTCACACTCGCTCTTTGAGAAAAATTCCGGGTAGTGAAGATACTGTAGATCCCACGGCTGATAAATCGAGGGCAGTTCCGTCAGGTACCCTATTTGAGTTGGAAAGTGGACGACATCAAACTCCTGAGCTTCGACATAGCCATCTGAGAGCGGGATATGCACCATACCGTTGCCCAGCTTGCGCCAAACTAACCGAAGTGGCGCAATCTTCCCGAGGGAACTCTTGACCTTGGAGACCGT
>Ga0182013_10006308_pt1 | contig 13489 bp, 8 predicted proteins | sample 612S2MmetaG_FD_120487 | JGI IMG/M metagenome (GOLD analysis project Ga0182013, IMG submission 120487) | Permafrost microbial communities from Stordalen Mire, Sweden - 612S2M metaG | ecosystem: Environmental > Terrestrial > Soil > Wetlands > Permafrost | place: Sweden: Stordalen | collected... | reverse complement strand
TGACGCGCGTCGGGCTCGAGGTCGAGGGCGTCGAGGACGCGGGCGCCAAGTACAAGGGCTTCGTCGTCGCGCGGGTGATCGAGGCCAAGCCGCACCCCAACGCCGACCGGCTCAGGCTGTGCATGGTCGACGCGGGCGGCGATCCGGTGCAGGTCGTCTGCGGCGCGCCCAATGCGGTCACCGGCATGAAGAGCGTGTTCTCGCCGGTCGGGACCTACATTCCGGGCAAGAAGATCACCCTCGCCAAGGGCGTCATCCGCGGCGTCGAGTCGAACGGCATGCTGTGCTCGGCCGCCGAGCTCGAGCTGTCCAACGATCATACCGGCATCATCGAGCTGCCCGCCGATGCGCCGGTCGGCGTCGCTTACGCGACCTACGCCGGCCTCGACGATCCGGTGATCGACGTTTCGCTGACCCCCAACCGGCCCGACGCGACGGCTGTCTCCGGCATCGCCCGCGACCTCGCCGCCGCCGGCGCCGGCAAGCTCAAGACGCACGCCCCGCGCCCGGTCGCCGGCGCCTTCGACTGCCCGACGAATGTGACGCTCGCCTTCGCGCCCGAAGATGCGCGCCTCTGCCCCGCTTTCGCGCTGCGGCTGGTGCGCGGGGTGAAGAACGGCCCATCGCCGGAATGGATGCAGAAGCGACTGCGCGCGATCGGCCTCAGGCCGATCAACGCTCTGGTCGACGTGACGAACTATCTCACCTTCGATCGTGGTCGGCCGTTGCACGTCTTCGACCTCGCCAAGGTCAAGGGCGACCTCGTCGTGCGCCGCGCGCGCGCCGGCGAGAGCGTGCTTGCGCTCGACGGCAAGACCTATGCGCTCGACGACAGCATGGTGGTCATCGCCGACGAGAGCGGCGTCGAGTCGATCGCCGGCGTGATGGGCGGCGAGCCTTCCGGCTGCGACGACGACACCCGCGACGTGCTGATCGAGAGCGCGCTGTGGGACCCGCCCAACATCGCCCAGACCGGACGCAAGCTCAGCATCGTCACCGACGCGCGCTATCGTTTCGAGCGCGGCGTCGACCCCGACTTCTGCATCCCTGGCCTGGAGCTCGCCACCCATCTGATCGTCGACCTGTGCGGCGGCGAGCCGTCGCGCATGATCGTCGCCGGCGATCCCGCCAAGCCGAAACGCGCGATCGACTTCCCCTACAGCGAAGTGAAGCGGCTGCTGGGAATCGACATCCCGCAAAGCGAGGGCGAAGCGATCCTCGCGCGGCTCGGCTTCATGCTCGAGGACGGCAAGGCGATCGTGCCGAGCTGGCGGCCCGACATCGAGGGCAAGGCGGACATCGTCGAACAGATCGTACGCATCGCCGGGCTCGACCGCGTGCCGCCGGCGCCGCTGCCGCGCCTGACCGAAGGCGTGCCGCCGCCGGTGCTGACGACGCTGCAGAAGCGCACGCGGCTCGCCAAGCGCGCGCTGGCGGCGCTGGGTTCGCGCGAAGCTGTGACCTGGTCGTTCATCGCCAGGCCCGCGGCCGAATTGTTCGGCGGCGGCAAGCCGGAACTGGCGCTCGCCAATCCGATCGCCGCCGATCTCTCCGACATGCGGCCGAGCCTCGTACCGGGCCTCGTCGCCGCAGCCGAACGCAATGCGCGGCGCGGGTTCGCCGACGCCGCGCTGTTCGAGGTCGGCCAGGTCTTCCTCGGCGCCGGAGAGAAGGACCAGCGCATCGCCGCAGCGTCGGTCAGGAGCGGCTTCGCCAAGGCCGGCGGCGAAGGCCGCCACTGGACCGGCGGCGGGCCGGTCGACGCCTATGACGCCAAGAGCGACGCGCTCGCTCTGCTCGCCGCGCTCGGCGTCGCGGCGAACGCCGTGCAGATCGTCGCCGGCGGTCCCGCGTTCCTGCATCCGGGCCGATCGGCGACGCTGCAGTTCGGGCCGAAGAACGTCGCCGGGTGGTTCGGCGAGCTGCACCCGGCCGCGCTCGAAGCGCTCGACGCCGAAGGGCCGCTGGTCGCTTTCGAGATCGTCCTCGACGCGATCCCGCCGGCCAAGGTGCGGCCGACCAAGGCCAAGCCGAAGCTCGAGCGTTCGGAGTTCATGCCGGTCTCGCGCGACCTCGCTTTCGTCGTCGCCGAGGGCGCGGCGGCGGGCGACATCCTCAAGGCGGCGCTCGCCGCCGACCGGGCGCTGATCACGGCCGCCGACGTGTTCGACGTCTATCGCGGCGCGGGCGTGCCGGAAGGAAAGAAGTCGGTGGCGATCGCGGTGACTCTGCAGCCGCGCGAGCGCACGCTGACCGACGCCGAGATCGAAGCGACGATCGCCAAGATCGTCGCCGAGGTCGGCAAGAAGACCGACGCGACGCTGCGGTGACGAAACACGCCGCCGTGTCGCTCGCCTTCGTCGCGCTCGTCGTCGCGGCTCCCGCCGCGGCGCAGAAGGCGGATCCTTGCGCGCGCTTCGAAGCGCCGCTCGCCTACAACGCCTGTCTCGCCGAGCACGGGCCGCGCGCGCCGGGGACGCGGGCCGAAGCGCCGGGCGACGAAGGATCGGCCCCACTTCTCCGCGGCCCGCGCGGGCGCCGGCGGCTCGACTTCGGCGTCGGCGACTGACGTCGCATCTTCGCGCCGCCTCGACCGCGCCTGGCTTGCGACCCCCCGTCGCCGCGACCGACGGCTATTGCCGCACGCAGGCGGCGACGCTAGCGTGTCTCACGGTTCTGTGATGGCGCTGCCGACCCTCGGCGGCGAGACGGGGGCTGCGCGTTGAATCTGCACAAGTTTGCAACGCCGGCGGGAACGGGTCTGGCCGGATACGGCCCGACGTCGCCGCTGCAGCGGTTTCTCGAGCAGCGCCATGAAGAATTCCGCTCGGATTCGTCGGGACAGGTGGCGAGCTACATTCCCGAGCTGACGCGCGCCAACCCGAAGCATTTCGGCGCCGCCTTCGGCACCATCGACGGCCACGTCTACGAGGTCGGCGACAGCGCCGCGCCGTTCACCATCCAGTCGGTGTCCAAGGCGTTCGTCTTCGCGTTGGCGCTCGAGACGCTGGGCGACGAGCGCGTCGAACAGGCGATCGGCGTCGAGCCGAGCGGCGAGGCGTTCAACTCGATCCGCCTGACCGCCGACAACCGCCCGTTCAATCCGATGGTCAACGCCGGCGCGATCGCCTGTTCGGGGCTGATCCGCCGCGTCGAGGGCGACGGCGCCTTCGAGCGCATCCGCACGATCCTCGGACAGTTCGCCGGGCGCGAGCTCGACGTCGACGAGGCGGTCTACGCCTCCGAGTCCCGCACCGGCGACCGCAATCGCGCGATCGCCTGGCTCTTGCGCAATTATTCGGTGATCGAGGGAGATGTCGACGCCGTGCTCGACGTCTATTTTCGTCAATGCGCGATCCTCGTCACCGCGCGCGATCTCGCGGTGATGGCGGCGACGCTCGCCAACCGTGGCGTCAATCCGACGACCGGCGTGCGGGTGGTTTCGCCCCACGCGGTCGGGCGCACGCTGTCGATCATGATGAGCTCCGGCATGTACGACTACGCCGGCGAATGGACCTATCGCGTCGGCATTCCCGCCAAGAGCGGCGTCGGCGGCGGCATCGCCGCGGTGCTGCCGGCGCAGCTCGGCGTCGGCACGTTCTCGCCGCTGCTCGACAGCCACGGCAACAGCGTGCGCGGCATGAAGATGTGCGAGGCGCTGTCGTCGCGTTTCGACCTGCACATGCTCAACCGCAGCGGCGACGTGCGCAGTTGCGTCATCGCCGACTACGAGGCGGCGCGGGTCGCCTCGCGTCGCAACCGCGCGCCGCACGAGCGGGCGATCCTCGACGAGCGGCGCAGCGACATGCGCGTGCTGGAGCTGGTCGGCGCGCTCACCTTCGGCTCGATCGATTATGTCGCGCGCCGCCTCGGCGAGGCGCCGCCGCGCGCGGCGCTGCTGATCCTCGGCCTGCATCGGGTGCCCGACGTCACCGAGGCGGGCCGCCGGCTGCTCGCCGACTACCTCGACCGCCTCGGCGAAGACGGCGTGACGGTGGTGATCGCGGGCGTCGCGGCGGACGCGCCGCTGTGGCGGGCGCTGCGCGACAATTCGCCGAAGGCTCGGCTGCGCCGCTTCGACCTGCTCGACGAAGCGGTCGAGTGGGCCGAGGACCAGCTCGTCTACCGCTACGGCGGGTTCAGCGTCGCCGCCACGGCCGAACTGGCAGCGCAGCCGCTGCTCGCCGGCCTCGGCGCCAAGGACATCGCGGCGCTCGAGAGACTCAGCTCAGTTCGCCGCTACGAGGCGGGCGCGAAGATCGTTTCCGCCGGCGACGAGGCCGATTCGCTGTTCTTCCTTCAGAGCGGCATGGCGAGCGTCAAATTGCCGAGCGGCGTTCGGCTCGCGACGTTCGGACCGGGTGACGGCTTCGGCGAAATGGCGATGCTCGAGGGCCGCCGCAGCGCCGACGTTTTCGCCGACGTCGCCTCGATCTGCCGCGAACTGCCGCTCGACGCGCTGGGCGCCTTGGGCGACCGTGCGCAGGTCATGCTGATGCGAAATCTGGCCGCGCTGCTGGCGCAGCGCCTGATCCTCGCCAACGCCAAGGTCGAGCTGCTGACGGGGAACTGAGCCAGGCTGGCGGCGCGTCAAGGAGCCTTCGATCAGCGCGCTTCCACGCCAGCGTCACGGCGCCGAGGCCGCGCGCGGAATGGTCGCTGCGCAGAGTGAGCGCGTCGCCGTCGAGCTGAAGGACCCGCTTCTCGTCGCGCCCCGCCGCAGCGGCGCGAGAGAGCGGCGGCGGCGGCGAACCCCGGCCCGTCCGGCGGGTCGCGCGGCGGCCACGCAAGCGGCGGGGGCATGCAGCCCTGAGTTCGCGGCGCGCGCAATCGCCGCAACGGCCGCCGCTGGGCGCAGGCGCCCTTTATGCTTAGAATCGGCTGCGAAATCGAGGCGAGGCGGCAATGAGCGAATTCGACCTGGTGATCCGCGGCGGCAAGGTCATCACCGCCTCCGACACATTCCGCGCCGACGTCGGCGTGCGCGGCGGCAGGATCGTCGCCGTCGCCGAAAAGCTGACCGACGGCGCGCGCGCGATCGACGCCTCCGGCCTGCTGGTCATGCCGGGCGGCATCGACAGCCACGTCCACCTCGCCCAGCCGTCCGGGCCCGGCGTGAAGATGGCCGACGGCTTCGAGACCGGCACCCGCTCGGCGGTCGCCGGCGGCAACACCACCGTGCTGCCTTTTGCCCTGCAGCCGCGCGGCGCGTCGCTGCGCGCCTCGGTCATGGACTACCACAAGGAAGCCGACGGCAACGCCTATTGCGACTACGGCTTCCACCTCATCGTCACCGACCCGACACCCTCGGTGCTGGGCCAGGAACTGCCGGCGCTCGTCTCCGACGGCTATTCGTCGTTCAAGGTGTTCATGACCTACGACGACATGGTGCTCAACGATCGCCAGTTGCTCGAAGTGTTCGAATGCGCGCGCGGATGCGGCGCGCTGGTCATGGTCCATTGCGAGGGCTACGACGCGATCAAATTCATGACGCAGCGGCTGGAGGCGGCGGGCAAGACCGCGCCCTACTATCACGCCGTCTCGCGCCCGGAAGTCGTCGAGCGCGAGGCGACCCATCGCGCCATCAGCCACGGCGAACTCATCGACACGCCGATCATGATCGTCCACGTCTCCGGCCGCGAGGCGATGGAGCAGATCCGCTGGGCGCAGCAGCGCGGACTGAAGGTTTACGGCGAGACCTGCACCCAATATGTCACGCTGACCGCCGACGACCTCAAGGGCCTCAACATGGACGAGACGGGCGGCAAGTACGTCTGCTCGCCGCCGCCGCGCGACCGCGCCTCATGGGACGCGATCTGGGAGGGCATCCGCACCGGCGTGTTCCAGACGTTCTCGTCCGACCACTGCCCGTTTCTCTACGAGAGCGGCGAAGGCAAGCTGAACCCGAAGGCGCGAACCTCGTTCAAATGGGTGCCAAACGGCATTCCCGGCGTCGAAGCGCGGCTGCCGATCCTCTATTCGAAGGGCGTCGTCGAGGGCCGCATCACGATCAACGAATTCGTCGCGCTGACTTCGACCAACCACGCCAAGATGTATGGCCTCTATCCGCAAAAGGGCGCGATCGGCGTCGGCTTCGACGCCGACATCGTGCTGTGGGACCCCAACAGGCGCGAGACGATCCGCCAAGCGATCATGCACCACGGCGCCGACTACACGCCCTATGAGGGCATGGCGGTCACCGGCTGGCCGGTGATGACGCTTCTGCGCGGCGAGGTCGTCGCCGAGGATGGCAAAGTCGTCGGCGCCAAAGGCGCGGGACGGTTCCTCAAGCGAGAGCTTTCGCCCTTCGCACGGCCGAGCGGTCATTGAGGCGGGTTGGAACTCGGGCGCGGAGCCATTACGGCATCTGGTGGATAAAATCTGACGCTTGGTACCCCTGCCGTACGTCGCCTTGGGGTGGTCAGCAGACATTCACCTCCGTAATCTCATGCGCCGATTAATCACCAGGAACCGACAATGAGCCTATCGTCGCCTTGGCTTGCAGCGGCAGGCGACGCCATGTGGGCTCTCGTAGATCGCTACACCGGACTCGTGCGCTACAAGGGCGGGACTAAAGCCGCCGGACTAGCCGCGGAACCACCGGTCATTGATTGCTCTGGCTGGGCGGCCCTGCTCCTCTCCTCTGGGATGAAAGCGGTGACCTCCTCAGCAGGCAAAGCTGTCTTCAGCAGCGATGAGATCGCGGCCGTCAGCACATGGTCGGACCACATGATTGAAGTTCTCAAGCGGCAGTCCGGCTGGATGCTGGAAGGTGACGAGATCACAGCCGAGGCCCTTCCGGCATTTGCCACTATCGGCCTGCAACAGGGCGGGGGTGCCTGGGCGAACAATCATCCACGCCCCTGCGGCATTACCCACGTCGTGCAACTTGTTCAACGCCCGCGTGATGGAGCGCGGTTTGTTTCCGAAGCGCAGGGATGGGCTGAACCATTTGGCTTGCGCTTACTGCCGCTCGAAGACTGGTTTGATGTGACACGAGCCTACATCACGCTTGGTAAGGCGTGGGCCGTGGATGCTTTTGCTCGGGCCGGTGCTCACCAACCTAGGTCCGCTGAGGGTCGCGAGCGGCCATAGCTCGGCGGGGCGCCAAGCGTCAGACCTCATCCACTAGTGGTCAAAGTCTTACACTTGGCACCCGGCCGGGCAGCCCGCCCAACGGTTGGAGCCGACCTCTGTTTGCCGTTGCGAACGGGTCCCGATCGGCCTGAAACCGGACGCCCGAGAAGCCGGAAACCAACGCGCGAACGGCGGCTATGCGGGATGGCCTGCGGAAAAGCGTCGCGCCTCGAACAGTACGGGCATTAATTTCCTACCCTCTTCCGACAACCGGTATTCAACACGAAGCGGCTTTTCATCGAAGTCGATCCTCTCGATGAGACGATCCCTTTCCAACGCGCGCAGATGCTGCGTCAGCATTTTCTGCGAAATGCCGGGAATGTCCCGTATCAACTGTGACGACCGCATGGTTGGATCGGCAAAGAGGCGAAAGAGGATCGGGAGCTTCCAGCGACCTTGAATCATCCGAATCACGCGGATCACATGCGTGGCCGTACCATCCGCCCCGAGACAGACATCCCGGTACTCAGGGGTAACAGGCACTTTAAAGTGCGTACTTGTCTCACCTATCGTCACGACGCACCTAGCTCCCGATCCGCAGTATAATGGGTTTTGGACAATGGACCTGCAACTCAAAGACAAGACGGCCTTGGTGACGGGGAGCAGCAAGGGGATCGGCGAGGCCATCGCCATGACTTTAGCGCGCGAGGGGGCGAACGTCGTTGTCCATGGACGCGATGGAGTGCAAGCCCAACGGGTTGTCGGCGCCATCGTCGCAGCTGGAGGCCGCGCCTATGCCGTACTGGGCGACCTGACACAGGAAGAAGCGGTGGAGCGGCTGGTCGCCGAGGCGGAAGCGCACGTCGGCGGCATCGACATTCTGGTCAATAATGCCGGTGGGTCCGGCCCCAAAAACGACTGGCAGACGACATTGGCCGCCGGATGGGAATCGACATATGATCGTAACGTCCTTGCTGCTGTCCGTGTCAGCACGCGCCTTCTCCCTGAAATGCGGCGAGCCGGTTGGGGGCGCGTGATCAATATTTCGAGCGGGGCGGCAACGATGCCTCCAGCCACGGGGCCAGATTATTCCGCTGCGAAAGCCGCAATGAACGCCCTGACCGCCTCAATGGCGAAAGCAGTGGCCGCCGAGGGAGTCACCGTCAACGCCATCTCGCCTGGAACGATCAAAAGCGCCAAGCTCGAGGGCGGTTTTCGTGCCGTAGCAGCAGCGCGCGGCATCGCGGCGGAAGACGCGCCCTGGGAGGATATCCAGCGTGGCGTCCTGCCATTGTTCGCCAACGTTCCGCTTGGTCGCGTCGGAGAATTGAACGAACTCGCGGATGCCGTCGCTTTCCTTGCGAGCCCGCTCGCCGCTTACATCACCGGCATTAATCTTCACGTCGACGGCGGCTTCTCGTCCATCCCGTAGAGTGCTTCGACCCTCGCGAACAAGACCAGCGGGCACAACGCATCTTGAACGATTCGTTTTCAAACCGGATTGACAGCTACGGCAAAGTAAATTCCCGAAAGCCAACAGACTGCTCACCGTCCTTTTGCGACATTCCCGGACGGGCGCCAAGGGTTGGGTTTTGACCACTAGCGCAGAGCGTGAGGAGTCTCTTACCGAGTCAGCGCTCTCGTTTTGGGCCCGGCTTCCTCGCCCTCTTCGTCGGTGCTGACTCTCGCGCCGCGCTTCGCTTCTTCGCGGTCTTCTTCGTCTCATGCCTCATCGAGCGATTCCACGCCATGATCAGAAAGAAGGAAGCTGATCAACTCGACCCGTGGATCGCCGAAGCGAGCGGCAGTCTCGTCTCATCTTTCGCGACAGGCGTCGCGAGAGATAAAGCCGCCGTGCGGGCGACTGTCGTCGTGCCGTGGTCCAGTGGCCAGGGCGAGGCTCAGATCACCAGACTCAAACTCGTCAAACGCCAGATGTAAGGGCGCGCGAAACTCGACCTTCTTCAAGCCAGATTGTTCGGCGCGGCATGAAACCCGCAAACCGTCATCGAGATTGCGTCGGAGCCAGGCTCAGAGGCCGTTTCACACACGCCGATATGCTGCGACTTCCCGAGGTCGGCGGCGCGGTTCGACTTCTCAAATGGGGTGCGCGTTGCGTACTTCGGAGACGACCGGCCGAGCTTTAATTATCCAATACCACTTCCACGCTCTGTAACGCTCTGTAACGGCACATGGGCCGTGTTTCTGCATCTGCGCAATTGATTGTTAGGATTGGAACTGTACGAAAAGGTCGGGCTCGAACGCATGCACCCGCCAGGAGCGCGCCTGTGAACTTGCACCGAAGCGGATCCCCATTTAAACGCGACGTAATACAATGAGATTACGCCCGAATTCGACATCCGCGACGGGTCGCAGTTCGAGGCAGTTTGGCGCCGCTTCTCGTTGCGGCTTTCCCCGACGAACCGACGGCCAGTATTACCGAGATCGCGGGGAGTCAATTGACGGCAATGTCCCAATTATACATCGTTATGCCGCCAAATGCTCATTCTGACTGACCGGGCCAAAGGCGGCCTTGCAATTTACGACTTTCTGACTCGTGGCAGGCGTTGCCAGGTCGTCCCCCTGCATCAGGCCCAGGCGCAACCGCTGAAACATCCGATAATTGTTTGTGATGTCGATATCGGCAACATGACTTCGGTCAGACTGCTCCGCGCAGCGCTGAAGCTTCATCGCGTCGACGCCGACATCCCGGTGTTATTTCTCACGCGCGACAGCAGTCACCTCACGGCCGCTTTGGCGGTTTCGCTCGACGCGACAGAATTGGTTTACTGTAACGACCGTCCGGCGGCGATTCATGCGGCGGCCGAGAGGTTGATCTCCGCCTACCAGAGCAGAAACAAAGGCGCGACGCGCCCTGCCAGTGTGACGGAGGCGCGCGCATCCGACGCAAAATCGGCGCTTGCCAGCTGCTTCGACGCCGTGAAGCGAGGCGAACCTGTATCGACTGCAGAACTGGACCGGGGCGCCAGCGTCATACTTGGCGCCATCAAACAGGCCAAAATCAGATCGTGGTTGGATGTCGTCTGGCAGTTCGATGACGTAACGTACCAGCACTGTCTGCTGGTGGCCGGCTTGGTTGCTGCGTTCTCCTTGAAGTGGGTGCTCGCGTCCGATCATCAGCATCTGCTGTTACAGGCCGCGCTTCTCCACGATGTTGGCAAGGCGCGCATACCCCCACACATCCTCAACAAGTCTGGCCCACTCTCGAAGCCCGAGATGGATCTCATGCGGACCCATGCGGAGCTGGGTCACGCCATGCTTGCGGGCCAGCATGGCATCAGCCCGGTCATTCTGGATGTGGTGCGCCATCACCACGAGTACCTGGACGGCTCAGGGTACCCTGACCGTCTTCAGGGGCGGCAGATCAAGGATTACGTGCGCATGGTCACCATCTGCGACATCTACGCCGCGCTGATCGAACGCCGCCCCTACAAAGCGCCGATGCCCCCTCAGCAGGCGCTCGCCGTGCTGACGGACCTGGGCGCCAAGCTCGATAGAAATCTGCTGAAAAGCTTTGAAGCGGTAGTCGCAGACAGTGGTTGACCACTGCGACGTGGATGTTCGTCGAACAGCTTCTCCCAGTTCACTTCGCCCGGCTTGATCTGCGAGGCGGCCGAGCGGCCACAGTCCGAGCATCTGAGCGCCGCCCGCACGCCGAAGCCCTTCTCGGCGAAATTCAAGCCGGCGCGGGGGGTATTGCGGCCGACGCCGCCGAATTCGCGCCAGACGAGATGCGAGGCGTCGACTCCCCCCTGCCACATCAGATCCAGGGTCAGCCGACCGAGATCGTTCTGCGGCAACGCCGTGGCCACCGTGGCGCGCTTGCCCCAGCATTTGCGCATCGCCCGCGCCACATTGTATTCGCCGCAAGCTGACGGAACTGCGTGGCGTGACGCGCACCGTCGAGGCCTTTCGCGCCGGGCGAATTCGCTGAAGTCAGTCCCGGGGAGCGGTCGGTTCCGCGGGTGTTCGCAGTCCTGAACAAACGCGGGACGCCGCTCTGAGAAGGACAAAGCTGCGAACACCTATGTGGCTGAAATAGCGATAGGATTCTTATCAGCGTGTTTGACCGCTTCGCGGCATTGACCGGCGACTCGCGGATCCTTCGCGCATCAACTCAAATCGGGCCTTGCACGAACCCGCTCGCGCGACAGGCGCCAAACGGGAAGAACGCGCAGCAACGCGTCTTTTGCCGATCCTTAACTACAAAGCTCGGCTCGATGAATATTTGACGCCGATTCACCGGCCATTAGTGCGCCCAAGTTAAGGCTCGTGAACTCTTGGCGCCTCTAGGTCAACGGCGGCCTCGATCGCCAAAGCGGAGGGACGGCAAGTGCGCGCAATTCCAGTCGAGCGGACTGCGAAGGCGTCCGAGACAGATGGCTTGGCCACGCTCGCAAAGCTGGCGACCGAGTCCCGCGACGTCGTCATGGATGATCGCGACGCCACAATCGCCCAGCTGCTGGCGCAGGCGCGCCGCCATGAAGCCGTCTTCAACGCAGTCGCGCAAGGCATTTGCTGCTATGACCCTGAAGACCGGGTGATCCTCAGCAATCGCCGCTTCGCGGAAATCTATCGGCTTGCGCCCGAGCAAATCTGTCCGGGCGCGACGCTGCGGGAGATCGTCGAACTTCGCGTCGCCGCCGGAACCTGCGAGACGGCCGCCGACGACTATCTATCGTTTTGCGTAGCGAACCATTTCACAAAGGAAGCGATCGTCTGGCAGACCGCGCTGTCGGATGGCCGCCTTCTCCAGATGCGCCGCGAGCCGATGCCCGGCGGCGGCTGCGTCGTAACCTATGACGACATCACCGAACTCAAAGCCGCGCGCGCCGCCGCCAACGAGCGCCTGTCGCTGCAAGCCCTGATCGACAGGCTGCCCGACAACCTGTGGGTCAAGGACGTCAACAGCCGTTTCGTCATCGCCAACCAGGTCACCGCGACCCGAATGGGCATAGCCGGGCCGGCGGAGCTGGCCGGCAAGACCGACCTGGAACTGCTTTCACCGGAGATCGCGCGAAAGTTCTTTGCCGACGAACAGGAGATCATTCGCACCGGCCAACCGATGATCGACAAGGAGGAATTCGTCTTCAAGACCTGGATCTCGACCACCAAGGTGCCGTTGCGCAACGATCGCAACGAAATCTTCGGTGTGGCCGGAATCTCGCGCGACATCACCGAGCGCAAACTGGCGGACGCCCTGCGCGAGGGCCAAGCGCAAATCCTCGAGATGATCGCGATGAGCGCCCCGCTCGGCGACGTGCTCGAGCGCCTGGTTCTCCTCATCGAATCCCAATTCAAGGGGATCTTGGCCTCCGTTCAGCTCCTTGACGAGACAGGGACCCGGTTGCGGCACGGCGCGGCGCCGAGTCTGCCGGACTCCTACAACAAGGCGATCGACGGCGCGAGCATCGGTCCCAATGCGGGGTCGTGCGGCACGAGCGCGTATCGGCGAGAACCCGTCTTCGTCGCCGACGTCATGACCGATCCGCGGTGGGAGGATTACAAGGACCTGGCGGCCGAGCATGGACTGCGTTCGTGCTGGTCGACGCCGATCCTGTCGCACAAGGGCAAGATTCTCGGCACGTTCGCCATTTACGCGAGTGAAGTGCGCGAACCGGCCGAAGTCGAGGCGGGCCTCGCGGGTCTTATCGACGTCGCGACCCGCATCGCCGGCATTGCGATCGAACGCAAACAGGCCGAAGACCGAATTCACTTCATGGCCAACCACGACGCCCTGACCGGACTTCCCAACCGCGCCTTGCTCAACGACCGACTGTCGCAAGCCATTCTGTACGCGCAACGCTACGACCGTTGGGTGACGGCGCTGTTCGTCGATCTCGACAATTTCAAGTTCATCAACGACAGCCTCGGGCACAATGCGGGCGACGAACTGCTCAAGACCGTCGCCAGACGTATGGTGAGTTGCATCCGGGCGACAGATACTGTCGTGCGGATTGGCGGCGACGAGTTCGTCATCGTCCTCTTCGATCAGCCCAAGGATGTGGACGTGATCTCGGAGATCGTTCGGAAGATTCAGTCAGCGATCGCAGAGCCTGTTCGCCTGGAGGGTCACGATTTGAGCGTGACGAGCAGCATAGGAATTGCGAACTATCCCAACGACGGCGTCGACACCGACGCGCTGCTGGCCAACGCCGACGCCGCTTTGTACCGCGCCAAAGACGTCGGACGCGACAATTTCCAGTTCTATACGTCCGAGCTGAACGCCAAAGTCCACGAGAAATTCCTGCTCCAGGAGGAATTGCGAAACGCCGTCGCCCGATCCGAGCTCGTCCTCCACTATCAGCCGCAAGTCGATTTGCGCACGGGGCGCGTCTTCGCCCTCGAAGCGCTGGTTCGCTGGCGGCATCCGAAACTTGGCTTGGTCCCG
>Ga0182013_10006307_pt1 | contig 13490 bp, 13 predicted proteins | sample 612S2MmetaG_FD_120487 | JGI IMG/M metagenome (GOLD analysis project Ga0182013, IMG submission 120487) | Permafrost microbial communities from Stordalen Mire, Sweden - 612S2M metaG | ecosystem: Environmental > Terrestrial > Soil > Wetlands > Permafrost | place: Sweden: Stordalen | collected... | reverse complement strand
TGCCACCATGGCGAGCGACAGCGGCCGCCGCCCAAAGGGCGTCGTTGGTTGTGTTTGCATGATCCTTTGCCTCGTTCAGGCAAAAGAAATCTGCTCGCCGAAACGGCGCCGACTCTTGACAGAGATTCGCGGAAGTGATTCTCTTAAGGTGCGAACTTTGGAGAGGCTTCCGGGCGGAAACGTTTCGGGGGCCTTTTCTTTTGCGTGGCTGCTCCTGTTCAGACTGAGTGGATACGCGTTACGAATTGCGGTCCCGAACGCGAGGTTGGCCTCGCCTTCCGAGATTTAACAGTCCTTCCCTCCGGCTGACCCCCTCGGAGCTTCCAAAGAACGCTCATAGGCTGCGAGAAGCGAGTCGAGTTCACGAAGAACAAAGTCGCCAAACGCTGGCGCGACTTTCTCATCGAACGCCACGACGAGCCGTTCGGAGCCGCGCTGAACGCGCGCGACCTTACGACCATCCTTGGCGATCCAAATCTCTGGGGCTTTCCCCCTCTCGGCAGGCGATCGCAAAGCCTCTAAAACTTTGGAGAAACGCTGATCGGTAGCCAGCATCAGAAAATCCGCTTGCCGCATCAGCGCTTCCAAAGCGCGAGTCGCATTCGCATCGCGAAGCCTCTCTGCCAATTCCGCCCAACGCGCCCTGCCCGCTTTCGGAGCGGGACCGATCATAAGCGCAATCCTCTCAGGGATCGCGCGCGCCATGGCGATATACCGGCTCACGTCGGCCTTGTCGCATGAGAGCGCGGAGATGATGATAGCGCGCTCGAAACCGTGATCTTCAAGTCGCTGAGCGAAAAGCGCCCGCTCGATGAAGGAAAGATCGCGACGTTCTAAGTTTTCTTTGCCTTGAGCGACGACGAGATCAGCGTCGCTGAGAGCCCTTACAACGGCCTTGACCTTTATCTTCAGCCGGGACGCAGCGCGCAAACGACGATGCCCATAGGCAGCCTGATATCGATCCGCTTCGGTTGGATGGGGGCGAACGAGGATCGGCACTTGCTGTCCGCTCTCTGCGATGCTCGCAACGAGGGCGTCAAACGTCGGATCGACATCAATCGTCAAGCGATCGGAAACAAGAGATTCGTCGATGGCGGCGGGATCCAGGTCCAGCACCAAATCGCCTGCTGCGATCTGATCCTGAAGGCGTGCAACAGTCTTGGCGTTTTCGGTCAATTGAGCGAGCGAGGCGCCCATTGCCGAAATAGCGCCCGTTCGCACACGATCGGTTCGTTCCATTGGAGGCGTTGAGTTGGGAGCTCCCAACCGGCCTGTGAACAGCGCGTCTACGGTGTCCTTTCTGCTCATGTTTAGCTCCGGCCCCAGGCTGCACGCATCAGTTGCTCGATTTCGCCATTGACCGCATCAAGCGCCTCCAACGCGCGGTCGTAAGTGGAGCGCGTCAGGCTTTCGCGGCCTATTTCGTATAAGGTTTGCTTAGTTAGCCCCGCGTCCGAAATCGCTGCTGATTTCACCATCGGGCTGGTCATAACGTGATCGCCAAACAAATTGCGCAAGAGCGCCACAACCTTTGTTTGAGGCGCATCTTGTGGCTCGTATCGCGTGACGAGATAGCGAAAAAAGTCGTAGTCTAGTCGGCCACCAGCCTCCCGAACCACTGAAAGCAGATCGTGGGTCATCAGAAGAAACTGGCTCATCGACGCAACGTCAAGCATTTGGGGGTGAATCGTCACCAGGACGCTCGTAGCGGCACACAACGCACTCAAAGTGAGATACCCAAGCTGCGGGGGGCAATCCATAACCACCACATCGTAGCGATCAGAGACGTCGTCGAGCGCCCGGGCAATCCTTGAAAAGAACATTTGATCAGGTTGCTGCGCCCTCGAGAGAAGGGCTTTCGGCGTATCATGCTCGAACTCCATGAGCTCAAGATTGCCCGGAACGAGATCAAGTCCGTCAAAGTAAGTTGGTTTTACGACCTCGCGGAGTGCACGGGCTTCACTGTCATATCGAATAGCCGCGTAGAGCGTTTCGTTAGCGCGAACGTCCACTTCTGGCATGATTCCGAAGAGAGCCGAGAGGCTCGCTTGCGGATCCAAATCCACTGCAAGAACCCGGTAGCCGTGCAGCGCCAAATATTGTGCGAGATGGGCGGACGTCGTCGTCTTCCCCGAGCCCCCTTTGAAATTTGTGACCGCGATGACTTGCAGGCGTTCGCCGGCCATCCGTACGGGAAGATAGACTCGACCTTCGTTTCGTACCCTACTCCCCTCGGCCAACAACTTTCGAAGGGCGTTGAGCTGCGCCAACGTGTAGTGCCGCCGCCCCCCAGGCGTGACGGCCGGCTGCGGCCCTTCACCAGCCAATGAAAGCTGTCGCAACCGAGAATCGGACACACCAATTAATCGGGCCGCCTCCCCGGAGGTAAACCTCCTCAATTCCTTTTTGGACGATGGCGGGAATAGGGCTTCACTCATCGCCTGCAGTTGTTCACTGAGCAGCCGAGCGTGCGCGCCGATCGTGTCGTCGATCGACGGAACGTGAGGTTCCGAACGGGCGGAAGCTGAATTCACGAAAAGGCCCTTCGCTAACGGAAGATTCGCCTTGAGCGGCGGGGTTCCGTGAAAGTGCCAGAAAACTTGATTCGCGCAAGCAATTTTTAGTTAACGGGAATTAACGCGTTTCGACAGATGCGTTGGGAGCTCCCAACAACCCCGTCCCCCGGAGACAACCCTCGCGCGAGATGCCCGAAATCCGTGTTCAAAGTACCCGTCATTCGTGGTCGTCTTCGGACTTCACTCAAACCTCCCGCCGTGAGAGAGCCGCCTAACGCAACTGTCGCGCAAGAACAGCCGCGAACGATCAAGCGCGCCTATCGGTCAGAATCAATCCGCGGCCAGCCACTCCCGGAGCTTCGTCCACCTCTTGCGTCCGCCGCCGCTCCTCACCGCGATCGCCATCGCCCGGCGTTGACCGACGATGACCACCAGACGCTTGCCGCGCGTGACGGCTGTGTAGACGAGATTGCGCGCCAGCATGGTGTAATGCTGGGTCGCGAGCGTGATGACGACGGCCGGATATTCCGAACCTTGCGACTTATGGATCGTCGTCGCATAGGCGGGAACCAGGGTGTCGAGTTCGCCAAACGGATATTCGACCTCGCGCCCGTCGAAGCCGGCGACGAGGAGGCCTTCAACCTCGTCGATCCGCAACACGGTTCCAAGGTCGCCATTGAAGACATCGCGATCGTAATCGTTTTCGGTCTGCATGATCTTGTCGCCGGGCGCGAAAATCGACCCGAATTTCTCGATCTTCGCGGAAGGATTAGGATTGAGGGCTTTTTGCAGATCGGCGTTGAGCGACCGCGCGCCAAGCGCGCCGCGCTGCATCGGGCAGAGAACTTGAATGTCGCGAATCGGATCGAGGCCAAAGCGGCGTGGAATCCGGTCGCGGACGATTTCCACGACCTTCGCCGCTCCCTTCTCGGGATCGTCGGCTTCGACAAACCAGAAATCCGAATCCTCGCCGCGCTTTGGCCACTCCGGCATTTCACCGCGATTGATCCGGTGCGCGTTGACGACGATCCGACTCTCGGCGGCCTGGCGAAACACCTCGGTCAACCGCGCGACCGGTATCGCGCCGGAATTGATAATGTCGTCGAGCACCTGACCCGGGCCGACCGAGGGAAGCTGATCGACGTCGCCGACCAGTAAAAGCGCCGCTCGGGCAGGGATTGCCTTGGCGAGCGAAAACATCAGCGAAATATCGACCATGCTGGTTTCGTCGATGACGAGCAGATCGCAATCGAGAGGATTGTCGGCGCCGCGACGAAAGCCGCCCGTCTTGGGATCGATTTCCAATAGTCGATGGATGGTCTTCGCCTCGATGCCCGTCTGTTCGGTCATGCGTTTCGCGGCGCGTCCGGTCGGCGCGGCGAGTAGGATTTTCGTTCCCTTGGCGGCGAGAATGCGCAGAATCGCGTCGAGCAGGGTCGTCTTGCCGACGCCTGGGCCGCCAGTGATCACCATCGCCTTGGAGCGCAGCGCCATGTCAATCGCCGCGCGTTGCGACGCCGCCAACATCTTGCCCGTCTTTTTCTCGACCCAGGGCAGGGCCTTCTCCACATCGATCGCCGGCCAGGGCAGGGCGCCTCGGACCAGCGCGCGCAGCCGTTCGGCCACGCCGCGCTCCGCGATGTGAAGCCCGCGCAGAAACACGCATGCCTCGCCGCCGATCGTGTCGCCGACGACTTCGGTCCCGGCGAGCTCGTGATCGAGCGCCGATCTCACAAGCGTTTTGTCGACGTCGAGGAGCTTGGTGGCGAGGGTGACGAGATTGTCGACCGGAAGCCCGCAATGGCCATCGTCGGTCGCCTCCTGGAGGGCGAAAGACACACCGGCGCGCAACCGCTGCGGCGCTCCACGGGTCATGCCCATTTTCATCGCCATCGCGTCGGCCGTCCGGAACCCGATGCCTCTGATGTCGCGGGCGAGGCGATACGGATCTTCGGTCATCACCTGAATGGCGTCGTGCCCATAGGTCTTGAAGATGCGGACCGCGCGCGACGTTCCAACACCATGGGAATGCAGAAACACCATGATGTCGCGAACGGCCTTCTGCTCGGCCCAGCCGGCGGCGATTTTTCCCGCGCGGAACTCTCCGATCCCCGACACATCCCTCAGCTTCTCGGGGGTCGCTTCGATGATTTCGAAAGTTCCTGTCCCGAATGCGTCGACGATTCTTTTCGCGAGCTTCGGACCGATGCCGCGAACCATTCCCGAGCCGAGATATTTCTCGATGCCTTCAGCTGTGGTCGGCGGGGTGGTTTTGAGAAGTTCGGCTTTGAACTGCAGCCCGTGGGTGCGATCGGTCGCCCAAACGCCGACGGCGTGGATGAACTCGCCCGCCGATATCGAGGCGGCATGCCCGACGACCGTGACGAGATCACGTTTGCCGCGCGCCTTCACCTTCAACACGGCGAAGCCATTTTCCTCATTGTGAAAAGTCACCCGTTCGACCGAGCCGACGAGCGTTTCACGCGAAGTGGTCGTGTCAGCCGCTGCCCGCAAGACGCTTCCTGGCTCTCAATGGAATTTCCGGGCGGATTATAGCAAGCCACGCCGACGCCGTTCCGATGATTGCGCAGAGGCCCGCCCTCGGTCCGATCATCCGCTGAGAACGGCTAAGAGTCTTCGGAACAGCATGCTCGCTGTGCGCCATGAGCCGAAATTTGCGCCGCAATCAATTGTAAGGCAAAGAATGTCCGTGAATGCGCATCCCTTCGCATCCAAGCGCGTCCCCGCTGGGGGCGTGGGCTCCGGTCACCTGACCCTCTCGTGTTTTTGGTCGCGGTTTGCGACTTTCGGAGACATGGAATCAATTCGACTCGACCGGCCAACATTTCCCTCAAATCGTGAGAAGGCGCTGCCCAAGATGGCTTATTCGTCCACGACAATTGCTCGAACCATAAGTCAGATAAACCGAAGCTATTTTTTGCCTGCCATCCAACGACCATTCGTCTGGCAACCAGAGCAGATCACGGGCCTTTTCGACTCCTTGATGAAAGGATACCCGATTAGCTCATTTCTGTTTTGGGCAATTGACCCCGAGCGGCGGCAAGACTGGGATATCTACAAGTTCTTGGAAAATTTTCGCCACGGAGACGTCCACAACGAGATGGCGGAAATGGACGGGCGAGACGTTGTTTTGGTCCTTGATGGTCAGCAACGTCTCACATCCCTGCTTATCGGTTTGCAAGGCAGCTATACGATCCGTCCAAAATATGCGCGGCGCAGCAACCGGGAAGGTTGGATTCGTCAAAAGCTCTATTTAGACCTTTTGCGTAATCACGATAAAATAGATACTGAAAACCCTGAGGAAGGGGAACTGGGTATAACATATGGTTTCAAATTCGCTTCCGACATGCCACCAGCATCGCAGGGACAGTTATGGTTCAAGGTGGGTCGAATTCTCGATTGCGCTAGTGACGATGCCTTTTACAGCCTACGCAACGAGATTCTGGACAACTTACCCGACACGGCGACCCGCGCCGAAACGCGTGTGCTTCAGGACAATTTGGACCGGCTCTACAGAGTTGTGTGGAAGGACGAAGTTATCTCCTACTTCACGGAGACCGATCAGTCTTATGATCGCGTCCTCGATATTTTCATTCGCGCCAATGACGGTGGAACCAAGCTTAGCAAGTCAGATCTACTTCTTTCAATGATTACTTCGAAGTGGCAGGGAGTAAGCGCGCGCGAGGAGATATTCAATTTCGTCGCACACCTAAATACCGGCCTTGAAGGTAAGAACAACGTCGATAAAGACCTGATCATGAAAGCCTGCTTGGTGCTAAGCGACTTGGACCAAGCCTACAAAGTTGGCAACTTCACAACAAAAAATCTGACCATCATCGAGCAAAACTGGCCTCGGATAAAAGAAAGCATGGAAGCCACCTTTTGCCTGATCAACAGACTCGGAATCGATCAGGATACGTTAACATCTGGCAATGCAATTCTTCCAATTGCTTATTACTTGTGCAAGACGGGCCAGGGAGATTTGTCGACTTCGACTCCGGAAAACGCCCGCAACGCTCGGCTCATTCAGCGATGGCTGATAGGCAGCCTATTAAACGGAGTGTTTGGCGGAACCTCCGACAGCACACTCGGTGCCGCACGCGTCATTATTAAAGAAAGTCTGCGCGATGGAAATGATTTTCCCTATCGGACACTGGTTGACGGGCTTGCTCAACGCGGACGCCTAACTGAATTCGATGAAAATAACGTCGAGAATCTTTTGGAAACGACTTATGGAAAGCGGACCTGTTTTTTGGCGTTGTCGCTCCTTTACGACACGACAACTTGGGGCCTTACGAATTATCATATCGACCACATCATTCCGCGATCGTTGACAGATCGCAAAGCGTTGATCGCGGCGAACGTGCCTGAAGTTTTGATTCAACGTATCCAAGACTCAGTCAACCGGCTAGGTAATCTTCAAATTTTGCGTGGTCAGGAAAACTTGGAAAAAAACGACCAACCGTTCGCTCAGTGGATTAAGACGCGTGATCAAGGATTTCTCGATCGTCATTTGATTCCAAATCGTGAATATCTCTATAATATTTCGGAGTTGCCAAATTTTGTCGCCGCGCGTGACCAGTTGATCACCAGGTATTTGCAACGGACGATATTCGGACCTGGATCGCTTCCCTCTCCACTTGAAAAGATGGTGGACGCGCGCCCTTTCTAAACGCCATCGAGGGTCAATACTCCGAGGCCTTGGTGGCATCGTCGGCAAATTGGGACGTGCGTGATCACGGCGAAGACGTAAGGGACGTTTCCGCCACCTTGCGTGCGCAGATAGCATATCTCCCACAAATTAAGGAGCACCCATGCGGTTCGACGAAATACCTTTGTTGCTACCTAATGCCGAACGGTCAAACACTCGCGATCGAGCGCAAAGGGAAGCGGACGGCGACGATTTGGATGCGGGCAAAGGATCGGCCAAATTATTTTTTGGACAACGTCACAGCGGAACTAAGCTATCCGTGGCCAGAGCCCGGACGCTATGGTCGGAACAGTAATCTGCGCCGACTACCTGAACTGGCGAACGAGACGTTGCTCCGTATCAAAGTGCCTTCCGCTGATTCCGGCATTAAGTTCCTTCGCTCAGTTATGAATTCGTAGTGCAAAATCAGCGAAACTGCTGGCCGGTGACAGGCAAGACGGCGTTTCGATCCATGCTGTGGGAGGGAAGTTCTGGAATGGGTCCAGCCTGTGTGGAAACTCGCGTTTCGTTCGAAAACGCGCTCCCTCAGGATGAGTTTTTGCGGTTAACCGGTGTCTGATCGCTCAAAACGGGCTAGATTGCAGCGAAAACTGGATTGAACAGTTCGGCGACCGAGTTTTCACACGGCCTCGGTCACGTATGGCCAATCACGTGATGTCGGTGCGGCGCAACGGCGTACTAGATATAGTAAATGCCTGTCTCAACTGGATAGGCAGGTTTGCAATCAGCAACCCGATTCGAAAACATGCGGGCCAAGGGCGCTGCCTTCAGCCTGAGTCGCGGACATGAAGCCACCGTCGTTTCTCAGGAGCGCTCCGTGGGCGACACAATCATCGAAGCTCCCCCGCCAGAAGGCGTAGCGACCCGCCGTGACGTCGAGTTGGCCCTACGGGGAGATAGGTTCGCGCTGACGCGCTTTGCAGGCTGGAATTTGACGGAAGCCGACCTCAACGGCTCGATTTTCATGGCTGTGAATTCGTGCGCTGCCGCGCCGGTCACGCCAATCTCTCATCCTGCAATTTCACCGAGGCCCGATTCCTGTTCTGCGACTTCAACAACACCAATTGGCGCGGCACGATCGTATCGTCTGCGTTTTTCCAAGACTGCAAGCTGACGGGCGTCCAGATGGTGGTCGCGAACACGCTCATGCCGCCGGCGTTCGAGAGATGTCTGCTGATCAACGCAAATCTTCGAGGGCTTTCATTCCGACGAGCGCAATTAAACGGCGTTGACTTCCAGGGCGCCGATCTCTGCGATGCCGATTTCCGAGACGCCGTGTTGACGGGTTGCAGCCTTAGGGAGGCCAACGTGACGAAGGCGCGCTTTGAAGGGGCCGACTTGCGCGGCGCCGATCTCGGCAGCCTCCAGCTCGCCGACGCGTCGCGGTTCAAAGGCGCGATCATTTCCAAGATGCAGGCTGGAGAACTACTCAGCGGTCTTGGATTGAAGGTCGTTTGACGTCGACTCGTTCCAGAGATTCCGGGACACTCCTTGCGAAGTGGCGGTAACGCCGTTAACACCGCCGGACCGCAGAAGGGGCGAAACCCCAACATTTGGAAATCCACCCAACCTTGAAAGAGTTCTCATGGCAAAGGCAAAAACCAGCACGAAAATCGTTAAGCCCGCTGCGGCGGCTCTTCGCCCTGTCAAGGAAACCTTCACCAAGGCCGCGCTGATCAACCTGATCTCCGAGCAGAACGATATTCCTCGCAAGACCGCCGTGGGCGTCTTCGCCACGCTGGAAAGCGTGATACTGGGATCAATACATCCGCGCGGCGTGGGTGAATTCACTTTGCCCGGCCTGTTGAAGGTGACCCTTCGCAAAGTTCCGGCTCGTCGGGCGGGAACCCTGGTCCGCAATCCCGCCACCGGTGAAATGATCAAGAGCGCTGCCAAACCGGCAAGCATGCGCGTAAAGATCCGGGCCTTGTCGAAATTGAAGACAGCGGCCTCGGGCTGATTCGTCATTCCGGCGGCCAAAGGCCTCGGGATGTTGCTTCGCCCGAGCGCCTTGCCTTCCGGGGAGAACGCCGACACTGCCTTCGTTAAAGCTCGTCCGTGCAACGTGGTGATCCTCGGCATGGCGTCGCCTGGCGTCGAATCTTCAGGTCGAATTTCTCGCAAGCGATGCCGAAGACTATCCGGGCTTTCGAGTTGAAGCCGCGCGCCCGTTAACGGATCGGACATGGATTCTCTTCCCGAATCGGGAAATTCCGATTCGGACGACATTTGTTCGCTTGTGTGCGGAAATTCCAGACACGGGACGGAGCGATGATAACGTCCAGCATGATTTGGCGTGGATTGCCACCGCGAGATCGCCTTCGCACTCGGGGCAAGGACATCGACCACGCTCGCGGACGGCTTGATGTTGCGTTCGGCCGTGCGGATCCCTATCTTTCGCCCATCGATTTTCGGCCTGACGACTTGGATTTGCCTTGGAAACGAAGCCGCTAACGACCTCTTCCAAACATCGATCGAACGGCCCCGCGCATGCGGGCCAACCTTATGAAACATGCTTGGAGAGATGAAATGGCTACCGGCACCGTGAAATGGTTCAATGCTCAAAAGGGCTTCGGCTTCATCCAGCCCGACGATGGCGGCGCGGACGTTTTCGTTCATATCAGCGCGGTCGAGCGCGCCGGTCTGCGCGATCTGCGCGAAGGCCAGAAGGTGAGCTACGAAATCACCCAGGACAAGCGTAGCGGCAAGTCCTCCGCCGATCAGCTCAAGGAAATCTGAGACGGGCTATTTGCGGCTGGTGTCCGTCCCCACTGGCGTATGGAAGAAGGGGCGCCGTTCGCGGCGGCCTTTTTCATGATTGAGCCGAGGCCTTCATATCGGCGCCCATGTGCGTGCAACCTTTCGACGCAGCGAAGCCCATCGTTGCGCGAAATCCGCTTCAGGCGTTCAGTTGCTCGTCCGCTCGGCTCGCGCAACATATAGCTGCGGGGAATGCCACTATGAACACGCCCATTATCAAGAGCACGCATGCCCGCCGCGACATGAGTGGCTTCGATGACCACAACCTCGAGTTCATCATTGACGGCTTCAAGAACGGCCGCCACAGCGACGAAAGGCTTTATGTGAACGCGCTGGCCGAGCAGGGCCGCCGCCAGCACAAGGGGCTCGTCTTCGACACGACGGTCGCTGCGATCCGCGCGGCAGCGGCCGAGCGGCGCTTCATCACCTACGGCGAGATCGCCAGCGCGAACGGCGTCTCGTGGAGTGTCGCGCGGCGGCCGATGAACAAGCACCTGGAGGCGGTCGTCGAATGGGCCGCTCGCAACGGCCTTCCCCTCATTACGGCTATCGTGGTCGACCAGCCTGCCGTTGGCACCGGCGCGATGAGCGATAGCGCGATGAGCGGCTTCATGCGCGCCGCCCGCAAGTTCGGGCATATTGTGACCGACGAGCGCGCCTTCCTCGGCGATCAGCAGCAGGCAGTGTTCTACTGGGCTCGCACCGCCTGAGCCATCCGCAGGGCCGTGACCGTTCGAACTCTTCTACGCCACCATGCGCCGTCTATGCCTGAGGGGTGAAGGGCGTCTGCAAAGGGTCACGGGCCGCCATGGGCGATAATTTTCGTATGTCGGCTGTCCCTTCGGGTGCGGCCAAGATCTTGCCGTGTGGCGGATGGTCGAGAAGCGCTGCGTCGGTCAACTTCACCGATCACATAAGCGCGTCATCGACCTCACCCAGACGCGCGATGATCACGGCGTCATCGAACTCGCCAAGCGTGGGATCTCCTGTCCGAGAGAACGCGACTGCTCCGCAGTTGTCCGTATTGCTGGCCAAAACCGCAGCGACAGAACGAGCCTTGAAGGCGTCACGACATTCCTGAGGTTCGCCGGCGACCATCTCACCATCGACATATCGGAACGGCAAAGCCACGTAATAGGTTACTTGCGACATCGCGGATCTCCTACAATTCCCCCTCGCCACGCTCGAAGGCGCCCTGGCGCGCGGCCCGCGCCCGCTCCGACTCGCTGGGCCCAGTGCCGCCCTCGGAAAAATAATAAGGCTGCCCCGTGATTACGTGGGCTGCTCCGTCAATCGCAACCACAACCACCTGCAGGGCGTGGTAGATGACGCCGTGAGACTTGGCCGAACTTGCCGCCCGAATTGCCGCTTCGCGGCAGCGCCTCATCTCGCCAATCAGCGGCCCTGGATTTTCGAGCCGGTCAGGCTTTTTTTGGTAGACCACGGCGCTGCCCTCAATTTGGTTCCTATTTTGTTCTTCCCCTGAGTGGAGTCAAGCGTGAACTTCACAATAAAAGGCGTCATTGTCGCCATTGGACCTCGCCGCGTCGCCAGAAAGATGGACATCAAACCTATATCGCCGCGAGGAGCCGGAAGGCTTTTCACACATGAAGCATTCTTGGCTCTCAAACATCTATCGGCTCGATCAGCGTCGGGTCGTCATCATTACCTACGCGATTGACCCGCTTCGACACCCGCCATTCCCGCATCTGGGGTCCGGGTCGCTCGAATAACTCGGCTCCAGAGGCGCAGGAAAGCCATCCGTCGTAATCTTCGGCCGCCAGCGTGACCGGCATTCGGTCGTGATACCGACGCATCCATTCGTTGGCGCTTGTTACAATGATGGTGACGCTTAGCATGTCTTCGTTCGCGCCAGGCTCCCGCCATCTCTCCCATAACCCGGCGAAGCCCAGAATCGATCCGTCAGCGGCGCTGAAAAAGTGCGGCTGCTTGCCGTCCTTCTCGGTCGCCCATTCGTAGAACCCAGATGCAGGTATGATGCATCGGCGCGATTTGAAGGCGGCACGAAACATCGGCTTCGTCGCCACGGTCTCGGCGCGAGCATTGAACGTCGCCGGCGCGTCTTTAAGCGGTTTCTTCCACCATCCGGGAATGAGCCCCCAGCGCATTGGCATGAGCGCACGCGCGCCATTGCCAGCCACGAGGACGTCGATTTTTGTTGTCGGAGCGATGTTGTAGCGAGGCCGGAGATTGGGCGCGGTCTGGATCAAGCTCATCGCCTCGTGGACCTCCGTCCAAGTGTAGGACTGCGTGAACCGTCCGCACATGACTGAAATCCATCCAGGGTCGCGGCTAGAGCAGCCGGGCGACCAAGTTACCCAGCAGCGTCCAGATAATTCAAGAGGCGTCACGACGTTGCACCGATTCCCGGTGACAAGTGAATCCAGCCAGAGCGAAGTCCGTCGGACGACGCCCGAATTGGGCTCGGCGTTCGCAACTGCGATCTGCATCGTCGTCATGCGCATCGGCGCATCGGCGCATCGGCGCATCGGCGTCATCTTGCCGAAGTCGACGAACCCGCGTAGCTTCTTGCGCCGCCATGCAGATTAGACGGTCCTATGACTCAGGCGCCCACCTTCAACAGATTTGTATTTCTAACCAGCCTGCAAGCGACGCCAATGGGAACATTGAACATTCCTGGTGGCGGGGCACCCGCTCATGAACCGGCAGCGCCCTCCACATCGCGGCGGCGAAATGACGTTCGCGAAACTCCGCGGGCTTCAAGCGATCGTTCACAGGAGACGTTGACGAAGCGGGAAATCGCCCATGCCGTCTATTCCGTTTGTCCGGGCATCTCGCGCCGTCAGGCCAAGGAATTGATTGACGCTGCCCTGGAAGAGATCATCTCCGCACTCGCGATCGGGGAAGATGTGAACCTTCGCGGTTTTGGCAATTCGCCGTGCGCCAGAAGAACGAGCGCATTGGGCGCAATCCGAAGACAGGTGTCGGCGCGCCGATCGCCGCGCGCAAGGTGATCACCTTCAAAGCGTCAGGAAATCTGAAGGCCGAGGTGGACGGCGAATGAATTTTCCAGCTTGCTTCGCTGCGTAGAGGAAGCAAGTCGAAACCGTGAATGAGCGCCACCGGCGCCATACGGCAGCTTATCAAGCCGAGCAGCCGCCAAAAGGAAAGAAGCCGCCTAAGCGGCCTCCTCCTGTTCTTTGCGGCTGAACGCCAGAATGAAATCCGTCGCGGCGCTCGCGGCGGCGGCGGCGGCGAAGATCGCTTTCTTGTCGTTCTTCAAGATCGCAAGATACTGAGCCATATACTGCGCGTGATCGGGACGCGGATCATTGGTGATGCCGAGTTCGGAGCAAAGGAACGCTGCCGACAATTCTGCGACTTATCCTGACAGTCAAGTCCTGAGCGACGACGAAGCCCATGGATAGAGGCGCTCAAGGCGCCTCTCCCCGGGTTGGCTGCTGGGCGTGCATCCAGTCGGCTGCCGCTTGCGCCTTGCT
>Ga0182013_10006306_pt1 | contig 13492 bp, 15 predicted proteins | sample 612S2MmetaG_FD_120487 | JGI IMG/M metagenome (GOLD analysis project Ga0182013, IMG submission 120487) | Permafrost microbial communities from Stordalen Mire, Sweden - 612S2M metaG | ecosystem: Environmental > Terrestrial > Soil > Wetlands > Permafrost | place: Sweden: Stordalen | collected... | reverse complement strand
CAAGCGGCAACTGGCGCTCGCCCTTCGCGGCGCCAAGGATGAGTTGCGCGCGCAGATCTTCAAGTCGATGAGTTCCCGCGCCGTCGAGATGCTGAAGGAGGATATGGAGGTTCTGGGTCCGGTGCGTTCGCGCGAGGTGGCGCAGGCGCAGCAGGAGATCCTCAATCTGGCGCGGCGGCTGGAGGCGGAAGGGAAGGTCGTTTTGAAGCTCGAGACTGGCGATGAGATGCTGGCCTGAGCCGATGGCGCTTTCCCGGCGCGGGAACAGATTCGGAAGGAAAGGTGCGGGCGAGACAGGTGCCGATAGAAGCCAGCAGCGGGCTCAGACGAGCAACCCAAAACAGCGGGTCCGGACCACCGACCCAGAGTGGGTCGATTCGGATTGAGGCGTTTCAATATCCGGCAACTCCCGTGCCACCGTCACGGGCCGGCTGGAACCCCTGGACCGGACAGCAGGAAGCGGCCGGCGCCGAAGAGCAAACCGGCAGCATGTCCACCAATACGCCCCCATTGCCGGCCCATGCCGAGGTGGAAAAACTAGTGGCTGAAGAGGCGCGCCGTTCGTTTGAGGCAGGACGTGAGCGTGGACGTCAGGAAGGCAGGCAGGTTGAACGCGAAGCCCTGGCCGCGCAGCAGGCCACCGCCCTGGAACGCCAGGAACGGCAGTTGGCCGCGTTGGTGGGAAGTTTCGCCGTGGAACGCGACGCGTATCTCCACGCGGTCGAGCAGGAGGTGGTGAAGCTGTCGCTGGCGATTGCGGCACGGATTCTGCGTCGCGAAGCGCAAATGGACCCTCTGTTGTTGACCGGGGCGGTACGCGTGGCCCTGGGGCAGCTCTCTGCATCCACCGAGATTCAGCTTCGCGTACCCGCCGCGGAGCTGGACCTATGGACGGAGACCGTAGCGCTGCTACCGAATCTCGATGTGAAGCCGGCCGTGATTGCCGGCGAAGGAATGCGGCTGGGCGATTGCATCATCGAGTCGAAGCTGGGCACGGTCGATCTGGGCATACGCTCCCAGTTGGGAGAGATCGAGCGAGGATTCTTCGATCGCGCCGGCGCCCGGACGCCAACCCCGGCTCGGCTTCAACCGCCGCAAGCAGAAGCCGTGGAGAGGGCCTCATGACGGCACATCTCGGACGCTATTTCGGCCGCCTCGAGCGCAGGCAGACATGGCGCTGGCAGGGCCGTGTACTTGAATCTCTAGGTCAAACCATTGAGTCTGCCGGCCCGCTGGCGTCGGTGGGCGAGTGTTGCGAAATTGTGGATCAGGCGGGCCGCGCTCATCCCGCGGAAGTCATCGGATTTCGGGGTTCGAATGTGCTCTCGATGCCGGTCGAGACGACCGAAGGCATTCGCTTTGGGGATGCGGTGGCATCTCTCGGCGTGAGCCCCGAGATCGAGGTGGGACCGGCGCTGATGGGCAGGGTCTTGAACGCGCTTGGAGAGCCGATCGACGAGGGACGGGCGCCGGCTGTTTCGCTCTCCATGCCTCTGGAAGCAGCGATGCGTTCGCCGCTTGACCGGGTTCCGATTCGAGTGCCGCTGGGAACCGGCATTCGTACCATCGACGCTCTTCTGACGGTTGGCCGGGGTCAGCGCGTGGGAATCTTCGGCGGTTCCGGCGTCGGCAAGAGCACGCTCATCGGCATGATGACCCGCAACACCGAGGCGGACGTCACCGTGGTGGGGCTGGTGGGAGAGCGCGGCCGCGAGGTGGGTGAATTTCTGGAGGACGCGCTCGGAGTGGAAGGCCGAGCCCGCTCGGTTGTGGTGGTGTCCACCTCCGACCAGTCACCGCTGAAGCGCATGCGGGCGGCGCTGGCGGCTACCACCGTCGCCGAGTACTTCGCCTCGCAGGGCAAGCACGTTCTACTGGTCCTCGACTCGCTGACCCGCTTTGCCATGGCGGCGCGAGAGATTGGCCTGGCGGCAGGTGAGCCGCCCACCGCCAAAGGATACACGCCCTCGGTCTTCACCCGCCTGGCGCGCCTGGTTGAGCGTGCGGGCCAGTTCCGCACAGGATCGATCACCGCTTTCTATACAGTGCTGATGGAGGGGGATGACCAGCAGGATCCGCTGGTGGACTCGGTGCGTTCCCTGCTTGACGGCCACGTGGTGCTCTCACGCGCCCTGGCCGCGGAAGGCTGGTATCCGCCGATCGAGGTACTGGATTCGATCAGCCGATTGATGCCGGTCGTTGCCGGCCAGGCGCACCGCGAACAGGCTTTGCTGGTGCGCAGGCTGCTGGCGGTGTACGCCCGATCGGAAGATCTGGTTCGAATCGGCGCCTACAAGGCGGGATCCGATTCCGATCTTGACCGCGCCCTGAGCGCGCACGGCTTGATTCGCGAGTTCATGACCCAGGACGCGCTTGAGCAGATCCGCTTTGCCGACTGCCTCCGCCGTCTGGAATCCCTGGCCGGGGAGGTCTGAGCCGGATGTCCGCCAACGGTCCGCTGCGCCGCCTTCTGCGCGTCCTTGAGTTGGAAGAAGAACAATGCAAGATTGCGCTCGGGTCCGCCGTAGGCGCCTTGAACCGGCTGGAAGGGATGGTGGCCGGTGCTGAGGACCGCGCGCGCGGCGCCCGCCAGTTGGTCGCAGCCAGCGCACGTAGCGGGGAATTGACGGACCGGCTTGCGGGTCTCGAGGAATCGCGCACCGCAAGCCGTCATGTTCAGGCATTGGCACCGAGGATAGCGGTGGCAAAGCGGGAGGCCGCCGACCTGCGCGAGGTTTTTCTGGCCAAGAGAGTCGAGCGCCGGCAGGCAGAGACCCTGCTGCGTGAAGCCGAGTCCCGGCAGGCTCTGGAAGCAGATCGCCGGACACAGCACTCCCTCGACGACTGGTATCTGAGCCGGCTGCATCGCTCCAGGCCGCATAAGTAGCCGGCAATCGGCCGCAGTGAGGAAAACTTGAGCGCGAATCGACGCCGGGTGCAAGCGGCGTCCCAAATCGGACTCGGTGGTTCCATTTTCTGACAAGCCTCTAACGGTCGCTGCACGGCGTTTGGCATTGCTCCTGCTTTGATTAGGCGTATGAACGTCGCGGCAGGTTCAGAAGTTGACGGTGCAGGACAGGCAAACGGGAATGCCGCTGGTGTGGCTTCCCGCTCCCTCCGGGTCCCTGCGCCGGGTCAGGAGAGCTTTCAAACCGGCTTGCAGAGCCTCCTGGCAACGCTCGGCTCCGGGCCGGTGGTCGGATCCAGCGCGCAGGGCAGGGAAGACTCCAGCCTGGCTGGGCTAAGCGCGGAGTGCCTGGTTCTTCCGGCCGCGAATTCATCGAGTGCACCGGCCACAAACGGCGCGTTTGCCGTCAGGTTGCCAAATCCCGGTGCAGGAAATCCAACCGCTTCCTCCGCGGACGCTTCGACTCCGCCTGCCTTGGCCAGTCAGTCGCTGATCTCTCTTCAAGCCAGGATGCTGGAAACTGCCCGGCACACCCAGGCCAACCCGTCATCGATCGGTTCTTCGGCGACCCGCAATGCGACGGATGGACCCGAGGCTTCGCGTTCGACGAAGACCTCGAAGTCGCCCGATGCCGATTCCGCTGCTGATCTGCCGGGAGCATCCATCTCGACGGTCGCCGCGATTGCACACCTAGAGCCATCCATTTCAAATTCGGTTGAGGCCCTGCAGCCTGCCTTTTTCTCCGCCAAAGCGTTCGATCCCGGAAAGTCAGAAGGAAAAACTGATCTCGCGGTCAGTTCTGTGTTGAGTTCCCTGCATGGCTCAAGCCTTGAGTCAATGATTGATAGCCCGATTGCAGGACCGGGCTCCTCGGCTGCCAGCCTGTCCGCGAGGGGCAGTTCGGCAAAGAGCGTCCAGGCCAATTCCGGCAAAACAGCCCAGGTTCCGAACGTCGAGGCCTCAGCTCAAAGGCAAGGCCCGGCCCCGACAGCTTCGGCCAGGGCGGAGAGCATCGTCGGCGAGGAGGGCTATTCCTCGGGCACTCCAAGCACAGAGACGACGAGTCGCGCTTTGTCCTTGAATGACAGCGTGTCCGGCGCCAACTATGCGCATTCCGCATCTTCCGATGCACAAAGAAGCAGCAACAACCAGGATGCGGACTTGGGCGACCCGTCCTTACTCCAGGCTGCGAGCGCGTTTTCCGGCACCGGAGCCGCGGGTGAAGCTGGAAAGACACCGTCTTCAGGCGGAGCACGAGCGCGAACCGGGCCCGGATCGACGGCAAGTGAACCAGTCCAGGAGGTTGGCCGCGTAACGGTAGTGCAATCGGCAGCCCTGCCTACGGATGCCGCGCTGGTACGTGATCTCTCAGGGGCGCTCGGGACCGCATGTTCCGCCCGCGAACCGGCCGGCACGCCGGGCGTTCCCACAGCCTCTGCCGGCGATACCTTCGCGGCCCTTGATGCCAGGTCCGGGCCGGGAACCGTGAGTTGGACTCATGCCGGAGCCCGAAGCGCTGAAGCCGGCTATGAAGATCCCACCTTCGGCTGGGTAGGGGTGCGGGCCGATCTGAGCGGTGGAGCGGTACATGCCGCCGTGCTTCCGTCGTCAATTGAGGCGGCCCAGGCGCTGGGGTCACATATGTCTGGATTGAACTCCTACCTTGCCGGTCATCACACCCCGGTAGAAACCGTCACGCTTGCGGGTCCGCATGGCAGCGAAACAGGGATGGGTACACCGACGAATCAGGGCGGCGAACAGAATGCGGGTCAGGACGGCTCATCCGGACAAGACACCGGCTCCCAGGCCTCTTCTTCAGCAGCGGTGAGACCGGAAATGCAACCCGCGACGGCAGGCGACAGGTCGATTGAGCAAGTTCTACCAGCGCTTCCCGGCGGCGCGCATGTTTCTGTGATGGCCTAACCGGATGGAGTGAAGGAAACGTGTGAGGACAGCGAGCCGGAACGGGAGCGGGTCCGCAGGGCAGGGAACTCAATGAGGAAAAGAACCAGGGGAATGAACAGGCAATTCGAACGCGTCACGGGGGAGGAGACATGGGGGCAGCATCCGTACTTCTACATCACCAGATGACGGCGGGCCAGGCGCTGACGGGGAGCTCGGCGAGCCCAATGACCAGTTCCACGGGAACCGGGAGCACCAGCAGTTCGAGCGATTCGAGCAGCGATTCGTCCACTATCTCGGCCAACGACTTTCTCACCCTGTTAGTGACCGAGATGCAGAATCAGGACCCCACAGCCGACACCGATCCGAACGAATACATCAACCAACTGGTCCAGGTCAATAGCCTCGAGCAGCTCATCGACATCAACCAGACGCTTACCACGGACTCGACAAGCACCGGCGCCACCCCTTCCAGCAAGGTAGCCGGCGCAACCGCCGGTGTGAGTAGCGGCGCCAACACAGCCGCAACTCAGAGCGCCTCAGCAGCCAAGCACGACACGAGCGCGGCGGCCGTTTCGCCCAGTTCGCAGACTGCCAAGTCTCCAGCTGCGGCAGCGCAGGCCCGGTATGAGCCGGGCAATCTCGCCATCCCAACCGCCAATCCGTCCGCTCATCGCGTCGCCCGCGCACTCGACGGGCACTCGCGCGCAAAGACAGTCTCCGGCCGTCTACCCGGAGCGTTGTAAGCTTCGCACAACTTTCGAGGTTTAAAGGAGAAGTTATCATGGCAAGTTTTTCGATTCCGCTTACCGGCCTGGAGTCCGACTCTACAGCGTTGAATACCATCGCGAACGATCTCGCCAACATGAACACGACGGGCTTCAAGGCTACGACCACGAATTTTACTGACCTTTTTTATCAGGAGATCGGTTCGACCGGCTCAGGCGATCCGATTCAGATGGGCGCCGGCGTGCAGGTCGCCTCGAACGAGACGAACTTTACGCAAGGGACCGTCAACTCGACCTCAAACGCCTCCGACGTGGCACTGAACGGCAGCGGATTTTTTGTGGTCGACAATGGCGACGGCGGCTACGAGCTCACGCGTGCGGGCGACTTCACCCAGGCCTCCAACGGAAACCTGGTGACTGCCAACGGCCTCAGCGTGATGGGCTATCCGGCCGTCAACGGCGTGGTCAATACCAACGCGCCGCTCACCGCCATCAACATTCCGGTGGGGGCGGTCCAGGAACCCAGTGCCACCACCACCCTCAATATGACTGCCAACCTCGACTCGGCTTCAACCACCGGAACCCAGGTCCCGGCCCAGGTCACGATTTACGATTCGCTGGGCCAGGCGCACACGGCCACGGTGACCTACCAGCAGACGGCGGCTAATACCTGGAGCTACTCGGTCGCCCTGCCGGCATCCGATTTCACCTCCGGAGTTTCTACACCCGTAACTGGCTCGATGACATTCGACGCCAGCGGCAATCTGGAGTACGTGACTCCGACCGGCGGACCTCAGGAGACGGTGGGAACCACTGGCAGCGATGTCTCTTCGATCCCGCTCAGCTTCACTGGACTGGCAAGCGGAGCCAACAACCTGAGCATCAGCTGGAATCTGATGGGCACGAGTGGCAGCACTCCGTCCATCAGCCAGGTGGACACTGCCTCAGCCGTGTCCGCCACCAGTCAAAACGGATTTACCAGCGGCCAATATTCCAGCTTTTCGATCGGCTCGAACGGAACGGTGACCGTCTCCTATTCCAATGGGCAAAAGGAGAACGTGGGGCAACTTGCGCTGGGGAACGTGAACAACCTTCAGGGGCTGTCTTTACTTGGGGATGGCGACTATGCCACCACGCTGGCCAGCGGCACAGCAGCCATTGCCACCTCGGGCTCCTCCGGCCTGGCTACTCTCACGGATGGGTCGCTCGAAGCATCGAATGTCAACATCTCATCGGAATTCTCTGACCTGATCATCGCGCAGCGTGCCTTTGAGGCCAGCTCAAAGGCGGTGACCACCTTCGACCAGGTGACCCAGGACACCATCAATATGGTCCATTGAGCATCGCAACCCTCCCCTTACGAGGCGGCCTCCGGGTCGCCTCTTTTTTTCTCCCGGTTTCTGATTTCGATAAACAGGCCTTTTGCATGGGCCAGAACCGTTCCCTGCGCATTCAGAATGCGGGCTTCGTTCCAGTGCTTGCGACCCTCGCTGCGGACAATGCGTCCCTCGATCCGAATGCCTGTGACGGAGGGAACCGGACGCAGGTAATCGACCTCCATGTGCCGGGTCATGGCGGTCAGGCCGCGGGCCCGAACGGCCTTGCTCATTGCTTCGTCGAGCAGCGTAGCGATGATGCCTCCATGCAGGTACCCCGGATGGCCTTCGAAAGTATCCGGAACGGCGGGCAGGCAGACCACCGATCCATCGGCGGCCAGGAGAAACTCAAGGCGCAGCCCCTGGGAGTTGGCCACACCGCAGCCAAAGCAGCGGTTCCGGGCCGCGTGCATCATCGGCGTCAGATTTTCGACTGGTTCCTTCAATTCTTCTCCGTTCGATGCCAGTTCGCTCAGGTCAGGTTCCCATGCGCGGGGATCAAAGTCGGCGGGGCATACCTCGACAGATTCAGAATATCTGTTCCCGGTGCAGCCCCTCTATTGCGCCTCAGCCCTGATGCTTCATTCAGGCAGCGTCGTTGCGGCTTGACCTTCCGGACGCACTTGCTCAGACTGGAGAAACCGAGTGGCATAGACCGCTCCTGCCGTGCTATCGAAGAGGATTTTCCCCATTCGCCGAAAAGATCGAAGGGCAGCGGTCCCGAGGGCAGATGCGCATCCCGTCGCAATGGCAGTTCTGTCGGTCTTCATGAGTGTTGCCCCGGCAGGCTGCCGGTCCAAGATGGCGCTTACCCCAAATCAGGAGGCGGGCAAGCACCTTTATGACGTACGCTGCGCCCATTGCCATGAGGAAAATGACCTGGCGCTCAGGAAAGTTCCGCCCAACCTTCACGGCATTTTTCGTCGGCCCACTTTGCCCAGCGGCGCGCCCACAACCGACCAGAACATTGAGGGCACGATACTTTCGGGCAAAGGCATGATGCCTTCGTTCGCCGGGCGCTTTACCGGCGAGCAGATGTCGGCGCTGCTGGACTATCTTCACGCCGGCATCCGCTGAGGTCATTCGAAAACGCGAACACCCCGCTGCCTCATGCCTTCTGCGGCATGAAAGCTGTATCACGGTATACTGGGAGTTGTGATGGCAACCGAAAAAACGTTCTACCTGGAGACCTTCGGATGCCAGATGAATGCCCATGACTCGGAAAAGGTGATTGGCACACTCGAGCAGCAGGGCTATCGTCAGGTCGAGTCGGAAGAGGATGCGGGGTTGATCCTCTACAACACCTGTTCCATCCGCGACAAGGCGGAGCAGAAGGTGTTCAACCGGCTCAACGATTACAAGAAACTTCACAAGGCCGGAAAACGCTTCGGCGTGCTTGGGTGCGTTGCGCAGCAGGAAGGCGAAAAGATCTTTGAGCGGGCGCCGTATGTCTCGCTGGTCTCGGGGTCAGCCTCCTACCGCAAGTTGCCGGAGATGCTCGCCCGCCTGGAAGCAGGTGAGAACCGCATAACCGGTCTCGACGACCGCCAGACCGATTTGACCTTCGAGACCGAGTTCACGGCGCGCCAGAACCCCTACCGCGGCTATATCACCATCATCGAAGGCTGCGACAAATACTGCTCCTATTGCGTAGTGCCTTATACCAGAGGCAAGGAACGCAGCCGCGGATCGTCTTCGGTGCTTCAGGAGGCGGGGCGCATCGCCGACCTGGGGTATACCGAGATCCAGCTCCTGGGGCAAAACGTAAACAGCTATCGCGACCCGGAAGGGAAGTCAAGCTTCGCCGAGTTGCTGGCTGCAGTCGGCCAGGTTCCAGGAATCCGCCGCGTACGCTTCACCACCAGCCACCCCCGCGACTTTACCCGCGACATCGTCGAGGCTATCGATGCGTTCCCGACGCTCTGCGACCATGTTCATCTGCCCGTCCAGTCCGGTTCAGCCGCGGTATTGAAGAGGATGGCGCGGGAATATACCCCCGAGTGGTACCTGGAACGCATAGCATGGATCAAAGCGGCCAAACGGAGCATCTCGATTTCGACCGATATCATCGTTGGCTTTCCCGGTGAAACGGGCGATGATTTCATTCAGACCATGAACCTGCTGGGCGAGGTGGAATTCGATTGCGTGTTCGCGTTTAAGTATTCGGCGCGGCCGAACACGCCCGCGCTGGTTATGATGGATTCGATCATCGAGCAGGAGAAGTCAACCCGGCTTCAAGTGCTGCTCGATCGCCAGCGAGAGATTCAAAGAGTGAATTACGCCAGGCACATAGGGCAGGTTATCGAGGTGATGGTTGAGGGTCAGAATGCCGCCCGAGGCCAGATTGCAGGCCGTAGCAGCCAGAACAAGCCGGTTAATTTCAGCTCCGCACAGCCGATCATGCCCGCCCCGGGGAGCTACCTTCAGGTCAGGATCACAGCCGCTCACCCCAATAGTCTTGTCGGCGAGGCCGTCTAACTGAGAAAAGGGGGGTTCATATATGGACATCGAGGTACGCATTCGTGGGCTCATGATGGACCCGCATACGAATATGCCGATCGTGGTTCTCAAGGATGTCGGCTCCGAAACGGTCATACCGATCTGGGTAGGACTTTTCGAGGCTAACGCCATCGCCATCGAGATTGACAAAACAGCCCCTCCGCGGCCGATGACCCATGACCTGACAAGAAATCTATTGCATCACTTGAACGCCGAGCTCGAACGTATTGTAATCACTGAAATTAAGGACGATACCTTCTATGCCGTGCTTTGGCTGCGGCAGGGCGCTGATGCGGTCACGGTGGATGCGCGCCCCTCTGATGCCATCGCCCTGGCTCTCCGCGCAGACTGCCCGATTTACGTGGCAGAGCACGTCATGCAGACCGCCAAGCTCAACGCCGCCGGTCCGCCGGAAGGCCCCACGGCAGAGCAACTGCGCGGTTGGCTCGAAGGGCTGAACGATGACGATCTCGGGCGCTACAAGATGTAGTCCAACCAGCGATTCCAGAACTCCGTAGCCGCTTTTTCGAGGGCTGGCGCGTACCTCAGCCTTCCGCTCGCAGCTTCCTGACCTCGATTCCTCACAAGAGCGTGCAGGGCACCGGCTGGCATATAAGGCAATGTATCTGAGAGTGCGATGTTTTCGACTATACAGAATATACGTTATCGGACGTCCGGGTAATAATTTTGCTGTTGCATTTAAGAGCTATTCTTCTGCAACACTACCTAAGTTGTCGGATATCAAACACTTCATCCCGTCTTTTAAGCTTTTGACCGCGCCGCCGGTGTAAATTTTGCATCGGCTGCGCGGTCCTGTTGGGCCAGCCATTTTTCTTCGTAGTACTCCGCACTTAGAATCCTCTGACTCAGCAGCTGCGGCTGACTGGGATGCGCGTCAGGATCTTGAACTTCCTCCAGAGTGTCGCGAAAGTAGCTGAATCGGTAGATCATCTCGTTGTCAGTGCCATTGAGAAGCCCTGCATACTTCCTGCAGCACGCTAAAGCGATCGCTTGCTCGATCTCCTTGATCGTCACCTCGCGCTGAAAGAGTTCTTTAGCGAAACGCTCGTCTGCGCCAGAGAATGAGCATTTTATGCAAGCCCGTTTTGTTAGCAACGCCTGGATGCTGTCGCGATACGACTGCCACGCAGAGGGTGTGCCCGCTCCCCTTTCTTTGCTGTAAGGCCAGAACTCGTCACAAATCTCAACCTCCGTCAGAGAATGCTGGTTCCTGGCGCAGGTCGCCACGCAGACCTGCTTGTGGCGTAATTCATCGAAATATGACGCAATCGAGCGTCGGCTTCTCGCCAATTCCCGCGCAAGATCGGCGTAGCTGACCCGTGATATACCGGTGGCGCGGCTCGCATTCAAACAAAGATAAAAATAGAGGCGAAAACCTCCATCGGACAGGATCTCTAGTGCATTCCGGACCTCAGGTCCGGCGGCAAACCATCCTGTTTGCTTGATCCTCAAAAGGCGCCTCCTCCAGTCGCGGGTTCTTCTTGACAATAACAAATATGATGAATATAGTCATCAATCATGGTGATGATTATATTCATCTTTGGAGGTTGAACGAAACTGAATCGTGTTTACGGGAGTTCGTTGATCTTTGCGGAGCTTTCCTGGTCAACATTGGCGACGAGTCCAGCGACGGGGACACCAAGGGATTTAGCAATTTTTGCAATGCATTCCAATGAGGGGTTCTGTTCGCCTCGTTCAATGCCGCCGATGTAAGTTCGATCGAGTTTACAAGTCGCCGCCAGAGCGACCTGCGTCAGTCCACGGGACTTCCGAATGTGACGCACCTGTGCCCCAAAGGCTCTTCGAAGGGAGGGACTGCGCGTTGCTTTACCTGACATGCTTAACCGCCTGACCACTCATGCTTGATTTAAAGCCGGAGATGTTAACTCATTTCAATGATATTCCAAACCCAGTATGGGCCCTATGGGTACCCAGAGGGCTGGTTGAAGGGTACCCAGAGGGCTGGGGCCGCATCGTTACCCAGAGCCTTAAGTACCACCGCAACCTCGAGGTTCCGAAGAGAGCGTGCTGGGAGCGCGTCGTTCAACGAGGTCGCCAGCCCCGCACCCAAGGAAAAACATGATTGAACACTTTAAGGGCAATTCGAATTCACCCCTCTCCGGTCCGGTGCTTGTCGACGACGATGGAGTTCCTCGATTCTGGGGGCTCGTTTGGGCGATTTACAAGCCGATAAGTGCCGCATCTACACTCGAGAAAAAGCTCCGGTATATCGAAGCGCTCTACAAACATTGTCACGAGATTGCCGACCCATTTATTTTGGACTCTGCCCTCGCGAGTCTGAATGTTGAACAGCTTACTTCCCTTCTCCAGGCCTACTACATCCAGGTGAGCAATTCAGCTCCGATCACGCCTGCAAGCCAATACAAATGGAGTTCAGCCACTCAGTTCGTTTCTAAAATTGCGGATCTCCGATTGAACATCCCATGCACCCGTGACGAGCTCGATCAGCTGCGGCTGAACATCGCAGAGCTTAAGCTCAACAATCAACCGCTTTACGCCTCCACGCAGACCCGCCCAACTCGATTGCGCGCCCTCCCGGTCGAAGTTATTGAATACCTGTACCGCCTGCTTGACCCATCTTCCAAGATCAACCCTTTTCACAGATTCAGGACAATCTGGAATGCTTGGATTTTTTTCATTCTCTTCCTGCACCAGGGCTTGCGCAGAGGAGAAATTCTTTCTCAGCCGACCGACGGGATTTGGCATGGATTTGATCGAGATTCCCGACACGAAAGGTTCTGGATTCGTGTCAAAACGAACCCATACGAGGAGGATCCAAGATATAGCAAACCTTCCCACAAGAATGAATTCTCATTTCGCACCTTGCCTATTGCACGGAACCTTGCACAAGGAGTCGAGGAGTACAAGATCAACTATCGGGGAAGGCCAGACCATGCCTTCCTCATCAATTCGAGTTGGGAGACGCCATTATCGACAGAATCTGTCACTCACATCTTCAGAACAATTTCCTCCGCGCTTCCCCTCAGTCTTCGCAAGGTTCTGCGAAACCATACCGACAGCGAATCCATCACACCCCACGATCTGCGCCACACTTGCGCAGTCATGCGGCTCAATCAATTCCTCGAACTGGGCGTAGACCGTGAAATTGCGGTCGAAAACTTGCGGGTTCTGTTTGGCTGGTCCAAAGATTCGACGATGCCTCTACTCTATGCGCGCGCAGTGTTTGAGTCTGGCCTCGCCGACGTGTGGCGCAAGGATTTTGACGACCGCGTGAATACCCTTCGCGCACTGATAACCGAGCGAGCTTTCCCGGAGGCACCGAACTCAGATGGCCAAGCGGCTGCCTCGTGAATTGAATTCAGGAACAGAACATGATCCATCCTAGCTCTTCCTTTCTGCAATGGTCGCAGCAACAGTCCATGAAGCTGCCTCCGCTTCCCAAGATCGTGCGTTATTACGACAACTTTTCCAACTCATATTCCGAGTTGAGGGACTTAGCGGGCAGGAACTCTTGGATCATTCAGTACGACGGGAAGACTTCAAGCCTCGATTTCGGGATTCTTCCGTCGCCTTTATCGCATCTCTTGAAGTCCTGGTGCGCCGCTTCTCTCCCCACGTATTCCCCAAGGACTATCGATCTATATATGAAGGTGTTGAACCTCCATCTCACTCCGGAACTTCTCGATGTAATCTCGGCAGGCCCGCTGGAATTGCGCTCGAATTGGTCTACCATTCTCGGGGTCGGCACTCCCTACTCAGTATTTAGCCCACTCTCAAACATCCTGCACTTTCTCTGTGAATATTCGGTAGAGCCGTGGGCCCCCGAATGGGATGATCTCATTACGCTGCAGCCTTACCCCAAAAAGGACAAGTACGCATCCGTTCGAATTGGCGATGTCTTCATCACTCCGGAAGAGGAACAATCGTACGTAAAGTTTCTGGACAGCGTCGTCAAGAGCCGGTCGCGCAAATTCGGACAGGGGGTTAAGTGGAGGATCTGTTCGCTCGCAGCCTAAAATGGCTGGGATGAGGAGAGCAGATGAGCAGACGTCCGCGTCGGAACCACACAGCGGCCT
>Ga0182013_10006302_pt1 | contig 13498 bp, 14 predicted proteins | sample 612S2MmetaG_FD_120487 | JGI IMG/M metagenome (GOLD analysis project Ga0182013, IMG submission 120487) | Permafrost microbial communities from Stordalen Mire, Sweden - 612S2M metaG | ecosystem: Environmental > Terrestrial > Soil > Wetlands > Permafrost | place: Sweden: Stordalen | collected... | reverse complement strand
TTCCTTCCACAGAAAGCGTGGGTGTCGTGCCGCCTGTCGGAGCCAGCGCCGTGCAACTGACGGTCTGTGCGCTGGCAGAGCCGACGAGTCCGAGACCCGCGACCGCAAGTCCTAAAAATACTTTTCGAAAATCTAACATTCTTATGTCTTTCTCCTTGAATTTTTGTGAATCGGTCGAAGTTCCCTGCAACCTGAGCCTCAACTACAACAGAAATATCTTTGTACTGCCCAAGTGAACTTCTCCGTGTCGGGCGGAGGTGTAAAACTACCAGCTCTTCCTCAAGTGGTCGCTCTGGCCGTACATCCTGATCGGTGCCAGCTTTTTGTTACTTCTTACAACTGCCAGCTACCGGAACTAATGAAAGCGTATGATGCGACGGACTCTTAGCATGCTGCTAAGGTTTCCGGATACTCATCAAGTTTGAACTATACCAGGTTCAATCGCCCTGTGCAAGAGTTTTTGTGGGGAGATTTGAAAATCTTAATATTTTCGGTAAAACTCGCGACATTATACAGTGCTAGGCGCGGCTGGACTCGAACCAGCGACCCTCAGCTTAGAAGGCTGATGCTCTATCCACCTGAGCTACGCGCCCGCCTGTTTCCTCGATTGTAGCAACCTGGAGAGAAATGCTTCGTCGGCGATTGCCGCCGTTTCCCGCTCGAAATCTTTTTCCCATCGAACGTGGCGGGTTTCCTTAAGATTTTCAAGGAGTTGCATCTTCCGGTTGGCTTCTTTCAGCGCCGTTAGTTCGATGCCAAGCGCCTTCCGTGCCTCCGCCTCATGAGCCTGCAACTCTTTAATCCGGCGCTGGGCAAAGGATGCGAAGGCCGCGTACGAACTGAGACCTGCGCCTGTGGCGGAGTGCGCGATCACCGCTTCGCGAGCCTGACTCTCTTCTATATGTATGGATTCCAGCGCGGCTTCGACCGCAGCCAGTCTTCCGGCAGCAGCCGCCGTTTTGGTCTGCTGAAGTGTGATTTGCGTCACTCTCCACTGCAAAACGCGGTCGAGGCGAAACGAAAAGGCCTTCACGGGATTAATTCCGCCAGCGTCCCCATTTGCCGGATCGTCTCCGCCACCGTCGAAACATCCGTAGGGCCCTGCCGCAGGAACTTCATCATGTCATTCCGCGTCCGGATCACCGCATCCAGCTTCGGATTCGACCCCGATACATACGCTCCAAGGTTAATCAGATCCTCCGACTGCCGGTAAAGCGCCAGCGCTTCCCGAATTTTGCGCGCATGAGCGGACTGTACCGGTGTCGCCAGACGGGACTGCAGGCGGCTCACCGAATCGAGTACCGCAATCGCCGGATAATGACCCGCCGCTCCCAATTCGCGGGCGAGGGTAATGTGGCCGTCGAGAATCGCCCGCACGGCATCGCAGATCGGCTCGTTGAAATCGTCCCCTTCCACCAGAACCGTGAAAAAAGCAGTGATGGAGCCCGACTGAAAATTCCCCGCGCGCTCGCAAACCCGCGGCAGGAGACTGAATACCGACGGCGTATAGCCCTTCTGACTGGGCGGTTCGCCGGCCGCCAGACCGATCTCTCGCTGCGCCATGGCGAGGCGAGTGATCGAATCCATCACCAGCAAGACATCTTCCCCGCGATCGCGAAAATATTCAGCAATGGCCAGCGCCACAAAACAGGCGCGCACGCGCAACGGCGCCGGCCGGTCTGAAGTGGCGACAACCACTACGGAGCGGCGCATACCCTCCGGTCCCAGATCGTGCTCAAGGAACGCGGGTACCTCGCGATTCCGCTCTCCGATCAGCGCGATCACATTAACACCGGCCGAACTCGACCGCGCCATGGAACCAAGCAGCGTACTCTTGCCGACACCGCTGCCGCCGAAAATCCCGATCCGCTGCCCTTTGCCGCATGTGAGCAGTCCGTCAATAGCGCGAATTCCGGTGACCAGCGGCTCGTCGATGTGCGCGCGATCCAGCGGACCGGGCGGTTGCGCGTACAGCTGCCTGGTTTCGTCTGCAAATAAGGTAGCGCCGCCGTCCATGGGATTGCCGAACCCGTCCAGCACCCGGCCGAGTAGCTGCGGGCAGACATCCACACTACATTCTCCGCCGCGCGCGATGATGCGATCGCCCAGGCACAGGCCATCGGTTTCTTCGAGCGGCATCGACAGCACGCGGCCTTCGCGAAAGCCGATCACCTGAGTACGAATGAAACGACCGGACCGCGTGCGGATTTCGCAAAAGTCCCCCATGGCCGCTGCCGGACCACGAGATTCCACAATCAGGCCCACCAGTTCGACTACTTCGCCTTCCATGCGCAGCGGCTGCGCGCGGTTAACGATGGTCGTGTAGCGACTCAGATCCAGCGCGGCGAAATCCAGCTCAATCGATTGGCTCATAGGCACGTACGGTGGGGCGGACCCCCCGGTCCGCGCCGGACGCCCTCGTCCGGCATCTTCTGATCCCTTGAAATATCGGTATAGAGGCCAAGCCGGTCAGGGGACCGGCCGCGGACCGGGGGGTCCGCCCCACAAAAACCTGTGCTCATCCGTGTGCCAGCCTGTCCGTTAATCCCCGGCTAATCTCTTCGAGTTGAGCATCGATCGAGGCGTCTATAACCCCTTCCGCCGAGTGAATCACCAGAGTTCCTGCCTCACAGCCGGGGTCGGGCTCAATCCGCACGCGCGCCGCAAAGTTACCGGGTAACGCCGCCTGAATAGCCGGCGCGAATCGGGGATGCACCGTGATGCTGTAAGACTCCGACCGTGTCAGCCGCTCGAAAGCCACACGGGCAAGCGCCGTCAGCGCATTCTCATCCACCGCCATTTCGCGGTGCAGGATTCGTTTCGCAATCAGCAGCGCCAGTTTCACCACATCCGTTTCGGCGCGCCGCCGCAAATCCGACCGCATGCCGATCACTTCATTAACCGATGAGTTGAGACGTTCCAGCACTGGCTCCAGTTCCGCGCGTGCCTGCTGATCGCCCTGCCTTCTTCCGCCTTCGAATGACTCGCGGCGCTCGGTCTCACGCCCCGATTCCAAACGCTGAATTGTTTCGCGCAGCGCAACGCTTCCCGGCTTGCTGTCCGAGCCAGACTCGTCAGCGTCGCCCGGCCCGTGCCTGACCGGACCCACGGCAACCAAAGGAAATGGCACAGGCGTAGCTCTGCCGGGATCGCGATGCGAAAGGACCTTAGACAACATACTGCTCGCCCACCGTGCCCTTCAACGAAAGCAAACCTTCCGATTCCATCTTCCGCACAACGGCGATAATCTCCTGCTGCGCCGCTTCCACTTCCTTGATTCGCACCGGACCCATCGATTCCATCTCTTCCTTCAGCATTTCCGACGCGCGGGCCGACATGGTCTTCAGAAAGTGCTCCTGGAGCGCTTCGCTGGTGCCTTTAAGCGCAAGAGTCAGAATCTTGCGGTCGATCCGGTCGATGATCTCTTTCAACTGATTCACATCGATGAGCAGTAAATCCTCAAAAACGAACATCAGGTGCCGGATGGTTTCGACCAGATTCGGATTCTGCGTCTCAATCACGTCGAGAATTTCCCGGCTCGTGCCGGAATCGAGACGATTAAACATTTCCGCAACTGCGCGGATTCCGCCATAAGACTCGCGGCTGTATTCGCCGATGGACTGAAGTTTCTGGCCAATCACGGTAGCGATCTTGTTTACGATCTCGGGAGAAATCTGATCCAGATTGCCCATCCGCAAAGCGATGTCGGCCCGCATCTCCGAAGGCAGCGAGATCAGCAATCCCGCTGCAGCCGAGGCATTCAGATGTGAAAGAACCAGGGCGATGGTTTGCGGATGTTCATTATGGATAAACTTTGCCAGCTGCTGCGGATCCACCTTTTGCAGCAGATCGAGATTCGCATATTCCCCTCCCATGGACTTCGAGAGCCTGTCGATCAGCTTTTTGGAAACCTCGGGGCCAAAGGCCTGCTGAAGCATTTTCTTCGCATAGTCCATGCCACCGCGCACGACGAAATCGTGCGCCATGTTCATCTGATAGAACTCTTCGAGCAGCGTCTCGGCAACTTCCGCGGAAATGGAATCCAGCCGGGTAATTTCGCGGCTGACGACCTGCACTTCGTCTTCGGAAAGTTGTTTGATGATCTCCGCGCTGGTCTTGTCGCCTAACAGGATGAGCAGCATCGCAGCCTTGCGAATGCCCGAAAGATTCTCGGCGCCCTTGGGCTCAGCGTTGGCGATCATGTTGTCCTTTTCGTATCCAAATCCGCGATCCAGGTTCGAAGCACGTTTGTCACATTGCCGGAATCCTTCGTAACTGAATCGCGAATGTTCTTCGCCAGCACTTCAGTCTTGCGCGAATTCTCGGGAAGCTTGATGCGGCCCAGGGCTTCGGTTTCCAGCTGCGCCTGGCGGGCTTCGTTCTCGGCCATTAATTGCGCCATTTTCGTTTCTGCGAGCTGGTTCGTGGCCGCCAACTGGGCAGCAATCTTGCTCTTCGGGTCCTGTGCAATGGCGGGAGCGGCCATGTCGACTACCGCGGCCGCCGGGCGTTTCCGCAGCAGCGCGAAGGCCAGGGCCGCCAGCAACAGAACGATTACAGCGAATGCCCCGATCACCACCGGCTGCCTGATGTCGAATTTATTCGTGACCGGCTTGGGCGCAGCTGAAGGCGGCATGGGCGGCTCCGCTTCAACAGTGCTCTCGAACGGAAGCGTTTCGACCGTGATCTGGTCGCCGCGCTGTTCCGTGAAACCGGTAATTCCGGCGATGATGTCATGCACGCCTTTCAACGTTTCCGCCGACGGAGGAATCACCGTTTTTTTCGCTTTCGCGCCGGTCCCTTCCCAGCGGAACGTCTGATCGACCAGAATTGCCGTCGAGATCCGCCGCACGGATCCCTTCGGAGAAATCGTCCGCTTGACCGTGCGGCTGGGCTGATAGGAGGCGTTATCGGTTCGTCGTACCATGCCGCTGCCGCCTGCATTGGCGCGCGCCGTCGGATGCGGAAGATTGGAAGCCGTCCCTGGAGTCCCGCCGGCATCCGAATTTGCCCCGCCGCTCGACTCCTCGGTCGACTGTGAAGTCAGCAATGCTGTCTTTTGCGAATCCACAATTTCTTCGTTCTCTTCGCTGCTCGAAAAATCGCAGTCAACGTTCACACTTGCACGGAAGCGCTCCGGTCCCAGCAGCGGACCGAGCGCCGAATTGATCTTCGTGAGTAGTGCCGCCTCTAACTGGCTTCTGTAATCGAGATTGGTCGCTGCAAGCTGGGCATCGCCGTCGCCGGCGGGACGCGGGCGATTCAACAACCGGCCATTGGAATCGATAATCGCGACAGCCTCCGGTCCAAGGCCCTCCACCGCGCTGGCCACCAGATTGGCGACCGCATTGACACTTGACTGCGGCAGTTGCACGGAGCGCTTGAGACGGAGCACCACGGTTGCCTTGGACGGCTGGCGCGTGTCAAGAAACACGGACTCTTTCGCGAAAGTAATGTGGATTCGGGCCTGGTCCACTTCGGACAGCGTGGCCACGGTTCGCTCCAGTTCACCTTCGAGTGCGCGCCGGTAGTTGACCTGCTCGGCGAAGTCGCTGGCTCCCAGGTTGCTGCGGTCGAAGAGCTCAAATCCGATGCGGCCAGTGCGGGGAAGACCGGCGCCAGCCAGGGCAAGGCGCGCGTCGGCGATTCGTTCGGAGGGCACAAGAACGGTCGCACCGGTCTCATCCATCCGGAATTCGATGCCTGCTTCGTGTATTTTTTGGGTGACTGCGGAGGCGTCTTCAGGAGCAAGGGAACTGTAGAGAACGCGGAAATCGCTGTCGTGCTTCCATTTCGTAAGCCCGAAACCAAGCGCGCTGAGGAGCAGAGGAACGAGGATGAGCGAAACTTGTTGTCCGCGGCTCAAGGCCGCCCAGATCTTAATCAGTTGGTTCATGCATGCTGCGATTCAGGAAGTGCCTTATGTGAGACCGCCACATTACATCGGCATCTTCATAACTTCCTGGTAGGCTTGCACGAACTTATTTCTCACCTGTTGGAACAATTCCATTGAAAGTTCTGCGCGCTGGCTGGCCAGCGCAACGTTGTGGATGTCGCCCTTGCCGCTCGCAAGCAGGTCTGTAGCGGCCGCCGCGGCGGTTCGCTGGTCCGATTCCACCTGATTGATGGCGCTGGCGAACGCGTCGGCGAAGCCGCCGGCGCCAGCGCTGGTAGAGCCGGCGGAAGGAAGTTCAGGAAGTGTAATTGGCTGGATTGCCGTGCTGAGAACTGAGCCGAGAGTGTTCATAACTATCAGATGCGGTAGCGCTGGCGGTCTTGTCCGCCGGCGGGGTTTCGGTAGTCGCGAAAAAGCGGCGACAAATCAACGGAATAAATCAATCGAGCGCGCGATCATGTCTTTCACCGCGGAGATCGCCGCCACATTGGCCTGGTAGCTCCGCGAAGCCCCCATCAGATCGACCATCTCCTCGGCTGGATTCACGCGCGGAAAAGCCACGTACCCCTCCGGGTCCGCGTCCGGATGCCCGGGCAAATACCGGCGCTCCGGGTCGCGATCGTCGATCGTGATATCGGAGACAGCGACGCCCTGATTCTGGCCCGACGCCAGCGACATGGCATCGGCGAAAGAACTGCTCCCCGGCGCCGTCGTAAACACGGTGTCTTTGCGTTTGTAAGGGCCGCCGTCGGGCGTCCGGGTAGTGTCGGCATTGGCGAGGTTTTCGGTAATGACCTCGGCCCGCTGGCGCTGCGCTTCCATGCCCGAAGCACTGATCGAGATAGCGGTAAACAGACTCACGACGAACGCCCTTCTTCGATCGCAGACCGCAGCTGTTTGAGTTCGGCCTTGATCATTTGCGTGGCAAGGTTGAATTTCATGCCGGTCTCCGACAGCAGCCTGGCTTCGCGGTCGATGCTGACGTTGTTGCCATCGTTACGAGTTTGCAGCCCGGGCGCTTCGATTACAGCGTCCTGCGCGTCTTCCAGCGCTCCCGAGAAATCGAGCGGCATATTGACATCGCGCGTTTTGTACCCCGGAGTATCCGCGTTGGCGATATTGGAAGCAATTACCTGCTGGCGCTCCGCCAGATAGCTGAGGTACCGCCCGAATTCAAGACCGGTTTGAGCGAGTGACATGACCGGTTACTAACCCTGCAACAGCTTGAGAACAGCTTGCGGGGATGAATTGGCCTGCGCCAGGGCCGCCAGCGAAGCCTGCTGCAAGACCTGAGCCTTGGTCAAGTTTGCGGCTTCGGCTGCAATGTTTGCGTCTTTAATGCCCGATTCCGCCGCCGAGTAATTCGTTATCTGCGATTGCGCCAGATTCACCGCGTAACTCAGCAGGTTAATTCCTGCCCCAACTGTTCCCTGCACGAGTCCCAGGTTGGTTACGGCCGTGGTCAGTTGGGCCAGTGCCTGGATCGAGTTACCAACGCCCGTGGCTGTGGTTGCCGCCGGCGTCACGGTCAGTTGTCCCACTCCGCCAAACAGGTTGCCGGTGCCCGTGGTCACCTGGGCAGTTTCGCCGGCGCTGAAAACGTTGCTGCTTTGAAAGGAAATGCTCGTTCCGGCTGCATCGGCGACCGCGGAGATGCCCGTACCCTTCAGCGCCGTATTCAGTGTCGCCAGTGCGTCGGCAATATTGTCCGCGCTTCCCGCGTTGCCCGCCGCCGATGAATTCAGAGTTACGGTCGTCGAGCCGGTACCGTTCTGGAACACGACGGTTTCCGTCTGTGTACCCGTAAAGTCGGCGAATGCAGCTGCGCCGGCTCCCGACAAGCTGCTCAGGTTGTAACTGGACGAATTGATGGTCTGCGAAAGAGGAGTCGCTGCGGCGACACCCCCGCCAACTGCCGCGACGGTGGCCACGCTGAATGGCGTTGTACCCCCGAATTGCAGCGTGCCGTCGCCGGCGATCGACGCATTAATCCCGTATGGCGAAAGAGAACTGTTCAAACTACTGATGACCTGCGCGCCGGTCAGCCCGCTTGCTCCCCCCGTCACTACGATCGGCACCAGCTGATTTGCAACGACTCCATTAACCCCGGTGACCCCGATATTGAAATTAAAGGTCTGAGATGAGTTCGTCAGAAACTGCACGGCCGTATTATCCAGACGAACCGTATTAAGCGCCGCCGGATTGCCGTTTAATTCCGCCCCGCCGCCCAAAATGCTGGTATTGGCAATCCCGAGCCCCGCCAGGTCCACGGCGTTATTAGCTCCGCTCAGATTCACCGATACCTGCGCATCCGCCGCGCTGCTGGCGCCGCCAATGTACGTCGTCAGATTTGCATTGTTGACGCCGCCGGTATTCAGCCCGACGTTCGCCGCCTGCCGGTTCACTTCCGACAGCAGGCCCTGATATTCGTTGTTCAATGTGGTTCGGCTCCCCGTAAAGGTGGACGACGCCGATTCGGTGGCAAGTGTTGTGAGCCGATTCAGGATTGCGGTAATGTCGCTCAGGCCGCCGTCGACAATCTGCAGCGAACTGGTCCCGTTGGTAGCGTTCAGCACGCCCTGCGTGAGGGCCGCCGTGCTCTCCGCATACTGATTGGCTACGGCGAGACCCGCTGCGTCATCTGCCGAGGAATTGATTCTGTAGCCTGAAGACAGCTGCTCAATAGTATTGTTCTGAAACTGTGTGTTGATGCGGATGGCGTCCTGCGCGTCCAGTGAAGCTATGTTTGTCTGAATTGATAGAGACATTCCCTGCGTCCTTTGCTCGGTAAATGGGCCGGTTAGGGTCAATCATCCCGCCGGTCCTGGGCACTGGCGTCCGCGGTAGGGATGAACTTGGAGACCTGCCGGACTAAATGCAAAAGGGATACCAAACGCAAGTTGTTGAGGAATTGTATCGGAGGTCTTCGACAGCCTGCTAATAACTTGTCAGGTCGACAAGATTTTGGCGTTTTGGCTGCGATTCGGGAATAGCGCGGTTGAAGTTTGCTACTGCGGTGAGTCTGCTGAGCGTGCCGGCGGCAGCGGCTCGGGACGCGCGCGCGATGGCGAGCGCATGCTGGAGCCGTTGAAGGTGTTCTTCCAATTCCCTGGTATTTGTCGGCAGATTTTCGGGAAGGGACACGCGCTTGAGTTCGGCCATGAACCGGCCCGCCGCGGACCAGTCACCGCGCCGCGCTGCCTCCTGAAACCGCGTGATGTATTCAGTCGCGTCGCCAGGCTCAATACCGGCTCTGTCAGGCTGGGGATTAGAGGGTCGAGAGTCCATTGGTTTGGGTATTTGTAGCGCCCGTGTACTGCGCAAACAGGCCCGTCACGTAACTGACCTGACTCTCGAGTTCCGCGATAGACGAATCGGCTGCGGAGATTTGCGCTGTAAGGTTTGTCTGGAGTTGAGCGACCGTAGCCTTCTCATTGGTAATTTGGGTCTGCTGGTTGGTGATCTGGGTAGCTACCGATGCCTCCTCAGTGGTCAGCGCGCCCGTCGCGGCATCTTCGACGCTGCTGAGGAGATTGGTGGCTGTCTGCAGAAATCCCCCTGAGGTGGAATTGCCCAGAGTCGAAAGCAGCCCTGAGAAATTTGCAGCCGCGGCACTCGTAAAAGTACTTGTGTCCACCGAAAGCACACCCGACTCGTCCAGGGTGATACCGAAATTTGCCAGGGAATTTGAAGGCGAACCGTTGCTATAGGTGCCTAGTTGACCGAGCACATTCGACAGTGTGAGCAGCATACTATCGCCCGAAAGAGCACCCGCACCCTGGCCCTGCTGCGCTGCAACTGCACTCGATGCGGAATTGTAGGCTGTAGCAAACGAACTGAACGCCGATGCCAGAGTTGAAGGGTCGGTCTGGACAGTGATCGTTGTGGGGTCACCCAGGGTGCTCTGTCCGAGAAGGTTCACCGTCAGGCCCGGCGACAGCGTGATCGTACGGGTATCGCTGCTGATCGAAGGAGCTCCGTCGACAATGTAGCTGGCGGGCGCGCCCCCCGTCGCACTGGAAATCAGATCGTTTCCGGAGGAATCGGTCAGGTCGATTGTGTCCGCAGTAAGAGTGGAGGACTGTAGCGAAAGCCGATAATCGGGCGAACTGGTGGAACCGACGTTTACGAGAGTCGCCTGTACCTGCCCGCCTGCCTGGCTGTTAATCGCACTTGCCAGATCCTGCAGATCCGAAGACGCGGGCGTGATGACGATCGGCGTTCCCCCAGCGGAAAGAGTCAGGTTCAGGGTTGTGGAACTGCTGATGCCCTCGGTTGTCGGATCCGTCACCGCTGTGCTTCCGGCCACGCTGAGAGCAGTCGAATAAGCGCCGAGGTTATCCACCTCAAGCGAATACGTGCCGGCTGTCGCCCCGCTTTGCAGGGTGGCGCTGGCGATCGAGGGGTCGGCGACCGAAGCGCTCAGAAGTCCCGAACTCACCGCGCTCTGTATCGAACCGATGGACTCCTCCAGCGAGGAAAAACTGGTATCCAGCCCCTGTAGGGCCGTCTGCTGGGAGTCCAAAGTAGTCAGACCATTCTGGAGTAGGGTGAGCGGTAGCGAGGCGATCGATACCGCGCGCGTGAGCACTTGCTGCAAACTGCTCGCATAGTTGCTGACACCCGTAAAAGTGGAAGCGGCGGCCGTTACCGGAGCTGTCACCGAAGTTGACATATTTTCAGACTTGATCTGTCTGCAAACGGGATGCCGAACTAAACCCAGGGGTCCCCGGGGTTTAATTCAGCATCCCGCCGGAGATCAACCTATTGCAACAACTTCAACAATGCTTGCGGAGAGGAATTGGCCTGTGCCAATGCCGCCAGCGAAGCCTGCTGCAGAACCTGCGCCTTGGTCAGATTCGCTGCTTCCGCGGCGATGTTCGCATCTTTGATGCCCGATTCGGCCGCCGAGTAGTTCGTGATCTGCGACTGTGCCAGGTTTGTTGCATAGTTCAGCTTGTTAATGCCCGCGCCAACCGTGCCCTGGGTAAGTCCAAGATTCGTGCTGGCCGTAGCCAGCGCGGCCAGCGCCTGGATGGAGTTGCCTACGCCCGTCGCTGCCGACGCCCCCGGTGTAACGACCAGCGCTCCTACACCACCGAACAGGTTCCCGGCCCCGGTCGTGACCTGCGCGGTTTCCTGCACGCTGAAAATGTTGTTGCTCTGAAACGAAATGCTGGTCCCCAGTGCATCTTTAACCGCGGAAATGCCCGTGCCATTCAACTGGGTATTTAGATACGTCAGGGCATCGCCAATCGTGTCCGCGTTTGTCGAATTCAGAGTCACGGTGGTCGATCCGGCGCCGTTCTGGAGCACCGCCGTTTCCGTCTGTGTACCGGTAAAGTTGGCAAATACCGCAGCCCCGGCCCCGGCAAAGCTGCTCACGTTGTAGTTCGACGTATTGATGGTCTGCGAAGCGGTGGTCGCCACAGCATTGCCACCGCTCGCTGCCGCGGCTGCCACACTGAAGTTGGCGGTTCCTCCGAACTGCAGAGTGCCGTCGGCGGCAATCGACGCGCTGATTCCGTACTGCGACAAGGAACTGTTCAGACTGGTGATAACCTGATCGCCGCTCAGTCCGGTGGTTCCGCCGTTGACGGTGATCGCCTCGGATTGGCTCGCGACAACGCCGTTAGGCCCGGCAACACCGATATTGAAATTGAACACCTGCGACTGGCCCGCCAGAAACACCGTAGCGGTATTGGCGAGATTCACGGTATTTAACGCCGCCGGATTGCCGCTCAGTTCGGCTCCGCCTCCCAGAATGCTGGTAGTTGAGATGCCAAGCCCTTTCGAATCGACCGCGTTTTGCGTCCCGCTCAGATTCACATCTACCTGAGCGTTCGCTGCGTTGCTGCCGCCGCCGATATAGGTGGTCAAGTTCGAATTGTTGGTTCCGCCGGTATTCAGACCGACGTTCGACGCCTGCCGGTTAATTTCCGAAAGCAGCCCCTGATATTCATTATTCAGAGTCGTGCGGTTGCCGGTAAAAGTCGACGATGCCGACTCGGTGGCGAGCGTTGTAAGACGATTCAGGATAGTAGTAATATTGCTCAACCCGCCATCTACGATTTGCAGTGCGCTGGTTCCGTTCGTGGCGTTCAAAACACCCTGGGTCAGTTCGGCCGTACTGGCCGCATACTGATTGGCAACCGCGAGACCCGCGGCGTCGTCGGCAGAGCTGTTGATTCTGTAACCCGAAGACAACTGCTCAATAGTATTGTTCTGAAACTGGGTGTTAACGCGGATAGCATCCTGCGCGTCCAGCGAAGCGACGTTAGTCTGAATTGATAGCGACATTCTGTGTCCTTTTTTCCTGATACATGCCCGTCATCATGCCGGGTCCGGGTTCTTGCGAATCATTCGCAATGCCCGGTATATCTTTCTCAAAGTTCTTATCGGCAGCTCAATGAAAACCTTTAGGATGGCCCGCTGGACATTTTCGGCGTAAGGCCTCCCAGCGCGCGTACGATCTCCTGCAGCCCCGGCTTCACGTTGCCCGAAACGAGCTCCGCGGCTTTGCGGTTTTCCATTGCTACCGCAATCGTCTCTTTCCGCAGTACGGAGATCTCACGCGGCGCGATTACACCCAGCTTCACGCGCGTGGGCGATATTTCAATTACCGATATTTCAATTCCATCGCCGATTGCAATCGCCTCGCCCGCTTTGCGCCGCAGAACTAACACGCTGGTTCCCATCGTCCGTCCTGACCCAGCCGGAACCGGGAAACCGTCTTCCCGTGCGCAACACACTGCACGCCGCGCCCGTTGTGCAGATTGACTACAATCGGCGCGCTGAGATTCGCCTGCACCGTCGTATCGGAAGGAATAAGGAGACCCAGACACAGCACGTCCACGCCGATCTCGGGGGCGCAGTTCTCCGGCAGGAAAATCGCTGCACCCTCTTCCTCGGACAGCTCAAGCTGGAAACACGGGTCGATCGCAAGCACAGGCAGACAGAGAAAACAAACCTCCGCGCATTCGACGCTCTGCAGATATACCAGCGGTCGCTGCGACGGAATTTCCACGGGCAGCATCCGTCGATGGTCTTCGAAACCCGGCAAGCCGTGCGGAAACAGCAATTCCGACCGGGAATCCCATTCGATATCGCCGATCCATGGGGAATGAATCACTCCGGACCGGGCCGTTATAAGTGTAGTTGCACGATTGTTCACAGCTTCTCCGCAGTCAGGCAAGGCAGCGGTCATCATGGCGCCTGATCCGTGAATCGCTCTCGCACTCTAAAAGCGGCACGGTGCCCTGCATTGACCATTTCGCCTCTATACTTTCGTTCACCGTTGAGCCGCAGATCGAGAGGCCGCCCGGCCGGAAACTCAAAGCTGAGAATGTCGCCTTCCTCCAGATTCACCAGATCCTTCAAAAGCAGCTGCGGGCCGGAAAGCGTCACCTCCGAGGAAAGGGTCGAAGTTTGAATCAGGCCCAGAATGCGCGATTGCTCAACATCAGTGGATGCGCTTTTGCGAAGCGACCATTGCTGGTCGAATTTCTGCCGCATCATCTTTATGATGATCGACGGCATCGCGATGTTCATCATTCCGACCGATTCGCCGATTCTGATCTCGATCGCCACCGCCACCACCGC
>Ga0182013_10006301_pt1 | contig 13498 bp, 7 predicted proteins | sample 612S2MmetaG_FD_120487 | JGI IMG/M metagenome (GOLD analysis project Ga0182013, IMG submission 120487) | Permafrost microbial communities from Stordalen Mire, Sweden - 612S2M metaG | ecosystem: Environmental > Terrestrial > Soil > Wetlands > Permafrost | place: Sweden: Stordalen | collected... | reverse complement strand
GCTTGCAGTGTTCGATGGGATCGAGCCGGTCAACGCTGGACTGGATCGCTCCCTGATGTTGCGTGCGGTGAGCAACCTGGTTTCGAACGCTATTGCACATACGCCGCGAGGGGGAGCCGTATCGCTGGCGGCCACGAACGAGGACGCCGCGATTCGCATCGAGGTCTCCGACACCGGCGTCGGTATTCCCGCCGAAGCGCTGCCCAGAGTATTCGATCGCTTCTTCCGTGTCGATCCATCGCGATCCAAGACATCGGGTGGCACAGGATTGGGTCTGGCTATCGTGCAGAGCATCCTGACGCTTCACGGCGGCAGCGTGGAGATCACCAGTCAGCTCGGCCATGGAACTCGCGTCACGCTACGAATGCCGGCCCTTGCAACGCGATGACAAAACTGCAATTCTCGCGTCATGCTGGCGAGCGTTGCTGAGCCTCTCGGCGATAAGTGCTCGTGGCCGTCGTATACGGCCCGTTGCCAGGATAGATCCTCTAAAACGCCGCAGGGTCCAGGATCGATATTGCGCCTAGATTTTCGCCATTTCGGAACAACCCCGGGAAACGTTTCGCGCACGAACGGTTCTGCAACAGACCGGCGATTGGCGATACATTTGAGCAATGTGGATCGGCTATGCCAGGGTTGTGCCTCGCCATAATTCCATCCGGGTGCAAACTGGTTCTGGTCTTGAAGTCGGGAACAGTTTCCAAAGAGTCTCCTCGAATGGAAAGGATCGGTTCGGTGTCCACGATTCATTCCGAGAACAGCACCGAGCGTGTTTCGAGGGATCGCCTGGCACACTTCTCCCTTGGTTCATCTTCAACTCTGACGAGAGAGGTTCGCAGTAGAAGCTCATGCTGCCAGATTGTAGCGATGATGCCAGCCACCGAGTCGTGGTATCGTCACAATCCTGCAGCCCGATTCGGTCCCATCTGCCGCCTCACGACCGGCTTGCGTTCCCTTGGTCAGCGCGAGATGGGTGCGGTGCTCACGATAGTAGTCGACGTATTCATTCATGAGGCGTTTCATGTGCCGCCTATTGAGAACGATCACATGGTCAAGCAAATCACGTCGGCAAGTGCTGATCCAACGCTCGGCAACGCCGTTCTTCCACGGACTTCGGAAGCTGGTGCGCTTGGGCTGAATGCCGAGATTCTTTACAGTTTCGATAACTTCATTGTTGAACTGCGGGCCGCGTTCGCCGGACGTAGCGGCTGTGATACGACACTCTCGCTTTCAAACAGACTGGGCAATGGGGAAGGCGACTGGCACGCGCACGGATGACAATGCCGTCAGGCGTCTCCTCGACGGCATCCAGGATCAATTCTCCCGGCGATGGCAGGGAAGTCCTAACACAATCAACACGTTGGCTCATCTGTTCAAACTATCAAAACAGACGAGAATCACTAACTCGACCTGCACCGAAAGTGAGGAAGATCCAAAATAACTCGGCTTGATGGACAGACCCGTTTGAATGCCTTGCCCCTTATCCTCCACTTGAAGAAGGACGACATTGGGGTCAGCTGCTTTGTACGTGGCTTCGAGGTATACGTCATCGAGCCTGAAGACGGCTCCAAATGCATCGAAGTAGGCTACGATCGTCATTTTATCTTGCTTTCAGTCATAATTTCTGTTCACGTGACGTCGCGTGGATTCATCTTGCTTATGTATGGAGCGAGCGCGGAGATGTTGGTACCACCTGCCTCACAATTTTAGCCCGCTAAGAACCACTACCAAAGCAATCCAAATATTGGTTTGAATCACTTCAACACCATCCCCTCATTATCGCTCAAGCCTGGAACGGCTGTTCTTGCTCCTCCCCCGGGATCCGGTTAGAGTGAGTGGGCAACCGGACAATTCAATGGGCGCGAATCAGTAGATTCCCCCTCCTCACGTTTTCGAGTGAAGCCTGGATCGGCGATCTGCGACCCTCGGGCATTGAGAAACGCATTCAATGGCCGCCCGGAGGAAAGCACTCACGAACCTCGTGGCGAGCGTCTGCAAAGCCGAGGAAGCTTCTGTACAAAAGGGCATTCCCAATAATCGCCCTGCTATTCGGGCCATAGTTCACCTCCAGCCCAAAAATGGAGCTCACAACTTGCACACAGGCATGCGGTGAGATCAGGTTTTATATCGGTTTGAACAGGGTGTTATTGATCGGGGAATTCAGTGCCCGATTACTGCAGCTTGGTTTCCCGCGGACTGAAAGCGATCAGCAAGGACTTTGTTGAACAGTTCGAGTGCTGACTCGACTCACGAGTAGACGAACGGCTGTTTCCTCCGTCCTGGCACACAAGCCGCACACAGAGCACGAAGGCGGTCAGATTGATTGGGCCTTTGGAGAATGCCGCTGATTCAAAAGTCCCAGCGATCGCACGAGTGTGACACGCTGGAGATCGCAACGCATCTAAACACTCTTCAACACTACGAGCAATCGGCCAACCTGATCGAAAGCCCGATGCACTGCAGGCGCAGAGATTCAAGGCCGGCCATTATTCCTTGCCTAGCTTTTGAATTGAAACATCGATGGCCAATTCAAAGGTAAACTGACTGAGGCGCGGAGAATATTAGGTTTCCACTCACTCGATGCATTTGCGAAATGCCTTTAAACACGTCATTGTGTAGACTGTTTTCCGATAGGATTTTCCGCTCACTTCACGGTAGCAGGAACGACTTCAAAGGCTTCGACAAACTGCGCATCCGAGAATACGATTGGCACGCCGTGGACCCAATCACGCTGCTCGAATACACCTTGGTCCTTGCCCGTCATTACGGAGCGCACTCTCAACTTCCCTGAAGGCATCAAGGGCAGCTTTATCGTGGCGACAGATTCCTGCGACTGATTGCGGAAAAGCACAATGACTCCGTTGCCGGTCCGCGCCATGCGCGCGAAACCGTCCCAGGCGGCCGGAGATGGCTGAAGCCAACTGCCGAGTGGGAAAAAACTCTCGCTGATCTTGGCGGCGCCGCGCATTTTTTTGAACCAGCCGATCTTCTCCCGGTACCAGCGGCGATCGCTGGCGCTGAGCTTGCGCAGATCTCCCAATAGCAAGGGTGCGGAACCGATCGCTGTGGCGAAAGCTTCCCGAATGGACGGCAATTCGGCGTGAATATTTCCAATCAGCATTGACTCCACAGGCATAGAGGCCGCTCTCTGGTAGAGCAATTGCCGAGCCTGCCGAGGTCCTGCTGAATCTGGCTTTGTGTCGTCCACGTTGCTCATCCAGTCCAGATCGCCCGCCGCGAGCAGTCCAGCATCGATCACGTGCTTCTGCCCCCAGAGCTCGAAGGTCAGATCGAGAAGCACTTCCGGATGCTTCTGATAGATTCGGCTGGTCATGTGCGCGATGCCTTCGTAAATCATGTTGAGCGACTCCGCCCAGTTGAAGTGGAAATGACCTTTTGCCCAGCAGCCTGGCGCCTCGCCGTAGGCGTTGAAGATGGTCGTCAGGTCAAGTTTGACGTAGGCCAGGTGGAAGCGATCTATGGCGTCGATGATTCGGTCGGCGACGGAATCACGGAATGCAGAGGCCATGCACATGACGGCCATTTCCCCCGCCATCGTCGAGGTGGTCTTGAGCTTTCCTTCCCGGTCCGTTGCGCCCCACTCCGGATGACTGCGAAAGTCCGGTGAAGATGTTGCGATGGCCGCGACAGGAATCCATAGGCCGAGTCGCATGCCCGCCGCGTCGACCGCATCCTGTATGGGCCTCAGTCCATGGGGAAATGAAGCGAGATTCACGGCATTATCGCCGTAGTCCTGCTGCCAGCCGTCGTCGATGGTGAAGATATCGATTCCCATCGACCCCGCGGCATCGATCAATTCCATGACCGCGGCGTGGTTGATGCCGCGCTCGAAGGGCTCCCATGTGTTGTATATCCACGGAGGACCATGCGCATCGACCCGCCGCACAAGCACCTTGGCCGTGTACGAGGGAATGACCCAGCGGGGATCGTGAAAGCCGTCATCGCTGCGAAACAAAAGCAGCGATACCGCGGCGGAGACGAACTCCTCGCCCTTCGCCAGGGTCCGCTCGAAGGGCATCAGGTCTGTGTCGTAGAGGACCCCGATGCGCACGCGCTCGGCATCGTCCCAGCCGCCGATCTCGGTGCGCTTCATATAGCCGGGAACCTCGCTGAGGATGGCCATGCCGACGCCGGTAACGCCGTTCGAAAGCAGCAGCCCGGCATCTTCAGACCGTCCGGTATAGAAGATTTCGCGGGGAATGGTTCCGTACTGCGTCAGCAGCGTGGTTTGATTCTCCGGGCCGAGCGTGATGGCAATAGACTCGATATTCAGATGGGAGATATGGAGCGTTTCAGCGCCAGTGTTGCGCATTACCAAATGCTTGCGAATTGCCGGGTGGCCGTTGTAGACGCGAAATACGGCGGAGACTTCAAGGCTCAAGTTCTTGTGGCGCAGGCGAACGGTCAGCGAACTTCCGTTCCCCATCGCGGCCTGTGCTGCATCTAGCAACTCGAAATCCGGGCTGACCCCAGCACAGTGCATGCCATTACACAGGAAAGAAAACTCCTGGCCCGTGCTGCCCCGATTCGTGGCCGGGACGATGAAGGCTGCGCCAATCGAAAGATCAGAAAGCTGTTGAGTGATGAGTCCCGCTCCGGGCTCGAATCCCAAAGATCTGGAGACGATGTCATTGCCAATCGTCCAGCTACGGGACCCATCCTTGCCTGGACTTTGATTTCCGCAGGCCGGCGTGCCTGCAATGGCCCATGGGGCCCAAGCGGAGCCCGTTGCAACCAGAAATCCGTTGCGGATCAAGCTTCTTCTGCTGATCACGTGTGAACCAGGCCTTTCTATTCTGCGCACCCAATTCTAAACCGCGGATGCAGACACTCGATTGTGCATCCGCGAATAAGCCTCAATGAGGAGGGGGCCTCGCCACGCCCTATCGGCGTGTGCGTGATGTGTGCACGATCTTGGAACCAGAGGGCCGAGCATACGAAAAAGGGAACTGAGCTTGTAATCTCAAAACCTCATCCTAGATAACCTGGGCTCTTCGCTTGCATACTGTAGTCAATCTGCGCCACAGGCGAGATCGCGTCGGGTTGGGTTGCGCTCAGCGCTGTGCCATAGGAGATGGCCGCCGGTGTTGCCCACGAAATCGTCTGCGCAGCCTGATTGAATACGAGGGTAACTTTGCTGGTCGCCCCCTCGTAGTCGGTCGCGTCGATCGGAGTGAATGTTGCCGTGATCGTGTGTGAGCCCGCTCCCAGCACGGTACCCGCTGCAAGAGAATAACCGAAAGCTCCAGTCACCGATGAGCTGGCATTCAATTGCACAGAACCGAGCGCGGTGCCATAAGTGATGGGTGCGGGGTTGACCCAGGTAATTTTGGGCGCAGCCTGATTGACGACGAGTTGAACGCTGACGACGGCTCCTCCGTAGTCCGTCGTGTCGGTCGGAGTGAATGTTGCCGTGATCGTGTGTGTGCAGGCTCCCAGCACGGTACCCGCTGCCGAAGAATAGCTGAAAGTCCCAGCTGCAGCCGAGCTGGCATTCAACTGCGCGACTCCGAGTGCGGTGCCATAAGGAATAGCTGCGGGGGTGGGCCACTTAATTGCCGGCACAGCTTTATTCACTGTCAAATTGACAGATGCTGTCGCTGCCAAAGAGGGACCGGATCCTGCTATCGAAGGATGGCAGCCAGCTTTCAAAGCTGTACGCGTTGACGGTCCAATTGCAGAATTTCCCCTATCGGGAGTAAAGACTACGGTCAACAGGTGGGTGCCAGCCTGTAAGACGGTGCCAGCTGGTGGAGTGTAGACATATGTTCCCGTCACGCGGGACGTTGCGTCAAGCTGTGCTGCGCTGAGTGGTGTGCCGTAAGTGATTGCCGCAGGTGCCCGCCAGGCAAATGGAGCAACAACTGTAATGGTTCCAGTCCCAATGACGACCTGGGTAGCCGTGATGGTAGCCGTACCGAGGCCGACGCTCTGCACCAGTCCTCCTGTGCTTACCGTGGCGGCGCTGGTGTTGGACGAACTCCATGTAACGGAGTTGGTCAAATCGATGCTGGTTCCGTCCGCGTACTCTCCGGTGGCCGTGAGCTGGATGGCTGTCCCCTGGTAGACGGTGACCGTAGCGGGTGGGACGGTGATGCTGACCAGTGTCGGCTCGGCCACGGTCAGGCTGGCCGTGGCCGACTGCCCGCCTACCGTAGCGGTAATGGTCGTGGTCCCGTAGCCAGTGCTGGTGGCGAGGCCCGAGGCCACCGTGGCCACGCTTGTATTCGAAGAAGTCCAGGTTGCCGATCCGGTCAGGAATCCCGTGCTGCCGTCGCTGAAGGTTGCCGCCAGAGTGAACTGAGACTGCTTGCCCAGTGTGCTGGTGTGGATCTGCGCGCTCGACGGCGCGATCTGGAGCCCGGTCACTGTCGCCGTGGAAGACATGGCGTTGGGAACCGTTGTCACGGTCCAAGCAGCCGGTCCGAAAAACAAACTCGATGCCAGAGTCAGCGCGCCCGTGGTCTGGTTCACGTGTAAGCCGCGGTTCCGTTGTTGGCTTCGACCGTGTAGACGAAGTTGCCCGAGGCTTCTGTGGCAACGCCTTCATCCTAACAGCCCTCTGTCTCGGGCAGAGCGAAAGGGGAACCATCGATGGCGGTCAGGTTGCCGGAGTTGGGATCGATGAGGTAGCCATAGAGGTACTTGCTGCTGGTGGCGTTGTCGTTGCAATCGTTGGGCGCGGCGTACAGAAAAGCGCCGGACGGATGCACGGCAACTCCGCTGAAGCCGCCGGTGGCCGGGCTGACCAGAGGCGAGCCGGCCACCGGCGTCAGCGCCCCGGTGCTGCTATCGAAACTGCAAGCCGAGATGCCGTTACTGATCCCCTACAGAAAGTGCCCCGAAGGCTCAAACGTCATCGAAGAGCTGCCGCAACCCGTTACGGCGGAGCCGACCGCCGTCGGCGCCCCTGTGGTTCCGTTGATGGCATAGGCCGAAGAGCCGCTTCCGTTCCATGCGATCAGAAAGTTCCCCGACGGATCGACCGTGACCGAAGACGCGTTGAAAGAATACGGCGACCCTGTCGCTGCGCTCAGCCCTCCGGCGGTTGAATCGATGGCAAACGCATGCAGGCTGCTGCCACCAGCCACGTACAGAAACATCCCCGCCGATCAATCGCCAGCACCGTTCCCGATCCTGACGTGCAACCGTATACGGACTGCCCGGAACTGGCGTCAGTGACCCATCCAGACTATCCACCGTAAACGCCGCCACCGTCCCGTTGCCGCTCGCAACGTAGGCAAACCTGCCCGAAGGATGCGATGCAATCGCAAGCACCTGCCCACCGGTTGCGAACGGAGTCCCTGGCACCTTGCTCAACGTTCCCGCCGTCGCGTTGATCGCATAACCGTTCACCAACGCGTTGGATGGAGATCCCCATGGCGTGTTCCCCGTGTACACAAATGCGCCCCGACGGGTAATAACTCCCTGTGCATTCCACAGCGTTGTGCCGATGGCTAATAGCAAGAGATACAAGGCAAGAGGAATTCGCACCCGATAGGACACACGAGAGAGTGTAGGCGGGAATAGTCTTTCACGCATCACAGTTTTCATCTCCAAACAAGTTCTTATTGATGACGATTTCGCGCCCAAACTATATGCCGATTGAGTTTCCGGCGCGTAAGCGCGAACGCTCATCACTCAAAATAGCCAGTACCAAAGTACGAACTCTGAAGCTTGTCGGCGCTCGGAACCCCAGATTTGGAAGACTCCGTGCTTGATATCCCGGCTCCAGGAATCGAACAAAGATAAAAGTCTTTTGAAGTTCACTTGGCCCAGGCTGCAAAGGAATGGGAGCTGCGAAGTGGATTTCCCGTAGCCCCACCCTTGGAACGATCGGATACCTTCCTATTGAACTGTGACTTTGACGATTGTTGAAGTTGTGATCGTTGAGTTGGCTGAATCTGTTCCAGTCACTGTAAACGTATAATCTCCTGCGGTTGTTCCTGGATAGGTGACAGGCGGTGGGGAAGATTGCCCTCCGCCACAGCCAATGACGCCAGCTACTGCGACTACCGCGAGCAGAACCATCGTCGACAGCCAGCGTCGGCGCTTTGCACGAATGCCGAACAGCATCAATGCGGCCAGAACCACGCCGCCGCTGCCAAGCCGCCACGGGATTTGTCCGGATGGGCGAGCAAGACTGCTGGTCGAGCTTGCAGTCGTTGTCACGGTCAGCTTGGTGGTTCCGTTTCCTCCCGCCGTGATCGCGACGCTTGACGGGCTCAAGCTGCAGATGGGGAGATCCTGTGCACCTGCTGGAGACGTGGCGAGGGTGCATGCCATGTTCATGGTTCCTAAGTATGTGCTGCCGGCTGATAGAGTCACGGTTGCCGTCGCGTCGCCTCCCGGATTAACCGCGGATGGAGCTGGGACCGTGATCACCACCTGCGAGACCGTGACGCTGGCAGTTCCTTTGGAACTGTTGAACGTTGCATCTCCCGAGTAGACTGCGGTCAAAGTGTTCGCGCCACTGTTTAACGCTCCCGCTGGGATGTTGAACGATGCTGCGCCGCCGGAGAGAGTCTGCTGCGTACCATAAGAACCGCTCGAAAGAGTAACGGTCCCGGAAGGCGCCGCTGACCCTGTGCCTGTCACGGCGATTGACACAATGTCGGTTTGTTCATCAGTAATGGTCATCGACGATGGAGTGACTGTCACCGTTGACGCCGTCGGCCCCGGCGCACTCACAGTTTCCGAAGCTGTACCCGTGGCGCTGTTGTACGTGGGCGAACTGGCGGAGTCAGGGGTGTAGGTGACGGTGAGTGTGTCGCTACCGGCGCTAAGCGAGTTAGCTGGTATGTTGATGGTTGCTGCGCCACCGCTCAGTGTGACGGCAGCAGAAGTGTACTCGCCGCCGGACAGGGTTACTGCGCCCGTCGGTGTTGGATTACCGCTGCCATCGCTGACCAGGACCGCAACACTTAAGGTCTTGGTAGTCAATATGCTCGATGAAGACGGCGTAGCGGTCACAGTGGGCACAGCCTTGTTGACTGTCAGTTGTACCGTGTCTGTGGCCGTGGTGTAGTCTATCGTATCGGTTGGAGTGAAGGTTGTCTTCAGCGTCTGCGTTCCTGCGCTCAACACCGCTCCGGATGGCGGCGTGTAACTAAAAGTTCCCGCCACTGTGGAGGTTGCATCGAGCTGCGTGACGCCGAGCGCAGTGCCATATGTAATCGCCGCCGGTGCCGCCCATGTAATTGCCGGCGTGGCCGTGTTGACTGTGAGGGGGACGGTTGTCGTCGCGGTGGTGTAGTCGGTCGAGTCGGTTGGCGTAAACGTGACAGACAACGTATGTGAGCCGGTGGTCAACACTGTGCCGAGTGCGGGACTATAAACAAAACTCCCCGCCACAGCGGAAGATGCATTCAGTTGGGTTGTGCTTAGCACAGTGCCATAAGTGATCGCCGCTGGAACAGGCCAGGTGATGGTCGGCGTAGCCTGGTTCACCTGGAGCGCAACGCTTGCCGTAGCCGTTGTGTAGTCAGTCGTGTCGTTCGGCGTGAATGTGACCGAAAGCGTCTGTGGCCCGGCGGTCAACACTGTGCCGGCTGCCGGCGTGTAGGCGAATGTCCCAGCAACTGTCGATTTCGCATTGAGCTGTGTTGCGCTCAGCGCGATCCCGTACGTAATAGCCGCTGGGGTTGGCCACGTGATCGTCGGCGTGACTGGCAATTGAATGGTGTAAGCCGCGGTGGTAACTGCGCTCTCCGTGTAGCCGGTAGCCACAGCGATCGCTTGCAGTGTCTCCGACGAAGACACACTGATTGGACCACCGTAAAGCGCAGAGCCAGTCGTCGGCGTGGTTCCATTGGTGGTGTAGTAGAAGGTGGCGCCCTGAACACTGTCTGTGATGCTCACAGGTTGGATGCTGTGGTAAGTACCGGCCGCAATGTTGAACGCAAGCGCAGGCGCCGGGCCGGGGAAGGTGACCTCACGGATGCGGCGGTTTCCGAGATCCGCTATGCAGAGGTTGCCGGATACGTCGAAAGCGATACCCTGAGGATCTTCGATCCCGGCGGCGGTTGCCGACCCTCCGTCGCCGCTGTAGCCGTAGAATCCGTTGCCGACGACAGGCGCTATAACGCCGGTGCTCGCCGTCACCTCTCGAACTGTAGGGCCATTCCCGGAGATGTAAAGATTACCGGATGCGTCGACAGCCAGGCCTTGCGCTGTCACTTCCGCTTTGGTTGCCAGGCCGCCGTCCCCACTGCTGCCTGGATCCCCATCGCCGGCAACAGTCGTGATAATGCCGGTATTGGCGGCGACCATGCGAACGCGCCCACCATTTTCATCCCCGATGTACAGATTGCCCGCTGTGTCGAATGCCAAAGATACGGGATAATACAGCAATGCTTTCGTGGCCGGGCCGCCATCGCCGTTGTTGGCACTGGTTTCAATCCCGCTGGCACCGCCGGCAAACGTGGTGATGATGCCGGTGGTCGCGGAGATCACGCGGACCGCATTGTAGCTGCTTTGCGCAATGTACAGGTTGCCGGCTTTGTCGAAGACCAGGGCAGTCGGGTTATACAGATACGCTGCAGTCGCCGGGCCACCATCGCCGTTGCCCGGAACGGGGTAAGCGCCATAGTGTCCGGCGACGGTTGTAATAACTCCTGTGCCTGCCGACACTTCCCGGACGACACCGTTACCGGTGTCGGCAATGTACAGGTTTCCGGCGCTATCCACAGCGACTGCGGCGGGTTGGCGCAACTCGGCGTTGACCGCGAGCCCTATGTCCCCGGCGTAGCCCCAGGTGCCGTTGCCGGCGACGATCGAGATTGTTCCTGTCCCCTGCGCAACCATCCAGACCACGTTGTTGTTTTCGTCCGTGAAGTAGATGTTGCCGGCCTTATCCAACGCCAGACCCTGGGCGCCGCCAAGCTCAGCGCTGGTCGCCGGACCGCCATTGCCGGAGAAGCCGTAGGTGCCGCTGCCGGCTACAGTGGAAATCACCGCCGTCGGCGGAGTCGTGATGGTGTAAGCCGCAGTGACAATCGAACTGGGCAGATAGCCCGGCGCCACAGCGACCACCTGAATGGTGGCCGTGCCAGTCACGTTGAAGGGCCCGCGGTAATAGCCCGGCCCTGCGGTTGGCGATGTCGGGTTTGCCGGCGCGCCGGACGAGGGTGCGATCATTTGGACGTAGAGTACGGCTCCCGGCGTGGCGTCGGTGATGGTCACCGATTGCGAACCGACGTAGGTTCCTGCCGCCACGCTGAGCACGGGCGCGGCCGTCGTGGCCGTTGGCGGCAACCCAGGTGCTGTCACTTCGCGAATGCGATCGAAAGGCGTTTCGGCGATATAAAGATCGCCGGCGCTATCAACAGCAATGCCCTGAGGCTCGCAGATCGCCGCTCCGCTGGCCGGTCCGCCATCTCCGCTATATGCTTCACAAGCCTGTCCGTCCCCGGTCACGGTGGTGATGATCCCCGTGCTTGCCGTCAACTTTCGAATTGCAAGGTTGAAGTAGTCGTCAATATAGAGATTCCCGGCGCCGTCCACGGCCACCGCGGAGGGCCAATCGAGTTTCGCGCTGGTGGCCGGGCCGCCATCCCCGGTGTAACCGGGGGAACCAGACCCGCCATATCCACCAGCGGTCCCCTCAAACATCGAATCGCCGGCAACCGTGGTAATGATCCCGGAACTCTTATTCACCTCGCGGATCACACTGTTGAAGGTATCGGCAATGTAGAGATTGCCTGAGCTGTCTAGCACGATTCCCTCTGGATCGCCGAAGGTGGCGCTCGTTGCCGGCCCGTTATCGCCGCTGTAGCCTTCGATCCCGCTCCCCGCGATAAGAGTATTTGTGGAGCCCGCGACCTCCCAAATTTGAGTATAGGCAACGACATACAGGTTGTTCGACCCGTCCAGTGCGAAGGCTCGGGGGTAGGACAGACCATTGAGGTTGACGGATGTGATCGTTCCCGTTGCCGCAGAGACGGTGCGAATCGCTTGGTTCTCTTCGTCGAGTATCCACAGATTCCCGGCAGTGTCAGCCGCCACCGCGCTAGGGTAAAGCAGTTGCGCGCTGGTTGCAGGTCCGTTGTCGCCGCTGTAGCCTCCGATTCCCGTGCCGGCGACCGTGGTAACGATTCCAGTACCCGCCGCGACCATGCGGACGACATTGTTGTTGGAGTCGGCGACGTAGATATCGCCGGCACCGGGCAGTCCGGCAGGAACCACAGCAACCCCGCTGGGCGTGTTCAGATCGGCAACGGTCGCAGGACCTCCATCGCCCGTGTACCCGGCAATTCCATTTCCGGCAACTGTGTAGATAAACGAACTTGACGCTGAATCGACGACGTACTCGGCGCTGGCAGGTACGCTCATCGAGTATCCCAAAGCAATCGCGGATGCCACCAGCGTTTCCGAAGACGAAACCCTGATGGGACCGGTGTATTGCGCGGAAGCGGTCGTCGGCGCGATGCCGTTTGTTGTGTAATAGATCGCGGCCCCCGGCGTTGTGTCCGAAATCGTCACCTTCTGCGGACCCGGATAGGACCCCGCAGTCGGCGAGAAAACCGGCGCGGCGGCTGGCGGGAAGCTGAACGTGTAGGTAGCAGTTGCATATTGATTCTGCTGATAGCCAGCCTCTGCGGCATAAGCCTGGATGGTGAGAGTACCGGTTCCCTCCATTGGAATTGGACCGGTGTATGGGACAAAACCACCTGTGTAGATCGCTCCGTTAGCCTCGTAATAGATGGTTGCGCCGGGAGTTGTATCGGTGATGGTTATCAACTGGGCAGTGGTATATGTGCCGGAAGCAGGCGAAATCACCGGCGTTGCTGTAAGGGCTGGTAGTGAGGTTGTTGCGGAGATGCTGGGGGCGAAGTTGCTGTCTCCGGGATAGCTTGCTTCAATCAGCTGCGTTCCAGGGCCGGGTGGATTCGCATCGTTCAGAGTCGCGGTGACGGTTTGACTCTGCTGATTTAAAAAGACTCCCAAGTTTGAGATAGTCTGATCAGGCCCGGCGATATCCGGCAGACCGTCGCCATTGAAGTCGGCTACGGCAATGAAGCCGGAAGAGTAAAAATTAGTCTCTCCCGCGTAAACAGGAGAACCAAAGGTGCCGTCGCCGTTGCCAAGCAGAATAGCAGCTCCTTCGTACCCCAATCCTATTGCCAGATCCGCTATGCCGTCTCCGTTGAAATCGACCGCAAAGATGGACTGCAAATAATAAGGTTCTGGGACAGGATAGGAGACTGGGGGCTGAAACGTTCCATCCCCTTTGCCCAGAAGGATACTAACCGACTCGCCCGAAGAATTCGTTATTGCCAAATCGGGGATTCCGTCTCCGTTAAAGTCAGCGATGGCGACACCAACGCTGCCTTCTCCCGTTCCGGAGATCGCATTTCCCGCTTTGAATGTGCCATCGCCGTTTGAACTAAGTCGCTGGCGCGACGGACGCTGCTGCATGGGCGTTCCCCTGGCATTGATGGCTGTGTAAGCTTCGGGTCACAGGAGGTTTACCGTG
>Ga0182013_10006300_pt1 | contig 13500 bp, 9 predicted proteins | sample 612S2MmetaG_FD_120487 | JGI IMG/M metagenome (GOLD analysis project Ga0182013, IMG submission 120487) | Permafrost microbial communities from Stordalen Mire, Sweden - 612S2M metaG | ecosystem: Environmental > Terrestrial > Soil > Wetlands > Permafrost | place: Sweden: Stordalen | collected... | reverse complement strand
CTCTGGTCGACGTGGTGCTGGATTTCGAAGTGGTCTGGCGCGGCCGTTACCAGGAAAAACTGAACGATCTGTTCTCGTTGCAACATCGAATCGCTTTCGAGACGGTGATGCATGTCGACCCGGAATTGTTCCATCGTGACTCCTCCTCGGATATGCCCGTCACGACCGAGGTCGCGGCGGCGCACCAGGCGCTGTTGAGCGCGATCCAGGGCATCTTCCGGTTGGACCGCTCGACCTTCATGCGCGCGCGCGAGTTGCTGGCGCGGGCGATCGATCTCGACCCCGACTACGCCGCCGCGCACGGCTGGATGGCCTATTGGAGCATCATCGCCGCCGGCCAGGGCTGGGTGGAGAACCCGCGCGCCGTGACCACATTGGCCGGCACCTCGGCGGAACGGGCGATCGAACTCGATCCGTTCAACGCGCGCGCCGTCGCCATCGCCGGTCACGTCAAGGCTTACCTGTTTCACGACGTGCGCGGCGCCTTGCAACTGCACGCGCGAGCGACCGAACTTAACCCAAACCTGCCGATCGCCTGGACCATGAGCAGTTGGTCCAGGATCTATAATGGCGAGCACACGACCGCCGTTCGCCACGCGATGATGTCCCAGTCGCTGTCGCCGCGCGATCCCCACATCTGGTTCGTCGAACACGCGCTGATGACAGCCCAACTGTTCAATCGCAATCTGGATGAAGCCGAAATGCTCTCCGAGGCGGTTCTGGAGCGCAACCCGGGACACGTTTCGGCGCTGAACATCCGCCTGGCGATCCTTGGGCACATGGGGCGCCGTGACGATGCCAAAGAGTGCCTCGCGTTGCTGCGGCAATTCGACCCAAGCGTCACGGTCGAGAAGATCTCGTCCCGCATTCCGCTGCGCCCGGAGGACCGGGTTTTCTATATCGAAGGCCTGGAGCGTGCCGGAGCGCCGCGGTAATACCCCACTATCGCTGACACGTGAGTCAGGTCGTTGGCATCACGTCATGGCCCGGCTCGACCGCATAGGCATCAAGTTAGGGCCGGCGAAGGCGATACTTTCCCCCAAACGTCATCCTCGGGCTCGACCCGAGGATCGGCCCGCCCGGGCACCTTGCCCGACTTTTGACGTCCTTCGCGGGGTCGAGTGATCCTCGGGTCGAGCCCGAGGATGACGGGAAGAGGGGCATTTTCCTCTCGCGGCGGTTATCTTGATGCCTATGCGGTCGAGCCGGGCCATGACGTTATTGTATGTCGCGGTTCGACGATTCTGGGTAGTAGCGCGGCGGTCAGGCCAGCAGATGCATCAATGTCTCGATATTTGACGCCGTCTCCAGCCGCGTCACCATGTCGGCGATCGTTTCGGCGCGCGACCGCTCGATCGGCCGGACCGCGTTCGCGGCGCAGTCGATGAACTTGCGGCGCAGTTGGTCCATCGTCATCGGCCGCGAGGGATTGCCCAGGGGAATGTCGGATTGGGCTTCGTGGACGACGCCGCTGGTGGTGGTGACGCGGACATGGCCGGGCTCGGTGATCGCGGTGCCCTCCCCTCGCCCCAGATCGATCCAGTGCACTTTCGGAACGGCGGTCAACACGACCTCATCCGCCAAAGCGGGGTCGAGGAATACCGGCAGCCGCACGTCACCGAAACGAATGGCCGCGCCCACGGCGAACGGCAGGTTGTTCAGCAGGTCGATGCGGTGACGCGGCACCATCCCGGTCGAGACCGGCTGACACCATGGCCGATTGATGTCGCCGATCAGCACATCCACCGACTCGATCCGCTCGAATGTCAGAGCGTGTTCCGCCATCAGATCCAGCACCGCGGTGATCGTGCGATGCAAGGTCCGGCGGGAAGGCCACGGCTTCAGCGAAATCCGCTCGGCTTCGTATGTCTCGCCCAGACGGTCCAGCAGTTTGTTTCGATCGTATTCGCCGCGGAAGAAGACAGGATAAAAACCATGCGGCCCCTCGAACACCGCCTTGTCGCCGAGCACGCCGCGCATCGCCAGTTCCGCCGCCAGCACGCCGTTGCGGTAGATCAGCCCGTCGCGGATGGAGCGCACGCTGGAACCGCCGTGATGCAGACTGGCCCGAGTACAACTGATCAGCGGCAGAGTCAGGCCCAGAGCCTCCCGATGTTGATCGGCGGAGGCGCCGAGAAGTTTGGCGGTCGCGGCGGTGGCGCCGAACAAGCCGACAACGGGAGCACGAAACCAGGGATAATCGATCAGGCCGCCATCGATCGCCAGCGCGACGCGGCAGACCAGATCGTTGCCCAAAGCGACGGCCGTCAGCAGATCGCGGCCGGAGGCGCCGGTCGCCTCGGCGGTCGCCAGAGCGGCGGGCAGCGTGGCGGAACTCGGGTGGCAAATGCCCAGATCATGGGTGTCGTCGAAATCGAACTGATGCACCATCGCACCGTTCACCAGCACCGCCTGGGCCGGCGGTACTTTAACCCCTCCCCCCTGGATGACGGTGCTGGTTGGCCGCCCGCCGGTCTCGGCGACAAGCCCGCCGATGGCCGCCACGTCCTGGCTGGAAGAACCGGCCAACATGCAGGCGAGCGTGTCCAGAACGGAGGCTTTGGTCGCCTCGATGGTGCGCGGGGGCAGATCGGAAAACGTTACCCGATCGAGATGTCCGGCGATGCGTTCATCGGTTTCCAGCGCCTGAGCCAGGTCAATCGACATGCACGTTCGCCTGAGTAATCACTGTCCGCCAGAGGGCGATCTGGGCAGTCAGCAGCGCCCCGAGTTGCGCTTGCGTCATCGGCATTGGCCGGCCACCCAGAGCACTGAACCGATCGGCGAGGTCGCGCGACGCGGCGGTGATCGTTTTGTTGAGCTGGCCGACCACGGCGGGCGGCGTACCCTTCGGCGCGAACACACCGCTCCAGATCGTGATCTCGTAGCCTGGCACGCCGCCTTCTTGCATTGTCGGAATGTCGGGCAGGTCCAGCGGGCGGTGCGTGCTGGTCACCGCGAGCGCCCGCAACTGGCCGTCGCGCACCATCGGCACAAGACCGGCGGCGCCACCGAAAATGAATTGCACCTGACCGCCGCGCAGATCGTTCATGGCCTGACCGGTGCCTTTGTAGGGCACGTGCAGCACGTCCAACCCAGCCAGTTGCTTCAGCAACTCGCCCGCCAGGTGCTCGGTGCTGCCAACGCCCGCCGACCCATACGACAACTTTCCCGGCTGGGCACGCGCGCCGGCGAGCAGGTCGGCCAAATTGTGGTAGGGACTGTCTGGCGCGACCACGAGCACAAGTTCACTGGACGCGACCCCGGCGACGGGCATGAGATCTTTTTGGATGTCGTAGGGGAGCGAACGGTAAAGGCTGGCATTGATCGCCGCCGACGGGGTCGCGAGCAGCAAGGTGTACCCATCCGGCGCCGCGCGGGCGACGAACGCGTTACCGACATTGGAGCCGGCGCCAGGATGGTTTTCCACCAGCACGGTCTCGCCCAGACGCTCCGTAAGGGTTTGGGCCAGCAGGCGCCCGGTGACATCGACACCGCCGCCCGGCGAATAGGGCACGATCAGGTGAATTGGCCGGTCGGGCCAGGCGGCCTGCGCCGGGCAGCGGGGGCCGAGCAGCGTGAGCGCGGCGATCAGAACGGAGCGGCGGCGTGGCACTGAGTGTTCTTCCCCGGAATGGACAGGGGAATTGTAAGAGGTTTGGCGGGTGACGGGAATGTCGGGCGGGAGGTCGCGTACTGGCCGGGCGATCCTCTATGCTCCGCCAACCCGCTTATTGGGCCTGATGAGGGCACAATGAGGTCCGCGCGGTTGCCAATGTCAGAGGTATGTTCATGACACTTACGTTTCGTTTCACGTCGCGCGCGGTCAACGATGCAAGGTGATTTCCCCGTCCACACGCCGTTGCTGCGCGGCGCGCTGTTCGCGGCCACCGGTCTGGGCGCGGTCTTTCTCGGCGCCGGTTATGGCATCGGCGCGGCCACCGCGATGGGCCCAGGATACTTTCCGGTGCTGGCGGGGGGGCTGCTGGCGGCGATGGGAGCAGTCGATGTCGTGCGCGGCCTGCGCGCCTCCGCCGAGAGTTTTCCAGGCCTGCACCTGTGGCCGCTGGTTTGCCTGGCCGGCGGGGTCGTTGGGTTCGGGCTGCTGATCCAGCGCGGCGGGCTGCTGCTGTCGGTGGCGGTGCTGGTCGGGTGCGCGTTCCTCGCGGCGAAGCGGATCAGGCCGCTGGAGGCGCTGCTGCTGTTCGCGGTCCTGGCCGTGCTGTCCGGCACGCTGTTCGTCTACGGCCTGGGGTCGACGCCCAGAGAACTGCTACCGCACTGAGAGCCCGCCATGGACGTCATTCACAACCTGGCCCATGGGTTCGAGGTCGCGCTCACCGCGCAGAATTTCTTTTATTGCCTGTTGGGCGCGGCGCTGGGGACGCTGGTGGGCGTGCTGCCGGGACTGGGGCCGCTTGCGACCATCGCGATGCTGTTACCGGTCACCTTCAATCTGCCGGCCGTGGCGTCGCTGATCATGCTGTCCGGCATTTACTATGGGGCGCATCACGCGGGGGCGACCACGGCGATCATGCTGAACATGCCGGGCGAGCCAAGCTCCGTGGTGATTTGTTTCGATGGGCACCCGATGGCTCGGCAAGGGCGAGCGGGCCCGGCGCTGTGCATCGCCGCGTTGTCGTCGTTCTTCGCCGGCTGCGTGGCGATCCTGATCATCGCGATGTTCTCGCCGCCGCTGGCGCGCGTGGCGCTGACGTTCGGGGCGCCGGAGTACACCTCGGTCGTGGTGCTGGCGCTGATCGCGGCGTCGTCACTGTCGGCGGGATCGTTGAATGTCACGCTGCCGATGATGCTGCTGGGGTTGCTTCTGGGCACGGTCGGGACGGACACCAACTCCGGCCTGCAACGGTTCACCTTCGGGTTGTCGAACGTCGCCGATCGGTTGGATTTCGTCGTGGTCGCGGTGGGGCTGTTCGCGTTCGCCGAGATCGTGTCGCGGTTGGAGGCGCTGGATACGGTGCGTCCGGTCAGTGCCCGGGTGACGGGGTTGTTGCCGACGCGGGCCGATCTGAAGGCCAGTTGGAAAGCCGTGCTGCGCGGTACCGCGTTGGGCTCCGCGTTTGGGATTTTGCCGGGAACCGGGCCGTTGATCAGTTCGTTCGCGGCATACGGAATGGAGCGGCGGCTGGCGAAGGACCCGTCGCGCTTCGGCGAAGGCGCGATCGAGGGAGTCGCTGGCCCCGAGGCCGCCAACAACGCGGCGGCGCTGACGCATTTCATTCCGATGCTGACACTGGGGATTCCAGCCGGCGCGGCGATGGCGCTGATGCTGGGCGCGCTGACCATTCAGGGCATCACGCCGGGACCGGGCATCCTGACGCAGCACCCGGATTTGTTCTGGGGCGTGGTGGCCAGCATGTGGATCGGCAACCTGATGTTGCTGGTGCTGAACCTTCCGCTGGTCAGCATCTGGATCCGGCTGCTGGCGATCCCTTACCGGCTGCTGTACCCGGCGATTTTGGTGTTCTGCTGCATCGGTGTTTACAGCGTCGCCAACGATCCGGCCGACGTGGTCATGATGGCCGGGTTTGGGGCATTCGGGTACTTGTTGTTGAAGCTCGGATGCCCTCCCGCGCCGTTGGTACTGGGCTTCATCCTAGGCCCGATCCTGGAGGAAAACCTGAGGCGGGCGCTGCTGATTTCGCGCGGCGATCCGACGGTGTTCCTGACCCGTCCGATCAGCCTGGCGTTTCTGCTGGCGGCGGCGGGGTTGCTGGCGGTGAGCCTGTCGCCTCGGCTGCGGCGCGGCCGGGCGATGGTCGCGGACCGGCTGCGGGAGGGGGGGCCGGGCGAGGAACTGTGATGGTTAACACCAACCGGCGTTGACGTTGACGGTCGGTCGTGACGCCCCCGCGGCGTCTTCCTCGGGCTCGACCCGAGGATCGGCCAGCTCAAAAGTTGTACCCTGCCTGCAAGCACGGGGCCTGCATCACCAGATGCCAGAGTTCGGCCCTGGCATGACGGATGGGTGGCCGGTACGTCATTCCATTGGCCGGTTGGTATAATTCGCCGGAGGCAGGTCAGCGAATTCGTGACGTAGTTTCGCGTAAGCATCGAATACGTCAGCGGCGTCACCGGGGGTTTTAAGCGCGGCGAAAATGCGTTGCTTGACGAAGAAGCGCCAGGTGACGGGGACTTCGGCCAGGATGCGGTGTAAGGCGTCATAGCGTTCCAGGGACCAGACAGCTTCGAAGGCGACGCGGCCTGGTCCGTGGCGGAATTCCGCCGGTTCCGCGATCATCGTTGTGCGCAGTTTGGCGGTCGCTTCGGCGTTGAGTTCAAGTTTGTCGCTCAATACGACACCGTAATCGGTGCGCGCGGCCTCGGCGGAGATGAAGCCGCGGCGAACGTCGTCAATCACCGCTTCCGTTGGCCGTTGCGCGGGGTCGCCATAGCCGCCGGCGCCGGGCCCCTGGATCAGGATGACGTCGCCGGGTTCGCACAACACCACGTCGGTCGAGCCGAGTTCGGCACAATCCGGCGTGCCCGGGTTGCGCGCGAATCGGGAGACGCGGCCGGGACCGCCACTTCGAAGACCCCAGGCGGAGAAAACCGAGCGGTCGCGGTTGCGCGCCGTCACCATCGTTTGCGGCGCGAAGACCTGGAACTCCATTTCCAGCGCGCTGCCGCCGCGATACAGGCCTGCCCCGCCGCTGTCCGGCACGAGGCCGTAGCGGCGGATCAGGATCGGCACCTCGGCCTCATTCATTTCGACAGGGGTGTTCTTAAGGTACGACATGTTGGCGCCGCAGCCCTCCGCCCCGTCCGCCGAGGGACCACCTCCCGCGCCGCCGCCGACCGGACCGATGCTGGCCATGACGGAGCGGCCGGTGCGTGTCGTGGTCTTCACGTTCATGATGCTGACGCCGCTGCCGGGACTGGCCGGCATGCGGTCGGGCATGGCGCGGCAGAACGCGCCGATCACGGCGGTTTGGGCCAGGTTGCAGATCAGGCTGCGCATGCCGACGGCGGCGGGCATCGTGGCGTTCATGATCGTGCCCGGCTGCAGGATGGCGCGCGCCGGCCGTACGAGGCCAGCGTTCAGCGTAATCGTTGGATCCAGGCAATACAAAGCATAGACCACGCCGACCATCACGAGGGCGTGACGTTCCTTGCCGCCCGTCGGCATGTTGAGCGACGACGCGAGTTGCGGATCGCTGCCGGAGTAATCCACGGTCAGCGTGTCGCCATGGATCTTTAGGGTGACCGCGACGCGCACCGGATAACCGCCGGTCTGATCCTCATCGGCGTAGTCGGCGAAGAAGTATTCGCCGTCGGGAATGCCGCGGATCACATCGCGCGCCTGGCGTTCCGCGTAGTCGAGCAGACTGTCCAGGCCCTCACTGAAGGTCACGCGGCCGAAGCGGTCGATGATTTCGTGCACCTTGCGCTCACCGACCATCACGCAGGCGATCTGGGCGTTGAGGTCGCCACGGTTTTGTTCCGGCAGGCGCACGTTGTTGGCGATCATGCGCAGCAGGTCGTCGTTCATCACGCCGTCGCGCATCAGGCGCATTGGCGGAATGCGCAGCCCCTCCTGCTGGATTTCCGTCAATGTGCGAGACAAGGTCGCGGGAACGGCGCCGCCGACATCGGTATTGTGCACATGGTTGCCAACGAAACAAACCAAATGCCCGTCGCGAAACACCGGCCGCCAGACATGGATGTCCGGCGTGTGGGTGGCGACGTTGCCGGCGTAAGGATCGCTGGTCAGGCAGATGTCGCCTTCGCGGTAGTCGAACTGGTCTATGACTCCGGCGTAGTCCAGGCTGGTGAACCAGGTGGCGCCGAACGACAGCGGCGAGGCGACTGTCAGGCCGGACGGGGTCATCACCTGACAGGAGAAATCCTCGGTCTCCTTGACGAAAGTGCTGTAGGCGGTGCGCATCAGGGTCCAGCCCATGCTCTCCGCCGCGGCGGCGCAGTAATTCGCGAGAACCTGAAGGTTGGTGCTGTCGAGTTTCATGACCGGCTGATCCGAAGATTGGTGTATTCATCGACGCTGACGGTGAAGCCGGGTGGAACGACCGTGGTGCAATCGTCCTGAACGACGACAGCGGGACCGTTGAAAGTGTGCCCGGCGTTGAGGTCGATACGGCGATAGATCGTCGCGGTGTGGTGCGCGCCATCCAGCCAAACTCTGGCGCGGCCTGCCTCCGGCGCCGGTCCTGGGCGTGGTTCGAAGCGGGGAAATTCGGGTTTGGGCACCGCGCCGGTGATCACCACGCGCAAGGCGATCGCCTGGATCGGCGCGTCGGGATTGGCATGGCCATAGACGTTCTTATGCTCGGCGTGGAAGCTTTCGGCGATCGCGCGCCAGTCGGCGCCTGGTTGAACAGGCGTATCGATTTCGAACGACTGGCCGCGATACCGCAACTCCGCCGAGCGGGCGATTGTGAACGATCCGGTGTAGCCCTGGTCTCGCCGCAACCACTCCTCGGCGCGAGATTCCAGCGCCTGATAAGCGCGATCGATCTGGTCCGCTGAATCAGGGCCGAGTTCGACATAGACGGTGCTGATGAAGTCGCTTTTAAGATCGGCGATCAGGCCGCCCAGGGCACTTAAAACGCCGGGCGTCGGGGGGATGAGGATTTCGCGGATGCCCAGTACGCGGGCGAGGAAACAGCCGAGCATGGGACCGGCGCCGCCGAAGGCCAGACAGGCGAATTCTCGCGGATCGATGCCGAAACGAGACACCAGCGCGCTGACTTCCTGAAACATACCGGAAACGGCGATTTTGATGATGGCTTCGGCGGTTTCCTCGATGGCGCGGTCCAGTTGGGCGGCGAGTTCGCCAACCACGGCGCGGGCGCGGGCCTGATCGATGGTGACGGCGGCGTAACCGATGGTGGACAGGCCGATCAGGCCGCAGGCGGCGAACGCGTCGGTGATGGTCGCGCGCGTGCCGCCTCGTCCGTAGCACGCGGGACCGGGACGGGAGCCGGCGCTTTCGGGGCCGACTTTTAACACGCCGAAGCGATCGACCCAGGCGATGCTGCCGCCGCCTTCGCCGATGGAGCTGACCGACACGCTGGGGATGAAGATCTGAAAGTCGCCGATCCGTTCGCCGACACCGTATCGCGGCGCGCCGTCCATGACCACCGCGACGTCGGCGCTGGTGCCCCCAATGTCCAGGCTCAGACAGCGGGAAATGCCGCTGATGGCGGCGACGTGACTGGCGCCGATGACGCCGGACGCCGTGCCGGACAAAATCATCTGGACGCATTCCCGCTTGCCCTGCTCGGCCGTCATCACGCCGCCGTTGGAGCGGGTCAGCCGCGGTTCCGCCGTGACGCCGGCTTGCTTCAACGCTTCCTGCAACGACCCGAGGTATTGGGCCACGCGAGGCTGCACGTAAGCGCCGATCGCGGCGGTAATGGTGCGCTCATATTCTCGGATGATCGGCCAGGTTTCGCTGCCGCGGAACACCGGCAGGTTGGGCGCGAGCCGTCGCACCAAATCGGCGGCGGCGATTTCATGCTCCGGATTGCGATATGAATGCAGGAACGAAATGAGGATGCCTTCAGCACCAGCTTCGATCGCGGCATCGACGGCGGCGGTCAGCGCCTGGGAGTCAAGCGGTGCGATGACGGTGCCGTCGGCGCCGATACGCCCAGGAATGCCGAATACGAGATCGCGGGTGATGAGGGGTGGGGGACGTTTTGAAAGCAGGTTGTACATGTTGGGGATCTTGAGGCGGGCGATCTCCAGCACATCCCGAAAATGTTCGGTGGTGAACAGCGCCAGGCGCAATCCCTTTCGTTGGATGACAGTGTTCACGCCGACTGTCGTGCCGTGGGTGAAATAGCCGATCTCTCCGGGATCGATGCCGTAGCGTTCCTTCAGTAGCCGGATGCCTTCCATCACTTCGGAGCCTGGCTCATCCGGACGAGAGAACACTTTAAGGCTGCGCAAGGAACGGGAATTTTCGTCGAACACGGCGAAATCCGTGAACGAGCCGCCGATATCGACACCAACCCGATACGTCATTCTGTTCTCCGCCAACCCGCACGCCGTTGAATCATCGTTTACAGAAAATGCCCGTCGTGGAATAGTCTTTGTGGGGACCTGACGAACGGAGATGCCGCATGACCGCTTCCACGCACAAGGTCGCCATCGTGACTGGCGCGGCACGCGGCATCGGACGAGCGATTGCTCTGGCTTTGGCACGGCATGGCATGGATCTCGCGCTGGTCGATTTACGGGAGCCGGAACTGGCGGCCACCGTCAAAGCGGTCGAGGCCGAAGGCGTCGCGACGTTGCCGCTGATTTTCGACGTGTCGGATTACGCGGCGGTGCGGGCGAACACCGACGTCATCTTTAAACGGTTTGGCAAGATCGACGTGCTGGTCAATAACGCCGCGATGGTGCAGCCGCGACAGGTGCTTGAAATCACCGAGGCGGAATGGGACCGCGGCATGGCGGTCAATCTGAAAAGCGTGTTCAGTTGGAGCCAGGCGGTGGCGCCTCGCATGCTGGAAAACGGCGGCGGGCGGATCGTGAATATCTCGTCGGTGTCGGCGAACACTGGCGGCAGCAAGACGGGGGCCAGCCGGTTTGCTTATGCCACCGCGAAGGCTGGCGTGCTCGGTCTGACGCGAAGCCTGGCGCGTGAACTGGCGCCCTACATTCTGGTCAACGCGGTGTGTCCAGGATCGATCCTGACCGATCGCACGCGGGAATCGTTCGATGGGCATCTGGAACAAATCGCCGAGGCCACGCCGATGGGCCGGGTCGGCACGCCGGAGGATATCGCCGTCGTCGTCGCGTTCCTGGCGACCGCCGAGCCGCTGTTCATGACCGGCGAAGTGCTCGACGTCGATGGTGGGTCCAACATCAACTAAAGGCGCGGATGGATGAAGCTACAGCGCATCGAACATCCGTCCGCCTGGCGTTCCGACGACATCGCGCGGGATCGTTCCTGGATCGTTACGCTGACCCCGGGAATGATCGCGGAGATGGAAGCCGCGGTGGGTGACGCGAAGTCCCGCGGCTGGAGCGCCGGCGGTTTCGATCCCCGTGACACTCCCATTCCGCTGACGCAAACGGTGTTGGATCGCTGTATCGACGATGTGCATCATGGCCGCGGCTTTGTGTTGCTGCGTGGGTTGCCGATCGAACGATACGATCTCGAGACGTGCAAGCTGCTGTACTGGATCCTGATCGCCCGGCTTGGTACCCCTGTGACACAGAACCTCGCGGGCGAGTTGATGGCGCGGATCGCGGATTTTGGTTTCGACGTTGCCCAACTTAACGTGAAGCCGTCGCGGACCAGCGCCGAGCAGCGGCCGCACAGCGATCCGGCCGACATCGTCGCACTGTTGTGCATCAGCCGGCCGGCGTCGGGCGGGACCAGCCGGATCGCCAGTTCAATCGCGATTTACAACGAAATTCTGGCGACGCATCCGGAGCATCTGGAAACGCTGCATCGCGGGTTCCATCACGATCTTCGCGGCGACGCCGCCGCGGACAGTCCGTTCGGAGTCACGCCGCGTCCGATCCCGATCTACCGCTGGCATGGCGGCGTGCTGAGTTGCGTGTTCAATGCCAGCACGATCAAGGACGCCGAGCGTCGCATGCCGCATCGCGTTCCCGAAGCGGAAATGCGCGTGGTCGATGCGATCGTCGATCTCGCGCGCGACAATCGGTTTCGCGTGGACATGGAATTTCAACCGGGCGACATCCAGTTACTCAATAATTACACCTGCTTGCACTGGCGCGCGGCGTTTACCGACGACGCGGACCATCGCAGGCTGTTGCTACGGTTTTGGATGAACACCCCGGGCGCGCGGCCGATCGATCCGGAGATGGCGGCGGGGTATATCACCGGCGCGCGAACCGGCGTTGCATTGTCCCGTTAAGGATCAGGCGGGACGAAGACCATCGCGCTGTCTCTGTGCCAGCCGAGACGAATCGGCGCTCCGATCGGGATGGCGCCAGACGCGCCGAACGTTTGCTCATTGGGTATCATGGCGACAAGCGGCGCATCGGCGCCGATATCGACGTGATAGTACGTGACGGCGCCCATATAGACGACGTGCGCGACGGACCCTTCGATGGAGACCCAGCCTTCGGGGGTTGCTCCGTTCACCACGATCTTTTCGGGACGCAGGACCATCTCCAACTTCTGGCCGGCCGGAGGATCGGCGTGCAATGGCAGCGGAACGATGGTGCCGGCGCCGATGCGCAACGATTTGCAGCCGTCGGGGCCGGTGGTGACGACGCCCCGGACGGCATTGGTGACGCCGATGAAATCGGAGACAAAACGATTGACCGGGCGTTCGTAAACCTCGGCGGGGCGGCCGACCTGAATGATGCGGCCGGCTTCCATCACCACCACGCGATCGGACAACGTCAGCGCTTCTTCCTGATCGTGGGTGACGAAGATCGTCGTGATACCGACCTCGCGCTGCAGTTGCCTGATCTCGACCTGCATATGCTCACGTAGCTTGCGGTCCAACGCGGCCAACGGTTCATCGAACAGCAAAACGTCGGGCCGAGTAATAATGGCGCGCGCGATCGCGACCCGCTGCGACTGGCCGCCGGAAAGTTGCGCCGGACGACGATGTTCCAGGCCACTCAGGTGCACCTGCGCCATCACGGCGGCGACGCGACGGGCGATTTCCTCTCGTTTCACTTTCCGCATGACGAGGCCGTAAGCGATGTTCTCGGCGACGGTTTTATGCGGGAACAACGCGTAGTTCTGAAACACCATGCCGATATTTCGTCGCCAGGGCGGCGTTTCGTTGATGCGGCGGCCGGCGATGGTGATCTCTCCGGCGTCGGCCTCTTCCAGGCCGGCGATCATGCGCAATGTCGTTGTTTTACCGCAGCCGCTGGGTCCCAGCAGACTGACCATCTCGCCGGGGGCGATGTCCAGATCGACCCCGGCCACAGCCGGGAACGCGCCATAAGATTTGCTGACCGCGCGCAGGCTGACCGCGACCGCGCGTTCCGCCGCGCGGGCGTTCATCGAGAAGACCGGTTCCTCGGCACGGACCATGTCGGCGTTCATCGTGCTCCTCCGCTCGCGGACTGGCCGAACTGGCGGCCGAGACCGCCGAGTTTCTCGATCAGCAGGATCGCCGCTGTGGTAATCAGCACGAGGATCGTCGAGACCGCGGCGATGGTCGGGTCGATCGAGAACTCGACATAATTGAACATCTCGAGCGGCAGGGTCATCATGCCGTTGCCGACGATGAACAAGGACAGCGTGAACTCATCGAACGAAATGATCAGCGAGAACGTGGCGCCGACGAGCAGGCCGGAACCCAGCAGCGGCAGCGTGATCGTGCGAAACCGCTGCCAGGGATTGGCGCCCAACGTCAAAGCGGCCTCCTCCAGCGCGACATCGAGACCCGCGAGCGAAGCGCCCACGGTGCGAACGATGTAGGGCAACGTGACCAGGGTGTGGGCAACCACCAGACCAGTGAACGTGCGGATCAATCCCAATGGCGACAGCACCATCGCCACCGCCGT
>Ga0182013_10006299_pt1 | contig 13502 bp, 13 predicted proteins | sample 612S2MmetaG_FD_120487 | JGI IMG/M metagenome (GOLD analysis project Ga0182013, IMG submission 120487) | Permafrost microbial communities from Stordalen Mire, Sweden - 612S2M metaG | ecosystem: Environmental > Terrestrial > Soil > Wetlands > Permafrost | place: Sweden: Stordalen | collected... | reverse complement strand
TCGTCGCACATGCGCAGAGCAGGCATAGGCAGCATAAGATCACCGACGGCGATTTCATGGCGAGTCTCCCGGTTTTCCGCGCAGCAGCGACTCGGGATGGCGCTGCAGATAATCCACCAGCGCCGTCACCGACTTGGCCGCGCGCGACAATTGAAGCAGCGTCGCGCCCAGATCGCTCTGCAGCGGTGCATCCTGCGCCAACAAGTCCTTTGCGTTCTTCATCGCCGCCCGTGCTTCGGCCAGAGTGGCTTCAACTTGCGGAGCGATGTCGCCGTCCACGTGCCGCACCAATTGATCGGTGCTCTTCAGCGTCTGCTCGAGGCCCGCCATGGTGGAAAGCAACCGGTAGGAAATCTGATCGAAGGGGATTTTATTGAACTTTCGGGCAATGCTGGCCACCGAGTCCTGGATGTCCTCGATTCCATTCGACACGGTCGGGAATATCGCCGGCTGCTGCTCCCACCACACCTTCTCCGCGGCGGCGTCCGGATGCATGTCCATGTCGACGTATTTCTGGCCGGTGAGCAGGTTGCCGGTCTTCAGTTCGGCGCGCAAGCCGTGCGCGACCAGGCTGTCCACCAGCGCGCGGCTGGCCCTTTCCGGCGCGTCGTTCACGCCGGTCGCCTGCGCCGAGCGCGCCTTCCCGCCGCGGATGCGCTGCGGATACAGGTCTACCGCCACGGGAAACCGCAATGTGCCCGCATCCTGGTCATACTCGACGTCCACGCTCTTGACCTCGCCGACGGCGATTCCATGCAGTTCCACGGGTGCGCCGGTCGACAGGCCGCGCAGCGATCCCTTGAAGAACATCACGAAACCCCGGACTTCGGTTTCCGTCGGGCGCATCGCGCGGTCCTCGTCGGGATACAGGGTGAACGAGGTGTTCGCGGGCACCGCCGACGATGGGCTTCCAGGAAGAGCTTGAAACGCCACGCCTCCCTGAAGTATGGACGTCAAGGATTCGGTGCGCACCTTGACTCCATTGGAGTTGAAGGACATGTCGATGCCGCTCGCCTGCCAGAACCGCGTTCCTGCGGTCACGTAGCCGTCGAACGGCGCATTGATGAACACCTTCAGCGTGACTCCCGTGCCTCCCGGGTCCATGGAATAGCCGACCACTTCACCCGCGACGATGTGGCGGTAAAAGACCGAGGAGCCGATGCTCAATGAGCCCAGGTCGTCCGAGTGCAGCACGAACTGCCGTCCCGCCAGGTCGTCGGTCACGATCGGCGGCACCTCGAGACCGACATAGCGCCGGCTGCGGTTCGTCGATTTCCCGATGTCGACGCTGATGTAGGCGCCGGACACCAGGGTTCCCAAGCCCGTGATGCCGGCGGCGGACACGCGCGGACGAACCACCCAGAAGCGGGTGTCTTCCACCAGATATTCGCTGGCGTCGCGATGGATGACCGCGGTCACGATCACCTCTTTGCGATCCTTCGACACGTGGATATCGCGCACTTCGCCGATCTCCACGTCCTTGTAGCGGATCTTGGTCTTGTTCGCCTCCAGATCCTCTGCATTGTGGAAGGTGATCTCGACGTTGGTGCCCTGCGCGAGCTTCTCGTGTATGACGACAAAGGCGCCGGCCAGGACGACCACCGCCGGCAGTATCCATATGAGCGGAAGGCGGGACCCGCCGGAGGAGCTGGGGACGGCGGTTGGAAGCTGGTCGATGTCGGAGTCGTTGGGTTCGGTCACGCGTCATCCCACAGCAGCCGCTCATCGAAGGTTCGCGCCGCGACCAGGGTGAGCACCACGACCGCGCCAAATGCCCATGCGCCCCAGCCCACGATGATGGACGCAAAGGATCGGACTTGGACCAGCGTGGCCAGGAGCGAAATCGCATATATGTCGAGCATTGACCAGCGGCCGATGAATTCCACCATTCTGAACAGCCCGCTCCGCTGCAAACGGCGGCGGGGCGAGCGCCTCCAAACTGAATACAGTAACACCGCGAGCACCAGAATTTTCAACAGCGGCACGACGATGCTGGCGATGAAAACCAATACGGCGATCGGCCAGGAGCCGGAGTGCAGCAAGACCAGCACGCCGCTCATGATGGTATCGTTCTCGTCGTCGAAGATCGTGTGCGTATCCATCACGGGCAGCACGTTCGCGGGTACATAGAGGACGGCGGCCGCAATGACCAGCCACGTCGTGACGGCGAGGCTGTGGGGCTTGCGCACGTGGAGGCGGGCATCGCAGCGGGGACACCGCGAATGCGGCAACTTGGCGTCACGCACGATGGAATGACAATCGAGACACAGGAGCAATCCGAGGCTGCGGCCCGTGGCTTGAGTCCTCACTCGCCGCTCTGCTCGATCCATCGCCATAACTGCCCGGGCGAGGTCATGCTGGACAGGGAAGCCAGCGCCAGCATGAGCAGGGCGCACGACCATAGGGCAATCCCCGGCACGATATCGGAGAACTTGGCGAGCCTCACCAGCGCCACCAGAGATCCCAGCATGAACACCTCTATGAAGCTCCAGAGCCGCATGCGGGTGAGAATCCTCAATACGGCGTTGAGGCCGGGCGCCCGCCGCCTGTGCCGCAGCGGAATCAATACGTACAGAAGTGCGGCAACCTGCAGCATGGGCGCGATCACCGTGGTCAGAATCACCAGCGCCGCAAGCGTGGCGTAGTGTTGGCGATACAGCCCGAGTGCGGCACCGATCAGCGTCGTATGCCGTGAGCTGCCGTTGACGTGCATCACGACCAGCGGATAGGCGTTGCTCAAGAACAGCAGTACGCAAGCGCTCAAGGCCACGGCGATTGCCGCATCGACGCTGCCGGTGTGCGGGCGCTGCAGCGGTGCACGGCAGCGTGCGCATTGGGTGCGGCCGCGGACCGGCTCCGGGGTGCGGCGATGCGCCAGGTCGCACGCAGGACAGACGATCACCGCCGGCATCGTGCGCGCTCAGTTTGCCCGGCTCGCATCCTGCTTCGCAGCCACCAATGCATCGCGCAATTCCTCCATGCGGTACGGCTTGGCAATGATTTTTATCCGATGAGGATCGGCGCTGCGGCAGGCGGACTCGGCATAGCCGCTGGTGAGCAGCACCGGAAGATTGGGCCGCCTGCGTCGAATTTCCTGAGCCAATTCCACTCCATTCATACTACCGGGCATCATCACGTCCGAGAACACAATGTCGACCGCGCGCTTATCCGCAAGTGCGCCGAGCGCCGCTTCGGCGCTCGCCACCCGCGTCGTATCGTAACCCAGTTGATTGATCATTTCGACGGTCAGAGCGGCCACTTCGTCATCGTCCTCCACTACGAGGACCTGGCCGGCCGCGCGTGCGGACTTGACCGAAGAGTCTGCCGCAGCCGCATCCGCCGTCGCGGGGGCCTTCAGCGTGCGGGGCAGGAACAACGATACAGTGGTTCCGCGCCCGGGCGTGCTGTCGATGCGGACCACTCCGCCGGACGAACGAGCGAAACCATGTGTTTGCGCCAGACCGAGTCCCGAGCCTTTGCCCACCTCCTTGGTGGTAAAAAACGGCTCGAATGCGTGCGCCAACACGTCCGGCTGCATGCCGGTTCCGCTGTCTGCGATATCCAACCGGACGAAATCGCCGGTCAATTCGTGGTCGGCCGGCGATGGGACATTGCAAGCGCTGATCTTGATGCTGCCGCCCTTCGGCAGCGCGTCGCGCGCATTCAGGGCGAGATTGAGAATGACCAGCTCCAATTCGCCCGGATCCACCTCCACGGGCCACAGATCTTGCGCAAATTCGGGCTGGATTTTTACATCGCCCCGCAGGCTACGATCGAGGAGTTCGCGCATGCCGCGGACCAGCTGCCTGAGATCGACGGCTTCGGGCCGAAGCGACTGGCGTCTGGAGAACGCCAACAATTGGCGGCACAGCCCGGCACCGCGCTCCACCGCGTGTTTCATGGCACCGACCACGCGCTCGCGGCGGGCGCGGTCCGCCTGGCCGCCCAGGATCTGAAGACCTCCGGAAATCACCTGGAGCATGTTGTTGAAGTCGTGCGCGACACCGCCGGTCAATTGCCCGAGCGCTTCGATCTTTTGCGCCTGGTTCAGCCGCGCCTCGACGGCCCGCCGGTGCGTCACGTCGGCGATCACGCCGGCAATGCGTACGGGCGTCCCGCCGGCATAGAAAGTCCGGCCGCGGATTTGCACCCAGCGCTTCTCGCGGTCGAAGGCGCGCAAAATGCGTATCTCGATGTCGATGGACCCGCTCTTCTTTGCCTGCGCAATCGCGTTTTCCATCAGTGGCCGATCTTCGGCCGCGAGATGGCTCAAAGTCGTATCGAAGGACCAGGTGTTTTGCAGCGAGGCATGACCGAAAATCTGATCGTGGCGCAGCGACCGGTGGACCAGACCGCTGCCGAGATCGAGTTCCCAACTGCCCATGCCGGCGGCATCCAAAGGCAGCTGCAACCCGCCTTCGGCGCGGGCACGCTCCTCGAGGATCGCCTCCTCGGCGCTGCGCAAGCGTTCGCGCAGCTGAGCCGTGGTCAAATCCTGATATGCCGCAGTCATAGCCCATAGAATCATATCCATACCCGCGACGGGGCGATGTCCGCCCCCACCTTCGCGCGGTGTAGGAATATGCCTATCGGAGACGCTCTGTTACGCGGTCATTCGCCGGCTGCCCGCGTTCAGGGGCGCTGGGCCTCCCGTGTGGCTCTGGCATTGGCCTTTGCGGCGTCGTAATCCGCGTCTGCCCTGTCCTTGCACAGCTTTTGCGCATCGCCTTCGCGGGTCATGCATTCTTGTATGGCCACTTTGTGATCGCCGTCCGCGCGCGCCGTCGCAATGTCGTACGCCGCCTTGGCGTTCGAATCCGCGAGGTCCGCCGACTTGTTTTGAAGATCCTGCGAAGCGCTATTGATGTCCTTGGCTGCAGCCCGATGCGCATCGGCTACTTCCTGCGCCGCCGCCTGCTTGGCGGCCGCGATGTCATTGACTGCGGCCTGGGGCGACTTCTGCTGGTTGCAGCCGCAAACCAGGGTCGCCAAACCCAAGGCGATCATCGGCAAAAAGTACGAGTACGGTCGCATAGCATTCTCCAGAGTTCGTTTTTCACTTCGATACCGGATGCATATTATGATCCTGTTCGGCGCTGCCCGACAGCGCGGCGCGCATCTGGCCGGTCGGTACTACGAGGGTCACGTCGGATCAGTGCGGCTTCGCGCCCGTCTCCATCAGCAAGCGTGTGAAAAGATAAAGCCTCGGTACGATGCTGTTCAGATCGATCCATTCATGATCGGTGTGAAAGCCGCCTCCCACAAGCCCAAGCCCGTCGAGCGCGGGAGTGCCCTCGGCCATCGCCAGCGCGGATTCGGATGCGCCCCCGTTGCCCGAGAGTGCGATGGTTTTTCCGATCTCCGCGTAGATCGCTTGCGCTCGCGCAGCGAGAGCATCGATTTGCGCATTTTCGGTGAGCGGCGGATAGGCAGGATCGCGCGCGATCGTCACGATGGTGTCGGGTACCAGCGTGGCTTTTGCGCCGGCCTCCACCGTTGCCAGTACTGCATCGAATTCCTGCGGCTTTCGAAAGCGTACGTTGAGCGTCGCCTCGGCGAAATCCGGGATGATATTGGTTCGTTCGCCGGATTTGAGGACGGTCAGGTTGACGGTCGTTCCGTCGCCGGAGTGCGGGAATGCGCCTTCCAGGGCCGACAGCTGATGCACGAGTTCCGCCGCGGCATTGCGGCCATCCTGCGGGGCCATGCCTGCATGCGCCGCACGCCCCTTCACTCTGATTTGCACGCCGGCCGAGCCTTTGCGCCAAACGGTCAGGGCGTCCGGCGGATCGCCGGGCTCCATGTTGAATTCGAGGTCGTGCTGCTTCGCCAGCGCGGCGATCAGCTTTTGCGATCCGGGCGACCCGCGCTCTTCGCTGTCGTCGAGGAGTAGTGTGATGGCGGCATAGTTCTGCAAGTGCAAATCATGGAGGATTTTCAGCGCCATCACGGCATTCACCACTCCGGCTTTCTCGTCGCCGACGCCGGGACCGTGGGCACGGTCGCCCTCGATGCTGAACGGCCTGGCCGCCGCCGTTCCGGGTCCGAATACGGTATCGACATGCGCGACGATGAGAATCCTGCCTTTTCCCCGGCCGTGAAACACGGCCACCAGATTATCGGGCAGTCCCGCGGCCTCGGCCGGTTCGCTCCTGATCTCGGCGCCGAGCGCCTTCAGTTCGCGAGCGATGACTGCTTCGACCTTCGCGCCTCCGGCCGCGTCGCCGGTACCCGAGTCGATATCGACGATTTCCTTGAGCAGATCGAGGACGGCGGCGCGCTCGCCGAGCGCCGCCCGGTAGACGGCCTCCTGTTTGTGTGGGGCCGCTTCGATGCCCGTTGCATATGACAGCGCCAGGGCCATGGCCATCATCGACATCGGCAGGTTCTTGTTCATCAATCGCTCCCTGTTATTACCCCGGCAAAACGTTAACATGGCGCGAAGGCCGGCGGGAGCCGCCGATCGAAGAGAGCGGCGCGCTCATGAGCGCAAGGGAGAATGAAATGCGAAATTTAACTGCCGGCGGCTTGCTCATTCGCTTCGCCGCGTCCCTCGTATTGGTTCTATCGACCTACAACCCCTCGGGTTATTCCTTCGTTCATTGGATCGCGCACGACTTCCCGCAGCTGCTGCCCCTGCAATGGGTGCTGGGAATCGCGCTGGTCAGCGTGTGGCTGTTCGTCTTGCATGCAACCCGGCGTTCGCTCGGCACGCTGGGAGTGATTCTGGGGTTGGCATTCTTCGCGGCAATGATCTGGCTATTCACCAGCTGGGGCTGGTTCAGCCTGTCCAATCACGACGCAGTGGCCTGGGTGGCCCTGATCATGATGGCGTGCTTGCTGACTCTGGGCCTTTGCTGGGCGCTCATGCAGGCGCGAATTTCGGGCCAGGCGGTCGTCGAGGAAGTCAAACCCTGATAACGCGCCGCCGTTCAAACCTTTTCCGCGGCGCCTCCCTCCAATAGGACAAGTGAGGATAGTCAGGGGGCCAACGGTGGGGACGGTTCAAATGCAGCTGCCGGATGCCATGGATGCACCCGCCGAACCGTCGGGGCTGATTGCGGCGGCGGTGCATGGCGACATATCGGCTTTCGAGCAGTTGTATCGGCAGTTCTCGCCCCGGGTTTACGCTCTATGCCTGCGTCTGACCGGCCAGCGCGAAGCTGCGGAGGACTGCACTCAGGAATCCTTTGTCGCTGCATGGCGCGCATTGGCCGGTTTTGAACGGCGCAGCCGCTTCTCCACCTGGCTGCATCGCATCGCGGTGCATGCGGTCCTCGCGAGGCGAAGGGGACTGCGCGTCCGCTACGAGGTCGAAGAGCCGGCTTCGGGGCTGCCGGACATGGCGGACCCTGCCGGAGGCGCGCCTGCGCTCGATCTGGAGCGGGCAATCGCCCGACTTCCGGAAGGTGCGCGCCACGTTTTGGTGCTCGTCGGCATCTACGGCTTCAGCCATTCCGAAGCCGCCGAATCGCTCGGTATTGCCGAAGGCACCTGCAAGGCACAACTGCATCGCGCCCGCGGGCTGCTCTGCGCGGCGCTTGGATTGGAGGAAGCATGAAGGAACTCCCGGCGAAATCGCTCGACGATGAAATCGCGGCGCTGCGGCTCGATATTCAGCCGCCGCGCAATCTGTGGCCGGGAATCGCCGGCAGGCTGCACCGCAGCTCGAGCCGCACTCGTCCGATGGCACTGGCTGCGGCGGCCGCGCTGGCCGGCGCCTGCGTGGCCGGCACGATCAGCTGGGCGGTGCTGCAGGGGCGGGCGGCGCGGCCGCCGGCCCAAGCTTCGGTGCGCGCGGCGCCTCAGGCCGCTGCCCGCACAGCTGACTTCGACGAGCCGAGTACACCGCGCTATGTGGCTGCGCGGGACTCGCTCGAGGTGAGCTTTCGCGAACGGCTGGCGCTGCTCGATCCGGCGACGCGGGCCCGAATCGAAGCGAGCCTGGCAGTCATCCGGCACGCGCACGAGGACATCCGTAAAGCGCTGGCCGCCGATCCCGCAAGTCCGGTGCTCGAGCAACTGTGGCAGAGCACATGGCACGACGAACTCGACTTGTACGAACGCGTCGTACGATCCACTCAACCTACCGTGACGAGGACTTGATCATGGGCAATGCAAATTCCGCGATTCGCAAGGGCGCTTGGTTGGCGCTTTGCACCTCAGCCGCCCTGGTGGCGCCCTGGTCCCCGGTCCAAGCCGGACGTCCGATCCAGGAGCATCGGATCGCCGATCCTCAGGGCGAGATCGAAATCGTCAACGTCGCCGGCTCGGTGGAGGTCATCGGCTGGAGCAAGGGTGAGGTCGATGTCAGCGGCACGGCCGGCGCGGACGTCGAGCGCGTGGATGTGGCGGGCACGCCCAATCACACATCCATCCATGTGGTGTCGCGCAGTTCCCACAGCTGGGGGTCCGACGGCGAAGCGCGGCTGGTCGTTCATGTACCGGCCGGAAGCGCCGTTACCGCGACCCTGGTGAGCGCGGACTTCAAGGTGTCCGGGGTGCTGGGCGATCTGAAGCTGCAGGCGGTGAGCGGCACGGTGAGCGGCGACTCCGGCGGCAATATACGCGCGGGTACGATCAGCGGTGACGTGAAGCTGACGGCCCGCGCCGCCAAGTCGATCGAAATCAAAACCATCAGCGGCGATGTCCACCTGGTCGGCGGCGGCGGCGACGTGGTCATCACCACGATCAGCGGCAGTGCCACGGCCGACCTGGGCGATGTGAGCAGGGGCCGCTTCAAGACCGTCTCCGGCGACGTGGCGGCGAGTTTATCGCTGATGCCGGATGGGCAGATCGAGGGCGAATCGGTCAGCGGCAACCTGGGTTTCAAGTTTTTCGGCGAGCCTGCCGCCGAGTTCGATGTCCAGTCCCTCAGCGGCGGCATCGCGAACTGCTTTGGACCAAAGCCGGTCGAGGCGGAATATGGACCGGGTTCACGCCTGCAGTTCACGAACGGCGAGGGCCGCGGACGGGTGCGGGTGAATACCAAGAGCGGCGAGGTGCGCCTGTGCGACAAGGGCGCGAAACGCCCGAAAGGCGCGAACGACGCCAAGGGCGCGAACGATACCGAACGCGCGAACGATGGCGAAGGGGCGAGCGAGTCCAAGGTCCCAAGCAGCGCATATGTCCCGAAACGCTCCAACGGTTCCGCAGGCACGGTACTCGCGGTGGCGCGTGTCAGAAAGTGTCCGTGGAGCGTCCCCTATGTGTTCTAGGCCGCGACGTGCGGGGCAGGCGCGTCAGCAAACGCCTACCTGGGCGAAGGACTATCACCGGCAGCCCGCGGATGGCCGCAACGGTAAGCTTGTACATCCCTCACCGCCATAGGAGTGCCAATGAATTCGGCAACCATTTCATCGCCCGCCATTTCCCTGCCGCCGCTGCCGTACGAGCAGAGTGCGCTGCAGCCCGTAATCTCGGCGAATACCCTCAGTTTTCATTACGGCAAGCATCACAAGACCTATGTCGACACGTTGAACAAATTGATCGCCGGCACGGAGTTCGCCGATCTCCCCCTCGAGCAGATCGTCAAGGCCACAGCGGAAAAACCCGAGCACGCCGCCATTTTCAACAATGCGGCGCAAGCCTGGAATCACACCTTCTACTGGCGCAGCCTGAAACCGAGCGGCGGCGGAGAGCCTCCGGCCGTACTCAAACGGCTCATGGACGCATCCTTCGGCAGCGTCGATGCATGCAAGAAGGAACTATCGGCCGCGGCCGTCGGGCAATTCGGCAGCGGCTGGGCTTGGCTGGTGCACGACGGCGAGAAAATCAAGATCGTCAAGACGGGCAACGCCAATACGCCGATGGCTCAGGGGAAAAAAGTTCTACTGACCATCGACGTTTGGGAACATGCCTATTATCTGGACTATCAGAACCGGCGCGTGGATTACGTCAACGCCCTGATCGACAAGCTCGCCAATTGGGAATTCGCGGCGGATAATCTCGGCAGGAAATAGTCGCGCAGTTGAGCGCCGGCGGGAGTCCGGCGCTTGCCAGCCCCCGCCCAGCGCCTTGACCAGCAGCACGCTGGCGTTCATCCGGCGCAGCTGGATGGATACGTTCGACAGCTGAGCTTGCAGGGCGGTGCTTTCCGTCGTCGCCACTTCGAGGTAGGTGACCAATCCGGCCTTGTACCGATACTGAGCTTGCTGCAAGGCGGTCCCCGTCGCGGCAACCGCCGCCGCCTCACTGACGCTTTCCTGCTGCAGTTGGCGGAGCGCCGCGAGGGAATCCTCCACTTCGCGGTAGGCGGTCAGCACGGCGCCCCGGTAATCCGCGACCTGTTCATCGTAGACGGCCTTCGCCTGCGCCGACTGGGCCCGATGCCGGCCTGCATCGAACACCGTGAGAACGCCGCTCGGACCCACCGACCAAAGCCGGCTCGGTGCGTTGAGCCAACTCGACGAGCTCGTGCTGTCGAAACCTGCCGCCGCCGCCAGGCTGAACACCGGGAAATAGGCGGCCCGTGCGACACCGATCCGTGCGTTGGCGGCGGCCACCCGGCGCTCCGCCGCGGCGACGTCGGGCCGCCGTTCCAGAAGAGAGGAGGGGAGGCCGGGATCGATGATCGGTGGCGTTACCTCCCCCGGCAATGGATTCGGTTCGGCATGGAAGGTCGAAGGGTTGGCGCCGAGCAGAACGGCGATGGCGTGCTCGCTCTGCGCGCGTTGCAGCCGGATGTCCGCCGATTGCGTTCGCGCCGTTTCCAGCTGCGCCTGGGCTTGAGCCACATCGGCGAGCGCCGCACCGCCGCCTTCATGCAGGTTCTGCGTCAGCTTCAAGGACTGGGTGTAGTCGGCAACCGTCTTGTCGAGCAGTTGTTGCTGTGCGTCCTGGGCACGCAGCGCGAAATAGTCCGTCGCCAATTCGGCCTGAATCGACAGAGTCAATGTCGCCAGATCAGCGGCGCTGGCTTGCTGGCTCGCCTTCGCGGAGGCCACGGCGTTCCTTACGCGGCCCCACACGTCGAACTCGTACGAAAAATCGGCCTCCAGATCGAAATTGTTGCCGATCGGGGCAGCGCCCGGCGGAAACCGAGGCGAATTCACCGAAGTCCGGGAGCGGGTGGCGGACGAGCCGGCGTTGAGCGTGGGAAACAAGTCCGCCCGCACGATGCGGGTCTCGGCGCGCGCTTGTTGCAAGCGAGCGAAAGCGGCCTTCACGTCCTGATTGGCATCGCCGGCCTTGGCCTCGAGCGCGTCCAATTGCGGATCCTGGAAAAGCGACCACCAGGCACCGCGGCTCTGGCCATCGGCAGGCTGGGCTGCCATCCAATCTCCGGTTTCCGCATACGCGGAGGTGACCGGCACCGAATCGGGCGTCTTGTAGTGCGGCGCGAACGAACACGCTCCCAGGAGCACGGCCAGCAACGCCACGGCGCACGCGTGCGCGCCGTTCATGGAGTCTTGCCGGCGAACCGTACCAGGACGCCGTCCGTGAGTGAGTCGGGAGGATTGACGATCACCACTTCGCCGGCATCGAGGCCGGAGAGTATTTCGATCGTGTTCCCGAAGTCGCGCCCTTGAACGACGTTCTTGAGTTTCACGCGCTTTTGGCCGTCGACCGTCGCGACCTGCAGGCCGGCGCTGCGAAACAGCACGGTGTTGGCGGGCAGCCTCAGGCTTTGGGCGCTCGCAGGGAGCTTGAAATGCACTTCCGCGTACGCGCCCGGAAATATCTCGCGGTTGGCATTGTCCAATTCGAGTTGCACCTGCAGCGTTCTCGACGTGGGGTCGAGCGCGTTCGACGTGCGCACGGTGACCGCCGGGAATGTCTTCTGGGGGTGTTCGGCGAACCGCAGATCGGCCTGCAGACCCGGCGCGGTCGCGGCCGCATAAGCTTCCGGAACCTGCACGTATATGCGCAGCTTGTGCGTGTCGGCAATGCGAAAAAGTTCGCTGCCGGTGCTTTGACCGGCATTGATCAGAGCGCCGATGTCGGTATTTCTGGCCGTGATGACGCCGTTGAACGGAGCGACGACGCGCTTGAAGGATTCCAGATCGCGTAGTCTCGCGACGTTGGCGCTCGCCGAATCCGCCGCCGCCTTCTTGGCGGCCGCGTCGCCCGCCTTTTCCTCCGCATCCTGCTTGGAGACCGAGTCGGTGGCGAGCAGACCCTTCCAACGGGCATTGGTGCTGTTCGACAGCGATTCGGTGGCGCGTGCCGTAGCAAGGTCCGCGGCCGCCTGGCTCAATTGCTGATCCACTTCCGGCGCTTCGATTTCCGCCAGCAGCTGGCCCTTGGTGACCTGCGTGCCGATATCGGTGTACCAGGCTTTGAGATATCCGCTGGTGCGCGCATAGACCGGCGCTTCGATGAAGGCCTGGACCGTGCCGGGCAGCACCAGTTCCTCGCCTAGCGGCGTGCGATTGGGCGATACGGTCAGCACGGTGATCACCGCCGCCCGCGCGGTTTCCTTGCCGAGAGCGGAGCGGGCCAGCACGCGGCTGACTTCGCCCCAGACGCCGAGCCCGATGGCGACGATGAGCAGCACCAGCGAATAGCGGCGAATCCTTCGACGCAACTCCTTGTCCTTGTCGGCGCTGGATTGATCAAGCATGGGAGATCTCCGCGGAGTGAATCGGGTGCGATGATTTGCGCCCGTGAATGATCGAAAAGACCGTCGGCACGAAGAACAAGGTGGCCACCGTCGCAAAAATGAGCCCGCCGATGACCGCCCGGCCCAAAGGCGCATTTTGCTCGCCGCCATCGCCGAGTCCCAGAGCCATCGGGATCATGCCGATGATCATCGCCAAAGCCGTCATGAGGACGGGCCGAAGCCGCGTGAATCCGGCCTGCAGCGCCGCCTCGAACGCATCGTCGCCGGCGTTCATGCGTTCGCGCGCGAAGCTCACCACCAGCACGCTGTTGGCGGTGGCGACCCCCATACACATGATGGCGCCCGTCAACGCCGGAACGCTCACGGTCGTGTGGGTAAGAAACAGCATCCAGACGATTCCGGCCAGCGCCGCGGGCAGCGCCGTGATGATGATGAACGGATCGAGCAGGGACTGAAAGTTGACTACGATGAGCATGTACACCAGGACGATGGCGCCGATGAGCCCGATCAGCAGGCCGTTGAACGAGGCCTTCATCGTCTGGGACTGCCCGCGCAAAACGACTTTCGAACCCTTCGGCAGATCGTGCATCGCGCCGGCGATGATCCGGTTGATCTGCGCCGACACGTAGCCCAGATCCATGCCCTGCACCGAACCGAAGATATCGATGGCCGGGGTCGCGTTATAGTGGCTCACCACCGCCGGGCCCACGCTGCGATGGATGTCGGCAACGCTCGACAGCAGCTGCGAACCGCCGCCGTTGCCGGCGGTCAGCGGAGTGTTGCCGAGGTCGTTGAGATTTTCCAGCCGGTACTGCGGCGTCTGGGTGGCCACCTGGTACTGGGTACCGCTCTTGGGATCGACCCAAAAAGACGGCGCGGTTTGAAAGCTGCCGGAGAGGGATACCAACATATTGCTCGCCACCGCCTGCTCGGTGAG
>Ga0182013_10006298_pt1 | contig 13503 bp, 15 predicted proteins | sample 612S2MmetaG_FD_120487 | JGI IMG/M metagenome (GOLD analysis project Ga0182013, IMG submission 120487) | Permafrost microbial communities from Stordalen Mire, Sweden - 612S2M metaG | ecosystem: Environmental > Terrestrial > Soil > Wetlands > Permafrost | place: Sweden: Stordalen | collected... | reverse complement strand
ATTCGACTTTCGAACCGCAGAAAGCCAGCATTCCGCTCGCGATCAGTTGTTGAATGATCCCTGGGTTAAAACCAGCTTGGGAGCCGGCTCAATTGATGCAATGAAAGCCAAGAGTACGGGTCTTTGCGCGCCGTGAGAAGAGGGAAAGAGAAGCGAAAGCGTCACTGAAAAACAGGCTGTAACAAACCCTTAATGGCTAGGGCTAACAATTCGTTAATCTTGCCCTTTGCAATTCCTGTTGAAAGCATGTGCATCAGGACAGGAAAAGCTTCCCTTTTGCCACAAGAATGGTGCTGCCCCCGACGCGCACTTCCCTCACCTTCGCGGAGTGGAGTTGCGCAGAGAGATAGAGTTCGCTCGGCCGCCCCATCTCGACTCCCTGACGCAGATGCACACGCTCTCCGGAAGCAACAACGCCACGCTTGACCAGATAGCTGATGGCGCAACCCGCCGCCGAGCCCGTGGCGGGATCTTCGCCGCCGTTGAACTGCATGCGTGCGCGCCAGGCGGGCGACTCCTCGGCTGTTGGCGCGAGCACATAGAACCACCGTGCTCCACGCGCGCGCAGCCATTCGTTTGCCTCGCGCTGGTTCACCTGCATCCCTGCAAGCGCGATGTGCGATCGCAACACCACGATGGCGAACGCGGTTCCAGTCGAAACAATCTGCGGCGGCAGAGAGGGATGCAAATCCACGAGTTCGAAGCCGCAAAGCCTCGCCACCTCAATAGCATCAAGTTCAGCGCCGAATTCTGGGTCGCGCTGCGTCATCTCGCCGAAGAGACCGTCGCCAGAAAAACGAACCGGCACGGGACCCACATTCTGCGCGAGCGTCACTGTGCCGTTCACTACGACATCCGGCGCATCGAGTCTCAATACACTCGCCGTCCCCAGCGTTGGATGACCTGCGAACGCAAGCTCTTCCTGCGTGGTGAAGATCCGCACGCGCACGCCTTCGCGCTGTTCGATCGTGGAAGCTCGCCGCTCCACAAATGTGGTCTCGCTCAAGTTAAATTCGCGCGCGATGCTTTGCATTTGCTCCGTCGTGAGGTCGGCGGAATTCATCACCACAGCCAGTTGGTTTCCCTGGAGCGCATGTTCCGTAAAGACATCGACAATGCTGTACTGAAGTTCCATCCATCTCACCCGACCGGCGCTTGACACGAAATCGATCAGGCTCTAGTCTACGAATACTCGCGGAGTGGAAAACCTCTTTTTCACTCCGCGATGCAAAATTCTATGGCCCATTTCTTCACTCCCGTCTGCTGTATTTGTCGCTGCTGTCAGCGCGGCGCAGCGCGGGCGTGTTCTCTGGGCTAAGATTCTCTCGATACGAATCGCAACCAGACGACCCACCCGCCAATAGGCGTGGTGGGTTTTTTAGTTGCGGGGACTGAGAGACTAAAGGGCTTGGGACTAAGGGACCAGGGACTAAGGGACTGGGGCATACATTGGAAAGCACGACCAATTTCGTTTGCACGAAGAAGCCTGGTCCCTTAGTCCGTGTTCCCGAGTCCCTGCATTTCAAGCACCGGTGGCGAAGTGGCTAACGCGCAGGTCTGCAAAACCTGTATTCGCGGGTTCGAAACCCGCCCGGTGCTCCAACTTACGGAATGTCCCAGGTGTCCAATGGACACCCCACTGGCTTGAATCGAATTTGCGATTCAAGGCCGCACCTCATCAGATTTCGATGAGCGGCCGCGGAAGGCGGGTGCGCGTGCGATCAAGAAACAGGCGCATGTGCAGAGCTTCTTCTCGCTGAACCCCGACCAGGCGCATGTGCCGGCGAATATGGCCGCCCTCGACGAGGTTGCTGACCTGCGCCTCATCGTGTCTGGCGTCGCGTTCCAGCCTGGCGATTCGTTCCTCAACGGTTTTGCGAAAACGTGGGCTGATCTGGAAGCTCTCCTGGACAGGGCAATTGGTGAACATGGCGAGCACCTCACTCTTGGATATTTGGGGCCGTAAAAATATTCTGTTGCCGGCCTCAAGTTTTTTCTACTTCTGCCGATGGTAGAGGAGACCACGGGCAGGCGCCAGATTACCGGCGACTCACCACAATGCGACAGAGTGTCTCGAAACGCCTCACTCGGGCGCGTCACACAGGGCCGATTGACCGGAAAACGGACAGCTGCTCGCACGTTCATTGGCGTGGCCAATAATTTGTGCTTGTTCAGGACAGCTGCGAAACAGGAAAAACGGCGAAAGCAGGGAAAACAGGATTATTCCTGTGGAGGCACCGCAAAGTAGCCCTTGCGCACCTGCACCTTCATCCCATCACCGCACTCCACGGTGACGTGCCGGAAAGTACTGTCGAGCTTGGTATTGCTGGGCGTATAGGTGACCACATACTGCGTGCGCAGTTCGTCTTCAATCTGCTGGAAGGCCGCTTCAAGCTTCTTGCCGTTATTGCCCACATCGATCAGCCGGCCACCGGTCTCGTCGGTCATCTTCTTCATGGCAGAGTAGCCGCTGTAGCCGAAGCCACCATAGAAAACACGATCGGCGATCAGGATGGTGTACACAATCACATTGGCTTTCTGCGCTGCCGCAATCGCATCCTGAATTTTGTGTACACTGCCTTCATCTTCGCCATCGGTCAGCAGAATCATCGCCTTGCGGCCCGATTCCTGGTTCATTTTCTCGTTTGAAGCCATGTAAACGGCATCGTAGAGCAGTGTTCCTTTGGGAGCGCCGACCGTGGGAATGGTTCCGCCGCCCGCGCCGGGGATTCCCGCCGCCCCATTGCCGCCTGCCGTGTTGATCTCTGCCTTGCTCATGGCCCGCGACAACATGCGCGCGCTGTTGGTGTAGTCCTGAAGCAGGTCAACGTTCACATCGAACGAAAGCAGGAACGCCTCGTCCTTAGGTTTGAGCACACGCTCAAGAAATTGCCCGCCTACATCCTGCTCCAGCGGCAGCACCCGGTATTGGCTGCCTGACGTGTCAAGCAGAATCCCCAGCGTGAGCGGCTGGTGCGTCTCCGCCACAAAGGTCTTCAACGTCTGCGGAACCTTGTCTTCCGCAACTTTGCAGTCGTCCCGATTGAGATGGGGAACAAGATTGCCCTGCTTGTCCTTCACGGTGAAAAACATGTCCACCAGGTTGACCTGGAGCTTGAAGGTCGCCACCGACTGGTCATCCTGCGCCGGAGCCGGGGCCGTGCTCACCGGTGGCGCGTCGGGCGAAGGCGCAAGTTGGCCCCAGCCCGTCGAGCAGAATCCCGACAAGCCGAGCAACGTGGCGGCAAGTGGCCATCGCTTGCGCATTCTGGTCCTTTAGACGAAATTGCTATCCCGAAGAAAGCATACCTGAAGTCTTTCAGCGCATGCGGGGCAACCTGCTGCTTTCTGGCGCGTCTGATACTCTGACGAATGCAGTGCACAAGTGGCTGGAGTTCGGCCAGTGGTCGGCGAGTGAATTGCCGCGGACCATTGAATACTACACCTGGAAGCGGCTGGTGAATCAGTGGTAGAAAGATGCACGGAACTGGCCACTGAAACTGGAAACTGGAGAATATTTGTGAGGCTTCATTCGACGGCACTGGCGCTGACAGCGCTCTTCGGTTTCGCCTTGGTTTCAGGGGCCCAGCAGCAACCGCAGACGCCGGTTCCCGACGCTCCTGCACCCCAGCTTCCCAATCCGCTGACCAACGTGAATGGCCCCATTACGCCCGGGCTCGGCTCGGGAAATGACCAGACTTCGCCGACTTCGAGTTCGACCTCGCCTGATCAGCAGGCAGCACCCAGTTCGCAGGCGCCAACCTCCACAACGCCTGACAACTTCCAGACCGCCCCACCCGAAGTCCTCAACGCCGCGGATATCGGTACCCGCATCACCATCAACACCACTGAAATCGTGGTTCCGGTTACCGTTAAAGACACCAAGGGAAAACTGGTTGCAGGCCTCACGTGGCGCGATTTCAAGGTCTTTGAGAACAACACGCGCGAGCCGATCCGCGTCTTCTCGGTCGACCCGGCTCCTCTTTCGGTGGCCTTCGTGGTCGATCAGAGCCTGACCAGCGACATCATGGCCAAGGTGAACTCCTCGCTCGGCGCGATTCAGGGCGCGCTTACGTCGTACGACGAAATGGCGGTGTTCACCTATAGCAATGGTCCGCAAAATCTCTCCGGCGGGTTTACCGGCGCACAGAGCGCCCGCGTTCCGTTCCTGCTATCGATGACCAAGTCGGCCGGAACCGATGAGCAGGTGCCGATCAACAGCGGACCGCTGGCCGGCTGCAACATTCGCGAGAACGGAAACTGCGTCGACCCCAACCTGCAAACAGGCCGTTCCACCGGTAGCGGCAGCGGCGTCATCACCATTCCGAAAGAGATTCACACCCTGAACGACGCCATTCTGGCTGCTGGCAAAGAACTGTCGACCCGCCCCAAGGAGCGCCGCCGCATCATCTACGTTATCTCTGACGGCCATGAATACGGGAGCAAGGCAACCATCAAAGAAGTGGTCCACTATCTGCAGACCAACAACATCGCGGTCTATGGCACGCTGGTGGGCACATCGGCCGCCTGGGGCGAAGGCTACCTTAGCAAGTTTCACCTGCCGTTCACCATGTACGATAACGTGCTCTATAAGTACATTGCCGCGACCGGCGGACAGGCCGACTCCGAACGCAACGTGAACGGCATCGAGAAGAGCTACGCCGATATCGCCATGGACGCGCGCAACCAGTACACGATTGTCTATGCCAGCCACGAGTCGCCCTACGACAGCAAGTTCCGCAAGATCGACATTCGTGTGGATCGGCCCGGCCTCGATGTGACCGCGAAATCCGGCTATTATCCGAATGCGCTCATGTCCCGGTAGCTGTGAATTCTTCAGGAAGCGCAGCCGGGCTGGGGTTGCTTTCCGCAGCGTCGTGGGGCGGATCGGATTTTGTGGGAGGCCTGGGTGCGCGCCGGGCGCCCGCGCTTCTGGTTGTGGCGGCGGGCCACGCGGTTTCCCTTCTGGCTTTGCTTGCCTTTTGCCTGGCGGCTCGCCTTCCCTTCCCTGGACACCACGATCTTCTGTTTGCGGCACTCGGCGGCTTTGAGGGCGCGCTCGCTCTGGCGCTGTTTTACCGGGCGCTGGCCATGGGTGCCATGGGCCTTACCGCTGCGCTTACCGGCTTGCTCACCGCGCTGATTCCAGTGCTGTTTTCGCTCTTCAGCGACGGCTTGCCCACGCGCCTGGTCGCGGCGGGATTGGTGCTGGGCCTGGCGGCAATCTGGCTCATCGCACTGGCGCCAAATCCTGAGGGCAAGCGGGTTGCGACGCCACCTGTTGCGCTGATTTACGGATCGGTGGCCGGCGTTGGCTTCGGCGTGCAGTTGATTCTGTTCAAGTTTGCGGCGGACGGCAATGCAATGTGGGTGATGACCAGCGCACGCGCCGCCGGCGTTGCGGCCATGCTTCTGGTGCTGATCGTCGTGCCGCCCAAAGCTCCATGGCGCGGCTTCTGGCTTCTGGGAATCCTGGCCGGCTCCTTCGACACCATTGGAAACCTGCTCTACATCGAAACCACGCGGATCGGAAGGCTCGACGTGGCCGCAACCGTCTGCTCCCTCTACCCTGCGGGGACTATCCTGCTGGCGGCGGTGGTACTGCGGGAGTGGCCTGCGCCGCGGCAATGGGCCGGGATGGCGTTGGCTCTCGCGGCTGTGGTTCTGCTCAGCCTCTAGCCTGGCTGCCAAACGCAGCGAGGCCCACGCACAGGCGCAGGCCTCTTCAGTTCCTTGATCCGATGAAAGCGTTCGCACTCTCCTGCTTCGGCGCAGATGAAAGTCTTAAGAGTGGGCGACAGCAGCCGCGGTTAGCTCTGCTTGGTCTCGTTTGGGTTCACCGGTGGCGGCGGAGTGACCACACTCTGCTGAGTCGTCGGCGGTGCGGGATCGGTGACCCCACGAATCCCTTCCTTAAAGCCTTTCAATCCTTCGCCTAAGCCTTTGCCGAGTTCCGGCAGCCGCTTGGCGCCAAAAAGCAGAAATGCAACCACGGCAAGCACAATCAGATGCCACGGTTGAAGAAAATCGCCCATTTGATCCTCCGCGCACCCCACGCTTCCGGTACGCATTCCCAACAGCTATTGTCGCACAAACCCGATTCGCACGGAGTGAGCCGAATCACCGCGGCGCAAATCCCGGCGCTAACTCAAGTACGGACGGACAGTCCGGTTGGATTCCGAATGGCCGCAATTCGGCAGACACAAGCAACCGGGCCCGTTTGCCCTGGCTAATTGACCTGGGCCGGCTTCCCCAGGCGCTCCGTCACCATGTGATAGAAAGCGCGCAGGTCTTCTTCTTCACCAACGGTCAGTCGCCGGTAAACCTTCATCAGAGGGAACAACCTCGATCCGCGAACGTCGACGGCCGGCACGGCGACCACACCGCCGGGATACTGCGTCATCTCCCAACTGCCCACATAGCGCCGGCGCAGCACTTCGCCCAGGTAGCTACCCCACAGGCGCGATTCGAAGTCCACGTCCATCTCGGGGCTCTCCCCGACCATAACGAGAATGTCGTCGAGGCTGTCGATGGAGTCGGCGGTAAAGTCGAGCTTCTGTTTGAACTCGCGATTGGCCACATCGGACGCCGCGCGGGCATAGCCCTCCATCATGGCGCTCAGATCGGCAAACGTGGCCGATTCCAACCGATCGCGAACTTCAACATGACTTGCCATTCCGAACTCCAGACTACATCGATTCAGCGGTGTCGGTTCTGCCACGAAAATGGAATCGCCCCAGTCGTCTGTGGCATCCTAACCGAAGACCCGTCTTCCTTTGGACGGCTGAACGCGCTGGAGGATTCTTGTGAAGGTTCTGAAGCTGGTTGCTCTTGCCGCGGTTCTGGCCGTGGGAGTCGGGAAGGCGAATTCGGCCGGCCGCGATATTTACCCCGATCCGTCGCAGGCGAAGGCCGACCTGGCCGGCGCACTGAAGACCGCTGCAGCGGAGCACAAGCGGGTAATCCTCGACTTCGGCGGCAACTGGTGCGGCGATTGCCAGGTGCTCGATATTTACTTCCATAATCCCCAGAATCTGCCCATGCTTGAGGCTAACTTTGTCCTGGTGCACGTGAATATCGGCCACATGGATGTCAACCTCGACATCGCCGAGCGCTACCAGGTTCCGTTGGGCCGCGGCGTGCCGGCACTGGCCGTGCTCAGCGACAAAGGCAGGCTGCTCTACAGCCAGCGCAGCGGCGAGTTCGAATCGATGCGGCGCATGGAGCCCGGAACCGTAACCAGCTTTCTGGCGCAGTGGAAGCCGAGCCGTGAGGGCTGCTCGGCGGTAATGGTGAACTGCTAAGGACGGCCGGCTTCGGCACCTTCCTTTAATCACAAATCGCGCAGAAGTTGGGACACGGCCTCAGCCGATGGGCGCCAGGTGCTTGGTCTTCGAGTAGGTATACGTGATGCGGTGCGCTACGGTGATGGTCGAGAGTATGGCCAGCACCCACAGCACAGGGGCCATCACGCCCCAGCGGTTGAACAGCGCACCCAGCAGAATGAGCACGATGCGCTCCGGCCGCTCCATGAAGCCAACCTTGCATTGACCGATGAGAGCCTCGGCGCGGGCGCGCGTGTAGCTCACCATCAGCGACGTCACCATGACAAACGCCACCAGCACCACGTAGCGGAAGCGGTTGATGCGTCCGTAGTAGACCAGCAGCCCGAAGAAGAGCACGACGTCGGAGTAGCGGTCGATTACGGAGTCAAAGAAGGACCCGAAGACAGTGACCTGGTTATTGCGCCGGGCCACGCGGCCATCCACCATGTCGAAGATGCCTGCACCGAAGATGACCATGCCGGCGTAGAAGAACATGCGCCCGGAGTTCGAGGCGTTGGCGTGGCCGAACAGGAACGCGGCGACGATGTTGATCACCAGGCCAATGAAGGTGAGCGCATTGGGAGAGATGCGGGTGAGAGCGAGGCCATACACTATTTTGTCAAGAAGCCAGCCGCAACCGCGGCCGAACGCGCTGGTCCAGGTCATCTAAGAATTCCTTGCTACTCGGCAGCGGGTGCGGCGCCGTTTTCCGCCTCGACTTCGCCCGCTTCGTCGTGAATCGTCGTCAATTTTAGAATTTCAAGTTCGCGTTTGCCGTTGGGTGTAACGATGGTGGCCACGTCGCCCACGCGCTTGCCCACAATCCCGCGACCTATCGGCGAGGTCGTCGAAATCAGTCCCTTGGAAACATCGGATTCTTCGCTGGTCACGAGCCGGTAAACAATCTCTTCGTCCTTGGTGGAGTCGAAAACCACCACGGTCGAGCCGAATCCCGCCTTGTCGTGTGGAATGTTCGTCAGATTGACCAGCGAAAGTTCGGCCATGCGCCGCTTCAACTGCCCGAGCCGCGCATTCACAAAAACCTGGCGCTGCTTTGCCATGTGATACTCGGCATTTTCCGACAAATCTCCCATGGCCACGGCTTTCTTAATCTCCGCCGGCAGCTCGTGCGAGAGCTCGTGTTCCAGGATGTTGATTTCAGCAAGAAGCTGCTTCTTAATGTGCTCGGGCATCAGTGTCCGTTGCGGCGAGCGCATCGCTCAGACCGCGAGAGAGGATAGAACCAACTACTTATTATACGCGGGAGAAAAAGGTGTTTAGCGGCCAATGATGATAGCGCCCGTCGATAGCTGAGGGCTAGGAGTTGAGAGCTGCTTTTTCATCCAGGAACGATTGCAGAATAAGCGTCGCTGCCACCTGATCAACGACGCGGCGGTGGTCCTGGCGTGCGTGGCCGGCTTCGTAAAGAATCTGGTGAGCTTGCTGGGTGGTCAGGCGCTCGTCCCACAGGTGAATCGGCAAGCCGGCCAGCTCGCCCAACTGCGCTGCAAATGCCTGTGTGATGGCCGCTTGCGGTCCTGCCTCGCCGGAAAGATGGAGCGGGTTGCCAACCACAATGCCCACAACGCCGAAGCGCCGCGTCAGCCGCGCCAGGGAGCGTAGATCGTCGCGGGAGATACCAGGCGCTGGGCGTCTGCGCTCGAGCGTCAACACCGGTTGTGCCGTGAGGCCGAGTTCGTCAGACACGGCCACCCCGATGCGGCGGTTGCCAATGTCAAGGCCGAGATAGCGTGGTTGCTTGTCCAGTGTGGTTCTCCCAGAGCAATGCTAATGCGCGGTACGCGGTAGCGGAACGGAGTTTGATTCCTTTTCGTACCGAATACAATCAAAAGGAAGAGAATCCCCACAGGGTATTTGTGCGTCTTAAGTAAACGAAGGGTTAAAAACGATAGATGGCTGGCCGCAAACGCTACAGCAGAAAGAAGAAAGGTTCTGGTGCGGCTGGGTTTTTGCTGGCGATTTTTCTTTTGGTGCTTGGGGCCGCCGGACTTTTCGCCTGGCTCGTCCTCGCGCCGTTTGGCTCATCCACTGAAACAATTGTCGATGTGATACCCGGATCTTCGACGACCCGGATTGCCCAGCAACTGCAAACTGCGGCAGTTATTCGCAGCCACTACGCTTTTGACGTTCTGCGCCTTTGGAAGCGAGGCATTCTCCGCGCCGGCGAGTACCGGTTCGATCATGCGGCCTCGGCCGAAGAAGTGTATGCACGCATCGCGCGCGGCGACGTTTATACCAAGGCGGTCACCATCCCGGAAGGCTCAACCATTTTCGACATCGCCACGCGCCTTGAGCAGGCCGGCCTGGGTGCGCGCCAGGGCTTTCTTGACGCCGCAAGGAACCAGACTGCCCTTGTGTCGGACATGGATTCGGGCGCCAAAAGCCTCGAGGGCTATCTCTTTCCCGACACTTACCATCTTTCGCCCAAAGCGACGCCTGACCAGATTGCCGCAGCCATGGTGCACCGGTTTCGCGCTGAAGCCGCACAGCTTGGCCTCACGCAAAACGTACACGACGTGGTTACGCTGGCTTCAATTGTGGAGCGCGAAACGGCTGTGGACGACGAACGGCCGACGGTGGCCAGTGTTTTTGTGAATCGCCTGGCCGCCGGCATGCCGCTGATGACCGATCCGTCGGTAATCTATGGGCTCCAGCTCGAGGGCAAATGGCGCGGAACCATTTACCAGAGCGATTTAACGCGCCCCACCGCGTACAACACCTACCTGCACAGAGGAATGCCTCCCGGGCCGATCGCGAATCCCGGAGCGAAATCGCTCCATGCAGCGATGGATCCGGCCACAACGGACTATCTCTACTTTGTCGCGGCCGGCGCCAATCCGCAGGGACATTCGGTTTTTTCGCGTTCGCTTGAGGAACAGAACAAGGCGGTCGAGGGCTATCGCCGCGCGGTGAAACAGGGCGGTGGCCGATGAAAGCTGGCTGTCGTCTCTTCGCCTTGGCCGGATTGTCCGTCTCCCTGTTTCTGACAGGATGCTCGCTGTTTCCGACCACGCGCAAGCTTCCAGTTCCGCGAGCGCCTGCGATTACGCAGTCCATCGCTCCTGAAGAATTGGTAGATAGGCTCGATCAGCGATGGGCGGCTATCCACACATTGTTTGCGAAGGTCGAAATTCATGCGACCAAGACCAAAGAGAGTGTCGCTACGGACTACCCCTCGGTCGATGGCATCATTCTAATGCGCAAGCCCAGCGATCTTCGGGTCGTGGGGACGTACGCTTTTGTGCGCGTTTTCGACATGGCCAGCATCGGCGACTGCTTCACCATGTCGATTCCCCACTACGACAAAGTCCTCAAGGGTTGCGGCACCTCCAAGCACAAGTCTGCCAACACCTTGGAAAACCTGCGCCCCGGCTTTTTCTTTGACGCCATTCTGGTGCGCGGTCTCGATCCCGACGATCGGTATTCCGTGACCTCGGAGACCTTCATGGTGGAGGACGCCGCCAAAAAGCATCTGTACTCCGTTCCCGAATACGTTCTCCGCATCACCCGCTACAAGGCGGGCACGCAGGAAGAGGCTCCGGTCCGCGTCGTCTACTTTCATCGCGACGATCTGATGCCCTACCAGCAAGACATCTACGACAACGACGGCAACCTCGAGACCCAAGTCACCTACCAGGGCTATCAGGATTTCGAAGGCAACAAATATCCCTCGGTCGTGACCATCAAGCGCCCCATCGAGGACATCCAGATCGTCTTGAACGTCGAGAATGTGAAGGAAAATCAGACTCTCGGCGACGAACAGTTCGTCGTGCAGATTCCCACCAGTTCAAAAATTGTGAACGTCGAATAATCTCTGCGTCCTGCCTGCGCCACAGCAGCGTTTGCGCCCCCTATGCTAAAACAAGGGGTTGCGTTCCCATCGCTCGAACTGGAAAGGAAACCATGGACCGCAGAACATTTCTTGGCGCCGCATCCGCCGCCCTTCTGGTGGACGCGATGGCGCCCGCTGCAAGCTTTGCCACGCAGGCTGCCGCCGCGCTGAAACCGATGGATGTGGGCCTGCTGATCGTGCCGCATGACGCGCCCGAAGCTACGTTTAAACGCGTCCGCGACATGGGCTTCGACAATTGCTTTCTGTCGCTCGACGGCTACCTGAACGGCTTCACGAAGCAGGTCGCGGATCAGTTCGGCGAACTGCTCTCGAAGTATTCGCTGGTGGCCACGACAGTTGAAGTGGTCGGACCAGCGCCGCTGGTTTGGGATTTTATGCAAGGGCCTTCGACGATTGGGCTTGTGCCGCCGAAGACGCGTGCCGCGCGCATTGACGCGCTGCGGCAAGTTTCGGATTTCGCCAAGCTGCTCAACATTTCGCAGGTGCAGACGCATTGCGGATTTATCCCTGAAGATCCCGCCGATCCGCTTTATCCGGGTGCGGTCGAGGCGATCCGCGCCGTCGCGCAGCATTGCCGGTCGAACGGACAGCACTTTCTCATGGAGACCGGGCAGGAGACGCCCACCACGATGTCGCGCATGATTCGTGACGTGGCAATGCCCAACCTCGCCGTGGGGCTCGACACGGCCAACCTGATCCTTTACGGGAAGGCTAATCCGGTGGATGCTGTCGACATTCTCGGACCGCACGTGCGCAGCATTCATGCCAAGGATGGCAAGTGGCCTACGGATCCGAGCAAGCTCGGCGAGGAGGTTCTCATCGGTCAGGGATTGGTCGATTTCAAGCAGGTGTTCGCCAAGCTTCACAAGCTGGGCTATACCGGCGCAGTGACGATCGAACGCGAAACCAGCGGCCCGCAGCAGATTGAAGACGTGAAGAACGAAAAGCTGTATCTGGAAAAGATTCTGGGCGAAGTGCTGGCGTAAACCGTGTGCCGATTGGATGCCTTAGTCTGAAAGCAAAGGGAAGGACCACCATGGATCGTCGCGAACTTCTCCAGGCCGGAACGGCAGTGGCTGCCGGCATGACACTGCTGAAACCGCTCACTGCTTTCGGGTACGCGGCCAACTCCGCCGTGCGCCACGGACTGCTGGGCTGCGGAAATCGCGGCACCTCGGTCGCCACTTCGTTCGCGAAGAATACAACCGCGCAGATTGTGGCCCTCGCCGATCTGTTTCCCGATAACCTTGCCGCCGGGCGCGCGCACTTCGACCAGGTGAAGGCGGGGCTCGGACAGTCTGCGCTCGACAGCAAGCTTCTCTTCCACGGACCGCATGCCTTCGAGCAACTCGCGGCGTCGCCCGATGTCGACCTGATCCAGATTTCGACGCCGCCGTTTTTTCACGTGCAACACCTTGAAACCGCAGTAGCCTCGGGCAAGCATGTTTACTGTGAAAAGCCCGTGGGCGTCGACATTCGCCAGGCCAGACATGCACTCGAAATTGCAAAGAAGGTCAAGAGCACGCAGAGTGTCGATGTGGGTTTTCAATGCCGCAATGCGCCGCCCATAGCGGCTATTGCGGAGAAGATCAAGGCTGGCGCGCTGGGTAAAGTTGCTGTCACTTCCGGCGTCTACTACGCGCCCGCATCGACGGAAAAGAACCGCCCCGGCGCATCGAAGGATGAGTATCGGCTGCGTAACTGGCTCTGGGACCGCGCACTCTCCGGAGACATCCTCGTCGAGCAAAACATCCACATCATCGACCTCTGCAACTGGATGCTGAATGCGCATCCCGTGAAAGCCTCGACGCAGGGAGGCCGCAATGTTCTCACGCATTACGGCGATTGCTGGGATAACTACGAAGTGGTCTTCACGTATCCCGGCGATGTGCGCTTCTCGTTTTCGTCCACGCAGTTTGGAACGGACGGCTTGTTCGATGCCGGCCTGCGCCTGTTTGGGTCGGAGGGTTCGGCGACGGTTCCTTACTCGGGACCGATCGAGATTACCGGCAAGCAGGCGTGGAAGTGGGAAGATTCGACAACAGCCGCGCCTGGCACTGGTTCTGGCGTGGGAAAGTTTGCCGCCAACGGGGCCTTTAGCGACAACCTGGCCTTCGCCGATCGCGACAAGGAGCGGACGTTCATTGAAAGCATCACTTCGGGCAACTGCCACAACCAGATTGCCGCGGGCGTGGAGACAGCGCTTAGTTGCATGCTGGGCCGCATGGCAGGCCTGCAAAAACGCGAAGTGACCTGGGATGAGTTGCTGGAGCACGGCGAGAACTACGAGCTTGGCTTCAGCCT